>Ga0299914_10000743_pt1 | contig 20337 bp, 19 predicted proteins | sample RVTome_10_FD_201361 | JGI IMG/M metagenome (GOLD analysis project Ga0299914, IMG submission 201361) | Soil microbial communities from uranium-contaminated site in the Upper Colorado River Basin, Wyoming, United States - RVT153D57 (version 2) ...
GAGCCTCCTACCCGATGCAGCGGCCTGCCTACAAGCTCAGCACGTCGCGGTAGTAGGCCAGCGTACGCTCGGCGACGGCCCTCCAGCTGTATCGGTCGAGAACCCTGCGGCGGCCCCGTTCGCCCATCGTGCGGCGCCCCGTCTCGTCCCGCATCAAGCGGTTGATCGCCGATGCCAGGTCGCGCGAGAACTGCTCCGGCTGCCTGGGCTCGACGTCCCGCGGTCCACGCGGCTCGAACGGAACGAGCAAGCCCGTTTCCCCGTCTACGACGATGCTCGGAATCCCTCCTACCGCGGAGCCGACGACGGCCGTCTCGCACGCCATAGCTTCCAGATTGATGATGCCGAAGGGTTCGTAAACGGAGGGGCACACGAACACGGCGGCGGCGGCGTAGAGCGCGATGATCTCTTCTCGAGGTAACATCTGAGGGATCCAGGCGACGTCGTGATCGCCGGCTGCCCGCGCCTCCGCAACGGCGCGCTCCATCTCTGCTGCGATCTCCTCGGTGTCGGGCGCCCCGGCGCACAGCACGATGCGGGTCCCCTCGTCAAGATGTCGGATCGCGTTCACGAGGTGGATGATTCCCTTCTGACGCGTAATGCGCCCCACGAACAAGACGAAGGGATTCGACGCATCGATACTGTGCTTTGCGAGCATCTCCGGCCGGTCTACCGGCCGGTATTCATCCGGATCGATGCCGTTCGGAATGACGCGGATGCGCGCTGCGGCGACCTGGTAGAGCGACATCACGTCCTCCTTCATCGATTCCGACACCGCAATGACCCCATCGGCGCTCCCGTACGCGGTCTTCTCGATCCAGGAGCTGGCGTGATAGGCCGTTCCCAGCTGGTCGGCCTTCCAGGGACGGTGCGGTTCCAGGGAGTGCGTCGTTACGACGAGCTTCGCATCATCGAGCCGGCTGGCCAGGCAGCCGGCAAAATGGGAGTACCACGTGTGACAATGCACGACGTCGGCCCCGGAGACGAGTCCCGCCATGCGGACGTCCCGCACCATGGTCTCCAGGAACTTGCCATGCCGTGGATCGGTGGCCGGCAGGTCGTTCCCGGCGGGCACGCCGCGAACCCGGAGATTGCCGCGCTCCTCCCGCTGCTCGCCGAAACAGTAAACGTCCACGTCGTGCGCGCCATCGTCCAGCCGGGCAAGCTCCCTCACCAGATACTCTACGTGGACGCCGGCGCCGCCATAGACGTTGGGCGGGTACTCGTTCGTCAACAGCGCGATCCGCATGGTGGGCCTTTCCTGGCTTCGAAAGTCTAAAACGAGAGCTTGTAGAGCTTGCCCGGGAACTCCTTCTTCAAGAACCCGGTGATGCGGCGCGAACAGGCAGCAACGGCGGCGATGTCGACGCCCGTTTCGACGCCGAGCGAATCGAGCAGGTAGGCCGTATCCTCCGTCGCGACATTGCCGGCCGCACCGGAAATGAACGGGCAGCCGCCCATCGCAGCAAGGGACGTGTCGAAACGCTCAACGCCGCACCGAAGGGCCTCGTAGACGTTCGCGAGGCCCAGCCCTCGCGTATCGTGCAGGTGAAGAACGAGAGGGATCGTCTCCGTTACACGCCGCAGGGCCTCCAGCCGAGAGGCGATCAGGGCCGGATTCGCCATTCCGGTCGTGTCGGCCAGCGACACGGACTCGACGCCGAGAGGGACAAAGCGGTCTATGATCCGCTCGATGCGGTCGAGCGGCGTATCACCCGGTGTGCGAAAGCCGAATACGGTCTGCAAGCCGAGCTGCACGTCCAGACCGGCCTCCGTGGACATCCGGATCATGCCTTCGACCTGCTCGAGCGCCGTCTCCACGGGCATGTTCGCATTGTCGAGACTGTGCTCGTCCCACGTGGCGACGGAGATGTCGACGGACGTGAGCCCGGCGTGGATGGCCCGCTCGACTCCCTTCAGGTTCAGCACAAGCCCCGAGTACGTGACGCCGGCGACATCCGGCAACGAGGCCGCGACCTCTTCCGCATCAGACATCTGAGGCACCCATTTCGGATGCACGAACGACGTCACCTGAATGCGCGGTAGACCGGCTTCTGCAAGCGCTCGGATCGCAGCGATCTTCATCGCCGTGGGTATGAACGTCTCCTCATACTGAAAGCCGTCGCGGGGTCCGACTTCGCAGAGGGTGGCACGTGGGGGAAGGAGCTCCGCGTCCATCAGATGAGCATGCCGTCCGCGGTGAACCTGAAATCGTTGCCTTCAAGGTGCCGACCTTCCCCGTCTTACCGGCGTTAGACGCCTACACTGTAGATACGTACAAACCGGGGACAGTTCCAGGCGCGCTTCATCGCCCCAGTCGCGCCACGCGATCCGCGCATCGAGCGCTTCGCTCGTCGTCCGACTTTGCGCGCTCGTGGAGGAGGCGGCAAAACGGTGCGTCCTGTGTGGAGGTACGGGATTATTACCGCCCCAGTTGAAACGAGGACGGACCGATAGGGATAATATGTACGGGTCAGCGGGCCAAAAGCTCGTAAGCGAACCCAGTCGGCTCACTTCACGGCACCAGGTTCCGACCATGTCCAGATCAGTCTTCGTCGTAGAAGATCACCCACTGATGGCGGAAGGCATCAGGAACGTCATTGAGCGCGCAACGGACCTCGAGCTTGCTGGAACCGCCGGCTCGACGGGAGAGGCGCTCGACGCCATCCTGGGGAAGGAGCCCGACGTCGTCGTGTCCGACCTCGCACTCCCGGATGGAAGTGGTCTGGAGCTTATGAAGCGCGTCCAGACCGCGAGCCCGGAGCAACGTTTCGTCATTCTCTCCGTCTATGCGGAATCGGTGTACGCGGAACGGGCTCTTCGTGCCGGCGCGTCCGGCTACGTCATGAAGGAAGCAGCATCGGAGACGCTGCTCGAGGCCGTTCGGACCGTGCTTCGCGGCGACATGTACATCAGCCCGGCTCTTCGAGAACGTCTCGTCCAGCGCCTGATCGCCGCACCTGGGAGGAAACCGGATCAGGATCAGCTCGACTTGCTCAGCGATCGCGAGCTGGAAGTGTACCGCATGATCGGCACCGGTTATTCCCGTTCGGAGATCGCCGAAGCGCTTCACATCAGCCCGAAAACGGTCGAATCCTACCGGGCCAAGATCAAAGAGAAGATGGGATTCCGCAATGCGAGTGAAATGATGCAGCACGCCGTGGCATGGCGGCTCGATCAGCCCCGAGGTGAATCGGCAGAGGCCATGAACGGCAACGCGCCTGCCACGCACGGCCGCTGATCCATTGCGCATTTTGAGCGTGACGGCGGATTCGGCACGCGGCGCGTCAAAGCGGGGCTCAGGCTGCCCGCATCAAGCAGACGAAGTCTTCCACGTCGTCCTGATCGGGAATTTCGACGGCATCGGGGCCGAGATCATGGCAGGCGTCACTGAGGAAATTTACGAGCGCGGAACGCTCTTCCGCGTTCGTATCGCCTTCGTCCAGTGCGGCCATCATCTGGATCCACGCTGCGTCTGAAATCTCTCCGGCTACGAAGCGGGAAAAGAGTAGGGAGAGTGCGGTCGACTCGGCGGCGGATACCTCGCCGGGGTGAAGCGTCGTACTCATGATGTCCTCGGAAATTCGGGTGAAAGGGATCGCCATCTGGTCGCTGGGCGACCGGCAAACGTATATGACAATACCCTCTAGCAACTTGCGTGCCAATCCCTGCAGAGCACGGCCCTCAGAGGCGCGCATCACCCCTCCAGGACGATCTCTTTTCGCAGCCGCGCGACCGGCACACCGAGCTGCTCGCGGTACTTCGTGACGGTGCGCCGAGCGATCTGGAAGCCGCGTTCCTCGAGGCGGTCGGCGATCTTCTGGTCCGAGAGCGGCTTCGTCTTGTCTTCGTCCTCGATGATGGCTTCGATAATCGCCTTCACCTCCTTATTCGAGACATCCTCGCCGCTGTCGGTAGAAAGGCCCTCCGAGAAGAAGTACTTGAGTTCGTAGACGCCGAATTCCGTCTGTACATATTTGCCGTTCACGACGCGGCTGACGGTCGAAATGTCCATATCGATGATCTCCGCCACGCCTTTCAGGATCATCGGCCGGAGGTGGCCCTCGCCGTACTTAAAGAAGTCTTCCTGAAGCTCTACGATGGCGTGCATCACACGGGTCATCGTGTGGCGCCGCTGGTTGATGGAGTTGATGAACCAGCGGGCAGACTCGAACTTGTTCTTGAGGAACTTTCGTGTGTCCTCGTCGACGCTCTCCTTGACGGTCGCTTTCTTCTTCTGGGCAGAGATCTTCTGAAGCATGTGCCGGTACTGCCTCGAGATCCGAAGCTGGGGCGCGTTTCGTCCATTGAGCGTGATGATGAACTCATCGTCGAGATACTGCACCGTGAAGTCCGGCGTGATGTAGTTCTGCTGCGCCGTAAAGTCGCCCTCACCGGGCTTGGGGTTGAGCCGGTGTTGAATCAGGTCGTAGGCTTCCTTGAGCGCCTCGTCGTCCACGTCCAGCTTCTTCTTGATGGCGCTGAAGTGCTTCATCGTGAACGCCTTGTAGGCATCCTCCAGCATCCGAATGGCCACCTCGCGCCCGGTCGTATCGTCCGGCATGCTTTGCAGCTGGACAAGCAGGCACTCTTTCAGGTCGCGGCAGCCGATCCCGATCGGATCGAGCGTCTGGATGCGCAGGAGCACCTCCTCCACGTCCGACTCGTCGAGCATGATGCCGTGATTGAACATGATGTCGTCGATAATCGATTCGAGCGGGCGGCGTAGATAGCCGTCTTCGTCTATCGATCCGATGATTTGTTCGGCGACGACCTCCTCATCGTCCGTAATATCCAGGAAGGCGAGTTGATCGCGGAGATGCTCCACCATGCTCTCACTGGCGGGCAAGGGCGCCTCTCTGTCGTCCTCGTCGCTGTGGTCGACGCGCGCCTTGTAGCCGTAGAGGTCCTCGGAGCTGTTGATCAGCTCGTCCCAGTCGAACTCCTCTTCATGATCGCCTTCCTCCTCCCGAACGTCCGCGTCACGGATCTCCTCCGCTTCGCTGCGATCGTCGATGATTTCCTGGTCGTCCACCGTTTCCGCCTCTTCTTCGAGCCCTTCCTCCAGCAGCGGATTGATCTCCATCTCCGCTTTTATGCGCTGCTCGAGCGCCAGCGTCGGCAGCTGCAGCAGCTTGATGTACTGGATCTGCTGCGGCGAGAGCTTCTGCTGAAGCTGCTGCTTCTGTTGGAGGTTCAGCATGATGCACGCACAATTCTTCGATCACGCGCGAGATGAATCAAGCCGCTCGCGCCGATCCGCACAGGCCTTTCGAAATGCTTCATACCAGGGCTCTCCATATTTGCGGATTAGCGGCGCGCGAAGAAACTCGGAAAGGGTGACGCCGCTCCGCCGACCCGCCCCGCGGGCGGACGAACACAGCGGGACCTGCTCGTAGTTTAAAGAATCAAGACCCCCCAAACTTTCGACCCGCACGGGAAAAAGGTGACAAGAAACGGGTTTTGGAAAGTCGATGCGGCCTTCGTCGTGCGCCTTTTGAATCGCGCACTTGGCCACGCGTCCGTCGTAGGTCACGAAGACGCATTCGGCGCCGTCCACGCACGTGGTGGCGTACTGTCCCTTTCCGACCTCCTCCCAGACCCCCTTCTCTTCGATGAGGCTGAGCGCCTCCGGTCGGAGGTAGCGCCGAACGGCCGGCAAGATCTCCTCCAGCCTCGCGCACTCATCGTGCTCCAGCGGTGCCCCGGCATCGCCCTGCACGCAGCACGCGCCGCGGCAGGCACTCAGATTGCAGCAGAACGGAGCATCAACGAGATCGTCGGACACCAGAACGTGCAGGTCCGTCCCTCCTTCTTCCTGGTGTACAGCAAACATAATGCCTTAAACGTAGACGTCGGTTCCTGCATAGTCAAATGGGCCGCGTTGCCATCCTGTTATTCCGAGCAGAGCGAATTGTTTGTCAAAGGCGTGGCATGGGCGGCGCGGATGGATCATGACGGGCGGCGCCGAATGGATCATGACGGGCGGCGCCGAATGGATCATGACGGGCGGCGCCGAATGGATCATGACGGGCGGCTCCTTCTCAGGTGGTGGCATTCGGGTCACCGCGGATGCTCCGAAGCGGCACATCCTTCCGGCATCGTTCACGGGTAGAGTCGATTTGTCGCCGCGCGCTCTTATCTTGAGAGCCGGCCGCGCGCACCTCGATCTCGCGCATGCAGGCTCGGCAGGTGTCACGCGGTCACCACCGCGTCCACCTCCACGCAAGGTTCGCACGTGCGGTCCAGGTGGCCGCACCACGGCGTTCTCCTTCCATCGTATCCACGCGCCTCTCATGCACGCTTCCGACCGTAGCGAGGTCGTCTCGCCTCGCGCCCAGCACGCCGAAGAAGACCTCGAGAAGACGCTCCGGCCTCGCTCGATCGCAGAGTTCATCGGCCAGGAGAAGATCAAGGAGAACCTCAACGTCTTCCTGACCGCCGCGCTCAGACGTGGTGAGACGCTCGACCACGTGCTGCTTTCCGGCCCTCCGGGGCTCGGGAAGACGACGCTTGCCTACATCATCGCTGAAGAGATGGGGGCCACGATTCGCACCACGAGCGGGCCCGTGCTGGACAAGCCCGCCAGCATCGCCGGGCTGCTGACGAACCTTGAGCACGGCGACGTCCTGTTCATCGACGAGATCCACCGGCTCAGCCCCGTCGTCGAGGAATACCTCTATTCGGCGATGGAAGACTACCGCATCGACATCATGATCGACTCCGGCCCGAACGCGCGCAGCGTCAAGCTCACGCTGCCGCCCTTCACCATGATCGGTGCCACCACGCGCAAAGGGCTCCTGACGGCGCCCCTTCGCGCGCGCTTCGGGATCGATTTTCGCTATGATTACTACACCGCGCCGGTGCTCAGGCAGATCGTCGAGCGCTCGGCGCGGATACTCGGCCTGAGCATCTCGGAAGGCGGGGCGCTCGAGATCGCGCGCAGGAGCCGCGGGACCCCCCGCGTTGCCAACCGGCTGCTGCGCCGCACGCGTGATTTTGCCGAGGTGGAGGGTGACGGCGGCATAACGCAGGAAATCTCCGATCGCGCGCTCAACGCGCTGGATGTCGACGAGCACGGTCTCGACGAGATGGATGCCCGCATCCTTCTGACGCTCATCGAAAAATTCGGCGGAGGACCGACCGGCCTGAGCAATCTCGCCGTATCGGTCGGCGAGGACGCGGGTACGATCGAAGAAGTCTACGAGCCGTATCTGATCCAGGAAGCGTTTCTCGAACGCACCGCGCGCGGCCGAATCGCGACGCGGCGAGCTTACCGGCATTTCGGCCTGGAACGGCAGACGAAGGGCAACGGTGGCCTGTTCGACTGACGGACCGTTTTTTCTACTATGCTGAGACGAAGCGCGCACGGTCGAACAACGAACCGCACTATCGCAACGAACAGCCACTACAAAAAGAGCCTCCGTCTCGATGCGTTAAGACGGAGGCTCCATGTTCTCCCGGTCAGCCTACGAGTTAGAAGGTGTACTTCGTCTCCCTGGACAGATCGTCGAGCCTGCGGCGCACATCCTCGCGGGACTCGCCCGTTTTTTCCTGGATCATTCCTTCGAGCCGGTCGCGCTTGCCCTCTGCCTTGTCCAGCTCGTCGTCGGTGAGGGAGCCCCATGCCTCTTTGAGGCGCCCTTTCATCTGCTTCCAGTTTCCTTTCGCCTGTTGTTTCTTCGGACTGTCCATCACGTACCTCGGCTCGTTTGGTTCAACGCGTACACGCATGTTTCGTAGTGGGTGCTACGCCGCCCCGGCGCGCCGTATCCGAATCGCGGATAGACCTTCTTGCTTCGTCACACCCTCGCAGGTGTTGTAACATCTCGGCCGCGTCACGGCGCTACACGCGGCTCGCGTTCGATCAGCTTCTGACTCGTCAGAATGAATCGCGCGGTGGCCGCGTTTGTGGCAAGGGGGACATCATGCACGTTGCAGGACCGCAAGAGCGTCTGGATATCGGGATCGTGCGGGTGCTTGTCCAGCGGATCGACGAAAAAGAAGACCGCATCGATCTCACCGGTCACCACCAGAGAGGCGATCTGCACGTCTCCGCCGAGCGGGCCGGACATGTACCGTTCGATCTCGAGCCCGACTTTGTCTTCGAGCAGCTTACCCGTCGTGCCGGTTGCGACCAGATCAAAGCCGGATAAGGCTTCCCGATTCTGAATGGCGAAGGCAAGCATATCCGCCTTTTTGCCGTCGTGCGCGATGAGCGCGATCGTCTGAATGGATTCCCGCATCGGGCTCTCTACGGAGATGGATCGATCGTTGGCCTGACATCCGGGACCGGCTGCGAAGGTCCGCACCAATATACGACCGGTCAGCCGGCCGGTTGTCGCGCCGATGCAATCTCCGCCCGTCGCGCAGCTTGTCTACCGTCACCGCGATGCCGTATCTTCGAACGAATCCGAACGCCACGAACCGTCGATAGATCGAGCTGATATGCCCTACGTCGTTGCAGAGCCCTGCATTAACTGCAAGTACACGGACTGCGTGGAAGTCTGTCCGGTCGACTGCTTCTACGAGGGCCCGAACTTTCTGGCGATCCAGCCAGACGAGTGTATCGACTGCAATGCCTGCGTGCCGGTGTGCCCGGTCGAAGCTATCTACGCGGACGACGAACTGCCGGAGAAGTGGTCGCACTACCGCGAGTGGAACGAGTACCTCGCCAACCAGTGGCGCGATCTGGGCTACAACATCACGGAGAAAACGCCCGGTTTGCCCGATGCGGAGGAGTGGGAGAGCCGTGAGAAGTCCGAAGAAGACATCCTGACGTGGGACACGGGCGAATAGCTGCATCCGCCGTGCTGCCGTCGCCAGCGGTGCGATTCGCCAGATAGCCGCGCCGTACTCCGGCGTTCATTGCGGCCGCGGACTCACCGCACTTTCACCGTTCGGCGTCACCGTTCGGCGGACTACGTCCCCGCCGAATAGTCCGTCGCGTAGGCCACCTGCTCGTCCGTGAGCAAGTCGATCGAGAGGCCCATCGTCTCGAGCTTGATGCCGGCGATCTCCTGATCGAGCTCTACCGGAAGGTCGATGACGGCGTTCTCGAAGACGTCACCGCGCTCATAGGCCTCCACGAGATTGAGGTGCGCGTTGAACTGATTGGCAAAGCTCATGTCCATCACTTCGGACGGATGGCCTTCGGCGGCGGCAAGGTTGACGAGTCGTCCGTCGGCCAGCACGAAAATCCTCTTACCGTTCTCGAGGGTGTACTCCCGGTTGCCGTCGCGCACGAGGCGGGCGTCGGTGCAGAGCTCCGCGAGCTCCTTCAAATTCAGCTCGACGTCATAGTGGCCCGTGTTGCAGACCACGGCGCCCTCTTTCATCTTCACGAAGTGGTTGCCTCGAATCACGTCCTTCATGCCCGTCGCGGTGACGAATATATCACCCACCTCGGCGGCTTCTTCCATCGTCATCACGCGGCAGCCTTCCAGGGTCGCCTTGAGCGCCGCGGTCGCCTTGACCTCGGTCACGATCACATTGGCGCCCATCCCGCGCGCCCGCATGGCGACGCCGCGCCCACAGTGGCCATACCCCGCCACGACGAAGTTCTTGCCCGCCAGCAGGACGGAAGAGGCACGAAGTATCCCGTCGAGCGTGCTTTGCCCGGTGCCGTAGACGTTGTCGAAGTCCCATTTCGTTTCGGCATCGTTCACCGCGTAGACAGGGTAGAGAAGCTTGCCGTCCGCGGCCATGGCCCTCAGCCGGTGAACGCCGGTGGTCGTCTCTTCACTGCCGCCGATGATGTGCACGGACATCTCCGGAAACTTGTTGTGGACGCGGAAAATCAGATCCGCGCCGTCGTCGAGCGTGAGGTGCGGCGGCTTGTCGATCGTGCGGTCGATGCTCCAGTAGAACTCCTCGACGTTCTGGCCGTGCCACGCGTAGATTTCGATGCCTGCCCGGGCGAGCGCGGCTGAGACTTCGTCGTTCGTGCTGAGGGGATTGCAGCCGGACCACGACACCTCCGCGCCGCATGCCGCGAAGGTCTCGACGAGGACCGCCGTCTCCTTCGTTACGTGCAGACAGCCCGTGATCTTATAGCCGTCGAATGGCCTGGATGTCGAATACCTTTCCCGCAGCCGCATGAGAACCGGCATACGGCTCTCGGCCCATTCGATGCGAAGTCGACCTGCATCGGCAAGGGATAGATCGCGAACCTTGTATGCGCCCTCTTTGTGATCCATAATTTTCCTGGTGTCCTCGAAATGAAGCGTTGCTGGCCGGATCATAAAGCTACCACCTCAGCCTGGACTTGCTCCCAGTACCTCAAAATTTCAATGTGGCCCGCAGCAGAGGCCATGGACGGCAACGCAGAGATGCGCAATGTATCAACGGCCTCTTGTATGCAGCACGATCATGTGCTCCGTACGCGTACCGCGGTTCGTCTCCAGATAGAGCACGTAGGCCCCGTTCGCCAGATCCGACGCGTCGTACTGTAACGTGTAGGTTCCGGGCTCGTGCTGTGCGTGCCGGATCATAGCGACCCGCCGTCCGAGCGGATCGTAGACGGAGAGCCGCACGGCGATCGTTTCCTCGCCCGGTACCGTGTATGAGATCGTCGTGCTTTCGGTGACCGGGTCGGGGAAATTTGCGTGCAGCGCCAGCTCTCGATCGATCTGAAATGCGTCGTCCGACGTGTGCGATCGAAAAGACAGGCCGCTGATCGTCCAGCCCTCCAGGGCCTCGATCGGCTGCGTGTGCGCGAGGTCGATCCGCGCACGAAGCGTTTGGCCCGCATATTCGGAAAGGTCGAACACCGTGACGGACGAACCATTCGTGGTGCCTGCAAACACGGGCTGCTGGGCCATCGGGTGGATCACGGCAGGAGCATAGCTTGACGGATAGCCGGCCTCCGGCACGAGGACGCTCCACGAGGCGCCGTCGTCCGTGGAAATCTTGACGTTGCCCCCGAAACTGCTGCTCAAGTCATAGGCATGTTCGAGCACCAGGTCGCTGGACTCGCTGTTGGACGGCAGTGTAAACGGTTCGAGGACGAGACTGGAGATGGGCTGGGACACGGCCCCGGTCGTTGTCCATTGTCCGCGGAGTCGATGCCATACGCCGGTCGCGACGGCGCCCCGGAGCGCCGTACGACGCTGTTCCGAGAGAAAATCAATGACGAACGGGTCGCCGTAGACCGCCTCGTTTCCATCGAAATCCCGCACGCGGAGCGTATACGCGATGCGGTCACCGGGTTCAAAGGAGTGGATCGGCACGACGGCTCCTTCGAAAATACTCGCATCGGTGCCGGACATGGCGAGCAGGTTGCTGCCGGTGGCGATCTCGCCGGCGCGTTCGATCTCGTACTGCGACACGACGGATTCGACGCCCGTATCGTCGACCACCTCGACGGCGATCGTAGGCGGTGATTCCTGGCCAGGTATGTACACGGTACGCGCGGGCGGGAGGCTGTTTGCTTCGGGCGGTTCGCTGTCGGTGGGCAGCTCCGTCGTGATCCGAACGTCGTCGACGTACCAGCCAGCGAAGAAGAGGGATTCCCCGTCGTTGCCTTCGTCAGAGCCGAATTCGAACCGGATGCGAACGTCCGCGGAAGCAGGTAGCTCGATGATTTCGCGGCGCCACCCGTGGCTGTATCCCCCAAAGGCGGGCTCTCCGCCCAGGGGATTGCCGCGTGCTTCACCGATCGTGCCGCTGTATCCGCCCAACGGATCGAGCACGGTCCACGTCTCGCCACCGTCCGTCGATGCTTTGACGTTCCCTCCGTCGCGGAGTCCGGCGCCCACCGCAACCTGCCCGGGTACGGCGCTTCCGTCGTGCTCGATATCGTACCAGTGCCAGAAGACGAGATACACCAGGGCGAGTCCTTCCACGTCCACCGGCGGCAGCGTCAACCGCGAGCGATCCGGCACGCTCGGGTAGGCCGCCCCCTGCTCCGTGGCCCAGACGTGCTCCCCAGAGTGCGCCACACGAAGACCGTAGGAAGGGCTGCCGGCCGTCCAGATGCCCTCGGACGTGAGGCCCTGGTTGAGGCCCTCGAAGTCGTAGGCACGCAGCACGCCGTCGTCGACGATCTCGATCGAAAAGGTACCCTCCTGCGGGAGCGACGTCTCGTGACCTGCGGCAGATGCATCACGCGCCACAATACGGTACTCCGCACGATCGCCCTCAAGAACCGGCGCGCTCGATTCCGGGAATCGACCCCTGTACACGCCGCCCTCCAACTCCATGTCGAACGCGCCGTCGTCGCGGATCGCGCCGTCCGACGCCAGGAGGGTGAATTCGACCCGAGCGGAGTCGACACCAATATTGTCGCCGATCTCCGCAAAGAGGGTGATGGGCCACGCGATCACGGATGCGTGCTCGCGGGGTGTGTGAACGATGAACGGCGGCTCGTCGTCCGGGCCGATCAGGAACGAGTAGGTCTCCGACGGCGCGCCTGCGGGGAGTCTCCGACGGCGTCCCTGCGCATCTACCGCTTCGACATAGTACCGGATCGCCACTGGCTGGTCCGGGAGCGGCAGATCGCCGGCGTAGACATCGCCGGACGTCGGCGAAAGCTCGAGACGTTCGAACGGCCCGTCCTCTACGGCAAAGACGAGCAGGACACTGTCCACGGCCGCCGTCGTTGCAAAAGCCGTGACTTCGACGAGGATCGTCCCGCTCACCTGCTCCGACGCCTTCAGGGGCTCGTGCTCCAGGACGGGCCCGTAGCTGGCCGGGTCGATGTACCCCGCCTCACCCAGCTCTTTTACGAGGACGCTGCCGTGGACGCCTCCGTAGAGGTCGTAATCAGCCTGAATCAGCGCCTCCGCCGCGTCGGCAAAGTTTGAGGTCGAGGCGAGGTACGCGTGCGAGGCAAGATTGAGCCGGTCGAGCACTGAGCGACCGATCTGTGGATAGATCTCCATCAACGTCGTCGCCCAGAGCAGCCCCCACTGATAGTGCGGCAGCATGCCCTGTGCATTCGGCCCGGCGTAGGTCATATTGTCGGGATAGTGGCCGCCGTGGTCGAGCCGGCGGCCCTGCCACACGAGCGTATTCCCATCCCAGTTGTAGAGCCTCCGCCAATCATGGCTTTCGATTTGCGGATCTTCTTCGGAGAGGTAGCGCGAATAGGATGCGGCCCAGTAGTCGGCCCAACCTTCATGGAGCGCTCTTCCCTCGAAATTGTCGGCCGTCAGACCGGGCGTGGTGAAATTGAGCAGTGCGTGCGCGTATTCGTGCCAGATGACGTCGGCATCTTCTGCATCGTCGATACCGCCGGTTCCGAAACGGATGATGTCCTGACCGGGATTGTAGTTCGAATCGTCGTCGGTGAATGCCCGCGGATCGACGCGGACGGGTTCGTCCTTGATGGGAAATCCGACCCCGAGCGACTGCAGATAGCGCTGGCTCTTGTCGATGTGATAATAGGCGTTTACGGCCTCGAAACGGTTGTTCGCACGTGTGTAGGTGAAGCCGTGGGGCGAAGACTCTCGAGGGACCGCGTCCTCGCTGCCTACGATGCGGACGTAGGGACCCTCGAGCAGGTACATGCCGTCCGTGCCGCGGCTGATATCGCGCAGCGTGACCGTGAATCGCTGATCGTTCAGAGCCGGCGTATCCGCGTCATTTCCATCCACGAAGTCTCCCCCGTACGCGGCGCCTGAGGAGGTCAATGGATCCGGATCGAAGACGAATCCGGTGCCGTCGACGAGGGCAACGGCTTCCGGGGCGGCGGGCGACGCAGGCGGCCGTCCACGCGCACCGGGCGGCTGTCCACGCGCAGTGCGCACGCGGTTCGCGTCGAACCCTCCACCGCCATGAACGGTCACATCGAGCATCTGAATGACCTCACCGCTTCCGGCGTCGATGAGTACCTCCCATTCGACCGGCAGGACGTCCGAGGAGGCAGAGATCTTCCACGCAAGGCGCGGCGGGCTAGAGGGAACCACGACGAGCTCCGGCTCGGTGGTCGTGAGCCCTCGCGACGAAGCCGTCTGTGCGATCCGGCGAGCGCGACCGGCCGGGATCGCGGGAACGGGATCGAAGGCGCCTACCTCCTCGAGATGGCTCGCGTACCCGTTCACGACCATCGTGGGCTGGCCGCTGCCGTCAAGGCTGACGACGATCTCGCGGCGATAAACCGGGACGCCTGCCAGGGTCTGGCGGATCCGAACGTGGGAGGCGTGGCGGCCGCCCCGCACCGACTCCACTCGAAGCTGGTTCCCGATGGCGCCGATGCCGTACTCTCGTGCGGACCTGACGAGATGTTCAACAGCCGCCCGCTCGGCCGAGAGTCCGCCCGGCACACGCTGCCGGATGCGGTAGCGCGCACGGTGAACGCCTGCATCATCCACTCGGCCGTTCATGGTGCGGCGCGTCCGGACCGCCGAGACGGTATCCTGCCTTACAACCGTGGCACGCAGCTCGGAACGAAGCGACCTCACAGCGGCCTCGCGCAGAGAGACCTCCGTACGGGAACGGTCGAGCGAGGCGCCCTCCTGAGCGTGTGCGGTGCTCGTTGCAATGCCGCAGAGCACGACGACGAACGAAGCTGCAACCACTGTTCGCATAGGATAGGTACTGAACTGCTGACAGGCGCATTCTGGCGTGCACCCCTACAGCGGTTCACATCCAGGAGGCAGTCTCCAGAACCTTACCGACGTACTCGCCTGAGACGCGGGCCGCGGGCCTGCCGTGCTCAGGCAGACTGCCCCGCGGCTTCCTTGAGGGCCTCGACTCGATCGAGTTCCTCCCAGGAGAATCCCATTCGGCCGAAATGGCCGTAGGCGGCCGTGGGGCGGAACGCAGGTTTCAGCAGGTCGAGCCTCTCGATGATCGCCGAGGGACGCAGATCGAACACCTCCCGGACGGCGCGGGCGAGCTGGAGATCCGGCATGACCCCGGTGCCGTTCGTGAGCACGTCGATGGAGACGGGCTCCGCCACCCCGATCGCGTACGCAAGCTGCACCTCGACCTCGTCGGCGAGCTCGGCCGCGACGATGTTCTTCGCCAGGTGCCGGGCCGCGTAAGCGGCGGAGCGGTCGACCTTGGAAGGATCCTTTCCGCTGAAGGCACCGCCGCCGTGGGCGCCCTTCCCTCCGTAGGTATCGACGATGATCTTGCGACCCGTAAGCCCCGTGTCGCCGTGCGGGCCTCCGATGACGAAGCGGCCGGTGGGATTGACGTGCAGGATGAGCTCATCGTCGAGCATGTCTTCATCGAGTACGCGGGGGAGGAGATGCGTGCGAATGTCCTCCGCGATCTCCTCAAGCGTGACCTTTTCGTCGTGCTGCGTCGAGATCACGACCGTGTGCACACGCCGCGGTGTCCGGCGATCCTCTTCGTATTCAATGCTGACCTGGCTCTTCGCATCGGGCCTGAGATACGGCATGATGTCCGAGTTCTTGCGGATGTCCGCGAGCTCACGCATGAGCCCGTGCGCGTAGGAGATCGGCAGTGGCATCAGCGTGTCGGATTCGCGGCATGCATAGCCGAACATCATCCCCTGGTCACCAGCACCCTGATCCTTGTGCAGCCCTGCATCCGCATCGACGCCCTGCTTGATGTCGGAGCTCTGCTCGTGGATCGTGCTGAGCACGCCGCAGGATTCGGAATCGAAGCGAAGAGCTGGATCCGTGTAGCCAATATCGCGGATTACGTCGCGCGCGATCGTCTGTACGTCGACGTACGCATTCGTGGTGACTTCGCCGGAGAGGATGACGAGCCCCGTCGTGACGAGGGTCTCCACCGCTACGCGGCTGTAGGGATCCTGGTCGAGGAGCGCATCGAGAATGGCATCGGAAATCTGATCGGCGATCTTGTCCGGATGGCCTTCGGACACCGACTCAGACGTGAACAGATAGGACATGTAGCATGTGATAAAGTGATGGGATCTAGGCGGCGGTCGCTTGCGGGGCCTCCGCGGGAACGGGCCTCATGGAACACTCCTACGGGAGCGCTCGAGAAAGTGAAATCGAACGTCAGCCCCTTAAGATAGATTCGGACCCACTGATACTCAAAAGGAAATTCACCCGTGCATTACCAGGATCGAATCACCGTATCGCATGCGTACGCATCATGAAGGGACGCAGGAACGGCAGCGGAATCCAACCCGGGCCGTCGCCGAAGCGGCTCGGCTGTTCAACCTGCTCGGTTACACGGTCACATCGCTCGATATCGTAGAGCGCGAGCTGCGCGTGCGGTGGGAACAGATGGATCCGTCACCCGGAGGAGAGCAGCTTGCGCGGGAGGCCTTCGATTTCTCGGCGGCCGCTTCCGATCGCCTCCTCCGGACCGCGGTCGAAGCTGAAGAGACCGGGCCGGGAAAGCTCGACGCCTTCGTGACGGCGTTTCGAAGCGCCATGGAGCGTCCGCCGGTGGAGGGAGGCTCGCCCGCTCTGTTCGCCGCGCTGCCTTCGTTCGAGGCACTGCCTTTTCTGGAGGCGCGCGTGCGCGCCGTCGTCGACGCGTGGCGACACCACGTACGCCGGATCATTCGACTCGGAATCCGGCGTGGCGAGTTCCGGCCCTCGGCGCTCCCGGAGCAGGTGGCTTCGATCGTGGTGGGCACGATGGAAGGTGCGATGTTTCTTCATCGCCTGTATGGGGATGCCTCTCACGTCGATCGGTCGATCGCGTACCTGCACAGGTATTTCGAGAGCGAGGTGCTCGCGTGAGGCCACGGGGCTGAACCTGAGGACCTTCTTCGGACATCTTTAATCGGCGGCTCCACGTCGCGGTGGGATCAAATTGCCTTTCACCGCGCGTTGGAACGTAGCCGTTAGCGCGCCGCCGCCGGAGGGCGCCCGACGCATCGTGGTGATGCATCGCGGTGCCCAGTCGTGGACCGCTGCTCCCGGCCACGTTCTGCGCGGCGGGGGCTGATTGCTTCTGCACGGCCGCTACCGTAGTTTTTTACGATTCATTCCCTAGGCGCTTGATTTCCGGAGCCCGGTGAGGGTCCGACACCCGCTATTCGCAACACAAAGGAGGCCTGAGTATGGCGAACGATATCGAAGGCAAGGTCACGTCCATCATCGTCGAAAAGCTCGGCGTCGAAGAGTCCGACATCACCCCCGATGCGTCGTTTACGAACGATCTCGGCGCGGATTCCCTCGATACGGTCGAGCTCATCATGGAATTCGAGAAGGAATTCGACATCACGATCCCCGACGAGGATGCCGAGAAGATCGCCACGGTAGGTGACGCCATAGACTACCTTCAGGGAAAAACGTCGTAACCTCGCCTCGCCGACGGGCGTCCTGACGCCACCGGCCGGTACACCTGTCCCGGGGACGAAGAGACTTCCAATTCATGCAGAACGGACGTAGAGTCGTAGTCACCGGAATGGGCGCCCTTACCCCGGTGGGGAATTCCGTGGAGGCCTTCTGGGAGGGCATGATGCAGGGCCGCAGCGGAGCGACGCCGATCACGTTATTCGATCCGGAGCCGTTCGAGACGACGTTTGCGTGCGAGGTGAAGGACTTCGACGCGAATGCGCACCTGGGACGGAAGCTCGCACGGCGTCTCGACCGATTCGCGCAGTTCGCCCTCGTGGTGGCCGAGCAGGCCGTGCAGGACGCGGGGCTCGACGGGGATCTTCCCCAGGAGCTGAAGGACCGCATCGGTGTGGTGTTCGGCAGCGGGATCGGGGGCCTGCAGACGTTTCAGGAGCAGACCTCCGTCCACATCAACGAGGGGCCGCGCCGCATCTCACCGTTCTTTATTCCGATGATGATCCCGGACATTGCGAGCGGGCACATCTCGATGCAGTACGGTTTTCGCGGCCCCAACTACTGTATCGTGTCCGCGTGCGCGACGGGCAACAACAACATCGGTGACGCCTTTCTGCTGATACAGCGCGGATCGGCGGATGCCATCCTGTGCGGCGGCACGGAAGCGAGCGTGACCGAGCTTGGCGTGGGCGGGTTCAACGCCCTCAAGGCCCTTTCCACGCGCAATGACGAGCCGGCCGTTGCGAGCCGCCCTTTCGACGCCGAACGGGACGGATTCGTGCTGGGCGAAGGTGCAGGAGCGCTCGTGCTCGAGGACCTGGAGCACGCCCGCGAGCGAGGGGCGCCCATCTATGCCGAGATCATCGGCGTGGGGATGTCGGCGGATGCCTATCACATCACCGCCCCGGATCCCGAAGGCAGCGGGGCCGCGCTTGCCATGCGTTCGCTGCTGGACGATGCCGGCCTGAAACCCGAGGACGTCGATTACCTCAACATGCACGGCACATCCACGCCGCTGGGCGACGTTGCGGAAACGAAGGCCATCAAGCAGGTCTTCGGCGAGCAGGCTTATGCAATGAATCTCTCCTCCACGAAGAGCATGACCGGCCATCTGCTCGGCGCCGCGGGCGCCATCGAGGCCATTGCGGCCGTTCTCGCAACCATGCGCGACCGCGTGCCGCCGACGATCAACTTCGAACATCCCGACCCCGATTGCGATCTGAACTACACCTTCAACGAAGTGCAGGACCGAACGGTCGACGTCGCGGTCAGCAACGCCTTCGGCTTCGGGGGCCACAACACCTCGATCGCCTTTCGGAAGTTTTCGGGATAGAAGGGGGGCAGAATTCGGAGCTGGAATCTGCCCTCTGTTGATCCGCCGTTCCGACCCTACCGAAACACAATCTCTTCGACTCGCTGTTCGCCGAGTCGATCGTTGAGCCGATCCCGCCAGGCTGATCGGTCCAGGTGCAGGTCCAGACGCCTGCCCGGACTCGTGATCTTCACGAACAGTTTCTTGCCTTTCAACCACGCCGCGTCGGTTACCGCGTTGATATCCGCACCGGCGACGGCGGCCCACGCCTCGATCACGGCGGCCGCATCGAGCTCCTCGCGTATGCCGAGCCGATCGACGAGGGATTCGAGCAGGTCACCCAGCTTTCGAGGTTTTTCCGATTCGGGCATGGATGCGTGCGGTTCGCCGTAGCTACGTGTTCAGCGTTCGAGCGGCAGTTCGGCAGGGGGCGCGGCCTCGCCGTCGACGGATTCGTACTCGGAGGCGGGCTCTCCAAGCGGCTCGGGCAGGACGCGCCAGACGAGCAGCGCCATGAGCGTGATCGAGACGGCCGCCAGCACCGTGTTGCTGGCATAGCCGTATCGCGCATAGGCAGGACCGGCCAGGGCGCCGCTAATTCCAATGCCGATCTGACCTATCGCAACAGCGAGGCTCATCAAGATCCCACGTCGCTCGGACGAGACGAGTGCGCTTAGAAGCGACTGGAGGGGACTGATCCGCATCGCGACCATCACCATCGCCAGGGCGAAGAGCACATACGCGATCCACATGCTGTCTATCAGGTACGTCGTCAGCAGCATCACCACGGCCAGTCCGAGGCAGGATCCCACGATGAGCGGCTTCCTACCCCATTTATCGGAGAGCCGTCCCGCCATCGGTCCGGTAAGCACGTTTGCGACGCCCCCGAATAGAAACAGGGAAGCAATCGCTTCTCCGCTCACACCGAGCGTGCGCTCCAGCCAGGTCGGAAGGTAGACGACATACAGGCCGATGCTGAAGAACATGAGAAAATACGTGACCGTCGCCGCGCCCGTTACGGGATGCTTCAGCAGCTTGAAGTAGTTGCTCGCAGCACGGCGTACGGAGAGACGCCGATGGTCACGCCGCACATCCGGCTGCGGCACGACTCGCCAGATGAGGACGAATGCGGCTGCCATCGCAAAGGCGAACATGAGAAACGGCCATCGATAGTTGATCAGCTCGGCCAGAAGCGTGCCCAGCGGGATCCCGATGATCTGCCCCACCGCGATGCCGCTCATCACCCAACCATTCGCCCACCCGCGTCGATGGTAGGGGAAGTAGTCGCCGACGTAGGCGACGGCGGCACCACTGAGAGTTCCACCGGCCGCACCGGCAAGCGCCCGAACGAGGAGGAGCGACAGGTAGGTGTCGGCCAGGCCGTGCATGAAGAGCGAAAACGACATGAAGCCCGTGCCGAAGAGCAGGATGCGCCGCCGGCCGAGCTTGTCGGAGATCGGCCCCGTCATGAGCGCAAAGACGCTCAACATCACCGCATAGGAGGTCACGAGAGTTCCGAGCAGCGCCTCCGGCACGGCGAGCGCCTCTCCGATGCGCGGAAGAATGGGAGCGATGATGATCACCTGGCTACTGGCTGCAAACACCATCAGCCACAGGGCGAAAAGGACGAGAACCTCGTTGGATGAACGGTCGGTCAATCGCGTTCGGAACAGTCGAATGGAGAGAAGGGCGGCGCAACGAGGCGGGCGTGAAAGGTCTCCAAAAGAGGCCTTCCCCGTCGCATTCGGCGCCCGTTAAACAAACCGTAAATCCCCGCTAACATCTTGTTAACAACGTGCGGCTAGGTTACGAGTGCGAGTAGGCGCAGCG
>Ga0299914_10000744_pt1 | contig 20318 bp, 19 predicted proteins | sample RVTome_10_FD_201361 | JGI IMG/M metagenome (GOLD analysis project Ga0299914, IMG submission 201361) | Soil microbial communities from uranium-contaminated site in the Upper Colorado River Basin, Wyoming, United States - RVT153D57 (version 2) ...
TCTCTCGAAGAACCGAGAGGAAGACGGCCCGGTCGTGGCACAACTGCCGATATGCCGCCTCTAACAGCCGGACCACGTCGTACCCGCACACCTGCTCGACAGGTGTTGCGGCCAGCATCTCGGCCAGGATCGGCCCGGGCGGAAGCACATCCACCTCTTCGGGCACGGGAACAGGCACATAGTCACCGGACTCGGCCGGTTTTCCGGGCTGTGCGACGGCCATGATCGAGCACCCCTCACGGATGACATACGTCCAGTAAGGACTGCGCGTTTCAGTACGTCATGGTCGCGCTCATCACGTGGGGTCTTCGCCGTATATCTCGTACGTCATACACTACATCGAAACTTGTGTTCGTGCAAGAGTCATTGCCACGTTGACCGCCGGTGGCCCACGCCACAGGTTGAGTCCGGGGTTTCTCGTAGCGTCCGACCCGCGGTGGCCGAGCGCGGACGCGGTGGGGGGAGCGTCCCGCCGGCCACCGTCGTTGGCATTCGAAACGAGCAACTGGAGCAAAGATCCCCCGCGGTCTTCCTGCAATTGTCGCATTGACGCCTTACAAGATCGGACGTTGTATGTCGACAGGTGTCACATCTAGTGACATCACCTCCGTTGTGGCGCCAATCCCCCGGAGAGGAAGGTCGGTAACGGTGTCCAGACGACCTCTGATCATCGCTTCAGCCGTGGCCCTGATCATCGCGGGCGCCGCGTTCGCTGCGCCTGCCGCCGGCGGCGACACCGCCAATTCCGCGGAGTCGGCGTCAGCGCGAACCCGGACGAACTCGCGATCGACTACGTCCGACAGCACGCCGCCAGCCTTGGCGTTAGCCCAGAGGACGTGAGCGACGTCTTCGTCCTGTCCAGCTACAAGAGCCAGCACACCGGCGTCACGCACGTCAACCTCAACCAGCGATACAAGGGCCTGGAGGTGTTCGGCGGACACGCCACCGTCAACGTCAACCCCGACGGCAGCATCCTCCACGTCGGCAGCAGCTTCGTAGGTGACCTACGGAAGGCCACCACAGCCGATCCCGAGCTCGACGCCGTCGATGCTGTCGAGGCCGCAGCGGACGAACTGGATTTGAACAAGCCGCAGAACCTGCAGGTCATCAGATTCGCACGCACGGCCGGTGGAGAGACCACGGTGTCCGGCGGCGGAATCTCCAACACGCCGATTTCTGCCCAGCAGGGTTGGCTGCCCACCGAGAACGGCCTACGCCTTGGTTGGCAGCTCACCATCGACGACGTCTCGGGCGACCACTTGTGGAGCGCCGTGATAGACGCCGACACCGGTGAGCTGATCGCCATCGATGACTGGGTCGTTCAGACCTCCTACCAGGACCACATGAGCACACTCGCGCGGATCGGCACCGCCGAGTCGTCCGCCGCCGAAGATCTGGCGGCCGGCCGGACCGCGTGGCAGTCCGCGAACCCGGTCGATGACGGGTCGAGCTATCGCGCCTACCCGCAGGAGAGTCCCAACGACGGTGATCGGGTGCTGTTCGAGAACCCGGCCGACGGCACGGCCTCTCCGTTCGGCTGGCATGACACCGATGGCGCCCCCGGTGCGGAGTTCACCATCACCCGCGGCAACAACGTCCGCGCTTACCTCGACGAGGACGGCAACGACACGCCGGACTTCGGCGGCGAACCGGACGGCGGGCCCGGCCTCACCTTCGACCACCCTGTCGACCTGAACGACCACCCGCAGAACTACCGCGATGCCACCGTGACGAACCTGTTCTTCTGGTGCAACACGACCCACGACCTCTGGTACCTGTACGGGTTCGATGAGGCATCGGGCAACTTCCAGGCGAACAACTACGGCCGCGGCGGATTCGGTAATGACGAGGTTCGGTGCCAGGCACAGAGCGGCGCGGGCCTGAACAACGCCAACTTCCGGACGCCGGTCGACGGCTCCACGACATCGTTCCCGAGAATGCGCATGTACCTGTGGCCGGGCAACCAGTTCGGTCACCAGAACCAGGTGGTCATCGACGGTCTGGGCGAGTTCGGTGCGCGCTGGGCGCGGTTCACCCCGGCGCCGACGGTTGCTGGACTAACCGGCCTGACGTTCATCTACGCCGGCTCCGGCTGTGACGCGAGCCTCTACCCGGCTGATCTGCCGGACTCCGGCTGGGCCGCGGTGACCGACGGCGGTACGGGAACCGGCCTGTGCTCGTTCTTGCAGCGGGTGGAGGTCGCCGAGGCACTCGGCGCCAGCGCGGTCGTGATCGCCCAGGGCTCGGACGACAACCCGACGGTGCTGTCCGGCTCCCTGGCGACGAGCCGGCCGAACATTCCCGCGGTCAGCGTGGGGGTGGACAACGCTGAGATCATCAAGGCCGCCATCGCCGGGGGCACGACAACCGGCACGGTGCGCAAGCATCCGGACCACCCGGGAATCCGGGACGGTGACTTCGAGGCCGGGGTGATCCTCCACGAGTACGGGCACGGCCTGTCGAACCGGCTGACCGGTGGCCCGACCGTGAACTGCCTGGGCGGGGTCGAGCAGATGGGTGAGGGCTGGAGCGACTACGTCGCCATCGCGGCTCTCATCGACCCGGAGGTCGACGACCCAGACGGCACCCGGGGCATGGGGCCGTACGTCATCTTCCAGGACGATCGGACTGACCCTGGCATCCGGAACCGGCCGTACTCGCGGACGATGGACATCCAGCCGTTCACCTACAACAGCATCAAGACGAATTCCTGGCTGAACAACACGACAATCGTCGCGCCACACCAGGTGGGTCATGGCTGGGCCTCGATTCTGTGGGATATGACCTGGGACCTGATCGACAGGCACGGGTTCAACCCGAACATGTACGACCCGTGGAACACCGGCGGCAACAACCTCGCGTACCAGCTGGTCATCGACGGGATGAAGCTCCAGGGCTGCTTCCCAGGGTTCGTGGACGGGCGCGACGGCATCCTCGCTGCTGACCAGGCGCTCACCGGTGGTGAGAACCAGTGCACGTTGTGGGCCGCGTTCGCCCGCCGGGGGCTTGGCTACAGCGCCGTACAGGGCAGCAGCGCGAACCGCGATGACAACGAAGAGGCGTTCGACACTCACCCCGACTGTGTCGACGGGTTCGCCGGACAGGTGCTGGAACAGCCGGCACTGAACGTCGTCGCCGCTGGAAGGACAGTGCCGATGATGTTCGATCGGCCGGAGCTGACCGGGTTGGACGTGTTCGCATCGAACTCGCCGTACTCCCGGCAGGTCAACTGCGAGACCCTGGCCACCGAGGTCCCAGGGGCGGAGTTCGTCACGCCGGGGGCACTGCCCGTGGCCGCGGACATGCCTGGCGATTCCGGGCTGACCAGGAACTCGAGCGGCCGCTACACCTTCCCGTGGCAGACCGACGAACAGTGGGTCGACACCTGCCGCGAGTTCGTCCTGACGCTCGACAACGGCGAACAGCACCGCGCCTACTTCCGCTTCGTCGAAGCGGAGGAGTAGGAGCATCCGGCATGCGTAATAACCCCGGACAAGTGGTGAACTAAGCACGGTGCGAAGCCCGGTGATCGCTGGTCAGCCGAGTCAGCGATCACCGCGGCTTCGCACCCGCAACCTCCCATTGCTCAAGATCAAGTGGTCGCGACACGCCGGTCCGCCGCGTTCGGTTCGGGCGTGTCGCGACCACTTGATCTTCGGCTGAGCATGCAGAGGACTCCCGCGCTCAACTGCGGGCGAGTCGCCGAGCAGCCAGGGCGAAGCCGACGGCCGCCATCACGGCCAGTGTCGCCAATGCGGTCGTATCCAGCCCACCTTCCGTCCACGGCGTGCGGATCGCATCGACCAACAGACCCGTCGGAGTCCACCCGGCGATGTCGTTGAGAGCGTCGGGAAGCACGCCGGGCGGAGGCCCGCCACCGACTAGGAAGAACGTACCGAAGAACAGCACGAGGCCGAGCCCCTGCGCAGCCCGGGCGCTCGGCATGAACGATCCCAGCAGGACGCCGATGGCGGCGAACGCTGCGACGCCGACTGCGAATCCGGCCGCCACGCCGGCCACCGACTCCGGCGCTGCGAGATCGAAGCCGGAGTATGCCAGGCCGATCATCGCACCGGCGCCGACGACTGCCAGGATCGCGAGCACTGACACCTGAGAGACGACCATCGCACGAGACGGCACTCCAGCCGACTGGAAGCGGCGAAGCACGCCGCTGTCGCGATAGCTCGCGACGTGAGTGGGCGTACCCATGAACCCCATGGCCGCGATGGCAGCACCGAGGTAGGACGTGACGTAGAAGGACGTTCCGTCATGGCCGACGAATACGGGGTCGTTGTCTCCGCTGAACGAGGCGAGCAGCAGCACCATGAGAAGGATCGGGAACATCAGACTGACCACGAGCACGATCGGCTCGCGGGCCAGCAGCTTCACCTCGGTCCAGGCCAGGTATGCGATCATGAGGATGCTCCTTCATCTATCCGGCGGCCGGTCAGGGCAAGAAACACGTCCTCGAGGGACGGGTAGTGGGTTCGGTAGTCGTCCGGCGTCACACCGCTTTCAGCCAGAGCAGCGGCCACCCGGGCAGCGACCGGGCCCCGCCCTGCTACCGAGACCTGGCCGGCGTCGACGGTGAGCGACTCAACTCCAGGGACCGCGAGCAACGGCCGCGGGTCGTGTCCGTTGGCGGTGAAGGTCACGGTGACCACACCACCGGTGCGGGTGGTCAACGCACGCGGGGTGTCACACGCGGCTACCCGTCCGCCGTCAACGACGGCAACCCGGTCGCACAACGCTTCGGCTTCCTCCATGAAATGCGTCACCAATACGACCGTGGCGCCGCGATCGCGCACCTGGCGGACCAAGTCCCATGTCGCGCGCCGAGCGGTCGGGTCGAGCCCGGTGGTGAGTTCGTCGAGAAAGACGATCTCGGGGTTGCCGAGCAGCGCGAGGGCAAGAAACAGCCGCTGCTTCTGACCTCCGGACAGCGCGGCGAAAGGTCGGCTGCGCAGCTCCTCCAGGCCCCAGGCGGCCAAGGTGCCGGCCACATCTACCGGCTCTTCGCGCAGCCGTCCGAACAACCGGATCGCCTCGACAACCCGCAGCCGGTCCGGAAGCGCTGAGGACTGCAGTTGGGATCCCATCCGGCGGCGCAGCCGGCCGGTGTCGCGAGCCGGGTCGAGCCCGAGGACCTCGACCTTTCCGCTCGTCCGGTCGCGCAGTCCCTGCAGGATCTCCACGGTGGTGGTCTTGCCCGCACCGTTGGAGCCCAGGATGCCGAAGATCTCGCGGCGCTCGACGGCGAACGATACGTCGTCGACCGCGACGGTCTTGCCGTAGGTCTTGTGGAGGTTCTCCACGGTTATGACGGTGTCCATGCAGGTCAACGTACGAGTGGGAGCCGCCCGCCGTCGTCGGCGAAAGTGACGCTTTGGTGCGTACTCCGTTCGCGGTACGCGACAGTCCGGGCTACTCGCCGGGACGTACCAGGCCGGTTTCGTACGCCAGGGCGGCCGCCTGCACGCGGCTTTCGAGGTCGAGCTTGGTCAGCAGCCGCGACACGTGGGTCTTGGCGGTGAGCTCGGAGATGTACAGCCTGGCGGAGATCTCCTTATTCGAGCAGCCGCGCGCGACCAGTGCGAGCACTTCGCGTTCCCGCTCGGTGAGCACATCGAGCGCGGCCGGTACGGGCCGGTCCCTGCTCAGCCGCGCCGCCACCAGGTGGTCGACCAGCCTGCGTGTGGTGGCAGGTGAGATCACCATGCCTCCGTGAGCGGCGGCCCGCACTGCGTCCAGCAGCTGTCTCGGCGGCGTGTCCTTGATCAGAAAACCGGCGGCGCCGGCCTCGAGGGCGTCGAAGGCGTTCTCGTCGGTATCGAAGGTGGTCAGGATGAGGACCTCGGGCGGGTCGCTCATGCTACGGATCTCGGCTGTCGCCTCGATCCCGGACATGCCGGGCATTCTGATGTCCATCAGCATGACATCGAGCTGATGGCTGCGCGCCAGCTCCACGGCAGTCCGGCCGTCGCCCGCCTCGGCCACGACCTCGATGTCGGCGTCGGCGTCCAGCAGAGCCCGGAAGCCGGCGCGAACCAACTCCTGGTCGTCCACCACGGCCACCCGGATCACGTGACCTCCTCCCCCGGTTCACGCGGAAACCGCGCCTTGACCCGGAAGCCGCCGTCGGACGGACCGGCGTCCAGCCGACCACCGTAGAGCGCCACCCGCTCGGCCATGCCGCGCATACCCTGCCCAGGCACGACCAGGCCGGTGATGTGCCCGGCGTTGTACACCTCGACCTCCAACGTCTCGGGCAGGTGACGGATCGTGACCGACGCCCGCGCCTGCGGAGCGTGCTTGACCACGTTCGTCAAGGCCTCCTGCACGACGCGGTAGGCCGCGAGGTCGAGTCCAGCTGAAAGGGGGCGAGCCGAGCCCTCCGTTGTGACCGCGACCACTACTCCGGCCTCGCGAACCTGCTCGACGAGCCGGGGCACCTCGTCCAGACCGGGCTGGGGTTCAACCCGTGGGCCGCGCGGGTCGGGGTCACGGAGTACGGCCAGCATGCGGCGCATCTCCGACAGCGCCTCCCGTCCGGTCCGCTCGATCACCCCGAGCGCCTCGGCGGCCTCAGCCGGCCGGGTCTCCGCTAGATGGGCCCCCACGCCCGCCCGCACAGTGATGACGCTCATCGCATGAGCGACCACGTCATGCAACTCGCGGGCGATGCGAGCCCGTTCGTCGGCGACGGCGCGTTCGGCCAGCTCCTGCCGCGCCTTCTCCAGGGCACTGGTCTTGTCCTCCAGTTGCTGGGTGTACGACCGCCTGGCCGCCAGGACGACGCCGAGTGCCCACGCGAGCGCGAACATGACGGCCACGTAGCCGATCTCCAGCAAGTCGGCGTCCGCCCACCAGCCGCTTGCCGCGGCCACGAACATCCAGACCGGGGAGACCAGCGCAATCGCACGCAGCCACAGCGGCCGGCCCCAGCTGCCTGCCGCGTACAAGGCGACAAGCGCGGGCAGTGACTGGAACAGGCTGGCCTCGTGTCCGGCGATCAGCCACAACGGATAGGCGACGCTGAGCGTCAGAATCACCGCGAGCGGATTCAGGTGCAGCGCGAGCAGCGGCATGGTGTTGAGGGCGAGCAGCACCAGGTCAATCGGAACGTTGGTCTGTACGAACCCGCCGGTCTCGAACAAGGACGCGACGAACACCGCCGTCAGCACAACGGTGACGGCGAACGCACGTCTGGCCGAGTCGATCATTTCGGACAACTACGCTACTCGGCCGCGTTCGCACCGGATGACCGCCGCGGTCTCCCGCCCGGTTCACGGCCATTTGCACACGGACCAGGAGCCGGCCCCCACTTCGCGCGCCTGGTCCTCGGCGTCCTGGTACATCCGCGCAAGTCGCGAGTCCTCGTCCGCGTATCGCGGCACCCAGCGAGCGAGCCCATCGCGAATCAGGAGTTGACCGATGTCCTGGCCGGCCATCCTGGTGGCCCGCAGGAGGCGTCCATGGGCGTCCCGGTCCGGCCCCGACTCGGTCCGCACCAGGCCCACCGTCTCCCCCGAGATGAGTTCCTCCATTGCCGCGAACGATTCCGAGTAACCGCACTCGTCCAGTTCAGGCGCGTCGACCTGCGGTAACCGGATTCGTTCAGTGGAACCGCCAGAGAGCTCGACGTCGAACGTATCGCCGTCCACCACGTGCAGGACGACGGCTTGTTCACCGTCCATCGCCACACCGCCGGTCTCGGCCCAGCGCTCCCGACCACCGGTCGCGCAACCGGCTAGCAGGCACACGATAGCCACGACGGCGATCATGAGTCGGCGAGCACGAATCGGCCCATTTGCTATCAGGGCCCAGCGTTCACTCCATGCTGTGGCAACTCCTTTCTCTGACCAACGCAAGGGGTCGTCACCCACCGTCCGATCCCAACCGGCCTGCCGCAGGCACCGACGCCTGAAATGCATCGGCGGTAACGTCTCCAGCGATCTCTACGAAGTCGGGGCCGAAGGCCAGCGGCTCGACGATCTTCAGCACGAGGCAGAAGCGGCCCTTCAAGCCGTAGGACTTGAGCAGCTTTCGATGTTGCGAGGCCAGGAAGCGGGCCGCGGCCAGGTTGGACCGGGCGGTCTGGCCGGCCAGGACGAACACCGGGTTCGGCGTAGCCGGCACGTACGCCTTTGCGAGCACGACGTACTCGGCCCGTTGCGACGCAGCCGGGTACACGGTAGTGCCGACCCGGAGCGTGGGCATGCCATCGGCCGCCTCGTCCGGTTCGGACCCGACGCCCGGGAGGATCGAGCGCAGGTGCGCGTAGGTCCGAGGGTTCGCCGCTGGGCCGCCGACGCAGAACTCGGTAAGCCGGCCGACCCCGTGCAGTTCTCCGTCACCGCTCACGATCTCGGAGGTGCCCCCGCACTCACTGATGATCGTGCCGAGTTCGACCAGGGCAGCGGTATCACGGCGGTGAACGCTTGCTGCCTGCGGCGACGAGAAGTGCCGAGGCGTAACAAGAACGCAGGTGGCACCCGGCGTGACCCCGAAGAACGTCCGCTTGCGGGCCAGCCTCCGGTAGCGCAGCAGCCACTGACCTACCCAGGCTGCGGAGGCGGCGACGACGCTCGAGAGCAGGCTGAGGAGCAACTCATTCACCGCTGCCGCCCCGAACCGCTGGCTTCATGGCCGTGATCTTCCCACGATAAGCGTCGTCGAGCGCCCATGGGTGACCTCGGCAGCCAACAGATCAAAAGGGCTACGGGAGGACCTCCGGGCGTTCAGCCGCTCGCGAAGAGCATTGGGCCGCAGCACCATCGGTAAGGAAAGATGAGACCTGCGCACTGCTCACAACGGACGCGGGGGTTCGGTGGCCACCAGACCAGTACTGCTCAGCGTGGACGACGACGCGGCAGTCAGCCGTGCCCTCGCTCGTGACCTGCGGCGCCGCTACGGCGAAACGAACCGCGTGGTTCGGGCCGAGAACGGCGTGGACGCGCTCGAAGCACTCCGGGAGCTCACCGTCAGGGGCGAGCAGACCGCAGTGCTGCTTGCCGACCAGCGGATGCCTGGCATGTCCGGCGTCGAGTTCCTCGAGCAGGCCATGGACCTGGTCCCGAAGGCAAAGCGCGTGCTGCTGACCGCCTACGCCGACACCCAGGCTGCCATCCGGGCCATCAACGAGGTCGACCTCGACCACTACCTGCTCAAACCTTGGGACCCGCCGGAAGAGCATCTCTACCCGGTCCTCGACGAGCTGCTCGAGAAGTGGGCGAGCGACGCGCGGCCCACGTTCGAAGGCGTCACCCTGCTCGGCCACCAGTGGGCGGCTGAGACACAGCGACTGCGGGAGTTCCTGGCCAGCAACCAGGTGCCTTACCGGCACCTGCGCGGGGACGAAGCCGATGCCGTCCAGCGCGCTGCCCGCCTCAACAGCGACTCGCTGCCCGCCCTTGTGATGCCGGACGGCGTCGTCCTCAGCCGGCCGACGCTGCGGGACGTCGCCGAGCGGGCCGGGCTCGCCACCACCGCCGGGAGCCCCCTGTACGACGTCGTCGTGATCGGGGGCGGCCCGGCCGGGCTGGGCTCGGCGGTCTACGCGGGCAGCGAAGGGTTGCGCACCCTGCTCGTCGACCGCGCCGCCATCGGCGGGCAGGCCGGGCAGAGCAGCCTGATCGAGAACTATCTCGGCTTTCCACGCGGCGTTCCCGGCGCCGACCTGGCTCAGCGGGCCCGGGACCAGGCCGTCCGGTTCAACGTCGAGGCGCTCACCACGGCCGACGTGGTGGACGTTGTTCCGCGAGGCGACGGGCGGATCGTCCGGTTCGCCGACGGCAACGAGGTCACGGCGCACGCCGTCGTCCTGGCCACGGGCGTCACGTGGCGGCGGCTCCCAGCCGACGGCGCGGACACCCTCGCCAGCCGCGGCGTCTACTACGGCGCCACCGCTCACGAGGCCGTGGACTGCCGCGACGAGGAGATCTACATCGTCGGCGCCGCCAACTCGGCCGGCCAGGCGGCCCTGCACTTCGCCAAGTTCGCCAAGCGAGTCGTCCTGCTGGCCCGCGGTGAGAACCTGCGGCGCAGTATGTCCGAGTACCTGGTCGAACGGATCGAGGCGACACCCACCATCGACGTGCGCACCCGCACCGAGGTCCTGGCGTGTGAAGGCAACGACCGCCTCGAACGGCTCGTGCTCGGCGACCCGAGCACGAACAACTCGCGGGAGATCGTCCCGGCGTCCAGGCTGTACGTCTTCATCGGGGCCGCGCCGCAGACCGAATGGCTCGGCGAGGACTTCGTCCGCGACAAGTACGGCTTCTTGCTCACCGGTCCGTCCCTGCTGGACCAGGAGGGACGCCCGCCCGCGTCGTGGCCGCTCTCGCGCGACCCGTACCACCTCGAGTCCAGCGTGCCCGGCGTATTCGTGGCCGGCGATGTCCGCGCCGAGTCGGTCAAGCGGGTGGCGTCCGCGGTCGGTGAAGGCGCCATGGCCGTCACGCTGATCCACCGGTACCTGGAGGCCGTATGAGCCGCATCGAGATCGACGAGCTGCGCACCCTGTTCCTTTTCGAAGGGCTCGGCGACGAACAGCTCCGGTGGATCGCCGAACGCTCCGAGGTCCGCACCTTCGACACCGGCGCGGTGATCTGCCGTGAGGGCGAGCCGGCCGAGGCGCTGTGGGTCCTACTCGACGGCAGGATCCGGCTGTCGCGAGTGGCATCCGGCGAGGACACCGTCATGAACGAGACATCTCACCGAGGTGCGTACGCCGGAGCGGTCCGGGCCTACTCGGAGACCGCTTCGCAGACCTACCTGAGCACATTGGCGGCCACCCAGCCCACCCGCTTGATGCGCATCGCGGCCACTGACTTCGGAGCGTTCGTCCGGACCGAGTTGCCGATGGCCGTGCACCTGCTGGACGGGCTCTACATGGGCATTCGCTCGACTGAGGCGACCGTGCGCCAGCGTGAGCACCTGGCCCAGCTCGGCACCCTGTCCGCCAACCTCGCGCACGAGCTGAACAACCCGGCCGCGGCCGCGGTGCGCGCGACCGGCCAGCTGCGGACCAGGGTGGCCGGCATGCGGCACAAGCTCGGCATGATCGCCGAGGCGGGTCTGGACGCCGAACTCATCGCCAGGCTCATCGCGCTGCAAGAGGCGGCCGTCGAGCGGGCGGCCAAGGACCGCGAGCCACTGACGGCGCTCGAGGAGGCCGACCTCGAGGACGAACTCATCGAGCGGATGGACGCGCTCGGCGTCACCGCGCCGCACGATCTCGCGCCGGTCTTCGCAGCGGCCGGGCTGGACACGGCTTGGCTGGACGCCGTCGTCGAGGAAGTCGGACACGAATCGGTCGACGCACTCCGCTGGCTCGGCTACACCCTCGAGACCGAGGCGCTGATGGACGAGATCGAGGACGCGACCTCCCGCATCTCCACGCTCGTGGCGGCCGTCAAGCAGTACTCGTACATGGACCAGGCGACCCACCAGGACGTCGACCTGCACCCCGGACTGGACAGCACTGTCGTGATGCTCGGGCACAAGCTCGGCGGCGTGACGGTCGAGCGCGACTACGACCGGACGCTCCCTCAGGTGCCCGCCTATGCGGCCGAGCTGAACCAGGTGTGGACCAACTTGATCGACAACGCGGTGGACGCCATGGACGGGCGCGGAGTGCTGCGGCTTCGCACTTCGCGGGACGGCGATTTCGCGCTCGTCGAGGTCACCGACGACGGATCAGGCGTTCCGGACACGGTGCGCGACCGGATCTTCGACCCCTTCGTCACCACCAAACCCGCCGGAAAGGGCAGCGGGCTGGGCTTGGAGAACGCCAAGCGCATCGTGGAGCGCAGGCACGGAGGCACCCTTTCGTTCACCACCGGACCGGACGGCACGACGTTCACGGTCCGCCTGCCGCTGAACGTTTGAGCCGAGTAGGGAGCGCCGATGACCGGATGGCGGGTACGAGCCGAGGTCGGGTCGCCCGAGTGCGCACACCTGGAGGGCCTACCCGACACCGTCGCTGCCGCCCGCGAGTGTGAGGACTGCGTCCGCGAGGGCACCAAGTGGGTTCACCTGCGCCGCTGCCTCGGGTGCGGTCATGTGGGATGTTGCGACAACTCACCGCGACGGCACGCGACGGGCCATTGGCAGGCCACCGGCCACCCCGTGATCGCCTCTGCCGAGCCTGGTGAACGGTGGGCCTGGTGTTATCCCGACCAGCTCATGCTCGTCCACGCGGAGTGATCCGGCTGGCCAGGACCTACCACCTGACGGCGACCCGGCGCTTCGGCGATCGCATGATGGCCGGGCTGCTGCTCATCGGGATTGGACCTTCGCACTCACGTCACTTCGCTGAGCGCCGGCTCGTCAGGTCAGCGGTGAACGACGTGCCGTCGGACCCGATGAGTCGGACGTCCAAGATGGACGCGATCCGCGCGTCGATCGTCGCTCCACCCCCGCACCCGGCGGTCTTGACCAGGCACGTGGCGATCGTGCTGACCCCATCCCTGGTACGGACGGCCACGGCGTAGTCGCCAGGTGTGGCCGCCGGCCCGAGTACCGCGAAGACCCACGAGGGGTCACCGTCGTACAGGAACACGTGTCCGACCTCTGTGCCGCCGTCGTCGGTGACGGGTGCGGCGGCGAAGTACTGCCCGTCCGCGACATCGAGCGTTTCGCGGTAGCCGGCGGCCAGCTCGCGGTCGTCCGTCGTGGCCTGCCACACAACGCCTGCGCCGGCGACGGCGAAGATCGCCGCGGCCGCCAGCTGGACTGCCGGGCGGGTGAACCACCGTCGCGCTGTCGGCCACCTGGGCGCCGATGCGGTGACGCGGTCGAGCACCGCGCTCTCGAAGGCCGCCGGCGGTTCGTGCTCGGGTGCGATCAGGAGGACGTCGTCGGCCAGCCGGCTCAGCTCTTCCAGCTCCTGGCGGCACTCGTCGCAGTCGTTGAGGTGCCGCAGCACCTGCGCCCGGTCGGGGCCGCTTGCCGAACCCACGGCGACCTCGGCGAGCAGGTCGGCCAACTCGGCGCATTCAGTCCGATCGGTCACGGCTCACCTCCAGTTTCGATCGCAGTCTGGCGAGTCCGGTCCGGATCCGGGTCTTGGCCGTCCCAAGCGGAATCTCCTGACGTTCGCTGATCTCTCGTGCGGTCAGGCCGAAGTGCACCGCCAGTACCACCGCGACCGCCTGCTCTCTCGGGATCGACCGCAGCGCGCCGGCGATGTGATCGCTCTCGGTTCGCCGGTCGATGTCGTCGACACCGCTGACAAGCACCTCGGCCACCGCGGCCGGGTCGACCGGGAGGTCCCGGCGCACGCGCAGCATGTCGATGGCCACGTTCCTGGTGATCGTCAGGAGCCAGGTCGACACCCGGCCCCGCCGCGGATCGAAGTTGCCCGCGTGCCGCCACGCGCGGACGAACGCCTCCTGAGCTACTTCCTCCGCGTCCGGTGCAGCGCCCACCACAGCGAGGGCCAGCCCGTACACCCGGGCCTGGAAGCGCCGCACGAAGGTGGCCGCGGCGTCGATATCACCCGCCGCCATACCGGCGAGCAACGCCTCGTCCGAGACCTTCACACCCAGTACTACGGCGCGACGTCTCAAATGGATTGACACCGCGGCCGATCCATTCGGCCTCTTGCGCCGTACTACCCCTCAGAACCGAACTGTGGGGAGGAACCGAGAATGTCGAAAACGCGAATCATGGCGGTCACCGCGATTGCTTTGCTGGCCGCCGCGTGCGGAGGCGACGACGACGCCGCGACGACCGCTACCGGCGAGGGCGGAATGACCCTGTCGATCACCGCACCGGACGACGGCGGCGAGGTGAGCCTTCCGTTCACGGTCGAGTTCGACTCGAGTGAGGAGCTCGGGCCGACCGACGACGGCGTCCATCACGTGCACATCTACTGGGACGGCGACGACAGCGAGTACACAGTCGTCGAGGCCGACAACGTCGAAGTCACCGAGGCGCCGGAGGGAGAACACACCCTCACCGCCTCGCTGCGTAACGCCGACCACTCTCCAGCCGGTGTCGAGACCGAGATCACGCTGACGGTCGGGTCAGGAGGCGACTCCGACACGGGTGACGACGGTGGCATCGACTACTGAGCGCGATACCAGCGTAGAGCGGAACAACCGGCGGACCCGATGGTTCCACGCGGGGGTTTACGTCACCGTGATCGGCCTGCTGTTGACCGGCTGGTGGTTGTTGACGGGACAGGAGGGCCGGCCCAGTCTGCTCGCGCGGGTCACCCAGCTCTCAGATACGGACCTGCACACGTATTTCGGCTGGGCGCTGGCCGCGATCGCCGCGGTCGGTGCAGTGCTGGGATGGCGGGCAGCCCTGACGCTGACCCGCGATTCCGTGCGTTATCGCCGCAGTGATCTCGCATGGTTCGTGCGGTGGCCGCGCGCGCTGGTGACCGGGCGGTTCGGGCGCCATGACGGGCATTTCGATCCCGGCCAGCGGATCGCGAACCTCGCGATGATTCTCCTGCTGCTGGCGCTCATCGTCTCCGGCATCGGCCTGGTCGTCGTCAGCGGCGGGCCGGCGTTCGTGTGGTTCGGCCGCATCCATCGCTGGGCGACCTACCTGTTCACGCCGATCGTGGTCGGCCACATCCTCGTCGCGTCCGGAATCCTGCCCGGTTATCGCGGGGTCTGGCGGTCGATGCACTTCGGCGGGCGGCTCCGCGAGCGAGACGCCGCCCGTGTTTGGCCGATCTGGCTAGCACGACAACGCAAGAACAGGGCGATAGGTAGCAAGATCCCCCAGCAGCCGGAGTGACGGTGCGATTCGCCCTATTTGCCGGGCAGAATCGGCGATTGCTCCGGTCGCTGGGGGATCTTGAGGCCCGCTTAGCCGTGACTGAGGGACGGCATGCGGCGCAGCGGCTTGGGCAGCCACCAGTTGCGTTCGCCCAGCAATCGCATCGCGGAGGGCAGGATCACCGCACGGACGATCGTCGCATCGATCAGGATGGCCGCCGCCATACCCACGCCCATCTGTTTGAACTCGATCATCGACAGCAGGGCGAAGATCGAGAACACCGCGACCATGACGAACGCGGCACTCGACACCACGCCGGCCGATGCCGTGATGCCGTGTTCGATCGCCGCCCGGGTCGACATGCCGGCCAGCCTGCCCTCGCGGATCCGGCTCACCACAAAGATGTGGTAGTCCATCGACAGGCCGAACAGGATCACGAACAGGAACAGTGGCACCCAGGTCACGATCGCGCCGGTCGAGGAGAACCCGAGCAGACCCTCGGCCCATGAGTTCTGGAACACCAACACGAGCAGCCCGTACGCCGCACCGACCGATAGCAGGTTGAGTCCCGCCGCGGTCAGCGCCACGGTCAGCGACCGGAACGCCAAGGTCAGCACTACCACGCTCAGCAACATGACAAAGCCGATCACGTACGGCAGCCGCTCGCCCATCTGGTCGCGGAAGTCGTGCTCCCAGGCGATCGGGCCGGTCACGCCGGCGTCCATGCCGTCCATTGACGCGAGTGTCTCGTCCACCATTGCTCGCAACGAGTCCAGCGACTCACCCTGCTGTGCATCGTCCAGTCCGCCGGCGACCGGCACCAGGAATCGAGCCACCTCTCCCCCGGCGGCGAGCTCGACCGCCGGGTCGCCCACGGCTGCGAAGAAGGGGCCCGCTTCGGTTCGCGACGTCAGATCCGCGGCGGCGGCCTCGATCGCCGGCACGTCCAGCGACCCGCCGTCCTGCGCCCAGACCGCCACGGTGTGGACGGTGCCCTCCCGCGGGTACGCCTCGGAGATCCGGTTCAGCGTCTCCACCTCGGCGATCGAACCTGGCAGGTCGTCCAGATCCGGTTCGGACAGCTTCATGGCCACCGCTGGGGCGGCCAGTGCGCCGAGCGCGACCACGCCCACCGTGAAGGACACGGCGGGACGCCGCAGCACTGGGCGAAGCACCGCCGGCCAGAACCGCGAGCCGCCCTCGCGCCGGGTCAGCCGCCAAAGCAGCGGGATCCGTGGCCGGTCGACCCAGCGACCGAGCAGCGCCAGCAGGGCAGGCAGGACGGTCAACGATCCGACCACGGCGACGGCGATCACCAGGATCGTCCCGATGGCGAACGAGTCGAACACGGCCAGCCCGGCCAGGAACATGCCGGACATCGCAGCCACCGTCGTCAGGCCGGACACCACTACCGCGCGGCCGGACGTGGCCGCAGCGATCTCGATGGCGCGCTCGACGGGGTCCCCGCCGGCACGCTGCTCGCGCTCGCGACGGATGTAGAACAGCGAGTAGTCCACACCGACGGCCATGCCGATCAGCAGTACGACCGAGGCCAGCATCTCCGTGGACGGGACGATGTACGACGCGAATGCCGACAGCCCGAGCGCGGCGGCAACCGACGAGAACGCCAGCAGCACAGGAACACCGGCCGCGATGAGCGCACCGAACACGACCGCCAGGATCGCGAGCGTCACCGGTAGCGACATCACCTCGGCCAGCTTGAAGTCGTCCGCGACCACCTGATCGATCGCTTCGACCAGGGACGCCTCGCCGACCTGCGCGATGGACAGTTCCGGATGCTGCGCGGCGACCGCGCCGACGGCTTCCCGGACGTCGCGTGCGACTGCCGCGGACGCCTCGTCCTGCTCATCGCCGTTGCCGTCGACCTCGTCGAGCGATACCTCGACCAGCAGCGAGCTGCCGTCCTGCGATGGGAGCGGTTCCCCGACGGACGCTACGCCAGGCACCCCTGCGGCCGCGGCGGCCACGTCTTGCAGGACGGGTTCGATGGCGGCGACGTCGAGCGTCTCGCCGTCGGCGCGCTGGACGAGGATCGACTCGCTCGGCACCTCGCCGAAGTCGGCGTCCTGTAGCGCGTTGTCCGCCGCAGCCGAAGCGCCGATGGTCATGCTCGACTCGTCCAGTTCCTTGCCGCCGGCCGCGCTACCGCCGATGACAGCGGCGGCCACGAAGGCGATCCACAGGATCAGTGCGAGCCATCGGTGCCGGGCGCTCCACGTGGCGACCGCGACGATCGGTCCGCGCCGCGGTGGCGGCTTCGGCACAGACGGTTCGGGCTCGAGTTCGACGACGGTTGGTGCAGACATCGGGTAAACCCCCTCGTGGGACTTCGATTCGGCCCTTCGAGGGTCCCGGCTGGCCGGTCCGGCGTACATCCGGGAAGATCCCAGAGATCGTGGGGGAAGTCCCTAGTCGTCCCCCGAGACCAAGGGCGACGGCAATGCGGCCTTCACTCAGGGTCGGGCAAGGGTCTGGCCAGGGGCTGGCCGACGCGCGCCAGGCGTGGTACGCGCAATCGGACACTGCCGAGCGCGACGCCGCCGATGATCAGGGCGGCGGCGAGCAGGTTGACCGCTGTGATCGACTCGCCGAGCGCGATGGCAGCGGATGCGAGACCGAACGGCGGGACCAGCAGCGAGTACATCGCGACCAGCCCGGCGTCGTACCTGCGCATCAACCAGCCCCACGCTCCGAAGCCGACGAGGGTCGAGACGTACGCGATGTAGGCGAGCGCGGCGAATCCGGCCACCGTCATCGTGGCGAGCCCGTCGACCACCGCGGTAGGTCCCTCGAAGATCGCCGAGAGCAGCAGTAACGGCAGCGGCGGCACCAGGCTCATCCACACCATGAAGCCGAACGCGTCGGCCGGCCTGGCCTTGCGCATCGCCACGTTGCCCAGCCCCCACATGGCCGCGCCGCCGACGCAGAGCAGGAAGGCCATGATGGGGCTGGCCTGCCCGAAGTTGAAGCCGATGATCGCGACACCGGCAAGCGCGATGGCCATGCCGGCGATCTGGACGGCGCGCGGCCGCTCCCGCAGCAGCACGCCGGCGAACAGGACGGTGAAGACCGCCTGGGTCTGTAGGACGACCGACGAAAGCCCGGCCGGCATGCCCTGGTGCATGCCGACGAACAGCAGACCGAACTGGCCGACACCGATGAGAGCGCCCACGCTGATGATCCAGCGCCAGGCGACCGCCGGCCGCCGGACGAAGAACACCGCGGGCGCCGCGGCAGCGGTGAAGCGGAGCGCGGCGAAGGCGAGCGGCGGCAGTTCACCAAGGCCGACCTCGATGACCACGAAGTTGAAGCCCCAGAGAGCGGCCACCAGGGTGGCGAGCAGGATATGGCGCGGGCTCATAGGTCCGAGCCTCGCCAGGAACTCTCTTTAGCACAAGCAAATAGTTCTGGAGGTATTGGTGTAGCATCTCTAAATGCTTGACGTCGAACGGCTGCGTGCGCTTCATGCCGTGGCCAAGCACGGTTCGGTGCGGGCGGCCGCGGAGGCCCTCCACGTGACCACCTCGGCCGTGTCGCAGCAGGTCGCCAAGCTGGAGCGCGAAACCGGCCAGGTGATGCTCGAGCGGCATGGCCGCGGTGTCCGGCTCACCGACGCGGCCCAGCTACTCTCCGAGCACGCCGATCGCATCCTGTCCCTGGTCGAGCAGGCGGCCAGCGACCTCGAAGCGATCCGAGGAGCGGCGGTGGGCGAGCTGGCGATCGGTGCGTTCCCGACGGCGGCCCGTGGCCTGCTGCCGTCGGCACTGCGCGCACTTGACGGGTCTCAACCGCAACTTCGCGTCCGGCTACGGGAGATGGAGCCGCACGAAGCGGTGCCACTCGTCGAACGGGGCCGATACGACATGGCGATCGTGCAGGACTGGTTCAACGTTCCCCTCGCCATACCTGAGGGCCTGGCAAAAGCCCCCATCCTTGATGACCAGGCCGACATTGCCCTACCGGCCGCGCATCGGCTGGCCGACCGCGACCGTGTCGACCTCGATGAGCTCTCGGGCGAATCCTGGATCAGCCAATCGCCGGGAGCCATCTGCAGAGACTGGCTCGTGCACACCTTGCGCTCACGCGGGGGCGAGCCGCACATCGCGCACATGGCCGACGAGTACGCCACTCAGCTCACCCTGGTCGCCGCCGGGCTCGGAATCTCGGTACTGCCCCGGCTCGGCCGCTGCGACGTGCCGCCTGGCGTGAGGATCGTGCGGGTAACGCCGGTCTTGACCCGCCACGTCTACGCCATCTGGCGGCAGGAAGCGGCCCGCCGTCCGGCCATCCGGGTGACAGTGGACGCGCTCCGGGCGGTGGCAACCGCCAGCCCGATCAGGCCTTTGGGATGACGATCCACAAGATGATGTAGACGATCTCAGCAGCCCCTGTGATTGCGAAGATCACGAAGAGCACCCTGATAAGGGTCACCGAGATGCCGAACCGGTTGGCCAGCGCGGCGCACACGCCGGCAATGACTCGACCATCACGGGGGCGCTCGAGCGAGGTGGTAGCCATGCGTTTATCCTCACATGACAACGCACCGGACGAGGCCCGAATCTGTCGCCTACATTTCCAGCGATCGACCTGTTGACGGCTCTGATCGATCAATAGGCCGGCGAGGTGCGTCGGTCGAGGTCACCCGCCCTCTGCGCTGCTGCACGCCTTTGTGGGCGCGCGACGCACGACCGACTCTGGCTGAGGGTGCCCTCGTCAGCTGGCCGGGTCGTACTGGAACTGCCGGACCTCTTGCGAGCAGCGGCAGGCGACGGCGATCTTCGCGGCCCACTCGAGCGCCGCCTCCCGCGAGGGCAGCTCGAGAACGGTGTAGCCGCCGTTGGGCACCTTGTGGCCTTCGTACGTGCCCTCGGTGACGGTGCCGTCACCGGCCACGAGCACCGGGTCTACGTCCTCATCGATCCCGCCGGCGAAGACGTACACGCCCGCCGCCTTGGCTTCGTCGATGACGGCATGCGAGGCTTCGGCCACCGCCTCGAAGTCCTCCTCGGGGAACACCATGGCCTCGCCGGGGAACGAGATCAGGTACTTCGTCATTCGAGGACTCCTCTGCTCCGGCGGCGCCATCGGTGGCTCTTCTCTGCGGCACCGCTGCGGTGCCCAGCCCGATTATGGCTTGGGCGCCGGCCCCGCGCGCCGGTGGACGTAGCACCGCAGTTGAACTTCGGATCTTCGGTCCACGTACCCCTAGTTGGGGGCAGACGTAGTTCTGAGGAGAGGTTGATCATGGATCCACACTCCAGCCGACCGCACCTGCTCCGCCGTTTGAAGGTGGGCCTGCCGGTCGCAGCGGCCGCGATCCTGGCGATCGGCGTCCTGTCGGCCCCGGCCAGCGGAGGTACGACCGATGACGCGGCGGATCCCGACACGGTCCGGTTGCTCCACGTCGGTGCCGCAGATACCGGCGACTTCTTGGGTGCACTGGTGGCCCCGTTCGAACAAGAGACCGGTTACGACGTCGTACCCACCATGGGCGGCATCGACATCTTCGATCAGGCCCGGGCCAGCGAGGCCGACATCGTGATGGCCCACCTGGG
>Ga0299914_10000745_pt1 | contig 20297 bp, 16 predicted proteins | sample RVTome_10_FD_201361 | JGI IMG/M metagenome (GOLD analysis project Ga0299914, IMG submission 201361) | Soil microbial communities from uranium-contaminated site in the Upper Colorado River Basin, Wyoming, United States - RVT153D57 (version 2) ...
TCTCTTTCCTTCGTATTTTTTCTCATTAAAATTTTTTCCAACTTTAACGATTGTTCCAGTAATCTCATGTCCTAATTTGGAAGTGGGTTTGCAAGAATCAGCAAAAACATTTCGGATATCTGATCCACAAATTCCACAAGAACCTAAATTAATTAAAATTTCTTTATCTTTGATAATTGGCTCATCAATCTCAATTAATGATATTGTTTTATCTGATAATAATTTTAAGGCTTTCATAAACTATTTCTCTATTGTGAATATTGAATAGATTTAAATTTATCACTAAATAAATTTTGGCCCAGCGATGATTTTTATTTTCTTGAAAACTTTTTACAATTTAAAATAAATTGCTGTGGCAATTTAGTATTGGAAAAGTGAAGATGAGTATATGAAGCAAGAGTATTATAAACTACAATACCATCTTGTTGATTTATTATTCCATTACCTTTATTTAAATAATATGAAAATTTAGAATCAATTGGAATGTTTTCCATTTCAGAAAAATGAAATTCATGACCTTTAATGCTCTTTATATTTCCGAAAACAGATTCATTTATTACTTTGCCCTGTGTATAGTTAAGCGTTAATTTATCTGTCATTTTTGTTATACCATCGATTACCCCTATCATTTTGTAAGTTTTATTAAAATTTACTTTTGATCCAGGTCCAAGTATTTTGTCATTATTATATGTATGAATTCCTTGGTTTATCGATTTAGAAAGGTACATCAACCCACCACATTCTGCATATATAGGAATCTGGTTTTCAGCTATTTTTTTAATAGATCTCATCATAGAGAGATTTTTACTTAATTCTCCCGCTAATATTTCTGGGTATCCGCCACCGATTATAATTCCATCAACTTCTTCAGGTAACCTGTCGTCATTTATAGGACTAAAGAAAATAAGTTGTGCCCCCTTTTTTTGTAGAATATCAAGATTTTCCTGGTAATAAAAGTTAAAAGACTCGTCTAAAGCAACGGCAATTTTGGTAGTTTGGATATTTTGATCTTTAATGTTAGCAAGTTTTTTTTTCTTTCTAATTTTTTCATTTTGTATAGTTCCAATTAATCTAATGATTTTTTCCGCATCTAAAGATTCTGATAGAACCTTGGCTGAATTTACTATCTCATTTCTTTTTTTATAATCTAATTCCTCTCTCGGAATTAGGCCTAAATGTCTTTCTGAAAAAATAAAATCCTGATTCTTATGCACAACGCCCACAATTGGAATTTTTATTCTGTTGACGAAAGCCTCTTTGATAAACTGAAAATGTCTATTACTGGATATTTTATTAAGAATAATTCCTTTTATTTGTAATCCTTTCTCAAAATTTAAAAATCCATAAGCAATAGCAGCTATGGATCTTGCAGCTTTACTTGCATCTATAACTAAAATTATAGGAGAATTAAGTATTTTTGCTATGTGGGCAGTACTTGCAAAATCATTTTTACCACCAATACCATCAAATAACCCCATAACACCTTCAATGACTGCTATATCTTTTCCTATTGTATACTTCTCAAAACTATTGACTATTCCTTTTTTTCCCATTAACCATGGATCGAGGTTATAGGACGGACTATTAGTAACAAAATGATGATATGAGGGATCAATGAAATCCGGGCCTGCTTTAAAAGCTTGAATTTTAAAACCAAGATTTTTTAGTATATAAAGAATTCCCAAAGTTATAAAAGTTTTTCCTACACCGCTTGTACTACCAGCAATTATTATTCGAGGAATCGGCATTTATAATAATAATATAATTAATAGGTAATTATCTTTTCTTGATTTTAATAGTTATTCTATGTTATTAAATTCTAGCCTCATAATGTTCCAACAACTTATAAATATATGGTAAATTTTTTTGTAAAGAAAAGAATAAATATTATTTTAAATTTATTGCTCTCAATTTTGTATTATAGGCCAAACCAAATCTGTGTGCTTCATCTCTTACGAATTGAAGTAAATGCAATGCAGGATTCTTTTTTGAAATTTGCATAGGCTCCGATGAGAAATTGGTATATATATCTTCATTTTCTTTGGCTATAGAAATAAGAGGTATATTCAAACTCATCTTTTTTAATACAATTTGTGCGGCGCTAAGTTGACCCTTTCCTCCATCAATAACTATAAGACTCGGAAAAGAATTCTCTATTTTATCGTTAGTTATAGAGTTAATATTATTTTTATTACTGATTTTGTCATCTCCGTCAAAAATGTTATGGGAAGAATACTTTCTATGTACTATTTCTTTGATCATTGAATAATCATCCTGTTTGGATTGTAAAGTTCTTATTTTGAATTTCCTGTATCCCCTTTTGTAGGGATATCCATTAACAAACCTTACGCATGCACCAACCGCATAAGTTGTTCCAAAATTTGATATATCAAAACAGTCAATGATGAAAGGAAATTCTTGTAAATTGAGAATTTTTTTTAGTTCTATAATAGATTGATTATATTTTCTTTCAACTTGAATTGATAAATTCTTAAGGATTAAATTCATTAAATCTTTTTTTTCATTGTTAGTAGAATCTGTAACCTTGATAATTTTGACATTATGATTGGATAATTTTTTTAACGCTAATTCTAAGATTTTTTTTGATGCTGGTATTTCATTTACATATATCTCGTGAGGAATTTGTGGTGAAGTGGTGTAATATTGAAGTAAAAATGTCGAAAAATTGTTATCACCAACTAATTCATAATCGTATTTCCTTTGGTCACTTATAACTCCATTAACTCTTTTAAAAATAAGAATATGAGAGACTCCTGATAAAGTATCTGTTTTTGTACCTATGTATTCTTCGTTAGTGCTGCTTTTTAAATCCATTTTTTGATTGATTAATAAACTTTCTATAGTTTTTACTGTATCACGAATTTCTTTTGCTCTTTCATAATTTTGTTCCTTTGATTCAACATCCATTTCTATTTTTAAATTTGAAATGAAGTTTTTAAGTCCATTTTTTTCACTAAGAATCTCTTTTAATGTTTTAATATTTTTCAAATATTCCTCTTCATTAATCTTTTGTATACAAGGGGCATCACAATTATGAATAAAGTATTCTAAACAAGGCTTTGTTGGAAGTCGATTACAAATTCTAATCTTGAATATTTTTCTCAATATTCCTATAGAGAGAAATCTTGAACTTCCATAAACAAACGGACCAAAAATATCTCCATTGGGCCCTTGAAAATCTCCGTTTCTATTTCTTCTTGCAACTAATAACCTAGGGAATTTTTCGTCTGTAATTTTTAAATAGGTGTATCTTTGTTGATCTTTTAACTCAATATTAAAAATTGGCCTATACCTTTTAATCAAATTTGATTCAAGAAGGAATGCTTCAATTTCATTATCAGTTAGGATATATTCGATATCATTCACTCTATTCATTAATACACGAGTTTTCCAAAAATTTTTGTCTTTAAATTTCAAATTAATTTTCAAATTCAGATTGGAATAATTTTTAATTCGATTTTTTAAATTTTTTGCTTTCCCTATATAAATTATTTTTCCTGTTTTGTCTTTCATTAAATAAATTCCAGGATTACTCGGAATCTTTTTTTCATATTTGTTAAGCTTAAATGCGGACATTCCGAATTTCCTAATGATTTACCTCAATGAGCCTAGAATTTAAAATCTTTTTCTTTAAAAATTTAGCTGTATGGCTTATGTCATCGTAATTTATTATTTTTTCTGGAGGTCCCTCAATTATTAATTGTCCTCCATCAATTCCACCTTCTGGTCCTAAATCAATTACCCAATCTGCACTAGCAATAACATCTAAATTATGTTCAATGACAACCACGGTATTTCCCAATTTGGTTAATCTGTTTAAAATTTTAAGTAATTTCTTAACGTCCTCAAAATGAAGTCCTGTTGTTGGTTCATCCAAAATATAAAGAGTTTTACCAGTATCCCTTTTAGCCAGTTCGGAAGCAAGTTTAATTCTTTGTGCCTCTCCGCCTGAAAAAGTCGTAGCGGGTTGACCTAATTTTATGTATCCCAAACCTACATCAAATAAGGTTTTTAATTTTTTGTAGATAATAGGTATATTTTGAAAAAAGTACATAGCCTCTTCTACTGTTAAATTTAATATATCGTCTATAGCCTTACCCTTGTATTTTACTAACAATGTTTCAGAATTATAACGTTTTCCCATACATTCATTGCATTTTACATATACATCAGGTAAAAACTGCATTTCAATTCGCTTTACTCCGCATCCTTCACAAGACTCACATCTTCCACTTTTTACATTAAAGGAAAATCGTCCAGGATTATAACCCATTTCTTTGGCAGTTATAGTTTTAGAAAAAAGCTCTCTTATGGGAGTAAAAGCATTAACATATGTAGCTGCATTAGATCGAGGAGTTCTACCAATAGGCGATTGATCAATTTCAATAACTTTATCAATGTTGTCCATACCACTTATGAAATCATGTTTTCCAGGGATGGCATTAGTTCCAAAATAACTAGATACTGACTTGAAAAGAATTTCATTTATAAGTGTAGACTTCCCTGACCCAGAAACTCCTGTAACTATTGTCATACATCCTAGGGGTATATGTACATCTATGGATTTTAGATTATTCTCTTTTGCACCATGTATAGTAAGTAAATGATTGCTTAGATTTTTTTTTGAAAATATCATAGCTGTTCTCTCTCCTTTTAAATATTTCCCAGTTAAGGAATTTTCGTTCTGTATAATTTCGTTCAAATTTCCTTGAGCCACAATTCTTCCACCGTGTATGCCGGCTCCTGGACCAATGTCAATAATCCAATCAGAATTTCGTATTACATCTTCGTCATGTTCAACAATTATAAGAGAATTGCCTAAATCTCGTAGTCTTTTTAGAGTTTTTATTAATCTATCATTATCTCTTTGATGTAGTCCTATTGTTGGTTCATCTAAAACGTAAAGTACACCGGTTAAGTTTGAGCCAATTTGAGTCGCAAGTCTAATTCTTTGAGATTCTCCGCCAGAAAGTGAAGAGGTTGATCTATTTAATGTTAAATAATTTAATCCTACATTAATTAAAAATTCAAGTCGAGAGCTGATTTCCTTTAACACATTTTTTGCAATATATTTTTTTGTATCATCCAGCTTTAAGCTATTGAAAAATTTATAGCATTCATCAATAGATAAATCACCTACCTCCATTATTGATTTCTCAGATATTTTAATAGACAATGAATCTTTCTTTAGTCTCTTTCCAGAACATTTATCACAAACTTGTTCTTTCATAAACCGTGCAAGCATTTCTCTTTTGTTTTCTGAGTCAGTGCTATTATACAGTCTTTGTAAATTGGGGATAACTCCTTCAAAATTACTTTCATATTCCCATTTGCTTTGCGAGTATTTTGATTCATATTTATAGTAAATATTTTGATTTGTTCCATATAATATAACATTTATTTGTTCGGAACTCATTTTTTCTATTGGTGTATTTAAGTTAAATCCAAATTTTTTTCCAACATATTTTAACATCGATGATCTAAATGTCGCAAAACTTCCTTGCCAAGGTTTAATTGCTCCATCGATAATACTTTTACTTTTATCTGGAATTATTAGATCAGGATCAAATTCTATTTTGATCCCTAGACCATTACATTCCTCACATGCTCCAAACGGAGAGTTAAACGAGAAAGATCTGGGTTCAATATTTCCTATGCTTATTTTGCAGAAAGGACAAGCATTGTGTCTGGAAAATAAATACTCTTTATTATCGATTAGTGTAAGAATTATTCCATTAGTTAAGTTTGCTGCATTTTGTACTGACTCAAAGATTCTACTTTTTTCATTTAATGATGGTTTTATTCTGTCAATTATAACATCTATATTATGTTTCTTTTGTTTCTGTATATTAAAGGCTTTGTAATCTGCTGTTCTTAGATTATTGATATTACTATTATTTTTATCATCGGGTTGCCCCTCCTTAGAGGTATTAAGCAATTCGTCTAGATTAACAAATTGTCCATCAATTCTTAATCTCGAAAATCCCTTTTCATATAATTCTTGAAATAATCTATCAAAAGTACCTTTTTTCCCTTGAATTAATGGAGCGAGAATAGTCAAGAGTGATTTTTCATTAGAAAACCGTAATACTGATTCCGTAATTGAATCTAATGTTTGACTCTCTATCTTTCTATTACAATTTGGACAATAAGGTTCGCCAATTTTTGCAAATAATAGTCTTAAATAATCATAAATCTCGGTTACTGTTCCTACAGTTGATCGAGGATTCTTATTTGTTGTTTTTTGCTGTATTGAAATGGCTGGAGATAACCCTTCAATAGAATCTACTTCAGGTTTTTCCATAAGTTCTAGAAATTGTCTGGCATAAGCTGATAATGACTCAACATATCTTCTCTGACCTTCTGCATAAATAGTATCAAATGCTAGTGTAGATTTACCCGACCCAGAAAGACCAGTAAAGACTACAATCTTGTTTTTGGGTATATCAATATTTATATTGTTTAAGTTGTGTTGTTTCGCACCTCTAACAATTAACTTGTCTATCATGACCTGGTAACCTCTAATATTCCAATTTCTTGATTTATTTTCTTTAATTTATCTCGCAGTTGTATCGCTTTCTCAAATTCAAGTTGTTCAGCAAATTTATTCATCAATGCTTCCGTTTCCACTGATAGCTTTCTCAAGTCATTTTTACTCATAGATTTAAAAAATTCATACTGACTCTGGGAATTTTTATTAGTGATTATCGGTTTTAATATTGAAAGAGGGGTTATTTTATTTAATGTGTTAAATTCTATTTGTTTTTTTCGTCTTCTATTAGTTTCGGCTAAAGCACTCTCCATAGATTTTGTAATTTTATCTCCATACATTATTACTGTTCCATCAATATTTCGAGCAGCTCTTCCAAATGTTTGTATAAGACTGGTATCATTTCTTAAAAAGCCTTCTTTATCGGAATCTAATATAACGACAAGAGAAACTTCTGGAATATCTAATCCTTCTCTTAATAAGTTGATACCAATTAGAACATCAAATTCACCTAACCTTAGCTGACGAATTAACTCAGTACGTTCTAACCCTTCAATTTCTGCGTGTAAATACCGTACTCTAATATTTTTTTTGGATAAGAATTCAGCTAAATCTTCAGCCATCCTTTTTGTTAATGTTGTTACTAATGTTCTTTGGTTCTTGCTTACTCTTTTCTGAATTTCATAAATTAATTCGTCAATTTGATTTTTTGAGGATCTAATTTCTACTATAGGATCAACTAATCCGGTTGGTCTAACTAATTGTTCTACAACTTGGAAGCTAGAATTTAATTCATAAGGACCAGGGGTTGCTGACACAAAAATTACTTTTCTCAAATATCTTTCAAACTCCTCAAATTTTAGTGGACGATTATCAAATGCACTAGGAAGTCGAAATCCATACGTAACTAGCATTTCTTTTCGTGTATGATCTCCGTTATACATTCCTCTTAACTGAGGAAGTGTAACATGGGATTCATCTATGACTAGTAAAAAATCGTCTCCGAAAAAGTCTAATAAGCAGTAGGGTGGTTCCCCTTCTTTTCTGCCATCAAAATGGCGAGAATAATTTTCTATACCCGAACAATATCCTAGTTCGTTTATCATTTCAATATCGTATTTCGTTCTTGAAGCCAATCTCTCCTTTTCCAATTCTCCTTCCAATTTGGGAAGCCATTCTTGTAGTTCTTTTTTTATCATTCTTATTGCGTTCTCTCTACTTCTTTTGTCGGTAATGTAGTGTTTAGCAGGAAATATTGTAATCCTATTTGCATCCCGAATTTTTTTTAACGTAATAGCATCATGAATACTAATTTTTTCAATCTCTTCATCAAAAAGTGCTATTCTAACGATATCGTTAGAATATCCCAAAATTAAATCGATAATTTCACCTTTAACTCGAAAGTTTCCTGGAGAAAGGGATGAATCGTTTCTTTCGTATCTGGATTCAATCAATCTCTTAATTATATCCTTTCTATTCATAATCTCTCCTTCTGTTATTGTTAGCGCATTTCTTTCCCATTCTGATGGTGACCCTAAAGAGTAAATACAAGATACCGTGGAAATAATTATTGTTGGTTCACCGGACATTAACATGGCTGTTGCTTCTAACCTCATTTTTTCAATGGTTTCATTTACTGCTGTATCCTTTTCAATATACGTATCTGTTTGAGGGATATAACTTTCAGGCTGATAATAATCATAAAAACTAACGAAATATCCTACATTTATAGATGGAAAAAAATCCTTAAATTCCGAATAAAGTTGAGCTGCTAGTGTTTTATTGTGAGAGATTATAAGAGTATTTTTTTTAATTCTAGAAATGAGATTTGCAATTGTAAAAGTTTTGCCACTACCAGTAACTCCAAGCAAAGTTTGTATCGACTTATTCTTTCCTAGAATGCCCTCAGTTAATTGATCGATTGCGTATGGCTGATCTCCATTCGGAGAATAAGCCGATTTCAATGGAAAATCAAACAACTCTTTTTTATACAAATAATGATAACCTTTAAAGGATAAATAAAAGATGATTTCGTTTTAACCCTTCCACTTTATGGAACAACCAATAGATGGGTCAAAATCTTTTACAATTTTTTCATCTCTTAGAACTTTTTGAATGTTTTCTTTCATTATATCTCGAGTTGGTTTACTATCTGGACTGTTAGCATCATTTATTTTTCCATGAAAAACAAGCCTTTTTTCTATATCAAATAGATACGGATCAGGTGTACAGACGGCTCCATATGTTTTGGCTATCTCTTGCGTTTCATCAATCAAATATGGAAAATTAAGATTGTATTCTTTAGAGAATTTCTTCATATTCTCAATTCCTTCTTCTTCATAGTTGGGATCATTACTATTAATTCCTACAATTCGAAGTTCATCATTATTGAAATGAGATTGTAAATCTATAATATCCTTAATTCTTGCCTTTACAAACGGGCAATGATTACAAATAAATATTATCAATAAACTTTTACTATTAAAATCCTTTAAAGAATAGAGTTTTCCGTCCACACCTATTAAATTGAAATCTGGAGCTTTTTGGCCTGATTTCAATTTTTGGGAAGATTCAGTTTTTACCATGTCATTCCATTTTTATACTCTCACATAAATCTTCGGTTTTGACCGTATAATAACCTCTACAAAATATCCAAACTATCAAAATTGCTATATTTTTTTGAAAAAATTTAATCCAACTCTTCTTTAAAGTCTGACAAAAAATTGTAGATAAATCCCTTAATCTATAGTTTAGTATTAACGTAGATAAGTAGCTTTTTAATATATAATTAATAATTCATTAACATAAGGAGAAACAAATCTTATGAAATTTCATAATTAAATGCTCCAGAGCTGCTAATCTATTCCATATTTCTTTAGGAATCTAATAAATAAAATGATAATAATAATCGGTACCGATATATCAGTTGTTAGTGACAGTTATCAATTATTAATAAAAAATATTTATATTTTGTATTTTTCTAAATAATTACCTATTCTTGTGCTAAAATCTCAACTTGGCAATTTTTTACTAATTTTTTAAATTTTATTGCATCCTGAAGGCTGCCTACCACTGTTCCATAATGCATAGGAATAGTCAATTTTGTAGGTTTTAATAAATTATTAACAGCCTCTGCTGCTTCTTCAGCTGTCATTACGTACACTCCTGAAACTGGAACCAGAGCAACATCAGATTTATACTCACCCATTTCAGGAATCTTATCAGTATCACCTGAATGATATATTCGAAAATTTTTACCGAACGTGATAATAAACCCAACTTTTCTATCGTCTTTTGGATGAAAAGTTTTATTAATATTATATGCTGGAACAATTTCAATAATAATTCCTCTTTCCTGAATTGTCTGTCCAGGTTCTACGCCTTTTACATTTTTAAATCCCTCTTGGTTTAATTTTTCGATACACTCAGAAGCTGCAATTATCTTCGTATTTTCATTTACTACATGTCTTAAATCTTCAATACTGAGATGATCAAAATGATTATGAGAAATCAATACTATTTCTGCATCGTTTTTTTTATGATATACTTGAGATACTTTATAAGGATCAATATAAATTACTTTATTCTCTTGGGTAATTAAACTAAAACCATCGTGTCCTAACCAATGAAGTTTTATATTATTTATTTCCATACAAATTTTAATCTGTATAAGAATTTAAAGTTGTTTATTTAATTAGGGATTCATGATCAGTAATTTATTATTTCGTAATGAAAAAACCATTACCTTTGAAGATATCAATCTTTGTATGAGATTTTTATCCATAGTCGCTACTGCACATTTATAATTAAATGCATAATCTACAATGCTATCATCTGCATAGTTTAATTTTTTTGTGTTGATAATTTCAAATCTTTTTGTTACTTCAAGAACAGTTTTTGCATTTTGAGAGGTTTTATATGTGGGATTATTTACCAAATTCACTAGTTCATCTATTACTACATCTGGAATAAGAAAATTAATTTTTCCATACTCCATTTCAATGTTATCCAATAGCTTGACAGGTTTTGTGACTAAAACCATTAAGAAACTAGTATCGCAAAGTATATTCATTAGAATTTCTTAAAAAGTTTATTATAATAATTTTTGGTAAATTGAGAAAGTTTAAAATATAAAAAAAGGGGATTTTAATCGAAAATTTATTTTTCGTATCCTATTCTATCTGCTAATTTTACCACTTCTCTGCCTTTATTTGTCAGAGCATTATAGATCCTTGGTTTACCCCGTCCCCTTGATTTTTCTTTTTTTACCTTTCTTTCAATCAAACCTAAATTTGTGGCTCTCTTCATTAAGGATTGTCCATATCCCCAACTACCCATCGTTATGAGTAATTCTCGTGTGTGTAATTCTTTATTCTTTTTTAGTACTCTCAGTAATGGAATGAGAGGACGTTCATTTATCAGAACTTTAAGTATATTTAATTCCACGGTTATAGGAACAGATTTTGTTTCTTTTATTTCCTTAGTTGATTTGATTTCTTTTGGTTCTTTAGGAGTGTCTTTTTTTGTTTTAGAGTTTCTTCTTGCTGACATTTTACTACCGATGTGACGTTACAAAATACAAATATTTAATCATTTTGTTTCTTATCCATTTAATATCATAAAAATACGAACGAGAGTATATGTTATATATATTAATGATCTAAATATTTATCTTTTAAATAATTTGTTCAATATTCTTATCTTTTATTACAGTAAAATGTTATCTAATGAAATTTTCTAAAATACCTTCATATACTTTTATAAAGATTCAGCGGGATCCACATGGATTCATAAACCCTTCTAGTCGTCCACTCATAAGACATCGTATTTTTTTACAAAAACTATAGCTAGGCTAACTCAACGAAGATAATGATGAAGACAGAGATATAACTTTTATTTGATAGTTAAAATATAAAGAAATTATCTGATGATTTTGAATTAAATGGAACAAAATACAAGCCGATGTTAAATTCTAGGACATAATCAAAGACAATTAGGACATTTATGACAATTAGGACATTTATTAGATTATTGTAGCTTTGAACAATTAATTAATTAACAATTAATTGTAATTGTTTAATGGATATTGTTACAATCTAAATGAAATAAAGATGCTATAATATAATGAATATTGAATGAAAAACTTAATATTTATTTCAAAGTGACTCCAAAACTAATATTTGGTTAATCTAAGATTCGAATTTAAATATTTTCATAAAAATCTTTCACCAAAAATTACCTTTATCTGAACAAGTTAGCTCTGATCCACAATTATTACACCTAAGATGGCAAGATTGAATAGCAATCATTTCATTTTCACAAATAGGACAAATTGGAAGTTCTTTTTCTTGTTCTTTGTTCATTTTTAATTACAATGCTACATCAGATTTTAACTTTTTTGCACAAGGTTAATTAATAATATTACTTTTAGATTATTTATTGGTTAATTTTAAAATAGTTATATCTGATAAAACAGGTAAAAGTTTATCACATGAGCTTAAGGATAAAGATGCTCAACCATTTTTAGGGTCAAAAATAGGCGATTCATTTGATTCATCTCTTGTGGGATTAGCAGGAGGCAAATTACAAATTACCGGAGGTAGTGATAAGTCTGGAACACCTATGCGGTCTGATCTTCACGGTGGCGTGAAAAAATACATTTTGTTGCATACAGGTGTCGGTATGCGTGACTCTACTAAAGGAAAAAGAGTTAGAAAATTATTGAGGGGAAATATGGTTACCGAGGAAATTTATCAATTAAACTGTATTTTAGATGGAACTAACATTGTTACATCTAAACCTGAAAATATAGAAACTCCGAATGCTGAACCTACAAAGTAAATTAAAGTTCTTCTAAAATATTTATCAATTACCTTAATATCCCTCAATAAATCTTAATTCGCTATTGCATTGGAAAGATACTCTTCCTGATTGGTATGTTCGTGAATATGGTTACCAACCTAATGTAAATATTGGTACAGCAGGACATGTTGATCATGGAAAAACTACTTTAATTGAAGCTATAACTGGAATTTGGACTAGTGCTCATAGCGAAGAACTAAGGAGGGGTATAACTATAAAAGTAGGATACGCTGACGCTGCTTTTTATAAATGTAAATCCTGTTCATCACCTGAATGTTACTCTACTAAACCACAATGTAATAACTGTGGACAAGAGAGCGAACTTTTGCGAATAGCAAGTTTTGTTGATTCACCAGGTCATGAAAGTTTAATGGCTAATATGTTATCAGGAGCTGCCCTTATGGATGGAGCAATTCTTGTAGTAGCTGCGAATGAATCAGTACCTCGTCCTCAAACTACAGAACATATGCTGGCTTTAGAAGTACTGGGTATTAAACAAATTGTAATTGTCCAAAACAAGGTAGACCTGACAGAAAAAGAAGAAGCAATGAAAAATTATGATCAAATAAAAGATTTTGTTGATGATAGTGTAGCAAAAAATGCTCCTATTATACCTGTTTCTGCTCAACACAATTTAAATATTGATATATTAATTGAATCTCTAGAGAAAAATATCCATACTCCTAACAGGAATAGGCAAACGTTTCCAATAATGCATGTTTTACGGTCATTTGATATTAACAAGCCAGGAATGCCTATTGCTTCAATTCATGGAGGTGCGATTGGTGGAGCTTTAATTCAAGGTGAATTTAACGTAGATGATGAGATTGAAATGCGACCGGGAAATATTAATAGCAAAGGGAAATATTCTCCTATTTTTTCCAAAATTTCTAGTTTAGGAACAGGTGCTGGATTAGTGAGAAATGTCAAGCCAGGAGGATTAGTGTCTATTGGCACAATTTTAGATCCGTCTTTAGTAAAGAGTGATTCACTTATTGGTTCGGTTGTAGGTAGACCAGGAACATTGCCTGAAGATATCTATGACGTTTCAATAGATACATATCTTTTCGATACTGCAGTTGGAACACAAGAACCAGTCAAAGTAGACCCAATTAAAAAGAATGAACACCTTCGAATAAATATTGGAACTTTAGCTACTACTGCTTTAGTTACCAATACCAAAGAAAATAAAATAGAAATTAACTTAAAAAAACCAGTTTGTATTATACAAAGTAGCAGAGTTGCGTTAAGCAGAAAGATTGGAGAAAGATGGCGTTTAATAGGCTCTGGGATAACGAAATAGTTTCTCATCCAACAAATTTTTTCTTATAACAGCTACAAAGAATAAGGATTTTTATCCCAATTATTATGGAATTCTATACCCATATTAAGTGCCTTTTCTTTCATTATCTCTATATATTCTTCATACGGAATTTTTGTTAAACAAGAAGAACATTTAACTTCTGTCATTTCATCGTTAACTTCAGCCTTTTTATCGCATTTATGACACTTGGCGTCAAGCATAGTATAAAAAATAATTTTATTTCTTAAAAACCTTTTTAAAAATCTTTCATAGAATTGGTATCAAATTTAAAATAATAAATAAAACATATTTCACACAACTTAAAACTTAGATTACTCCTGCTTCTCTAAGTTTCTTTGGTAAGTATTGTTCAGCTAAATACTTAAATCCATGCTTAAAAAAAGCATCTAACTCGCACTTTTCTTTTTTTTTCAGGAATAAATTTAACTCTCTTTGCCATTGTTTTCCTTGCAACCATGGCTTCTTTTTCATATCATTTGCTCTATTGATATCTTCAGTAGTAACCGATAACCTAGCGACTTCCGGAATATTGTAATCGTATATGTCTGAAAACATCATTCCGAGCACTTTTGCATTAGGTGCAACCAATCTGTCGCTATCATAACTTAAAGATTCACTCCCAATTTTATAGCGTAAAGCTATACCTAAACCCCAAGGGTCGGCATCTGCAAATATGACTACAGGTTTTTTCCATTCCTCATTTAATGTCTTTACCATCATTCTGGTTGCTCTATCAGGCTCTCCTGAACCAGTCATAAGTATTGCATTATATTTTTGGATGAATCCAGATTTTCTTATATTATTTAAAACCGTATCTTTTTCTACTACCATGACAAGGTCCGCTTTAACGTCTACTATTTCTACATCCGATATATTTGTCGGAATTAACTGTGATGTTGCTCTGCTTCCAAGATTGCAATCAATAATATCTCCACCAACACTTAACGTAATAGGACCAGAAATCATACCTTTTGGTTTAGAAGTTACTGAAAATTCCTCCCTAGGAATTCCAGTGATTAATTCTACTGCTTTAATAGCGTCATCAGAATCCTCCTGACTTCTCCAAAACTTTTCTTTATTTTTTTCATCTCCTACAGTACTTAAGGTAGCATAATACATACCTCTAATAGTACTTTCCATTTCTTCATCAACTAGCTTTCTAATTGCATTAGCCATAACTAAATATTGAGAAAAGGTTGGTATTTTTTTAGTAGAATTAGGACTTATTATAACCTTTTTTTCCCCCAGTGTTAACATCTTCTTTTTTTCTGACCAAAAGGTATTATCATATCCTACTTTGGAAATTTCTAAAGAAGGCATTTTTTTTCCAATCAATACATCATTAGAAATTTCTTTCATTATATTCTGAATTTTTTTGATAATTTCTTTGTGTCTTTTATTTTTAGTGGACAATAACTTTATCTCCTATTAAAGTCATCAATAGTTAATTTTTCTATTTTTTTTCTTCGAAAATCTTTCCTTTTGGAAAAATTCTTCAGACTCTCATTCTCATTGATCTTTGTATTTTTATTTTCTGTAGTACTATGATTTTCTTTAACTGTTATCATTTTTTTTGATTTATTATTTATTTGGTTATTGTCATTGATAATTATCTGTGTTGGGGTTATCTCTTTTTTGACATGTTTTTCAGCTATCTCAACAAATAGTTCTGAAAGTTTAGTACGATCAACCTTTATTGAATCAGAGACAGCATCTACAATTAATGGAATATAATATTTGTACAACTTTAATCTATTTTCATCATCTTTGATTTTTAAATCCCGACGTATCTGTGCACTAACTTTTCTATAAAGCTCTGATAAACAGAATTTCATATATTTTTTCATTTCACCTTCAGATGCAATACTTTCCTTTCCTGCACTTTTATAAGGTATTTTTGTAGAACATATATGGAAAAATATATGTAGAGGAAGAAGTTCCACCGCTCTATCTGATTTGCTATTTTGATCATTTGCAAATTGCTCTTTTGCCTCCTTTTTAGTAATACCCATTTTATTAATCCCAACTTCTGATACTACTTCTCTTGCGACATCTGAGCCTTCATCATATAGTAATGGTATCTTATTTGCAAATCTGTATAACTTGAAGGAATTTATATCTCCACCATACGCAATTCCACATTCAATAATTGTTGGCCTATTATTAATTACAATAGATCGTGATGAATAAGAAGTAAGAGCAGGTTTTAATACTCTAACATTTTCATTGTTAGCTTCTTCTCTTGGATTTCCAGATTTAAGTTGTTGATCTTTGTTGTGAATAATAACATATTCAGACATCATTCCTGTAGTTAATATCTTTTCACCTATTGGACTTAAATGGTCTATATGTGGTGACTGAAATTTCATCAGTTTACAAACATTCACTACTTTGATGAGATCACTTTCTGAAAAAAGATTAGCTAATTTATTACCTATATCAGAGGCACGTATGATTTCACGGGCCTTTTCAATAGAAAGTTTTTGAAATGAACTAGATAAAATAGTTTGAATAGAAACTTTTTGATTTGAGAAATTTAATATTGCCTTTTTTAAAGTTTGTAAATCCATGTCAGCAGGGTGAGGAAGTACTTCTTTTGCAGGATCAGGCATTATATCGGTTCTCCTTTCAAAGATTATTTTGCCATCATCATTTTCAAAAATTAAGTTCGAATACGGATTTACAATGCTAGTTTGAGAAATATAATCGTATATCTTATTTTTAGTTATAGGAGATAATCTTGCCCTTAATGTAGCAACAATTTTAAAACCATGTTTATCTTTGATAATATTTTCCATCTTTGGTACAATTTTTTTGTTTAGAACTATAGGCTTATTTGTTGTAATATCGGTTCGCAATTCATAATAATATTCTGAATCTTCATCAATAGATTTTGACCATACTTTTATAGGTTTGTCTGTATCCTTTGTAGAAAATGCCGCAATCATTTTAAGGCCTACTCCAAATAACCCTCTTTGTTGTTTTTCAACATATTTACCAGATGTTAGAAAAGAACAGACAGCCACGGGTACCTTTTCAGAATTGATACCTATGCCATTATCTTGACAAGAGAGCGTCCAAAGATCATTTTCAATATCAGTTTGTTTTATTGATACCGAAATTTTGGGAAGAATATGATGAACCTCGCAAGAATCTAGGGAATTCTCTATCAATTCTCTTATTGCCATGTATAAAATACGTTCCCCAGTAAATCCAGCTAAAGCAGAATTATCTACAAAAAATTCTGATTCAGCTTTTTTATTGTATTTTATTTTAGGATTTTTGTGAAGATGATGAGGAGTATGAGTATCAGAATCTTTCTTTTGATATTTCAGTTCTAATTTTGAATTTATTTTCAACAGGATATGACCTTTATAAAATAACTAAATTTATCTTTTAGGATTAAAAAAATTAGTCTTTAGCATTTATTACATTTGTGATCCATAAGGAGTAGTTGCAAATTTTAGTTCTTTTAAAGATTCAAAATTCACTTCAATTAAAAATCTTTTTCCTTCTTTATAGATAACCAAAAAATCAGTACCTATTCCGATGATTTCGCCTCCAGCAAGTTTTTTATTGTTGTTCATTATTGTTATCTATGATATTGTATTAATCTCCTATTATAATTTTTTTAAATTTCAAGATAATATTATGCGGAAAAAATTATATTATTATAATCTTTTATCATCACTTGGTCTATAATTCCTTGGACTACAATTTGCCTTCCATCAGATAATTTTATATCTATTGCAACAGCACTATAAGGTATTTCAAATTTTTCTATTATATTCTCATCCTTAGTATCATAAATCTTTTCGATTTTTTTATTATCAATCTTAAATCCAGTTACTTGAATTATTTTCCTATGTCCTGAACCGCCTCCCCTTCCTCCTGCTGATCCTTTTGATTCTTCCACTAATAAAATAAAAATCTGGTTATTAGATGAAAGTTCCGATAAATCTAATTCATCATATATTACTAATAGTTTTCTTTGGGCACTTAAGATGAGTGATTCTAATTCATTCATAATTATTGTATAGAAAAAAATGGAGAGAAAGCAATTGCCTATTTGGTGTCTTTTCTCTGCTCTATCAAAACTTTTTGAATTTTTGCTTTTTCGAAATCGATTGGTTGATCAGAAGATTGATTTGTAGTAAGATCTTCTATTTTATCTACTATTTCCATTCCATCAATGACTCTTCCAAAAACGGTATATTGATTGTCCAAGAATCTTGAATCTTTGGTGACTATAAAAAATTGCGAACCTGCACTATTAGGATCTGCGGTTCTCGCCATAGATAATATTCCCCGTTCATGCGGAATGTCATTGAATTCAGCATCAATAGTATAGTCTGGTCCTCCCGTTCCCCATCTATCTTTTTGATTACTGTTCTTTGTAGTTGGATCTCCTCCTTGTATAACAAAATCTTTTACTATTCGATGAAAAATAGTTCCATCGTAAAAACCTGTGTTTGACAGATTAAGAAAACTGTTAACATGTTTTGGAGCTGCTCCTGGAAAGAATTCTATGGTAATGTTTCCAAGCGATGTTTTTAAAATTGCAATATTATCAGATGGTGTCATATTAGCCTTAATCATATTTTCAGGTCTTTCATCTACCGTATTTGATTCTTTTTCTTTTGTAGCATTAAGATTTGTATTCGACTGTTGAGAGATAGGATTTGGTTGATAATTTTTATTAACTTGATAAACAAAAACACCAAAAACAATGTCCTCATTATCATTTTCAAAACTGGGCGACGCATATACCAGCTTGTACGGTTGCTCACTTGTTCCGTTTATTGGATATTTTATATCTTTAAGATTTAGAGCGATTGTTCCACTTGAATATTCTGGTTGGATATTAGTTAACATACCATTACCAAACGATGCGTAGGATATAGGGGTAAAAGGAATTAGTTTCCCAAGTAAGGTGTTATTCCAAAAATTTGCATTTGGAGTAAATCCATCATCTTCTACATAATCTCTTTCGTTGAAACCACCAATCTTCATAAACCATTGTTTTTTACTTTCATCTCCTCCACTTCCTAAAGTGTAAAACGCATTCCCATTGGGACCACTATGCCTATCTGCTACTATATATATCAATATATAATCAGCCTTTAGGTCTTTCGCAATTTGAGTTGCTGTTTCTTGTTCACTCATTAACATTTTAGCTATAGTTTGTATTCTCGTTTGATTTATTGTTGCATTATCAGCTAAAGTGGTTTTATTTCCTAATGTCGTTATCCAATATCCGTAGTCCCACCATGAAGCTATTACTGAATCCTTGGGTGTATTGTTATCTATCCAATCTAATGCATCTACCCAATCGTCTACCTGCATCCTGAAACCTGTTGCGCCATTTACTATAGAGGGAGGAATATCTGCTGAGCTTATCCAATTAAAATTCTTTGGGTATAGCAATCCATTATAATCAATCAAAGGAATAGAAATTAAAAATACAACCATTGCAACAAAGGATATTTTGACTAGAGGTTTTACCTCCGGTAAAATCTTACCTTCTTTAACATTTTTTCTAAATTCCCTTTCCTTTATCTTGTTCTGATTCTCAATCCTGTTTTGAAGAATGCTCCTAGTCAATTCATAAAGCCCAATAGACGCAAGTATTACAATTGCTATAGAAGAATACACCATTAGTCTTGCAAATGTTGCACTAACATACAGACCAGTTATTCCTATTATTAAGGCAAAAATGGTCATGTCTGTTCTTTTAGAAAATGAAACCCAAACCCCAAATCCTGCAAATATCAGCAATATTGAATAATCTGTAAAATAGTCAATTACAGTTGGCGTAGAATGCTCAGCAACTGATTCAACCAATGGATTATGCGAAGACAAAAAAGGATTTACTGCTACAAGATATCGAAATGATGAGGGTTGGTAAGCCCCTACTAGAAGAATACTGACTGTAAGTAATACAAATACACCAAGTGCTGCAATGAGATTTCGATTAGCTTTTGTAGGAGAACTTTTCGTTCTGATGATGGTTCCTACAATTGCAAATATCATTCCAACAATAAGAGCTATCCCAGGGAGTCCTATAACAAAGGACATACCAGGGCGAGGAAACGCACCTGCTGTTATTAAAGTAATTAACGTGAAAGTAATAATGCCATAAAGAAATATTGAATCCTTTCTTAGAAAAGGTAACATAAAAAAGAAAATTCCTAAGGGAATACTGAAATACTGGATTCCACCCCATGAAGAATTGGCTAATCCCAGAATAAGTCCTCCGACTGCTGCTGTTAGAATAGTTCTTTTTATATTTTTGCTTTTTATGGAAGAAGTCAACAAATAAACAGACAAAAGTCCCAAAAAAAGGCCTAAAGGTTCAGACTTAAACCATCCCAAATTGCCTCTCTGAATAATTGCGGGCATAAAAGCAAACAAAAGACCTGCGAACATCCCTGCGGTAGTACCGCTCAAATTTCTTACAAGAGCAAAAATAACTATTGTAGTAAGAGATCCTACTATTACTGGAAACATTATCACAAAATCCAAAAGTGAACTGCCAAAACCAAAAATTTTATACATGCTTGCTGCGACAAGATGAAGAGCATTTTGAGAAGTAGTTGG
>Ga0299914_10000746_pt1 | contig 20295 bp, 21 predicted proteins | sample RVTome_10_FD_201361 | JGI IMG/M metagenome (GOLD analysis project Ga0299914, IMG submission 201361) | Soil microbial communities from uranium-contaminated site in the Upper Colorado River Basin, Wyoming, United States - RVT153D57 (version 2) ...
TCACCGAAGTGCTGCCGCTGGGCTTCAGCAGCCCGCAGACCAAGGAGGCCGTCGCCAATGGCGACGCTGACCTTGGCCTTGTCGCCACGACCGACGGGACGCTTGCCGACCTCGGGCTCGTCCTGCTCGAGGACGACCAAGCGTTGCAGCAGGCCGACAATCTGGTACCGGTGGTGAACGCCGATTCGGCCGGCGACGAGGCGGTCGCCGATGCGCTCAACCAGCTGGCCGACGTGCTGACCACCGAAGACCTCGCGGAGCTCAACGCGCGCGTTGACCGCGACCGTGAGCTGGCCGAGGATGTGGCCCGCGATTATCTGGAAGAGCAGGGCTTGATCTGAGCGAGTCCGCTCGCGGTCCCCTGGCGGCGCCATTCGACGTGGTCGACTGGCGCCGCCGGGTACACGCGATCTACGCCGACGTGCGGGCGAACCAGGACCCTTCCAGCGCCCACCAGCACTGGCGGGAAGCACGCGACGTGCTGTTCGCCGAGCACCCGGCGTCCCCGATTCCGGCCGACACACGAGCCGAATTCGAGGGGCTCGACTATGCGGCCTACGATCCCGCGCTGCGGTTCACCCTTGCCGTGGACACGGACGTACCACCGCAGCGGTGGGAAGTCGCAACGGCAACCGACGGCCTGGTGCCGTTCGAACTGGCGGGTGTGCTCCACGTGCCCGGTGTGGGTGACCTGGCGGTGTGGTGGCTCGACTCGTACGGTGGCGGCGTCTTCGTGCCGATCAAGGACGCCTCCGGCCCGCGGGCAACGTACGGTGGCGGCCGCTATCTGATCGACACGGTCAAGGGCGCCGATCTCGGCGGTGATGTGCTCGGCGGCGAGTTGGTCGTCGACCTCAACTTCGCCTACAACCCGTCCTGCGCATACGACCCGGCCTGGTCCTGTCCGCTTGCGCCGCCGGCCAACACGGTGCCCGTCGAGGTCAACGCGGGTGAGCTGGTGCGTCCTAGCAAATGATCACAAGGAGTCCGTAGCGCGATCCGGTCACGGAGTCTTCGTGATCAAGGGCAGTCCCGTCGCTACTTGTCGATGTCGCCGACCACGAAGAAGGTCGAGCCCAGGATGGCGACCATGTCGGCGATCAGGCAGCCGCGCAGCAGTTCCGGAAGCATGGCGATGTTGTTGAACGAGGCCGACCGGAGCTTGAGCCGCCACGGTGTCTTCTCGCCGCGCGAAACGAGGTAGTAGCCATTGAGCCCGAGCGGGTTCTCGGTCCAGGCGTATGTGTGGCCCTCCGGGACCTTGAGTACCTTGGGCAGTTTGATGTTGATCGGTCCACGGGGCAGCGAACGCATCTGATCGATGCACCGGTCGGCCAGTTCGAGCGACACAGAGACCTGCTCGGCGAGCACCTCGAACCGGGCGTAGCAGTCGCCGTCCTGCCGGGTCACCACCCGCCCCGGCCCGCCGTCGCGGAACAGCTCACCGTAGGCCAGGTACGGTTCGTCTCGGCGCAGATCGACGTCCACGCCGGAGGCGCGGGCGATCGGGCCGGACACACCGTAGGCGTGGATCGTCTCGGCGTCGACCGTCCCCACACCCCGGGTGCGAGCGATGAAGATCTCGTTACCGAGGATCATGTCGCGCATCGCCGGCAGCCGCCGGCGCACCCCGGCTACGGCGTCGGCGGCCCGGTCGAGCCAACCGGCCGGCAGGTCCTCCTTCAGTCCACCGACTCGGTTGAACATGTAGTGCATCCGGCCACCCGATATCTCCTCCATGACCTGCTGCAGGGTTTCCCGCTCGCGGAACGCATAGAAGATCGGTGTGATCGCACCCACTTCGAGGGGATACGAGCCGAGGAACATCAAATGGTTAAGCACCCGGTTGAGTTCGGCGAGCAGGGTGCGGGCCCATACCGCCCGGACGGGGACGTCCATGCCGAGCATGCGCTCGGCCGCGATAACCACGCCGAGTTCATTGGCGAACGCCGAGAGCCAGTCGTGCCGATTTGCCAGCACGATGATCTGCCGGTAGTCGCGAACCTCGAAGAGCTTCTCGGCCCCTCGATGCATGTATCCGATGATCGGCTCGCACTCGAGGATGCGCTCGCCGTCCAGGGTGAGCTTGAGTCGCAGGACGCCATGCGTCGCCGGATGCTGCGGCCCGATGTTGAGGACCATGTCGGTAGTAGCGAGCTCGCCGGCTCCCGACCCGATGCCCACGGTCGTCTCGGTCGTCACAGTGCCGAGTCTGCCATCCCGAACGCTGCGGATGAAGATCATTTGTCATCCGCGCACAACCCTGGTGTCAGGGCGTCGCGGAACCCCGGGCCGCAACGCGTACCCTCCGGAGTGTGGATCAGGTGTTCGCTCCGCCAGGTGAAGCATGGCAGCCGGTGTCCAAGGCGCTCGTCACATTGCGGCGCGCGGTACTGATGTTCTGGCTGGCCGTATTCGCCATCGCAGCACTGGTCGCCGGCCTGTTGCTCGTGTGGTGGCTGGCGGTGGTCGGGCTGGCTATCGCTCTCGTCGTTCTGATCTGGGGATTGTGGCTCATCCCGCGCAACTGGCGCGCGTGGGGTTATGCCGAACGCGACGACGATCTACTTGTCAAACACGGCGTGTTGTTCCGGAAGTTGAGCGTCGTTCCCTACGGCCGGATGCAGTTCGTTGACGTCAACTCCGGGCCACTCGAACGGCGGGTGGGTATCGCCACGGTCCAACTGCACACAGCTTCGCCTGCCACGGACGCCCGCATCCCGGGTCTGCCGCCCGACGAGGCCGCCCGGCTTCGGGACCGGCTGGCCGCGCTCGGCGAAGCCCGCGCCGCAGGGCTCTGAGCCAAGGTGGCATGGCCACGGTCGGCGCGCGAGCTACGCTCAGCGTCGTGAACGGCGAGGAACGTCCCGGCGAGGAGCCTCCCGGCGAGGAGCTTGCAGGCGAGCAGCGTCGCGATGCGCAGCGGCAAGTCAAGCGACGTAGCGGAGCGGCGGATCCCACACCTGCCCACTTTCGCCGGCTCCACCCATTGACTCCGTTGCTTCGGGGCTGGGCATGGCTGGCCGCGGCCATAGTCTTCGGCGGCCAGAACGCCGTCGTCTCGGGTGATCCACGCCGGTTCGCCGTCATCATCCCCGTCGTGGCCGTCATGGGGTTCGGCTTCGGCTTCGCCTCCTGGTGGTTCACTCGGTATGGGTTCGACGGCGACGATCTGCGCATCGACTCGGGAGTCCTGCAGCGGCGGTCCCGACGGGTGCGGATGGACCGGCTCCAGGCTGTCGACATCGTCCGTCCCCTTGCCGGACGGCTGCTCGGGGTGTCCGAACTACGGATGGAGGTGGCCGGCGGCGGTGAGTCCGAGGCGCCGTTGGCCTATCTCTCCGTCGACGATGCCGTCCGGCTACGGGCCGAGTTGCTCGCCCGAAGTGCCGGCATCTCAGCCGACACGCCCGAGGCGCCGGAAAGACAGGTGCACGAGGTCCAACTGGACCGGCTGATCGGTTCGACCGTCCTATCTGGCGCGTTCATGTTCGGCGTTGCCGTGTTCGCGGCAATCGCGATCGTCGTGGCGACCGGATCGGGCCAGGTCGTGATCGCCGGCATGTCTGGCTTCATTCCGGGCTTGTTCGCGGTGGGTGCCGCGTTGTGGTACCAGTTAGGCCGCAACTTCGGCTTCACGCTGGCCGAATCGCCCGATGGCTTCCGGATCCGCAAGGGCCTGCTCGACACCCGGTCGCAGACCGTCCCGCCCGGCCGGATCCAAGGTGTGGCGCTGCGCCAGCCCCTTCTCTGGCGGACAAAGGGCTGGGTGAAGGTGGACGTCGACGTCGCAGGTTACGCGGGTAGCTCGTCCTCTCCGCAGACCTCAACGCTGCTGCCCGTGGCGACGTACCAGGAGGCGATAAGTGTGCTTCGCCAGGTCCTTCCCGGCGCCGACCCCGCGAGCGTTCCACTCGAGCGTGCACCACGTCGGGCAGCGTGGCTTCGGCCGATCGGGTGGTTCCGGCTGGCGTACGGCGCGGACGACCGGGTCGTCGTCGCCCGAGAAGGTGTGTTCTACCGGACTTTGATGATCGTCCCGCATGCCAAGACGCAGAGCGTGCGGCTCACGCAGGGACCGATCCAGCGCCGGCTCAAGCTCGCCAGCGTGGCAGTCGACACAACCCCAGGTCCAGTCGACGCTGTCATTCGGCACCGCCCCGAACTGCAGGCCCGGGAGATCCTCGAAGCTCAGGCCCGCCGCGCCCGGCTGGCCAGAAGGGTGGACGTGCCCGAACGGTGGATGGTCACGCAACGAGGCGGCGTCACAGAAGGCGACGGCATTCCGCCCGCATCGATTGGAGACCGCAGCGGTCACGGCGTTGCCCGGCCCTTCGAGGGGCAGGGCTCCCCGAGCCACGATGACTCAGGCTGAGTGACGTTCAGCGGCCCAGCAAGGCGAGCGAGGCAGGGACCTGCGTTCCCACCGCCTGAACAAGCCAAGTGAAGCCGCCAAGCCCGGCACTGTCGACAAGTTCGGCGGCTTGGCTGGTCCGGCCGAGTGCCTCGACGTACGCCGGCGGATCGCTGGTGGCCAGCTTCCGTGGCGGCAATCCGGCATCGATCCCGAGCCGGCGCAACGCATGCCGCTGCGTCGTCAGGACGGTGCCGGTGGCGCCGGCCGCTTCGCCCGCGGCGGCGCACGAATCGAGGGCCACATGTGCGGTGAGATCACGCGTGCCGTCCGGGACGGGCCGAACCGAACGCCCGTCCTGGTACGCGGCCAGTGATCCGAAAGGTGGCCGGTCGTCGCGGGTGTGGCTGTAGTCGATCGCGACGAGTACGGCACGCCGGACGTTCGTGACGACGCCGGCCCACGCGCTGTCTCGGGCTCGGCCCACCTCCGCCCGAAAGCCCGGTTCGGCGCCGCGTAGCGGCCACCAGGTGGCCAGCCACTCGGCGTCCGCACCACCAACCGGGTCGCCGAGGGTCTCGGTGCCGGTGGAGGGGTCGACGTGGACGATCCTCGGCCGCCCGTCCCCGTCTACCTCGACGACCTCGACGGGGATGTTGTCCAGCCATTCATTGGCGATGACCAACGCCGGTCCGATGCCGACCGGGAGCTCGGGAAACCATCCGATGGCCGTCGGCAAGCCAGGCGGGCGGGCCGCGAGCTCGACCGCCAGCAGGTCGAGCTCGGGGCGGCCCTTCGCAAGTGCCGTGAGCAGTTCGCCCCTGCCCGCTCCCATGTCGATCACGGTACGGACGCCGCACTGCTCGGCCAGCCGGCCGACCGCCATGGCGAACAGTCCGCCGGCGTGCACCGACGTCCGGAAATGATCTATCGGACGTTCGCGGCAGAAGAAGCCCTCCGGCCCGTAGAGCGCCTGCTCCATCGCCTGCCGCCAGGTCGGCCACGCCATGCATTCACCCTACGGCGGTGGCCGGGGTCGAGGCCGCGACCTGACCGCTGGGACGAGGCGCCGGCCCGCACTGTCGTACCTGCTCACCTGGCCAGGTCAGGTCGGGTCTAAGGTTTTGCGCCGTGCTTGATGTCCTCGCCTATGTGGTGATCGGGGCTTCTTTGGCCTACGCCGCATGGTGCCTGTATGCCGTGGTCCGCAACCAGGTTCCGCGGGAGCCGCACGTCATCGGGGCGGGAGTGGTCGAGCTGCTGCTCGTGGTACAACTCGTCGTCGCGGTCATCATGCTCGCCGTGGAGGGCTCGCCGGACCAACTCGGCGTGTTCATCGCCTACCTGGTGGTGTCGCTGCTGGTGCTTCCGCTCGGATTGTTCTGGGCCCTCGCCGAGAAGAGCCGGTGGGGCACGGCCGTGCTGCTGGTGGCGGCGTTGGCCGTGCCCGTCGTCGTCGTTCGGCTTCAGCAACTGTGGGACGGCGTCGGTGGGTGACGCGCCGGCCACCAACACCGGGCCGGGCCGGGTGCTGATCGCCGTGTACGCGTTGTTCGCCGTGGCCGCCACGTCGCGATCCGCCTACCAGATCGCTACCCGGTTCGACGAAGCACCGGTGCCGTTCCTGCTGTCCGCGTTCGCGGCGCTGGTCTACCTGGTGGCCACTGTCGCGCTCGCCCGTCCTGGATCGACGGCCTATCGAGTGGCTGTGGCTGCTGTACTCGTCGAACTCGCAGGAGTCCTCATCGTCGGTTCGGCGACCGCGTTCGGTGCCGGCGACTTTCCGCGCGACACCGTCTGGTCCGACTTCGGCCGGGGGTACGGCTTCGTCCCCCTCGTGTTGCCGTTCGCGGGCCTGTGGTGGCTGCGCCGGAGCATGACCGCCTCGCGATCTTGAGACAATTCACAGCGGTGGTAGCTGTGGATTGTCTCGAGATCCGGAGAAGGGCCAGCCATGACGACAGATGAACGACCCGCTCGGCTCGACGTAGGCGTTGTCGGAACGGGACGCGTGGGTGCGGTGCTCGCGGCGGCGCTGGCCAGGGCGGGCCACCGCGTCGTGGCCGGTTATGGGGTGTCGGTGAGCAGCAAGCACCGCGCTCACGAGCTGTTGCCGGACGTGCCGCTGGTGACGCCCGCCGAGGTCTTCAAGCGGGCGAGCCTCGTGCTGCTGACGGTGCCGGATGACGTGCTTGCCGACCTCGTCGCGGGCTTGGCGAGGACCGGGGCGGTCCGGGCCGGGCAGATCGTGGTGCATACCAGCGGCCGGTACGGCGTGGATGTCCTAAGCCCGGCAACCCGCGCGGGTGCATTGCCGCTCGCGCTGCATCCGGCGATGACCTTCACGGGAACGTCTGTCGATCTGGAGCGGCTCGCCGGAGCGGTCTTCGGCGTCACGGCGCCGGAGCCGCTGTGGCCGGTGGCCGAAGCGCTCGTCATGGAAATGGGATCGGAACCGGTCCGCATCGCCGAAGAGAACCGCACTCTGTACCACGCGGCGCTGACCCACGCATCCAACCATCTCGTAACGCTTGTGGCGGACGCCATGGACCTGCTGCGCGGGGCCGAGGTCGACGAGCCGGACAAGGTGCTGGCACCGCTGCTGTCGGCCGCGCTCGACAACGTGCTTCGATCCGGTGACGCCGCGCTCACCGGGCCGGTCGCGCGAGGCGACGCCGGTACCGTGGCCAGCCATATCGCCGAAATCAGGCGGGCGGCGCCAGAAGCGGTCGACGCGTACCTCCATCTGGCGCGGCGCACGGCAGCCCGTGCTCTCGCATCTGGACGGCTCAAGGCCACCGATGCCGAGCCCCTGCTCGACGCCCTCTCGCCCCCATCGCGTTGATCATGCAAATGTGGGGTGAACGACACGCCCATTACGCCGGTCTTATCCCATTCGACTTGCTAGGAGAGAACGGCGTGTCGGCCGTCCCACATTTGCATGATCAACGGGGAGGGGGAGGGGAGGCCAGGTAGAGCCGGCGGACCACGTCCTCGATGTCCGGCTCTTCGATGGTGAGGTCGCGGACGTCCGTTCGCTTGCCGACCTCGGCCAGCACGGCCGCGGCCGTCGTCTCATGCGGCGAGAACGCCAGCCGCTGCCGCAGGCCGTCCGGCTCGACGTCGACCAGGCGGGTGAACCGAATCCCCGTCAGCGGTGGCGACGGCTTGTTCAGGTCCAGCGTCAGCACCCGAGCGGCGCCGACGCGGGCGACGAGCCCGGGCAGCGACCCGTCGTAGGCCAGCCGGCCGTGGTCGACCACCAGGATGCGGTCGCACAGCCGCTGCACGTCGTCCATGTCGTGGGTGGTCAGCAGCAGCGTCGTACCGTGTGCCACCCGCTGCTCGGCGAGGAATACCCGAAGCCGCTCCTTGCTGAGCACGTCCAGCCCGATGGTGGGCTCGTCCAGGATCAGCAGTTCCGGCGAGTGCAGCAGCGCGGCGGCTATCTCGCCCCGGATCCGCTGGCCGAGGGACAACTGGCGTACCGGAGTATCAAGAAACGACGCCAAATCGAGCCGCTCGACGAGTTCGGCCTGCCGGGCGGACCACTCCTTGGCGGGCAACCGGTGTATCGCGGCGAGTGTCCGGTACGACTGACGCAGCGGCAGGTCCCACCACAGCTGCGACCGCTGGCCGAATACGACGCCGATCCGGCGGGCGAGGGCCCTGCGCCCTCGGACGGGATGCAGTCCGCACGTGCGCACTGTCCCGGATGTCGGCACGAGGATTCCGGTGAGCATCTTGATCGTGGTCGACTTCCCCGCGCCGTTCGCTCCGATGTATCCAACGGACGATCCGGGCGCAATGTCGAAACTGAGCCCGTCAACCGCGTGGACGATGATCCGGCTGCGGCGGAGCCGACCCGTGGGTGTGCGGACGACGAACTCTCGGCGGAGATCCTTGACACTGATGATCACGATCCGGCTCCTGTGTAGTGACGTAGCCCGGCGCGCCAGCCCAGCACGGCGACCAACCAGATTCCGGCGGCGGCCAGCGGTGCGCACCAGCCGAGCCACTGCGGCAACCCGCCCGGTCCTGGCTGATCGAGCAGGACGAGCGTAGGTAGGTAGGCGACAAAGGCTGCCGGCACGACGAACGTGAACAGCACTCGCATCGGTACGGCGAACACGCTGGCTGGAAACGATGCGGCGTAGCTGCCGCCATAGGTGAAAGCGGCCGTGAACTCTGCACCCTCGACCAGCCAGAACTGGACGGCACCTGCGATGACGAACAGCGCAGCGAAGATTGCGGCACCGGCGAGCGGTGCGACGAAAAGGAGGGCGATTCTGGCCCCCGTCCAGTCGATGTCGTTCAATGGCAGGACGATGCCGAGGATGGCCAGCGCGACCGCCGCCCGTCCCAGCCGGCGAAGGGAAATGTCGCTGGTGACGAGCTGGGCGAGCACCGGCAGAGGCCGGAGCAGGAAGGCGTCCAGGGTCCCGGTTCGCAGGTAGGTCGGCAGCTGGTCCAGGTGACCCACGGCCAGGTCGGCCAGTGCGAACGCGAGATTGGCCAACGCGAAGACCATGGCGACGCCGGCGAAGTCGAGCCCGCCGAGCGCATCGACATTGGCGAAGATGATGTACACCTCGGCGAACTCGACGATTCCGACGCTCGCGCTCCCGAGCACGTCCAGCGCGAACGATCGTCCGTACGTCACCTGTGAACGGACGCGCGACGCCAGCAGTACCCGGTAGGGTGTCAGCCGGTCAGCCACCCTGCACCACCAGCTTTCGGGTGCCGGCAGCGAAGACCAGCCGCCCGGCGATCAGCGCTACGACGAGCCAACCGAGCTGCACGCCGATCAGTGCTAGCGCATCGACGCCCTCGGCCCGGCCGGTCACGATGTCGATCGGGGTTTGGATGATCGACGGGAAGGGTGTTGCGTTGGCGATCGCAGCGAGCCAGCTCGGGAACCAGTGGACCGGCAGCAGGTGCCCGCTGAGCAGGCCGCTGGCGAGCACATAGATCATCATCACGCCGCGCAGGTCGAGCAACCAGAACGCAGCGAGGTTGGCCAGCCACCGGCACGCGAAGGACACCATCACCGCGAGCAGCAGGCTGATCGCGCCGAGCAGGTAAGGCGTTGCCGCGGTGGGCATGGCCAGGCCGAACACGACACCACCGACGAGCATTGGGGGCAGCCCGCGCGGAATGATCGAGTACGCAGCCCGGCCCAGGTCGGATGCCAGGTAGGCCAACTGGGGATCAACGGGCCGGGCCAGGTCGACCGCCACGTCGCCGGTGCGAACGCGCAACGCGAACTCGTTCCAGGTGAAGATATTCACCGGCGCGATGAGTGCCTGGGCGAGGAACGCGTAGGTGATCCCGGCCTTCGCGTCGTATCCGGCCAGCGTCCCGCCGGCAGCGCCGATCGCCCCGACGGTGATGTAAGCACGGATGAGACCGAAAATCGTGTTGGTAAAGGCGCCGGCCGCCATCGCCCCCCGGTACGTGGCCCATCGCCGGAAGCCGTTGGCGAACATGGCCCCGAACGCAGACACAAGCGCAGAACGCTACCAGTGGAGCCGGGTGGTTCGCCAACGGATTTCGCCCCGCCCAGTCGGCGCCCCACATGATCGAAGAGACGAATTCGTCAGTATCCGGATCGAACTCCACATCGATCATCACGCGTCGTCGCCGTATCCGTTAGCGAGCCGCACCGCAGTGGTCATATCGTGCTCGCTGTGCCAGAGAACCACGAACCGGTGCTGACGCGAACCCGGGACGAGCTTGCCGATGCGCTTGCTGACGGCGCGGGTCAGGACTCGGCCGTCGTGATGACCATGGGAGCCTTGCACGCAGGACACGTCGCGCTCGTTCGCAAGGCACGGGAGCTGGTAGGCGCGGACGGAGTCGTCACAGCCACGGTCTTCGTCAACCCGCTGCAGTTCGGACCCGGCGAGGACTTCGAGAAGTACCCGCGCACCTTCGATGCGGACCTGGAGGTCTGCCGCGCCGAGGGCGTGGACGTCGTCTTCGCGCCGGACCGGGGCGAGCTGTACCCCGGTGGCGATCCCCAGGTGACGATCGACCCAGGCCGGCTGGGAACCGAGCTGGAAGGCGCCGTCCGTCCCACCCATTTCGCCGGGGTGCTCACGGTCGTCGCGAAGTTGCTCAATCTCACCGTCCCGACGTACGCGGTGTTCGGTGAGAAGGACTACCAGCAGCTGACGCTGATCCGGCAGATGGTGGCCGATCTGGAGCTGCCGTACGAAGTCGTCGGGGTCCCCACCGTCCGCGAACCCGACGGTCTGGCGCTATCCAGTCGCAACCGCTTCCTGTCCGATGCGGAGCACGTACAGGCGCTGGCGCTCTCGCGAGCGCTGGACGCGGGCGCTGCCGCCGCGAGCCGCGGTCCGGAGGCGGTAGTCGCCGCTGCCAGGGCCGCGGCAGGCGACCTCGAACTGGACTACTTGGAGTTGCGAGACCCAGCGTTGGGCTCGCCGCCGGCCAGCGGTCCGGCGCGGTTGCTCATCGCCGCCAGGATCGGCTCGACCCGCCTCATCGACAACCGGCCGGTGCTGCTGTGACGCTCACCCGGCGGTTCGTTGGCCGATGGCAGGTGAGCGGCACGCCGGCAGGATCTGGACGCCGAACGGACGACTCGACCCGTTTGACCGGCCCCGGGTCAGTCCGACACCGACCGTTACATCGACGTCCAGGGCCGGAGCTTGTCGGGATTCCGTACGGCCCAGATGTGTGTGATCCGGTCGCCTACCACGTCGAAGGCGATCACCGTCACGGTGACGCCGTCTTGCTGGGCCACCAGGCCGGGCTGGCCGTTGACGGTGCGCTCCAGGATCGTCAGGTCCGGTGCATTGGTGGCGACGTCGATGACTACTTGGGCGATGTGTTCGGCGCCTTCGATGGGGTGGAGTTCGGAGACGCTTGCCAGCCCGCCGCCGTCGGCGATCACGGTGGCGTGGGGGTCGAGCAGGCCAATAAGCGCCTGGATGTCCTTGGCCTGCCAGGCCTGCTTGAAGTCCCGGACAATGCCGGCCTGCTGGGCGGTGGGAGTTGTGGGTGCTTGCGATGAGTGGATTCGGCGGCGGGCCGAGGAGGCCAGCTGGCGACACGCCGCCGGCGTGCGCCCGACGATCTCGGCCACTTCGGTGAACGGATAGCCGAACACGTCGTGCAGGATGAACGCGACCCGCTCGGCCGGGGTCATCGACTCGAGCACGACGAGGAAGGCCATGTTGATCGACTCGTCGAGGGTCACGCGGTCCGCCGGGTCGACGGCGGCGGCACCGTTCGGCTGCCCGCCGACCCACTCGGTGCGATCCGGTAGCGGCTCAGGCAGCCATTCGCCCACATAGCGCTCCCGCCGGGCCCGTGCCGAGCGAAGCAGGTCCAGGCAGATCCGGCTGGCCACCTTGGTCAGCCAGGCACCGGGGGATTCGATGGATCGCTGCTGCTCTTGGGGCATGGCGTACCAGCGGGCGTACGTCTCCTGCACGACATCCTCGGCATCGGCCAGCGAGCCCAGCAGCCGGTACGCCAGATTGATCAGCTGACGCCGCTCGCTCATGATCGCACCCAGGCTCGGGTCGATCCGGTCGTCTCCTGCTGGCGCGGATTGGGTGCCCACGGTGTCCCGACTCCCTAGGTCGAAGCTGGCCTAACCAATACGACGAGACACCACATCGAATTGTCAGGTCGGCCACGTCGCCTGACATTCGGCACGGCTGCGTCGTCGTACTGCTGAGACAAACACACCAGCCCGCAAACGTGAAGTGCGGCGACGTCACCGGATCACTCCACACATGCGATCTCGGTTCGCCGCAAACGACATGCGACTGAACGCGGGCCGGCGACACACTTAGGAGGTCTCGATGAGCACCACATCCATGGCCGGTTCGGACCGGATCGGCACCGGTGTCCAGAACCCATCTCTGCTTCGGCGTGCCGCCGCAGGAGCTGTCGTCGCTACCCTCGTCAACGCCGCGCTGTGGGCCGGCGGGCGTGCAGCGGACGTGTCCTTCTCGGCGACTCCGCCTGTGGGCGACAGCTCGATGCAGGTCGGCATCGCCCTCATTGTGCCCACCACACTTCTGATGTTCGGGATCGGCGCAGGGCTGCTCGCAGTGGCCGCCCGGCGGTCCCGGGCGTGGGTCCGCGCGGTCGTCGTCGCGGCCGCCGTGTTCACCCTGGCCTCGGTCAGCGGTCCGCTGTCGACCGCCGACGACACCGCGAGCGGCGTGCTGCTGGCGTTGATGCACGTCGTGACGGGTGCGGCGTTTCTGGTGACCGCGGCGAGAGTGGCTGCCCGGTAGGCACTCGTACGACCGCTGTCGCGAGCCGTCGCCGAAGGGCCGAAACGGACTGGCCCAGCGGTGTAGTGGCAGGTCGTGGCCGTGCCCGGGGAGTATGAAGCAGCCCGGACCTGCCGTCTGCGCGTACCGCACTCTAGGGTTTGGGGCGTGGTGACTGCACCGCTGGCGCGCCGGCTCCTGACGCCGGAACCGGGCTGGACGACACGAGCCGATGTCATCGTCGTGGGTAGCGGCATCGCCGGCCTCACGACGGCGCTTGAAGCCCGCCGCGCCGGCACCGTCCTGCTGGTGACGAAGACCACGTTGCAGGAGGGGTCGACGTTCTGGGCCCAGGGCGGGATCGCGGCGGCACTCGACCCTACTGACAGCCCGGACGCCCACTTGCACGACACCCTGGTGGCCGGCGTCGGCATCTGCGACGAGGAGGCCGTCCGGGTCCTCGTCACCGAGGGGCCGAAACGCGTCCGCGAGCTCGCCGCCATGGGCACGGAGTTCGAGCGGACGGACAGCGGAGAGATCGCGTTGACCCGCGAGGGCGGGCACCTGAAGGACCGCATCGCCCATGCCGGCGGGGATGCGACCGGGCGCGAGATATCCCGAGCGCTGATCGAGGCGCTGCACGCGGTCCGGGAGGACCCGAAGATCGAAGTGGTCGAACACGCGCTCGTCGTCGACATCCTCAGCGACGCTCGTGGCGCCGCGTGCGGTGTGACGCTGCATGTCATCGGGGAAGGTCAACGCGACGGGATCGGGGCCGCGCTCGGCCGAGCCGTGGTGCTCGCGACGGGCGGGCTCGGCCAGGTCTACGCCTCGACGACGAACCCGCCGGTAGCGACCGGTGACGGGATCGCGGCCGCATTGCGAGCCGGCGCTGCCGTCGCAGACCTTGAGTTCGTCCAGTTCCATCCAACGGTGCTGTGGCTCGGGCGGTCGGCGAAAGGTCAGCAACCGTTGATCTCCGAGGCGGTCCGCGGCGAGGGTGCTGTGCTCCGCGATGCCGAGGGGCGGCGATTCATGGTCGACCGGCATCCGCTAGCCGAGCTGGCCCCGCGTGACATCGTGGCGAAGGGCGCCATCACGGCGATGGCCGAGACCGGTGCCGAGCATGTCTGGCTGGACGCGCGGCATCTCGGCGCGGAGTTCCTGGAGCAGCGGTTCCCGACCATCGTGGCCCGCTGCCGCCAAGCCGGATTCGACCCCGCGACGCAGCTTGTCCCGGTGGCGCCAGCGCAGCATTACGCGAGCGGCGGCGTCCGGACGGATCTACACGGGCGGACGTCCGTCCCGGGCCTCTACGCCTGTGGGGAGGTATCGCACACGGGCGTGCACGGCGCGAACCGGCTGGCTTCGAACTCGCTGCTGGAAGGCCTGGTGTTCGGGCATCGGATCGCCGAGCAGCTCGCGGACGTCCTGCCCCCGGTGACAGATCCGGTCGAGCGGGCCGGTGAGCCGGCCCTGCTCGCGCCGGACGCTCGCCTGTTCGTCCAGGGCGCGATGACAGCGGGAGCTGGAGTCGTGCGCAGCGCAACGTCGCTGGCCTCCACCGCAGACGCGCTCGACATGCTGGCGACCGAGCGGATCTCCGCCGAACCGTCCACCGAGGCCTGGGAGACCACGAACCTGCACGCCGTGGCGACGGCCCTGGTGCGGCACGCGACGCTGCGCGAGGAGAGCAGGGGCGGGCACTGGCGGGAGGACTTTCCCGAGCGGGACGACGAGCACTGGCGTGGCCACCTGATCAGCCGCCTCGGCGAGGACGGCGCGCTGGAGACGGATTTCGAGGAGCTGTCGTGACGGTGCCGGGACTCGACCTGGCCGCTGTTCGTGAAATCGTCCGGGCTGCCCTGGACGAAGATCTCGCCGGCGGCGTGGACGTCACCAGCGAGGCGACCATTCCTGCTGACCAGCAGGCGACCGGTGAGCTTGTGGCCCGCGCGGATGGCGTCATCGCCGGCCTGGCAGTGGCCGAAGAAGTCTTCGCGGCGACCACGGGCGGGGACGCTCTCTTCGCCGCGAAGGTGACCGACGGTGCCCGCGTGCGTCGCGGCGAATTGCTGGCGACGGTCACCGGGCCGACGCGCGGGCTGCTGCTGGCGGAGCGGACCGCCCTGAACTTGCTGTGCAGGCTGTCGGGCATCGCCACGGCCACCCGGCAGTGGGCGGACGCGCTGGCCGGGACGCGGGCGGTGGTCCGCGACACGCGCAAGACCACCCCGCTGCTGCGTAGCCTGGAGAAGTACGCCGTGCGCTGCGGCGGCGGTGAGAACCACCGGATGGCCCTGTCCGACGCTGCGCTGATCAAGGACAACCACGTGCTCGCCGCCGGTGGCGTCGCGGCCGCGTACACGAAGGTGACCGAGGCGTTTCCCGACGTACCGGTGGAGATCGAAGTCGATGACGTGGCCGGCGCCGTCGAGGCCGCCGAGGCCGGTGCCGAACTGATCCTGCTCGACAACTTCTCGGTCGACCAGGTCCAGGAAGCGGTCGCGGCCGTCGGCGGGCGGGCCCGACTCGAGGTGAGCGGTGGTTTGACGCTCGAGTCCGCACGCGCGTACGCAGAAACCGGCGTCGACTACCTGGCGGTCGGGGCGATCACCCATTCCGCGCCGATTCTCGATATCGCCTTCGACCTGCGCGAGGTGCGTTGAGCGTGCTTCTCGCCATCGACGTCGGTAACACGCAGACCGTTCTCGGGCTCCTGGAGGGCGAGGAGGTGGTCGAGCACTGGCGGGTCGCGACCGACTCACACCGCACTGCGGACGAGCTGTGGGCGCTACTGCGCAGTCTGCTCGCAGGAGATGGACACCGCGACGGCATCACGGGAGTGGCGATCTGCTCTACGGTCCCGGCCGTGCTGCACGAGTTGCGCGGCATGGTGGCGCGGTACTTCTCCGGCCTGCCCGCGGTCCTCGTCGAGCCGGGCGTCAAGACCGGGCTGCCGGTGCTGGTCGACAATCCTCGCGAGGTCGGAACCGACCGGATCGTCAACGCCATCGCCGCCCAGCATCTCTACGGCGCCCCGACGATCGTCGTCGACTTCGGCACGGCGACGACGTTCGACGTCGTGTCTCCGCGCGGTGAATACCTCGGCGGCGCGATCGCGCCGGGCATCGGGGTATCGCTGGACGCGCTCGGGGACGCGGGGGCTCAGCTGCGCCGGGTCGAACTGATGCGGCCGCGGTCAGTGATCGCGAAGAATACGGTTGAGGCGCTCCAGTCGGGTGCCCTGTACGGCTTTTCCGGTCAAGTGGACGGCATCGTGACCCGGATGGCCGACGAGCTGGGACTCGCGCTGAGCGAGGTGCCTGTGATCGCGACCGGCGGGCTGGCCGAGCTGGTGATCCCCGAATGCCGCTGCGTCGATCACCACGAGCCGTGGCTCACCCTGCTCGGCCTCCGCCTGGTCTACGACCGCAACGTTTGATCACGTCCAGCAGGACTGCTGAACGTGATCGATCGGTCAGGAGGAGTCGATGAGCGGCAAGCCGAGGTGGCCGAGCTTGTCCGGATTTAGGACGTTCCGCAGCTCACGGACGTGACCGTCGGCGATCGTGAGCTCGAGTACCGCGCCGAGCCTGCCCTCGGCATCGACGAGCCGTGCCCCCGGCTGGCCGTTGACCTCGATCGGCTCGAAGCGGCCGCCGGCGGCCGCGACCTGACGGGCGATCGCCAGCATGAAGCGCGCCACCCGCAGCCCGCCCATTACCGGCCGGGTGACCGCTGCGGCCTTGCCGCCACCGTCGCCGTAGAACACCACGTCGTCGGCCAGGAGCCGCTCCAGCGCGGCCGTGTCTCCCGTCTCGCAGGCGGCGAGGAACTGCCTGGCGAGCTCGTCGCGGCGATCCCGAGACGCTTCGAACCGCGGCCGGCGCTCCTCGATGCGCTGCCGGGCCCGGGTCAGGATCTGCCGGCAGTTCGCTTCGCTCTTACCCACGATCTCGGCCACCTGCGAGTAGTCGTAGTCGAACACGTCACGCAGTAGGAACACCGCTCGTTCGACCGGCGTGAGGTTCTCGAGCAGGACGAGGAACGCCATCGACACCGTCTCGTCCACCTCGATCCGGCGGGCGGGGTCCGCCATCTCGTCGGCGGTGATCAACGGCTCTGGCAACCAGGCACCTACGTACCGTTCCCGACGAACCCGCGCCGAGCGCAGGTGGTCAATGGCCAGCCGCGTAGTGACGGTCGAGGCCAGCGCCTCCGGCGACCGAGCGTGCGTCGCAGAGGGGCCGACCATCCGCGCGAAGGCTTCCTGGACGATGTCCTCCGCGTCGGTGACGCTGCCCAGCATCCGGTAGGCGATCGAGAACATCAGCGGGCGCAGCTCGTCATGGCGCTGAGTCGCGATGTCGGCCACGATCCGATCCAAGCACTCGCGGCCTACCTGTCACAGGGCGGAGTCCCGTCTCGTCGTAGGGGGCGACGAAAGGAGAGAACATGAAGGTCTTTCTGGCTGGAGCCACCGGCGTGGTGGGACGACACCTGATACCCGTTCTAGTCGAGGCCGGGCATCAGGTGATCGGCACAACGCGCTCGGCCGCCAAGGCCGGCGGCATCCGAGCCGCCGGCGCCGAACCCGTCGTGCTGGATGCTCTGGACCGCGAAGCTGTGCTCGAAGCCGTGATGGAGGCGGTACCGGACGTGGTCATCCACCAGCTGACAGCGATCGGGCGATCGGATTTCAAGCGGTTCGACGACGCCTTCGCGGCGACGAACGAGCTGCGCACCAGGGGTTTGGACTACCTGCTCGAGGCCGCCCGTAAAGCCGGTACCAGGCGGTTCATTGCGCAGAGTTACACCGGCTGGCCCAATCCGCACTCGGGCAGCGCGGTGAAGACAGAGGAGGATCCGCTCGATCCGGAACCGGCAGCCGCATCGGTACGGTCGCTTGCCGCGATCCGGCACGTGGAGTCCACGGTGCCGGAGGCCACGGGCACCGAGGGTCTGGTCCTGCGCTATGGCAGCTTCTACGGCCCGGGCACGTCGTTCGATCGTGGCGGCGAAATCTACGAACTCGTCTCCAATCGGCGCATGCCGATCGTCGGAAGCGGCGCAGGCGTGTTCTCCTTCATCCACGTCAAGGACGCGGCGCTGGCGACCGCGATAGCAGTCGAGCGCGGCCGGCCCGGTGTATACAACATCGTGGACGACGATCCGGCACCGGTCGCAACGTGGCTGCCGCATTACGCGAAGATCATCGGAGCGAAGCAGCCATTCCGGGCACCGGTCTGGCTGGTGCGGCCGATGCTCGGCGAATTCGGCGTCGCGATGATGACCACGATGCGTGGTTCGGCGAACGGCAAGGCCAAGGCCGAACTCGGCTGGACTCCGTATTACCCGAGCTGGCGGGCCGGTTTCGGAGAGCTCGGCCCGGCCTGACCCGATCACATGATCAAGCTGGTTGAGCGGATATCACCGCTCAACCAGCGACGGTCACGGCAGGTGTGGGCTCTTCTCCACAAACGACCAGCCCGCATCTTCAAGATCGCGGTGGGCGGTGCTGCTCAAGTGCGAGAAGGACACTGCGAACCCGGCACGCTCGCCGCGGACCTGCAACTCCCTGAGAAATGCGATGCCGGCGGGGCCGAGCGATGTCACCCCGTGCATGTCCACCACCGCGTGGCTCAGTGAACTCAGCCGCTCCAAGCTCGCGACCTCGTCGACGGCCGCGTGCAATTCGCCGGCCAGCGACTCGTCGATATCGCCGGTCAGGAAGACGACGATCTCACGCGAACCCCTGTCGGCGACCTGTACCTCACCCATTGGAGTCACCTCCGTGATTCCAATGTGACAGGCATCCGGGCGGGCGGCAATGGGATCTGGCTCTTCACTGTCCGGTGCAATTGGTTACAGCCGCCGCTGCGAGGATCGTTAGGCTTGTCCCTCGTGGACGAGCCAGGGACCTACCTTCCCGACCCGGACGAACTGCCGGAGCAGATGCGGGTGCGCCGGGAGAAGCGCGCCGAACTTCTCGGGCGCGGTGTCGCTCCATATCCACGCGGCTTCGAACGGACGCACAGCCTGGCCGAGATACGAGCTGAGTTCGGCGGCCTCGAACCCGGCGCCGCCACTGGTCAGCAGGCCGCGGTCGCCGGTCGGGTGATCTTCGTTCGCAATAAGGGCAAGTTGTGTTTCGCCCGATTGCGTTCCGGTGACGGCACCGAGTTGCAGGCAATGCTTTCACTCGATCGGGTCGGCGAGGCGGCGTTGACCGACTGGAAACACCTCGTCGACATTGGCGACCACGTCGGTGTACATGGCGAGGTGGTGGCGAGCAAAACCGGTGAGCTGTCGGTGATGGCGGACTCGTGGACGCTCGTTTCGAAGGCTTTGCGGCCGCTACCGGTAGCGCATAAGACACTTAACGAAGAAACCAGGGTTCGCCAGCGCTACGTAGATTTGATTGTCAACCAGGCCGCCCGTGAGATGGTCCGAAATCGTGCTGCCGTGGTTCGAGCATTGCGCTCAACGCTGGACGACCGGGGATTCGTCGAGGTTGAGACTCCCGTACTTCAGCTGTCGCACGGCGGTGCGGCGGCCCGTCCGTTCGTGACGCACTTCAACGCTTTTGATTTGACGATGACCCTCCGAATCGCGCTGGAATTGCATCTGAAGCGATCGATCGTCGGGGGGATCGACCGGGTGTACGAGATCGGCCGGGTCTTCCGCAATGAGGGGTCGGACTCTACCCACAGTCCCGAATTCACCATGCTCGAGGTCTACGAGGCGTACAGCGACTACGACGGCATGGCCGAACTGTGCCGACAGCTCGTCTTGAATGCGGCTCGCGCAATAGATCGGACTGTCGTAACCGATGCACGCGGCGCAGAGATCGACCTGGAGCAACCGTGGGACCGGCTTACCTTGCATGAAGCGGTGTCAGACGTGATCGGCAAGACCGTCACCATAGATACCGACACCGATCACCTGCGCAAGATTGCCGACGAGCACCATGTTGAGCTCGCACCGGAGTGGCAGCACGGCGAGATAATTCTTGAACTCTTCGAAAAGCTCGTCGAGCACACCCTGACCCGGCCGACCTTTGTATGCGACTATCCGGAGTCCGTGCGCCCGCTCGCCCGGCCGCACCGCGACGACTCGCGATTGACCGAGGCATGGGACCTGATCATCGGTGGGATGGAACTCGGCGTCGCCTACAGCGAGTTGGTTGATCCCGTAATCCAACGAGAGCGGCTGGTGGAACAGTCGCTACGGGCTGCCCAGGGCGATCCGGAAGCAATGGATCTGGACGAAGACTTCCTGCGGGCTCTCGAGTACGGAATGCCACCTACGGGCGGCATGGGCATCGGTGTCGACAGACTGGTGATGTTGCTGATAGGGGTGGGAATTCGGGAGACGATCCTGTACCCGCTGGTCAAGCCGGAGTGAATACCACAGTTCGCCGCGCGCGGACCGCTGATGTCCGGTCGATTCGGCAACTCGTCGATCAGTACGCGGCGGAGCGCATTCTGCTGTCCAAAGAGATGGTCACGCTGTACGAGGATGTCCAGGAGTTCTGGGTCGCCGAAGAACCGACCGGCGCGATCATCGGATGCGGTGCGCTGCATGTGATGTGGGAAGATCTCGCCGAGGTCAGAACACTGGCCACTCATCCGGATTGGGTGGGTCGGGGCATTGGTCACACCGTTTTATCGACGT
>Ga0299914_10000747_pt1 | contig 20287 bp, 19 predicted proteins | sample RVTome_10_FD_201361 | JGI IMG/M metagenome (GOLD analysis project Ga0299914, IMG submission 201361) | Soil microbial communities from uranium-contaminated site in the Upper Colorado River Basin, Wyoming, United States - RVT153D57 (version 2) ...
CTCCGGCCCCGACACGATCGTGAGCGGGCTGCCCGGCGACCGCAATCACACGGCGAAGACCTTCGTGATCCACCGCGGCAGTCTCTACGTGAATCACGGATCTCCGAGCAATTCCTGCCAGGAGCGCGACCGGGTCGCGGGCTCGAAGGGGATGGATCCGTGTCCCGAGCTGGCCAGCCGGGGCGGGATCTTTCTGTTCGACGCGAACAAGCGAGGGCAGACGCTCGCCGATGGGGAGCGGTTCGCCACCGGCATCCGCAACGCCGTGGCCATGGCGATCCACCCGCGCACGAACGACCTGTACGTGATGCAGCACGGGCGCGACATGCTCTACGACAACTGGCCGGCGCTGTTCAGCGCAGCGAAGAGCGCCGAGACGCCGGGTGAGGAGCTGTTCCGCGTGATGCGCGGCGACGACTTCGGCTGGCCGTACTGCTACTTCGACCCGGAGCTGAAGAAGAAGGTGCTCGCGCCGGAGTATGGCGGCGACGGCATGACTGTGGGGCGCTGCGCCGACAAGCAGGGAAATGTCGGTCATTTCCCGGGCCACTGGGCGCCGAACGGACTGCTGTTCTACACGGGGAATGCGCTCCCGGCGAAGTACCGCGACGGCGCGTTCATCGTCTTTCACGGATCCTGGAACCGCGCGCCGCTGCCCCAGCAGGGGTTCAAGGTCGTGTTTCAACCCATGCGTGACGGTCGCGCCGCCGGAGACCTCGAGGTCTTCGTGGACGGCTTCATCGATTCGAGCGGCCAGGCCACGGAGCTCGGCGGGCGGCCGATGGGTCTCGCGCAGGGGAGGAATGGCGAGCTGTACCTGTCAGACGATTCGCGCGGCCGCATCTGGCGCATCACCTACCCGGGAGCGCGCTGATGTCGAACCGGCTGCGGGACCTGCATGACGCGGGCGTCAGCATCTGGCTGGACTTCATCGAGCGCACGATGGTCCACGACGGTGACCTCGAGCGGCGCGTCCGGGACGATGCACTCACGGGAATGACGTCGAACCCGACGATCTTCGAGAAGGCGCTGGCGAGCGGCACCGCGTACGACGCGCAGCTTCGAGAAGCGCCGGCAGACCTCTCGCCGCTCCAGCTCTTCGAGCTGGTGGAAACGACCGATGTGCGCGACGCGTGCGACCGGTTCCGCGGCGTGTACGACGCGACGAACGGCTACGACGGCTACGTGTCCATCGAAGTCTCGCCAGGCGCGGCACACGACACGGACGCGACCGTCGACGAGGCGCACCGGCTCTGGAAGGCCGTGGACCGTCCCAACGTCATGATCAAGGTGCCGGGCACCGAGCGTGGCGCCGAGGCCGTTCGCCGGCTCATCACCGATGGCATCAACGTCAACATCACCCTGCTTTTCGCGCTCGAGGCCCACGACCGCGTCATCCACGCCTACATGGACGGGCTGGAGGCGCGCGTGAAGAAGAACCAGCCCATCGGCGGCATCGCGTCGGTGGCGAGCTTCTTCGTCTCGCGCGTGGATACGGAGGTGGACGCGCGCCTGGAGGCCAACGGCAGCCAGCAGTTGAAGGGAAAGGCCGCCATCGCCAACGCCAAACTCGCGTACGCGCTCTTCACGGAGCGATTCGCGGGCGCGCGCTGGCAGGCGCTGGAGGCCAAGGGGGGACGGATGCAGCGGCCGCTCTGGGCCAGCACCAGCACGAAAAATCCCGCGTACCGCGACGTCATGTACGTCGAGCAGTTGGTCGGGCCGAATAGCGTGAACACGCTTCCGCCGGCCACCATCGAAGCGTTTCGCGATCACGGCGAGGTGCGCCGCACCATCGATACCGACGTGGACGGAGCGCGCCAGGTGATCGCCGCGCTCGAGGCCGCCGGCGTGTCGATGCGGGACGTCACCCACAAGCTGCTGGTCGACGGACTCGCGTCGTTCCAGAAATCGTTCGACTCCCTCGTCGAGGGTATTGCCCGCAAGCGGGAGCTGGTCACCACGCGATGACCTTCTGTCGAACGAAGATCGTCTGCACGCTCGGACCGGCAACGGCCACGCGTGAGGCGATCCGCGGGCTCGTGGACGCCGGTCTCAACGTGGCGCGCATCAACTTCTCGCACGGCACGCACGAGCAGCACGCCGAGACGATCCGGCTGATCCGCGGCATTGCGGACGAGCGCGGCCGCCCCGTGGCCATCCTCGGCGACCTCCAGGGGCCGCGCATCCGGATCGGTGATCTCGCGGAGTCCGTGCAGCTCGACACGGGATCCGACGTGGTGCTCACGTCCGATCACAAGGGCGCGCGCGCCAGCGAGATCCCGGTCACGTACGAGCGTCTCGCGGACGATCTTCACGTCGGCGATCGCATCCTCATCGACGACGGGCTTCTCGAGCTCGTCGTCGTGGACGTCCAGAAACCCCGCGTGTCGGCGCGGGTGCTGCACGGCGGTCCGTTGCGGAGCCACAAGGGGATGAACTTTCCGGGCGTGCTGGTCACCGCGCCGTCGCTGACCGACAAGGACCGGAACGACGTGAAGTTCGCCGTGGAGCAGGATCTCGACTACCTCGCGCTGAGCTTCGTGCGCCGGGCCCAGGACGTGGAGGCGCTGCGGGAGCTCGTCCCGAAAGGCGTGCTCGTCGTGGCCAAGATCGAGAAGGACTCCGCCCTGGAGAACATCGAGAGCATCATCCAGGCGTCGGATGGCGTCATGGTGGCGCGCGGCGATCTCGGCGTCGAGCTGCCGTTCGAGGAGGTGCCGCTGGCGCAGAAGCGCATCATCGGCATAGCCAACCAGGTGGGCCGGCCGGTGATCACCGCCACCCAGATGCTCGAGTCCATGGTGACGCACCCGCGGCCGACGCGCGCGGAGGCGAGCGACGTCGCCAACGCCATCCTCGACGGCACCGACGCGGTGATGCTCTCCGCGGAAACGGCGGCGGGGAAGTACCCGCGCCTCGCCGTCGAGGCGATGACCCGCATTATCTCCGAGATCGAGAAACACCCGCGCCCCGCGCGGCGCGACGAGCGGCTCCCGCGCACCGGCACGGTGTCCACGGAGCTGGCCATCGCGGCCGCGAGCAGCGCCGCCGTCCGCATGCTCGGCGCGCCCGCGCTCATCGTCTTCACGAAGAGCGGCTTCAGCGCGCGCATCGTCGCGTCGCAGCGACCCATCGTGCCGATTCTCGTGCTGACCGACGCGCCGCGAACCTACCGGCAGCTCGCGATGGTGTGGGGCGTGATCCCCGAGCTGGTGAAGCACTGCGATTCGTATGATGAAATGGTGAACCTCGCCCTCGAGGCCGTTCGCCGCAGGGGGCTGGCCAAGCCGGGCGACCAGATCATCGTCACCGCCGGCGTGCCCTTCGACGTCCCGGGCACGACCAACACGCTGAAGGTGGAGACCGTGAGCAGCGACTGAATGAAGCTCACGTTCCTCGGTACCGGCACATCGTTCGGCGTCCCGCAGCTGGGCTGCCACTGCGACGTGTGCCGCTCGTCGGATCCGCGCGACAAGCGCACGCGGGTCGGTGCCGTGGTGGAAACCCGCGGCGGCACGCGCATCCTGATCGACACCCCCCCGGAGCTGCGCCTGCAGCTCGTGAACGCCGGCATCGACCGCGTGGACGCCGTGCTCTTCACGCACGAACACGCCGATCACACGCACGGCATCGACGACATCCGCGCAATCTCCGTGCGTCGCGACGGGCCGCTGCCGTTCTACGGATCGGAAGAAACGATCGCGACGCTCAGGCGGAAGTTCGGGTACATCCTCGACCAGGCCGTTCGTCCGCTTCCGGGCACGTCCAAGCCCGAGGGCGTGGCGCGAGTCATTGCGCCGAACGAGACGTTCACGGTGGGCGATGCGACCGTCACGGCCGTCAGCGTGCCGCACGGCCCCTGGTCCGTGTTCGGGTACCGTATCGGACCGCTGGCGTACGTCACCGACGCGAAGGCGGTCCCGCCGGACGTCGTAGCCATCCTGCGCGGCGCGCGCGTGCTGGTGATAAACGCGCTGTTCCGCACCGAGCACCCCACGCACCTCAGCATCCCCGAGGCCATCGAGGTGGCGCGCGCGATCGGAGCGGAGCGCACGTACCTCACGCACCTCACGCACGAGAACTTCCACGCCGATCTGGAGTCCGAACTGCTGCCGCGCGGGATCAGTCCGGCGTTCGACGGCCAGACCGTTCGCATCGAACCCACATGATCAGCATCGACTACACCAACATGCTCGCGCCGTCCGTCGAAGGCGGCGTCTGGCGGGCCGATTGGGACCGGGCGGGCGAGCTGTTCGCGCGCGCGCACGCCGAGTTCGAGCGCCGGCGCGCCGGCGGAGAGCTCGGGTTCCTGGACCTGCCCGGGGACGCCGCGCTGCACGCGCAGTCGGTGGATTTCGCGAAACGCACCCGCGGCAAGTACGACGACGTCGTGGTCCTCGGCATCGGCGGGTCGGCGCTGGGACCGGTGGCGCTTCGCACCGCGCTGCGCAAGCCGTTCTGGAATGCGCTCGACGCGGGAGAGCGCGACATGCGTCCGCGCCTGCACGTGCTCGACAATCTCGATCCGGCCACCATCGCCGCGCTGCTCGATCGCGTGCGACTCGAGCGCACGCTGTTCGTCGTCACCTCCAAGTCCGGCGGCACCGCGGAGACGATGTCGCAGTACCTCGTGGTGCGCGGGCGCCTCGAGAGCGACGGACTCTCGCCGAAGGACCACGTCGTCTTCGTCACCGATCCCGCGAAGGGCGCGTTGCGCCCCATCGCGCAAGCCGAGGGCATTGCCGCACTCGATATCCCGGCAAACGTCGGAGGTCGTTTCAGCGTGCTCTCCCCTGTGGGCGTCCTTCCGGCGACGCTCGTCGGCATCGAGACCGGCAGGCTGCTCGCCGGCGCTGCCGCGCTGGCGGAGCGCTGCGTGTCGGCGGACCTCGGCGGCAACCCTGCGGCAGTCTTCGCCACGCTCCAGTTCCTGGCCGACTCGCGCGCGGGAAAGCCGATCCACGTGCTGATGCCGTACAACGACGCGCTGCGCGACGTGGCCGCGTGGTTCGTGCAGCTCTGGGCCGAGAGTCTCGGAAAGACGCAGATCGAATCGGGGCGGCACGTGGGGCCAACCCCCCTGGGCGCGCTGGGGGCTACGGATCAGCACAGCCAGGTGCAGCTCTTTATGGAAGGGCCGGCAGACAAGACGGTGACCTTCGTCGCCGCGCGCGACCGGCGCGATGACGTGGAGATACCCGCGCTCCACGCGGACGTGGCGGAGCTTGCCTATCTGGGCGGACACACGCTCGGCGAAGTGCTGGACATCGAGCGCCGTGCCACGGCAGGCGCGCTGGCGCGCCGCGGCCGCCCAAACATGACCATCGAGCTCGATCGCGTCGCCCCGGAGAGCGTCGGCGGCCTAATCATGCTGTTCGAGTGCGCCACCATCTACGCGGGAGCACTCTACGGCGTGAACCCCCTCGACCAGCCCGGCGTGGAGCTGGGAAAACAGTTCACATACGGCATGCTGGGCCGCGCCGGCTTCGACGCCGCGCGCGCGGAGTTCGATGCGCTCCCCGCGTCCGATCCGAAATTTCGGGTATAGATTGTCCGGTCTATGACGAATACCGATTTCTTCAGCGGAGCCGTCACGGTGGCGGATGGCACGGTCACCGTTCAGAAGGAGGCGGCGCTCCAGTCACCGCTGATGGATACGCTCGTCCGCGCCGCGGTATTCGGCGATCAGGACGGGCGGGAGTACGCCCGCTGGTTGCTCTGGGAGATCGGCCAGGCGGTCGGCGTGCGTCCGGCCTCGATTCACGACCTCTACATTGCGCGTGGACGTGGCGAGATCCGCGGCTTCACGGTACCGGCCATGAACGTTCGCGGTCTCGCGTACGACACCGGGCGCTCCATCTTCCGCACGGCCATCAGGATGAACGCGGGCGCCTTCATCCTGGAGATCGCCCGCTCGGAAATCGGCTATACGGAGCAGCGCCCCGCCGAATACGTCTCGGTCATGCTCGCCGCGGCGCTGCGCGAGGGCTTCCGCGGCCCGCTGTTCATCCAGGGCGACCACTTCCAGGTGAATCACAAGAAATTCGCCGCGGACCCCAAGACCGAGGTGGACGCGGTGAAGGCGCTCGTCGTCGAGGCGGTCGCCGCGGGGTTCTATAACATCGACATCGACACGTCCACGCTCGTCGATCTCAAGAAGCCGTCGCTCGCCGAGCAGCAGCGGCTGAACTACGAGGTAGGGATCGACATCCTGAAGACGGTGCGCGAAAAAGAGCCGAAGGGTGTGACCATCTCCGTCGGCGGCGAGATCGGCGAGGTCGGCACGGAGAACAGCACCGAGCCCGAGTTGCGCGCGTACATCGATGGGTTCAATGCCGCGCTGCCGCGTGGCATTGAAGGCCTATCCAAGATCAGCGTGCAGTCCGGGACGTCGCACGGCGGCGTGGTGCTCCCCGACGGCAAGATCGCGGACGTCAAGCTCGATCTCGACACGCTGGAGCGGCTCTCCACGGTTGCCCGCGAGGAGTACGGGCTGGCCGGAGCGGTGCAGCACGGCGCGTCCACGCTGCCGGACGAGGCCTTCAACAACTTTCCCAGGCGCGAGACCGCTGAGATTCACCTCGCGACGAACTTCCAGAACATGCTCTACAACCACCTGCCGGCCGCGGATCGCGACGAGATCTACGAGTGGTTGCGGGAAAATGCGAAGGACGAGCGCAAGGAAAAGGACTCCGACGAGCAATTCTTCTACAAGACGCGCAAAAAAGGGCTGGGACCCTTCAAGCAGAAGATCTGGGACATGCCCGACGACGCGAAGAAGCGCCTGTCCGACGCATATGACCGGAAGTTCGCCTTTCTGTTCGAGCAGCTGGCCATCGGCAACACGCGACGCTACGTGGAGCAGTTCGTGAAGCCGCCGGTGCAGCACAAGCCGCAGCCGAGGCAAGGCCACGTCACCGTAGCCGCGGCGCCGGACGACACGACGCTGAGCGACTAGTCGTCGCCTCCCCGGCCCACCGTTCCCATGACCGGCCAATCGGACGAGCGGCTCGACCGCCTCTGGCTGCCGGTGGCGCAGGCAGTCGTGGATGCGGCGGCGCACGAGGTGAAGGACGTGCTCAACGGCGTTTCCCTGAACCTCGAGGTCATCAGGTCGCGGTCGTCGGACGCCGAGCTGGCCAACAAGGTGGTAGCGCCGTTCGCCACGGCGGCGGCGGCGCAGCTGGAGATTCTCACGGCGCGGGCGGAGGCGCTGCTCTTTCTCGCCCGCCCGGCGCGCAATCCGGCGGACGTGGCGATCACGCTCCGCCACTTCGCGGCCCTGCTCGTTCCCGCGACCAAGGCCGAGGGAGGGGGCGCCGCCCTGGCCGTGGAAGGGGTGGAGCACGCTGTTCCGACCGCCGCCCCAGGGCGCGCGACACGCCTTGCGATCGGCGCAGCCCTTCTGGTGCTTACAAAGCGGGGGGGAAGCTGCCGGTGCCGGCTCGAACGGCAGGAGGGCAGCTCCGAATCAGTGGTCCGTTTTTCGCACGAGCCCGCTGTTGCCCTGACTCTCGATCCCGAGGTCACCAGCGCGATCAGCGAATGTTCGATCAAGGTCCGGGGGGCTGACTCAGACCTCCTGCTCGTCTTTCCAGGTTCCTGAACAAGAAGACGCCCATGGCTCGCACTGAATCCAAGACGCAGGGCCGCATTCTCATCGCCGACGACGAAGTGGCGATCGCGAACGGCCTGAGCGCCATCCTGACCGACGCCGGCTACGAGGTGGAAATCGCCGCCGACGGGCAGAAGGCGCTGGACAAGCTTTCCAATGAACGGTTCGGCGTCGTTCTCGCCGATCTCAAGATGCCCAAGCTGGACGGCATCGCGCTCCTCAAGTCCATCCGCGAGCGAAAGATCCCGACCGAGTTCGTGATGATCACGGGCCAGGGGTCCACCGAGCTGGCGATCGAAGCCATGAAGGAAGGGGCGGCCGACTATCTCGAGAAGCCACTCAACGCCGAGCGCCTCAACAAGCTCAAGGTCCAGATTCCCAAGCTGCTGGAGCAGTTTGCCGTGCAGGAGCAGAACCGGCAGCTGTCCGCCAAGCTCGAAGGGCTCACGCACTATGGGGAGTTGACCGGCCAGTCGGAGGAAATGCGGCACGTGTACTCGATCATCGAGGCCGTGGCGCCCTCCAGCGCCTCCGTCCTGATCCTCGGGGAGAGCGGGACAGGAAAGGAGCTCGTCGCCCGCGCCGTCCACTCCAAGAGCGACCGCGCAAGGGGCCCCTTCTTCGCGCTCAACTGCGCCGCGCTCCCCAAGGAGATTCTCGAGAACGAGCTGTTCGGCCATGAGAAGGGCGCGTTCACGGGGAGCACGAACGAGAAGCAGGGCGCCTTCGAGCTTGCGGACGGCGGTACGATCTTCCTGGACGAAGTCGCGGAGATGTCAACCGACATCCAGGTGAAGCTGCTGCGCGCCCTCGAGTCCAGGCAGGTGCGACGGCTGGGCGGCAAGAAGGAGATCGACGTGGACATCCGCGTGGTAGCGGCGACCAACAGGGATCTGCAAAAAGCGTTGGCGGACAACGACTTACGCGATGACCTCTACTACCGGCTGGCCGTGGTGGAGATTGCCCTCCCGCCTCTGCGCGACCGCACCGATGACATCCAGCTGCTGGCGTCGGAGTTTCTGGATCGCTTCGGCAAGCAGAATGGGAAAAAGATCACCGGATTTGCGGACGAGGCCTGGCAGTGGGTGCTCACGCACAACTGGCCCGGCAACGTGCGCGAGCTGAAGAACACCATCGAGCGTGGCGTCATCATGGCGCGCGGCGAGAAGCTCATGCTCCAGGATCTGATGCCCCGGCATCTGAAAGGGAACGGCGATCTGCCGACGATGCTCACCATCCCCGTCGGCTCGACGGCGGCCGACGCGCAGCGTCAACTCGTGCTGCGCACCCTGGCCAACACAAATGGCGATGTCGAGCGCGCGGGCAAGCTGCTGGGGATGAGCCCCGATGACGTGCGGAGCGAGGTGATGACGCTGCTGAATTCAACTCGCGAGGAATCCAAAGGGGGGTCGCGCGCCTCGGTCCGCCGCTCGTCGTCCGCCCCGTCCGCGAGCGCCGCGGCGACGGAAGCGCCGCGGCGAGCGAAGTCCACCAGGAAGAAATAGATTACGCGCATGGCGGATTACGACTTCGACGGCGACGAACGCTTCGTAGTGATCGAGCGGCACTCTGGTGGCTTCGGATCGTTTCTCCTTGGCCTGGCACTCGGCGTGGGTGCGGCGCTGCTCTTCGCGCCGGATTCGGGAGTTGCCACGCGCCGCCGGATCACGCGCGGCGCCCGGCGTGTTCGGCGCGCGGCGGAGGATGCCGCCGGGGAAGTGCGCGAGCGCGTCGAGGAGACGTTCGAGAGCGCGCGGCAGCGGGTGGAGGAGCGGATCGAGGAAGCCCGTGGCGCCATCGATGTGAAGCGCGAGCAGGTGGAGCGCGCGGTGCGCGCGGGGCGCGAGGCAGCCCAGCAGGCGCGCGATGAGCTCGAGTCGCGGCTTGCCGAAACTAAGGCCGCGTACAACGCGGGCGCCCAGGTGGCGCGCGACGCCAAGGTGGAGCGCGTAGTGGACCGCCCGGTCCCCAAGGGGCGAAGCGCTTAGCCCTATCCGGCCGCGATGACCCAGCAGCGGCCGTGGTGGACCACTCTCGCTTGGACCGCGCGCGAATACCTCAAGCGCGTCTGGGACCACGCCGCCGAGAACAACGTGCTGTTTCTCGCCGGGGGCATCGCCTTCAACATCCTGCTTGCCGCGGTGCCGTTCGTCCTGCTCCTGGTCACGGGGCTCACGTACCTGCTGCCGGCAATCATGCGCGTGGATTCCACGATGGCGATCAACGCGTTCATCGACCGCCTGCTCCCCGCGCCCACCGGAGTTGTGGAAGACTGGGTGCATCAGGTGCTGGACGAGATCATGCGATCGCGCGGCGCTGTGACCGTCTACAGCGCGCTGATCTTCACCTGGCTCTCCACGCGGCTCTTCGGGTCGCTGCGCTCGGCACTGGCGGACGTCTTTGACATCGAGCACGAGCGCGGCATCATTCAGGGGAAGATCTTCGACATCAAGATCACCGTGGTGGCGACGGTCCTGTTCGTGGCCAGCACCACGGTGACGACGTATCTCGCGCTGGCCACGTCGCGCGGGCTGTCGGAGCTGCAGCAGCTGGGGCTGCGGCGCGACGTGATGACGAACCTGGAGTACTGGATCGGCCGCGGACTGGCCTTCCTGTTCATTGCGCTGATGTTCTTCGCGCTGTACAAGTACCTGCCGATCCGGAAGGTGCGGACGCGGACCGCGTGGCTGGCCGCGGCGTTCTCAGCGGTGCTGTTCGAGGCGGCGAAGCAGGTGTTCCGCATCGTGCTGGCGTCGGTGAATCCGCAAACGCTCTACACCGGCACGATCGCGGCCCTCGTCATCGTCGTCGTCTGGACGTACTACGCGGCGTTGATCTTCCTGATCGGCGGGGAAGTGGGGCAGATATATGAGCTGCGCCGCACGCGCAAGTTGCAGCGCGAAGTGTTTACCTGACGGCTCGGTTTGAGGGTTAGGGCCGCCCGGGGTCGCAAAAATCTTTTTACAAAGGGCCTTGTCAGGCTTGGCCGCTTGTTTCATGTTGGGTGTCGGCAAACCCCTTTTTCGGGCCCACTCGACCCGAGCGTACTGGTTTTTCACCCCGAACCCCTCCAGTCCAGATGAAGAAGCTTTCTTGGCCAGCGACGCGCTTCCGGCGCGTCACCGCCAACGCCGTTGTTCTGGCGATGGCGTTCGTCGCGGCGGCCGCTTGCGACGAATCGACCGGTCCGGGCGCCGTGACCGGCGTCGAGATCGTGGTCCTCCCCGTTGGGACTCCGACAACGGATCTCGTCCGCGGAACCTCCCTGCAGTTGCTGGCGGCGCCGCACGACGCAAACGATCAGTTCGTGGATGTCCCCGTTACCTTTACCTCCTCGGACCCCGCCAAGGCGACGGTAGACGCCGACGGCACGGTCACGATCGGCACCGGCGCGGCGGCGGGTGGTGACGTGACGATCACCGCGACGGGCGGCGGAGCCAGCGGAACATTCGATCTCAACGTGCAGCATCCGGTCGCCACGGTTACGGTGACGCCGCCGACATCGAACATCCGTCAGGAGGGCACGGTGGCTCTCGACGCGGCGCTCGTTGACGCCGTGGGCGCGACCGTTACGCGCACGGTGACATGGACGTCGAGCAATGCCGCGGTTGCGACTGTCGACGCGTCCGGTGTCGTTGCGGGCGTGGCGGATGGAACGGTGACCATTACGGCGACAGCCGATAACACCGGCGACGTGCCGGACATTTCCAATACGGCGACCGTGACCGTTGCCGGCGCACCGCTTGTTGCCAGTGTGACGGTCAGTGGGAATTCGTTCGGCGGCAACGGGCAGACGATCCAGATGACTCACGAATCCAACGCGGCCTCCGGCACTGAAATCACCGGAACCACCGCCACCTGGTCGTCGTCGGCCACGTCGGTTGCCACCGTCGATCCCGCGACGGGACTTGTGACCCTTGTTGCCGAAGGCACTGCGAACATCCAGGCCACCGTTGACAACGGCATTGGCACGAACGTCCAGGGCTCTCTGACAGTCCGGAGCGCTCCCGTTCTCGTCAGTGGCGTTGGCCAGCCGAGTGGGACGATAGCATCGGGAACGTCGAGGTATTGGGCGCTGATCGTGCCGGCCGGTGGCGCGGGCATCTCGGTGACGACCGACGACGGCACCACTGGTGACGGCGACCTCTTCCTGCTCGTCGCGAATACCAATCCACCAACGCCGGCTGCCGGTGGGTTCGGGACGATTCCCCCCATACTGTGTGGAACCCCTAATGGCTGCTTCTCCGGGGCCAGCGGGAATGCAGAATCCATGTCGCGCACGGGGGCCAATGCGCTGGCAGCGGGAACTTACCCAATCGCTTATCACGCCTGGACGAACGGCACGTCGTTCACCGAGGACGTGACCGGCGTGACCCTCACGGCAACGATTACGCCGTAGTTCGGCATCAGCAGTTGCGGGACATCGAAGCGCCTCCGGGGCAGTCCCGGGGGCGTTTTCGTCTCGCGGACGCTCAGCACACTGATCGCCGCTCGCTCTTTTCGGTCGGCGGCGCAGCGCCATTTTTTCAGTCGTATGGAGAAACGCTCGGAACTCCGCCTTGCCCTACTGACCCTGGTAGGATGGATCGCGTGCGCCGATAGTCCCGTCGCAGTCGGTGACAACTCGCCTCCAGTCGTGACGATCCTGCGCCCCGCGTCAGGTCAGTTTGCGGGGGGCGACTCGATCGACGTCCTCGCGAGTGCCACGGATGTGCAGCAGGGTTCGCTCGGGACGGCGTCGCTGGACTGGTGGGTGGTCCTGCATCATGGCGAGCACACGCATCCCTTCATTGCCGTCACGACGGGCGTCCCCGGCCGCTTCGGCATCCCGCGCGCCGGCCACACGGACTCCGACATCTTCTACCGCGTGAGCGTTCGCGCCACGGACGCTGGTGGGTTGAGCGATACGGCGCATGTGGATCTCACGCCCCGACTCGTCGAACTCACGCTGCTCACCCAACCGCCGGGCCTGAACGTGACGCTCGATCATCAGCCTCGGCAAACTCCGCTCACGGTGACGACTGTCGCGGGGGTCGAGCGCGTAATAGGCGCGCCCCAGCCCCAGACGATCGGTGGGTTGGACTACGAGTTCGCGCGGTGGACACATGGCGGCCTCGCGACGCAGGTGATCGTCACCGGACAGGTCAACGAGACCTTCACGGCAGTGTTCCAGGAAGCAGGGGTCGCCAATATCCCTCCGCACGTCGCGCTCATCGCGCCCGCGACAGATTCGATTGTCACCGCCGGCGACCAGGTCACGATCGCAGCAAACGCCTCCGACACGGATGGCGACGTGACCGCAGTCGAGTTCTTTGTGAACCAGGCGCCGGTGGGTGTCGATTCGTCCGCTCCATATGCCGTGGGTTGGATCCCCGCGGGAACGGGGAGTCGTCAGCTCACCGCCCGCGCCACCGACAACCATGGCGCAGTCACCGTAGGCCCCACGCGCACCGTGACTGTGCAGGCGCCCGGCCCCGGCGACGGCCTTGCACCAGTCGTGACGATCGACTCGCCACTCGACGGAACTCTGGACGTTGTCGGGACCGTGTCCGCGACCGCATCGGCGACGGACAATGTCGGCGTGTCGCTCGTGGAGTTCTACATTGACGGCGAGCTGCTGGCGGTGGACAGCGCCGCTCCGTATGGCGCGTCGCTCGCGTCAACGGCAGCTTTTGCATCCGGGGTACATGCCTTCCGCGCGCGGGCGCGTGATGCCGCCGGCAACTGGTCCGATTGGGCGGCAGCGCGAGTCACGTTCGGGGGCAACGTCGACCTGCCGCAGGGATTCGCGCGGCAGGTGTACGCAAGCGGCTTCAGCGACATATTGACCGCGATTGCCGTCGTCGGCGACGGCCGCCTGTTCGTGGCCGAGAAGTCGGGCCGGCTGCGCATCGTGCGGGACGGCGCCCTGCTGCCCACGCCGTTCGTGGAGCTGCCGGTCCTTCAGGGGTCCGAGCGCGGTCTGCTCGGCGTCACGCTGCACCCGAACTTCGCGGTCAACGGCCTGGTGTACGTCTACTACACGACCGCCGATGGCGGTGCACACAATCGCATCAGCCGGTTCGTCGCGTCAGGCGACACGGTCGCTGGACCGGAGCAGGTCCTGGTCGATCTTCCCCCGCTGTCCGAGGTTGGAAAGCACAACGGGGGGGCCATGCATTTCGGCATCGACGGAAAGCTCTACGTGGCTGTCGGAGAGAACGGGGACGGCTCGCTGGCCCCGAGCCTGTCATCTCCGTTAGGCAAGATCCTGCGGTTCAACGCCGACGGCAGCATCCCTGTCGACAACCCGTTCTTCGGCCAGACGACGGGCATCAGTCGCGCCATCTGGGCGCGTGGCCTGCGCAATCCCTTCACCTTCGCGATCCAGCCGGGCACCGGTCGGATGCACATCAACGATGTCGGCCAGAGCGCCTGGGAGGAGATCAACCTCGGCCGTGCCGGGGCCGACTACGGCTGGCCGGCAACGGAAGGACCGACCGCGAACCCGGCGTATGACACGCCACTGCTCGCCTACGCGCACGCGCAGAGCCCAACGCTTTTTGAGGGGAACGCTGTGGTCGGAGCGGCGTTCTACAATCCCCGCACGCTGCTGTTCGGCGAGAGCTTCGCCGGCGATTACTTCTTCGCCGATTACGTGCGGGGTTGGATCTACCGCCTGGACCAGGAGTCGGGTGACGCGACTGCCTTCGCCTGGGTGCAGGGGGCTCCGACGGATCTGGCGGTGGGTCATGATGGCGCGCTATACGTTCTGGTCGACACCCGGATCGAGCGCATCGCGCGCTGATTGGCCTCGAAGACAAGCGCGCCGGGATACGCTGGCACCACGCTTGCCCCTCCGCTCGGCAGCACGCCACGGAGGAGACTCTACCATGCGTAAACTGTTCATTCTTACCGCCGCGCTTGCCATCACGGCTGCCTGCGGACGCGACGACGCGTACGAGGCCGGCGGAGAGGTCGAGGACACCGTCAACACCCTGCGCGTTCCCGACATCGATGTGGACGTCGGCACGGACACGGTAACTGTGCCGGATCTCGATATCGACACGAAGAAGGACACGATCATCGTGGATCGGCCCGTCATTCGCCGGGACTCCACGGACTGAGTTCGTCGGGTTACATTTCGTTCGTCCCAGGTCCCGGAGGGCGGTAGCTCTCTAACTCCGTCAGGACCGAGAGGTAGCAGCGGCATGAGATGTCTATTGTCGCTTCGGTAGGCCTGGGACACTCGCGCGGGGGCTTCTCGAGAGAGAGGCTCCCGCGCTTTTCGTTTGGCGCGTTCATCGCCCTCACCGCCCGGCATCTCCGGGCCTAGATTGTCTCTCAGCATGCTTGCGCTCGCCCGGAAGTACCGTCCCAAGACGTTCGCCGACGTGGCCGTGCAGTCGCACGTCTCGACGACCCTCAAGGGCGCCATCGCGGCAAAGCGGGTCGCGCACGGTTACCTGCTCTCCGGGCCGCGCGGCGTCGGCAAGACGACCCTCGCCCGCGTGCTCGCCATGGCGCTCAACTGCGAGCAGGGTGCGCCCGGCGGAGAACCGTGCGGTGTTTGCATCTCCTGCACGCGCATCTGGACGGGCTCCACGTCGCTCGACGTCGTCGAGATCGACGCGGCCACCAATCGCGGCGTGGACGACGCCCGCGAGCTGCGCGAGCGCGCCATGTACGCGCCGTCGGGCGAGGACCGCTTCAAGGTCTACATCGTGGACGAGGCGCACATGCTCACGCGCGAAGCGTGGAACGCCCTCCTCAAGATTCTCGAGGAGCCGCCGCCGCGCGTCGTCTTCGTCTTCGCCACCACCGAGCCGCACAAGATCGCGCAGTCCGCCGCGCCGGTGCTCTCGCGCCTCCAGCGCTTCGACTTCAAGCGTATCGGTCCGGCGGAGATCCGGCAGCGGCTGAACACGGTGCTCGCCGCCGAGCAGGTGAAGGCAGAGCCCGAGGCGCTTGCCATGATCGCGCGCGCCGCCGACGGCTCCATGCGCGACGCGCTGAGCCTCACCGACCAGGTGCTTGCCATGGGCACGGGGACGCTCACCGCTGCCCGCGCGCGCGAGGCCCTCGGACTCATTCCGGAGGACGAGTATCTCCAGCTCCTCGACATCATCGCCGAGCGCCGGGCGCAGGACGTCTTTCCGTTCGTGGCGCGCCTCGCGGACAGCGGCGTGGACTTCGGCCAGTTCCTCACCGGGCTCGGCGACTTCCTGCGCGCGCAGCTCTCGATCACCCTCGGCGGCGACGCGCCCGATGTCTCCGATGCCGCGCGCAGGGAGCTGCACGCCCGGCGCGGCCGCCTCGAGTCCGCCGATCTACTGCGCATGCTCAACACCATCGCCGAGATCGAGATCCGCTTTCGCCGCAGCGGGCAGCAGCAACTGCTCGTGGAAACGATGCTCGTCCGCTTCGCGCTGCTCGACCGGACCGTCGCGCTCGAGGACGTGCTTCGCGCCATCGGCGGCAATGGCGGCGATACGGGGGGCGGCGGTGGCGGCGGCAGCCGCGAGAGCGCCGGCCAGGCGGTGACTTCGGCGCAGGCCCGGGCGACGATGACCTCAGCGCGTGCCACACCCGGCGCCGGCAGCGTCGCGGACGCCGGCGGGCCGCTGGCGCGCGAGATCGCGGCGCCGGCGACTCCGCGGGTCGCCGCGGACATCAACGCCATCACTGGCCGCTGGGACGAGTTGGTCGAGCGCGCCCGGCTGACGGGCAAGGCGCTTCTGGGCGCGGCGCTCGGGTCGGCCACGCCGCGTGCCATCACTAAAACAGGTGAGCTCACCGTCGCCTTGGACGAGCCGAACGACTTCCATGCCAAAGCCATCGAGCAGGCCAGGGCGGAGCTTCTCGGGATGCTGGGCGAGTGGTTCGAGGGGCTCACCGATCTGCGCGTCCACCGTGGCGACGCCCCGAAAGGCGCACCGGAACGCCCCACCCGCGTGACCGATGAAATGGTCAAGTCTGAGCGGCTGGCGGCTCTTCGGCGCAGGAGCCCCGCGCTGGACGCGGCAATCGACGTCCTGGATCTCGATCTGGCCGACTGACACGGTGCCGGCAAGGCCGGCGCCCTGCCGTTCTTGCCCTAACTGCTGGTATGACAGTAGGTTGCGATTATGAAAGACATGATGAAACTCCTGGAGCAAGCGCAGGAAATGCAGGGTAACATGAAGCGGATCGGCGAGGAGCTTCAGGCCATGACGGTCACCGGCTCCGCCGGCGGCGGCATGGTGACCGTGGACGTCAACGGCCAGGGAGCGCTCAAGCGCGTCAAGATCGACCCCTCCGTGGTCAATCCGGCTGATGTCGAGATGCTCGAGGACCTGATCGCCGTCGCGGCGGCCGAGGCCCAGCGAAAGGCGCAGGAGCAGGCGCAGGAGCGCATGGGCGGGTTGATGGGCGGGATGAACCTGCCCTTCAAGCTCCCCTTCTAGTCGCCTGACGGCGGTTGGTCTGGCGCTCAGCCCCCCCCCTGTCGCCCTGTTCTCATCCTGTCTGCCGGAGCACTGCACGGAGCCGAATGTCCGCGATCGATGACCTTGCAACAGAACTCTCGAAGCTGCCGGGGATCGGTAGAAAGACCGCGCTCCGGCTGACGTACCATCTGCTGAAGCAGTCCAGGGACCAGAGTCGACGGCTGGCCGAGTCGTTGCTTACCTTGAGCGAGCGCGTGCGGTCCTGTGAACGCTGCTTCAATCTGACGGAAGACGCGCTGTGCTCGATCTGCCGGGATCCCCGCCGCGACCCGTCCGTGCTGTGCGTCGTGGAGGAGTCGTCAGACATCGGGGCCATCGAACGAGCAGGGGAATACCGTGGAGTCTACCACGTGCTGGGCGGTCGCCTGGCGCCGCTGGACGGTGTCGGGCCCGAGGATCTGAATGTGGTGTCACTGGTGGGACGCGTCTCGAACGGCGATGTGAGAGAGGTGATCGTGGCGACCAATCCGAGTCTGGAAGGTGAAGCGACGGCCGTGTACATCCAGCGCGAGCTCGCGGCGTCGGCGGTGACCGTCACGCGCATTGCCCGTGGGCTGCCGGTGGGAGGCGATCTCGAATACGCCGATGGCGCCTCGATCGCGCAGGCGTTGTCCGCCCGGAGGGCGATGTGATGCGCCGGCGCGCAGGGGGGCGGGGAGTGGTGGCGGCCGGGTTTCTTGGTGGCCTCCTCGCGGGGCTCGTCGTCTGGAGCATGCAGATGAATCGATGCCGTCGTGACCTCTTCAGTCGCAGCCCCGTGAAGCGGTTCGCGGCACTCGGTTATCTCGGCGGACATCCCGGGGTCGAAACGGCTCAGCTGCTCGGCGAGTACGTGCGCTGGGAGTCGAAGCCCCTTCTGCGGAAGCGCGCCGAGAAGCTGCTCCATCGCATGCAGAAGCATCTGGTATAGATTCGACCGCGTCCCGTCCCCGCTCCTCCGAACCCCGCACCTTCAGTCCCCGCACCTTCAGTCCCCGCACCTTCAGTCCCCGCACCTTCGGTCCCCGCACCTTCGGTCCCCGCACCTTCAGTCCCCGCTCTCCCTCTCTGAGATGCCAGTAGGAAGCGCAAGCTGGTCGTTTACCGAAGACGATTTTGGAGCGATCACGGAGTCGCTGCAGAGCTTTCTGCGCGACAGCAACGCGCGGTGCGCGCTTCTGGTCGATCGCACCGGGCAGCTCGTGGCGACGGTCGGCGAGCAGCCCAAGTTCGACCCGACCACCTTCGCGACCCTGACGGCGGCCGATTTCAGCGCCAACGATCAGCTCGCGAAGCTCATCGGTGAGAACGACTTCAACTCGCTGTTCCACCAGGGTGAAAAGGAATCCATGTACCTGGCCGACGTGGCGCGCCGGGTCATTCTCGTGGTGCTCTTCGATAACCGCACCACGCTGGGGCTGGTGCGGCTCAAGACGAAGGAGACCGTCGCCGAGCTGGCGAAGCTCTTCGAGCAGGTATTCTCGCGCGGGACGGCAGGCGGCGCCGCGAAACCCAACCTTCTCGCCGGCGCCGACGACGAGATCGACAAGCTGTTTCAGTAAGGAGAAACGGCCATGTCGATGATCAACTACGCGTCGCGCGAGATCAACTGTAAGATCGTCTATTACGGCCCGGGCCTCGGCGGCAAGACCTCGAATCTCGAGCACGTCTACGGGAAGGTCACGCCTGACACCCGCGGCAAGCTCATCTCGCTCGCGACCGAAACCGAGCGCACGCTCTTCTTCGACTTCCTCCCGGTGGACCTCGGGAGCATCCGCGGCTTCAAGACGCGTTTCCATCTCTACACCGTGCCGGGCCAGGTGTACTACAACGCCAGCCGCAAGCTCATCCTGAAAGGCGTGGACGGCATCGTCTTCGTCGGTGATTCGCAGATGGAGCGCATGGAGGCCAACCAGGAGGCCATGCAGAACCTGTACGACAACATGGCCGAGTACGGGTACGACCTCACGAAGATGCCGTTCGTGATCCAGTACAACAAACGCGATCTCCCGAACGCCGCTCCGGTGAAGGATCTCCAGGCGGCGATGAATCCCGGTTGGGAACTCAGCGATCCCGCCAAGCAGCGTGTCACGCCCGATCCCTACCATGCGGGGGAGAACCTCATCGAGCAGAACGCCGACGGGGTCTGGGTGGAGCGAGCCCAGTACTTCGAGGCCGTCGCCGTCACCGGTGAGGGAGTCTTCGAAACGCTGAAGGCCGTATCCAAACTGGTACTGAAGTCCTTGGCGTGAACCTCCCCAACGGCCTCACCGTCGCGCGAATCGTGGTCACGCCGGCCATCGCGGCGCTGCCGTTCGTGGACGACGTCTGGGCACGCTTCACCGCCTTTCTCATGTTCCTGGCCGCGGCCATCACCGACTGGTTCGATGGCTATTACGCCCGCAGCCGGCAACAGGAAACCGATCTCGGGCGAATCCTGGATCCGCTCGCCGACAAGCTGCTGCTGGTGGGGACGTTCGTGCCCATGTACTTCCTGGCCCACCGGTTCCTGTTCATCACGCCCATGGGGAACTACGACCTGCCGTGGTGGGTGGTCGCGATCATTCTGGGTCGCGAGGTAACCATGACCTGGTTCCGGCAATTCGCGGCGCGCCGCGGCGTGGTCATCGAGGCCATCTGGCCGGCGAAGTGGAAGACCACGATTCAGCTCATCTGGTCCGGCGCCGCGTACTGCTGGTTCTGGCTCGCGACGCTGATGGCCACGCAGGGATGGACCGGTCCCGTGTCCCGCAACATCGGCATGGTGCTCGGCAGCATCGGCGCCGTGTCGATGATGGTCGCGCTCGCGCTCACGATCTACTCGCTCTACATCTACATGCGCGACTATGGCTACCTGCTAAGGACCCCCCCGCGTCCCGCCTGAGGCCGTCAGCCAGCGCCAAACGCGCGAGCACGAACATCGCAGTAGCTGGCCGTTGGCGTTTGCCGGATCCGGCGCAGAATCCGGCTCTCGCGTGATGCACCGAGTCGGAGCTATCATAGTGGACATGGCCCGGCATTTGTATACACTGGGCGCCCTCGGCGTGCTGGCATTGCCGGCGGCGGCACAGCAGCAGGTTGCTTCGGCGACTGTCAAAGGCCTGGCCTATGACAGCCTGCGCGGACGTCCCCTGGCTGGCGCCACGCTCCTGTTCGCGGGGCTGGAGCGCAAAGCTTCGACGGACGAGCAGGGGCGATTCGTTCTGGACAGCATGCCCACCGG
>Ga0299914_10000748_pt1 | contig 20277 bp, 21 predicted proteins | sample RVTome_10_FD_201361 | JGI IMG/M metagenome (GOLD analysis project Ga0299914, IMG submission 201361) | Soil microbial communities from uranium-contaminated site in the Upper Colorado River Basin, Wyoming, United States - RVT153D57 (version 2) ...
AACGACATCGGCTCCAGCTACCGCTCGGAGATCTTCTACACGAGCGACGAGCAGCGCCGGGTCGCCGAGGACACGATCGCCGACGTCGACGCCTCGGGCCTGTGGCCCGGCAAGGTCGTGACCGAGCTCAGCGAGGCCGTCCCGTTCTGGGAGGCCGAGCCCGAGCACCAGGACTACCTCCAGCGCTACCCGCACGGCTACACCTGCCACTTCCCGCGGCCCGGCTGGAAGCTGCCACACCGCGAGACCGCCGCCTGACGCGGCGCTTTGGACTGCAATGAAGAGGGCCTCCTCGGTGGGACGCTCAGCGTTTCATCGAGGAGGCGATGCGATCGTCGCGCACGTCGACCCTCAAGGTGCGGTTGGCGACGACGACCGTCACCGGCGCCCGCGTCGCCTACGAGTGCGTGACGACGTTGGTCAGTGCCTCCGCCACGACGAAGTACACGCTCGCCTCGACCTCAGAAGGTAGTCGCGTGCCCGTGACGTCCATCTCGACCGGAAGGCCGAGCCGCGAGACGAGGCTGTCAACGCCGGCAGTCCTCGCGCAGCGCTCGCTGGACCAGGCGCTGCTGGGCTCGGCCGTGGAAGGGCGCGCCGACCGTAATGTTGATCCCGAGCGGTGAGCGATGCCTCCAGTCGACGGGAAAGAGTGGCGCCGCCCCGCCGCGGGGGAGGGAAGAGAGGCTGGGCGGCGCCCCCTCCAGTCAAGTGCCTGCCGGCGGCGCGCTCAATTGAGACCGCCGATCACGTCGTAACCATCGGTGATGGAGCTCGCCGCCGAGCGTGGTCACCGACCCCCGTCGTCCGATAGCGATCGGCGATCACCATCCGGGCATCGCTGTTGAGGTATCGGCCGCACCGTCGTACGAAACGCCTCATGACAACGCCCGACAGGCCGCGGCCGATCTTGTTCGCGACGGCGGTGTCCAGCCACGGTGATCGTCCCGTCCTGATCGTTCACGCCGCTGCGGCCGATCGCCCGGCGTGAACCCGCGACCGATCGGAAGCGCGGCTCAGACGATGATCGGCTCATCGCACGAACGCGACGATGGTCTGCGCCGGAGCGTTGACGCGTCGCTGGCGGTCGTTCACGGCCCGGGCGACCCCTCCGGGCTTGGAAATCGCCCTGGCTGGCGGAGGAGATCCGCGCGATAATGTTGCGATCACACCCGACCAGCTCGACGACGTCGTCGCGAGGCGCGGGTTTCGCGGCGCCTGGAGGAACTTGCGCGCAGGCGTGAACGATTCGGTGGTGCCCGGGTGGTTGCACGGCCGTCGGCTTCGAGCGGAGCGCGAGGCCGAACGGACCTTCGAGATGTCGCCGGCTCTGCTTGCCGTCGCCGGCTTCGACGGTTACCTGCGGCGATTCAACCCGGCGTTCGACGTATTCGGCTACTCGCGCGAGGAGCTGCTGTCGCGGCCTTGGATTGAGTTCGCCCACCCGAATGATCGGGAGCGGATGCTCGAAGCTGCCGAGTCGCTCGAGCGCGGTACGGCCGTCATGAAGTTCGAGAACCGGGTCATCTGTCGCGACGGCTCGTTGCGCTGGGTGGAGTGGAGCACGCGCGTCGTGCCGGACGAAGGCCTCTTCTACGCCGCGGGCCGCGACGTGACCGAGAGCCGACGCGCCGCCGAGCAGCAGGCCGCGCTGCGGCGCGTGGCCACGCTGGTCGCGCAGGAGGCGACGCCCGACGCCGTGTTCGCCGCCGTCGCGCGTGAAGTTGGCGAAGTGCTCGCCGTGGAAGCCGTGCACCTGGGTCGCTACGACCGCGACGGCACCGTCGTCAGCATCGCGCAGTGGGGCGCACACCCGGGCGTGGAGGTCGGCGCGCGCTTCCCGCTCGCCGGCGACAGCGTGTCCGCGCGCGTCCTGCGGAGCGCGAGCCCGGCACGGATGGATGGCTACGAGGACGCCCCCGGCGTCATCGCCGAAACGATCCGGCAGATGGGGATCCGCTTCTCCATCGGCGTCCCCATCTTCGTGCGCGGGCGGACGTGGGGCGTGATGATCGCCACGTCGAAGGACGTCGCGTTTCCCGCCGAGACCGAGGCTCGTCTCCAGGGCTTCACCGAGCTCGTGGCCACCGCCATGTCGAACGCCCAGGCCAGGGCCGAGGTCGAGAGGCTGGCCGAGGAACAAGCCGCGCTGCGGCGCGTAGCGACGGTCGTGGCGCGCGAGTCGTCGCCGACGGAGGTGTTCGAAGCGGTCGCCGGTGAGGTGGCGAAGAACTTGGGCAGCGGGACGATCGGGATGCTTCGCTTCGAGCCTGACGGGACGGCCACGCTCGTCGCGCAATCCGACACACCATGGGACCCGCCTCCGTTGGGCACCAGCTTCACCCTCGAAGGGGAGAACGTCGTAGCGGCGATGCTTCGAACGCGGGAGGCCGTTCGGCTCGACGACTGGGCCAACGCTACGGGCGCAGTCGCGGAGATGGCGCGCGTCCTCGGGGTTCGCTCCAGTGTCGCCATTCCGATCGTCGTCGAGGGACAGATGTGGGGCACCATGATCGCCGCGACCGGTGACGTCGAGCCCCTACCGGCGGACACGGAAGCGCGACTCGGGCAGTTCACCGAGCTCGTCGCCACGGCGATCGCGAACGCCGAGGCGCGCGCCGAGGTGGCTCGCTTGGCCGACGAGCAGGCGGCGCTCCGCCGCGTCGCCACGCTGGTAGCCGAGGGGCCCTCGGCCGCTGCGGTCTTCGACGCCGTGACACGCGAGGTCGCCGAGGTCCTGAACGCCTCGGCGGTCGCGCTGGCGCGCTACGACGACGACGTGATCACGGTGGTCGCCCAGTTCGGGACCGCCCACCACCTGCGGCTCGGCGAGCGCTTCGCGCTCGGAGGCACGAATGTGACGACGACCGTGCTGCGCACGGGAGCAACCGCGCGCCTCGATGACGTCACGACCGCGACCGGCCCGATCGGCGATGCGGCGCGCCGAGCCGGCGTCCGGTCGACGGTGGGCACCCCGGTCATTGTCGACGGGCGCACATGGGGCGTGCTGGCGGCGATCTGGACTGACCGCGAGCCGCCACCCGACGACACGGGGCAGCGTATGGCCGGCTTCGCCGAGCTGCTGGATACGGCGATCGCCAACGCGGACAGCCGCGATCAGCTCACCGCCTCGCGCGCCCGATTGCTCGCCGCAGGCGATGACGCGCGCAGAAGCGTGGTGCGGGACCTGCACGACGGCGCCCAGCAGCGGCTCGTGCACTCCATCGTCACGCTCAAGCTCGCGCAGCAGGCGCTCCATGAGGGCCGGGGCGACACGGAGCCGCTCCTCGCGGACGCGCTCCGGACCGCGGAGCTCGCGACACACGAGGTGCGCGAGCTCGCACACGGGATCCTGCCCTCGGTCCTCACCCACGGCGGGCTGCGCGCCGGCGTCGACGCGTTCGTGTCGCGGCTGGATCTCCCCGTCGACTTCGAGGTGTTGAGCGAGCGGTTGCCGCCGGATATCGAGGCAAGTGCGTACTTCATCGTCGCGGAGGCGCTCACCAACGTCGTCAAGCACGCCCGGGCGACGCGGGCCACCGTGTGGGCTGCGGCCGACGACGGCGTCCTCGCCCTCGAGGTGCGCGACGATGGAATCGGCGGGGCGCAGCCCGACGGCCACGGCCTGATGGGCATCGCCGACCGGATCGAGACGCTAGGAGGTCGGCTGCGAATCGAAAGCTCTGAGGGCGACGGGACGGTGCTGGCCGCGCAACTACCGGTGTCGTCTCGGTGGCCGCGCGAGTCGGACGCCCATTGAACGCCACCGGGTTCTGGAACCTCGACGCTTGGTGCGCGGCGCGCGCAGCCGGTCGCCGCGCCGCTCGTGCGCCTCGGGCGCCGTTGGTGGTCACGCGACGAGCTGATCGGCGGTCGCGACGGCTCGCGAACGCCGTGGAGGTACGTGAGCACGGCGAGGACGCGCCGGCGCTGGTGGTCGAGGTGAGCCCGAGCTTGTTGCAGATGCGCGTGACGTGCTTCTCGACGGCCGGCTCGCTGTCACGAACGCCTCGGCGATGCCGCGCTTGGAGTTGCCCTCTGCCATCGCCGCCGGCCCGAGATCGAGGCACCGCAGCAGCGACGTGACGAGCTTGCGAGGGCGACCTCGCGGCGCAGCGCGCGACTGATCACCAGGTCGAGTCGAAGATGCCCGGGCGCAGTACGGGCGGGATCTCATGCACCGTGGGGAGGCAGTAGGCGCGAGCGGTGGCGGCGCGCCTGCGGGCTGTGACGGTAACGGTCATTGGCAGAGATGGTCTCGCTAGCCGCCGGGTCGCTCGATCACGCTGGCTGGTGTCCTGCGCTCCGGTAAACCGGCGCCTAGGTATGGCCAGCCGGACATGCAGTAGCCGCTGACCGGTCCGCGGATCCGCGCAAGGTCAGCCCATGTTCGATCGCAAGACGATCGATTTCGCGCGTCTGCGTTCAATCCGCCGGGCCCGGCATCGCGCCCTCCGCAAGCTTGATCCGGGTCCAGACGTTCATGTTGACGACGACGGCGACGATCTCGAGCATCTCCTCCGGGCCGAAGTGCTCGACGAGCGCGTCGTGGAAACGCTGGAACGCCGCGTCCCGATCGGTGTCGGCGGCGCGGGTGAGCGCCTCGGTGTAGCGGAGCGCCGCTCGCTCGGCCTCGGAGTGAAGCTCAGTCTCCCACCACGCGGTCAGGGTGTCGATCTTGGCCCGAGGGATGCCCGCCTCGCGCGCCGCCTGGTAATGCAGGTTCAGGCAGTAGGTGCAGTTGTTGAGCTGCGACACTCGCAGGCGCAGGAGCTGGGCGAGGCCGCGGTCGATCCGCAGGTCCGCCGTGTAGCCGAATGCATCCGCGCCCATCCGCGCCATGCCGATCAGCGCCTCGTTCTGACTCGCGTCGAACCGGCGGTTCGCCACCTGGACATCATCAGCCATCTTGCTTCCTTTCGATGCTCATAAGGTCGAGCCTCAGCACAGGGAACCACTGCGCCCGCTCCGGTTCGTCCTTCGAGTGACCACGTAGACCGGGATGCCGATCAGGATCAACACTGTGCCGCGCTGCACGGCCTCGGCGCCCGTCGCGCCCGCCATCCACACCGAGAACACCATGGCGAGGGCGATCGCAGCGATCGCCAATGTCCCCCCCGGCGGCCCGCCGCGGGTGCGCCGGGCGAGCGAGTGGCAGAGCTCGGCGGCCACGGACAGGACGTAGCCGAAGACGTACACGAACGTGCTCAACAGCGCGAGCGTGGTGAACAGCGCCAGCGGGTCCCCGGTCGCGTTAAACGCGATCAGCGCGGTGGCGAGGCTCGTGTTGAGCACCAGTGCCGGCACGGGCAGTCCGCGCACGCGACGGCGCAGCAGCCGCGGGAAGAGGCCGTCGTGCGCGGCGCCCGCCGCCATCTCGGAGTTGACCAGGTTGAAGCCGTTGAGCGAGCCCAGCGCCGAGATCAGGGCCACCGCAGCGATCGCCTTCGCCGCCCACGCGCCGCCGAAGATCGCCTGCGCGGCGTCGGCAAACGGGGCGCCCGATTCGGCGAGCTGCGCCTGCGGCACCGTCCCCTGCACCGCCAGCGTGCCCGCCAGGTAGAGCACCGCCACGCCCGCCACGCCGGCGATGATCGCTCGCGGCACGTTGCGCTCGGGATCACGCACGCGGTTGGTGGCCACGGCGGCGCTCTCCATGCCCAAGAACGAGAAAAGCAGCAGGGCGGATGCGCTGGGCAGCGCCGTCCACGAGCCGCCGTGCGCCTGCACCGGGCCCACGTCGCCGGCGTCGAACGCGAGCAGTCCGGCCACGGCGACGATCGCAAGGGCCGCGATCTTCAGGACGGTCGTGGCCACGGCCACCGCACCCACCGACCGGGTGCCGACGAGGTTGTTGAGCGCCGGAAGCCAGAGCACGGCGCCGGCCACGGCGAACGTCGTGAGCCGACTCGACCCCAGCCCGAGCAGCGCCTCGGCGTAGCCGGCGCCCGCGACGGCGATGGTGGCATGCCCGGTCCACCCCTGGATCCAGTACGTCCAGGCGGCGAGGAATCCGGCGAACCGGCCGAACGCGTCGTCGGCGTAGGCATATGGGCCGCCCGAGCGCCTAGTCCGGCGCACGAGCCGCGCGAACGTCAGCGCAAGCGCGAGCGAGCCGGCACCGACCACGGCGAAGGCGGGCACGCTGAGCCAGCCGTAGTCGGCGATCGCAGCGGGGACGGTGAAGATGCCGGTGCCGACGATGCCACCCACCACGATCGCGACGGTGGCGAACAGGCCGAGCCGGTCGTCGGGCGCCCCGAGACGCTCATCGGCCGGGGCGGACACAGGCAGCCTCCGAGATTCGGCAGAGAGCGCGCTGCTCGCGCTCGACCAAGGCGCCGCTCATGCCGCCTGCTCTTCGGCCTCGCGCTCGCGGGCTCAGGCGCGATCGCTGAGCTGCGCGCGCAGCATCCACTGTTGGTGTTCGAGCGCGCGCACGACGTCGATCAGCACGTCCTGCGAGACCGCGTCGCGCTCGGCGATTCGGTCCATGCGCTCGCGCGCGGTCTCGCTGACCTGCGCGATTCGATCGGTGATGGCCCTTACCACGGCGTGGAACTCGATCGCCTCGGCCGCGACCGGCGACAGCGGCGACCCGGCTGCGACGGCCCGAGCTTGCCCGTCCGGCACGTACCCGAGGGCGACCGCTCGCTCGGCGACCACGTCGGCGAGATCGCGGCAGGACGCGACGAGCTCGTCGAGCTGTTCGTGCACTGTCCGGAAGGCGTGTCCGACCACGGCCCAGTGCAGCTGCTTGCCGATCAGCGACAGGTCGACGAGCTCTTGCATCGTGGATTGGAGCTCGTGAGCGATCGTCTCCCGTGCGTGCGGCTCGGCCAGCGCCGGCAGATGACTTGAGGTTGCAGGTGACGCCATTGTCGTTCTCCTTTGTCGGGTCGAGCTAGACGCGCGGCATCTCGATCCGCCACGCCCCGGTGAGGTGCACCATGTGCCGGTCGCGCAGCGCTACGGCGACGAGCGCGATCTGGTCGCAGACCGGGCAGCGAAGGACCGTTCCGGCGCCGAGGTACAAGCGGTGCGCGGCGACGGGGCTTTCCGTGCCGCACGACTGGCACGTGTGCGGCGCGCCGGTCATCTCCGCGCCGAACAGCTCCTGAAGGAGACCGCCGAGCGCGTTGCCGTCCAGCCATCGCGGGTCTTCGCTCATCTCATCCTCCGGTAGGACCGAATCGCTCGAGGTGGATCGCGGCGGTGTCGTGGCCTAGGCCGACGAGCAGGTCGGCGGCTCGCTCGACAAAGGCCGTCGGCCCGCAGATGAAGATCCGTGGCCGTTGCGACGGTGCCGGGCCGACCTGGCCGAGCACGTCCGCGTCGACCCGGCGCGCGAAGCCGGACCAGCCGGCAGGCGGCTCGCGCGTGAAGGTCTGATGCACGGCGAGCCCGTCGCCGGCGGCCAGCCTCGCCAGCTCGTCGCGGTACAGGACTTCCTCGCTGGACCGCGCGGAGACGAGCAGCCGCGTGTCCACCGTGCTCGAGTTCGCCGCACGGTGGCGCACCATCGCCATCAGCGGCACGAGCCCGGAACCCCCGGCGACGAGCAGCAGCGGACCGCCGTCCTCGCTGCGCCAGGCGAAGTACCCGCCGATCGGGCCGCGCAGCTCCAGCTCATCACCGGGACCGAGCTCGTCGGTCAGATACGGCGAGACCTCGCCGTCCTCGAGTCGCTCCACCGTCAGCGCGAGCTTTTCGTTCTCCGGCGCCGAGGCGATCGAATACGAGCGCTGCGCCTGGTAGCCGTCCTCGGCGGTCAGGCGCACGTCGACGTGCTGGCCGGCGACGTGTCCGGGCCAGCCGGGCACGTCGAGCACCAGCGTCTTCGCGCGCGGCGTCTCGACGAGCACGTCTTTGACGGCGGCCAGCCGCCAGGCGATCCGGGCCGGCGCCACGATCAATCCCCCGAGTACCGCTGCTCTTTCCAGGGATTGCCGTAGTTGTGGTAGCCGTAGGCCTCCCAGAAGCCGGGCTCGTCGTCGTCGCGCAGCTCCAGGCCGCGGACCCACTTCGCGCTCTTCCAGAAGTACAGATGCGGGACCAGCAGCCGCGCCGGGCCGCCGTGCTCGGGCTCGAGCGGCTCGCCCCCGAACTCGTAGGCGATCCACGCCCGGCCACCGGTCAGATCCTCCAGCGGCACATTGGTCGTATAGCCGCCGTCACACCACGCAGTGACATAGCCGGCGTCGGTTTCGACGCCTTCGAGCAATGTGTCGACCGACACCCCGGTCCAGGTGGTATCGAGCTTAGACCACTTGGTCACACAGTGGATGTCGACGGTGACCGACTCCGAGGGCAGCGCGACAAACTCCTCCCACGCCCACGACACCGGCTCATCCACGGCGCCATTGATCGTCAAGCTCCACTCATCCAACGGCGTGCGCGGCGTCGGTCCGGCAGACAACACCGGAAAATCGCGCGTGACGTACTGACCTGGCGGCACGCGCGCCGGATCGACATCCACCCGGCGACCGCGAAAACCTCGAGAGAACGGTGGCATCGACCGAGCATCGCCGCGCAACCATCGACCGGCAACCAGAGCTGACGATCAACCAATACGCGAACGCGCTGGACCGACGCCACCGCACGGCCGACCGTAGGCAGACGCCAGATGAGCCCCCTCCAGCTCTCCAACGCGCGCGGACTCACGCACCGGCGTGCGCTGGAGGCCGAGCACTCGTTGACTGCCCGCGAGAAGCAGAGCCGCGTGCTGCTGTTGTCCTCGTTCTTCTGGACGCTTGGCGAGGCCGACCGCAGCCGGCTCAGGCGGAAGATGCTGGAGTTGCTCGACCAACACGACACCCTCGCCGACCGTCGGTTGATTCTCCGAGCGATCGACGAAACCTGGCCCGCCACCGCGCGGCCACCCGCCGCGCAGCGGGTGGCCGACTTCTACCTCGAGCGCCCCGACATCGCGAACCGCTCTGGCGCATACGGCGTCTAGCCTCGAGAGTCCGATGCTGCGGGTGCTCGCCGACCGAGCAGCCGCCCTCCATCGCAAACGCGTACTCCCACGACGCCATCAGGGCGCGCACCTCGACGCGCAAACCGGTCGAGATCGTTCATCGCCGCCGTCTAGCCTCGCACGACACCTCGCATGGCCTCCAGCGCGGCGCCGAAGACGGCGTGCGACGTCGACTCCCACACGACTGCGGCCGGAGCCAGCCGCCACGGCGGCCGTTGCACTCCGAGCGCGGGGAGGAGGGAGCCATGAGTGCCTGCATAGATCGCGAGCCCGGCGAGCGCCCCTCGACCAGACGTCACCGCGGGCCAGCGGCTCGCGGCGGCAAGGTAGGCGCCGCCGACCGCCGCGCCGAAGCCGTAGTGGATCACCTGCTGCGCGCGCACCCGCTGACGAGCCGTCAGGCGTCGGCGGCCGAGCGCCGCGGCGGCGCGGCCGACGAGGACTGCGGGAGGCATGTTCTCGGGCCGCCCGCTCGGGTCGGCTCCCACCTCCTGCTTCTGGGCGGGGGAGGGCGGCAGAATCCGCTCCGCCGCCGCCTGCAGCGGCGGCTCGCTGAGCGCCTTGACCCACGACGCCACGAGGCCGACGCCGACTCCTTCGAACGTGTTGGCCGGGGTCCTCATCGCGTCGACTCCTGTGCGTCGGTGGTGTGCGGCTGGAGCGTGGTGTCCGATCGCTCGAACTTCCCGTTCGTCGCACCGCTCCCCGCCGACGGCGCCCCGAGCCGCTCGAGCAGGTGGTCGCCAACGCGCAGCGCGTTGGCCATTGCCGTTAGCGCAGGGTTCACGGCGCTGGACGAGGGGAAGAAGCTGGTGTCGACCACGTAGAGGTTGTCTACGTCGTGGGCTTTGCAGTTGACGTCGAGCGCGGACTGCCCGGGATCGGTGCCGAAGCGCACGGTGCCGCACTGGTGGGCGACGCCGGCGATGGAGACCTGCTGGCTGAGCACCGACCAGCGCGGGATGCTCGTCTGGTGGCAGCCGAGCGGACCCAGCAGGTCCTTGAGCTTGGCCAGCAGCCGCTTGTGGGCATCGGTGTTGTGGTGGGTCTTGGCGAGATGGATGCTCCCTTGGCGGCCGACGGTGACGCGGTTATGCGGGTCGGGGAGATCCTCGGTGGTGAGCCAGAAGTCGATGGCGTGCTTGGCCACGTAGTCGAGCGCGCGACCGGGGGCGAACCAGGGTGCGCCTGCGCGGAGGATGTTGCGGTCTGACTTGCCGAGCATCTGGATGTGCCCGAGTGGGAGGTCTGAGTCCTCGGCGCCCCAGTAGTAGTCGTTGAGGCCGAGCGTCTTCTGGAACTTGGTGTCGTTCGGCGCCTTGGAGATCGCGATCACGGCAGAGTTCAAGTGGGCCATGTAGTGCCGGCCGACGACGTCGGATGAGTTCGCCAGGCCGCGCGGATGCTTGTCGCTCGCCGAGCGCAGCAGCAGCGCGGCGGAGTTGGCAGCGCCGCAGGAGACGACGACGATGTCCGCGCTGTAGATCTCCTCGCTGCCCCTGCGGTCGACCACGACCCGCCTGAGCGAGCGTCCGGACGCGTCTGCCTCCAGCCGTTGCACGGTCGCGTGGGTGCGCAGCGTGACGTTGGGGTGCTTGAGTGCGGGCCGCACGCAGACGACGTGGGCGTCGGCCTTACCGTCGGTCGGGCAGGGGAAGCCGTCGAAGCGGTTGCAGCGCACGCAGCGGCCGGCGTCGGGGTCGGATTCGTCGAGGTCGAGCCCGAGCGGGAGGTGGAATGGCTGGTGGCCGGCTCTGACGAGATCGTCGTGGAGTTGCTGGATACGCGGCTCGTGGGAGACCGCGGCGTGGGGGAACGGGCCGGAGCGCGGCGGCTCGGTCGGGTCCTCGCCGGCCTGGCCGTGGACGAGGTAGAGCCGCTCGGCCTCGGCGTAGTAGAGCTCGAGATCGGCGTAGGAGACGGGCCAGCCGGGGGAGGCGCCGCCGTAGTGCCGGACCTCGTGGAAGTCGCGCTCGCGAAAGCGGAGCAGCGCTCCGCCGTAGACCTTGGTGCTGCCGCCGACGAAGTACTGTGCGTGGGGGCGGAAGGCGACGCCGTGCCTGTCGTACCAGCGCTCGGTGGTGACGTATCGCTCGCGGCCGAATACCTCTTTGGAGTCCCAGTTCTCGCGCTCGCGCGGGAGGTAGCCGCCGCGCTCGAGCAAGAGGATCTTCTTGCCCGAGGGCGCGAGGCGGTGCGCGAGCGTGCCGCCGCCGGCCCCCGTGCCGATGATGATCACGTCGTAGTGGTCCACGCGTCCGCTCAGACGAGGGCGATCGGCGAGGTCCACGCGCCGGTGGCGCCGCGCAGCTTCGGGTGGGTGAGGATCAGCGCGAACTCGCGCACGCCGTCGCGCGCGAGCTCCGACGTGTCGAGGTTCTCGACGATGAACACGCCGTGCCGCGCGTTGAGGAGCTGTGGGACCTCGAACGGCCGGTCGGGGTCCTCGGCCGGGACCGGCCCGTAGCTCCAGGTGTCGCAGCCGGTGAGCGCGACGCCCCGCTCCGCCAGCCACACCGCGAGGTCCCGGCCGGGGCCGGGCTCGCCGGAGAGGTAGGTCTCGGCGTCGTCCCACTGCGCGCCCCAACCGGTGTGAAAGAGCACAGCGTCGCCGGGCGCCGGATTGATGTCCGGGACGCCGATGAGCTCGCCCGCGCCGAGCGGCGCGACGTCCACCAGCCAGCCGCGGGTCACGATCTGGGGCACCGCCTCGACGCCGAGGCGATTCACTCCGGTCGTGCCTGCGAGCTCGGCGACGGTCCAGCCGTTGTAGCCGCGATCGCCGATCTGCAGGTGGCTCAAGGCGTCGAGGTGCGTACCGAGCTGCTGGGTACCGGCGATCTGCTCTGTGATCCAGTTGACGCCGTTCGCGCCCAGGCCACCGCCGTTCTGGTGATGGGCGGTGGTGACCAGCGTCTGGCGGAAGTAGCGCCCCGGCAACGCGGGCACGCCCGCATCGAGTACTCGCCCCAGGTCGTACAGCCGCCCCGAGCGCACGAGCCGCAGCGCCGCAGCGCGCGTCGCGTCGGTGATGTGGTTGAGCATGCCGAGCTGGTCGTCGTGGCCGAACGGCGACGGCCACCAGCTGTTGCGCTCGTCGCTCACTCGGACGACCACGGCTCTCGGAAGTCCGCGTAGAGGGTCAGGCCGCCGTCGACGAAGATCGTCTGCCCGGTGATGTAGGCGGCGTCGTCGGAGGCGAGGAACGCGCACACGCCGGCCATCTCGTCTGCCCTGCCGGCCCGGCCCAGCGGGATGTGGCTGGTGACCATCTCCGCCTTGACGGGGTCGTCGACCCAGGCGCGGTTGATCGGTGTGATGGTGGCGCCGGGGCCGACGCCGTTGACGCGGATGCCACGACCGCCGTACTCGAGCGCGAGCGTTCGGGTCAGGTTCTGCATCCCGCCCTTGCTGACGCTGTACCCGAGGTAGTTCGGTTTGGGGATGATCTGGTGCACGCTCGAGACGTTGATCACGACACCCGGCTTGTCGTCGGCCAGGAATCTCTTGATCGCCTCTCGCGCGCACAGGAACGAGCCCCGCAGGTTCACCGCGAGGACCTTGTCGAAGTCCGCGCTGCCGAGCTCCTCGGACGGTCGCGAGGTCTGGATGCCGGCGTTGTTGACGAGGATGTCGAGGCCGCCGAGGCGCTCGGTCGCCTCGCCGACCATGCGCACGGCGTCGTCCTCGCAGGACACGTCGCCTTGGACGAGGACGTCGCGCACGCCGTGCTGCTGAACCGCGCGCACGCAGGCATGCACCTGCTCCTCGGTCCCTGCCGCCTCGTCGGGCGTGGTCAGGTAGTTGATGGCGACGTTGGCGCCATGCGCGGCGAAGCGCACGGCGATCGCCTGCCCGATCCCGGACGTGCCACCGGTTACCAGCAGATTCTTGCCCGTCAGGCCGGGCATGCCGACGCGGCGCAGCTGCGGGTCAACGATGGGCGCGGTCTGCGACACCGGTTCCTCTCCTATGCGCGGGCTCATGCAGGTGCCGTGCCTTCCACGCAACCAAGATGCGACGGGCGGCCGTCACCCACAAGAGGTTGTGCGTCTGCGCTAATAGCCCGCGCCGATGAGCCAGCGGCTGGTGGTGCGGCTCCCTCTTCGAGAGCTGCATCACGCGGCCTCGTCGTAGTGGTCCTCTTCGGCGGCCATCCGGCGCGCGAGGTCGCGGTTGATGCGGTGCTTGTCGGCGAGCGCATCGATGCGGTCCAGGCACTTGGCCTGGGTCTCAGCGAGAGAGTCGGTGGTGTAGGACGGTGCTGCTCTCAGCCGATTCGCTCTCGCGATCGACAAAAGCGAATGGCCGGACGAGTCTGAGGACATGCCGAGATGGCCTGAGAACCCCGACGACCCCGTCGACCCCGCGATCGCGCCGCTGATCGAGGCCGGCGAGGGCGAATCGGAGGGCTTCGACGTTGCCGAGGCTGACTTGATCAGGCACGCCGAGCACTGGGACGAGCAAGGCACCGACCCCATCTGGCGGGACGCCGCGGGCTTCCGCGCGGAAGAAATCCCGGGACTCGACGACGACCGCTACGGCGCGGCCGACGACCTGGACCCGGAAACCTGACCGCGCGTCACGCTGACCACGACTACTGCCGTGTCAGCGCGCCGAGAAAGAGGAACATCAAGAGGCTGCTCTTGCCTCGGCCGCGGGGCCGAGGGCTTCGGAGAGCAACGTGCGAATGGCACTTTCAGTACGACCGTAGTTACCCTCACCGATCTGCGTGTAGCGAATCTGGCCGGCGCGATCGATCAGGTACATGGTCGGCCAGTACCGGTTTCCGTACGCGTTCCAAGCGACGAAGTCGTTGTCCAGTCCGACGGGATACTCGAGTCCGTGCTCCCGCACGGCACGCTCGACGTTCTGAACGGACCGCTCGAATGCGAACTCGGGACTGTGGACGCCGACGACCGTGAAGTCGGGCTGGTACTGATCGTGCATTCCACGCAGGAATGGGAGGGTGGGCTGGCAGTTCACGCACGCGAAGGTCCAGAACTCGAGGAGGACGACGCGGTCGCGAAGGCCCGCGAGCCTCAGCGGCTCGCCGTCCGGGGTGTTGAACCACGGATCAACGCCGACCAGTTCGGGAGCGCGGCCGAGGACGGCCAACCGACGCGCAGCATCGTCCTCCATCGGTGCGCGAGAGGTGTTTCGCGGAGGGAAGGTCATGACTCGGTTGATGGTGGCGGGCAGATGAGGTCACGGCGATCGCGTTGGGTGATCGCGAAATCACATGTACCGATCGCCAGCGCGACGCGGGTCGTCACCTGTTCGACGACGTCCACCACGTCGTTGGAACGGTGGCACCGCGGAGGCGGCGCAGCTGCCTGACGACCCGGCGTCGGCCCGGGCGACAAGACGAAGTGCTTGAGCGATACCGGTTGCGTTCGAACCAGCCGGGATCCAGGCAGTAGGCTGATCCTGTGAAGGACTTGAAGGATGTCGAAGTCGTTGACGGCGAGCCGGTGGCGGCCTCCCTGATCCCGCGAGCAGTGACGGCCGGCGAGCTCCTCTTCGACGACGGGGCGACGCAGACGTTCGATTTAAACGGGGACACCAGCTACGTCGAGGCGGACGGTCGTCCCACGCAGGGCGAATGGTACGTCGACGAGGATGGACGCTTCTGCTCGTTCTGGCCGCCGACCTATCGAGCTTGTTACGACCTGCTCTGGATCGTCGAGGGCGATGAGGTCGTCGGGCTGACCTTCACCGAGCTGGGCCGGGGCACGCGATTCGACGGTCGATACACGACGCTGGCTCACGGGACCCGCCCGTGACGCTGCTTACCCACGAAGCCGTCCTCGCCCGGGCCAGCGACTAGCCGGCGCGACTGCCGCGGCGCCGGCCCGGCTGTCGTCGAAGCCGAGGAGGACCGCTGCGGCCATCGCCGGCGCGTATCCGCTGATCGTCGACGGCGCTTGCGACCACCGGACCCGTTCGCAGAATGGTGTGCATGGAAGCGATGGATGCAGAAAGGACTCTGGTCGAGTGAACACCTCGGCCTCAAACGCCCTGCCCGCGGTCGAAGAGCGTGATCACGCCACCGGCTCGAGCAGCCCCAAGCTGACGCTCGTCGAGTATGGGGATTTCGGATGCCCGTACTGCTTCCAAGCCAGTCGAGCGGTGAAGTCACTCCTGGACCGCTTCCACGGCCTCCGCCTCGTCTGGCGCCACTTCCCCGTGCCTGCGCTCCATCCTCGAGCGGACCTCGCCGCGGAACTCGCGGAGCTGGCCGGCTTGCACGGGAAGTTCTGGGACGCACATTCGCTGCTCCTCACACCGCGCGGGCAGTTCTCACACGACGACCTGCTCTCCGTGGCAGGGCGACTTGAGCTCGACCCGTCGGAGACCGACGCGGCCCTTCACGAGCGCACGTTTCGCGAGCGCGTCCTCGCAGACATCGAGGGCGGCCGGAGAGCTGGAGTCCACGCGACGCCGACCTTCTTCGTCGATGGCGAGCGCCTGGACTGGCCCTGCCGCGATCTCCCGCAGATCGTGCGGGCAAGACTCGCAAGAGCCTAACCGCCCCGGCCCGACCAGCCGAGGCCGAGCGAGATGACCGATCGACGCCGGCGCGCAGCGTCGCCGCGCCACTACGAGATTTCGGGTCGGCTACGACATTTCCGGGTCGGTGATCCACCCCGCCGATCAGCGCTGGCTCGACGCCGTGCGGCTACATCTGGTCGACCGCGGGACCGGGCGCAGCCTGATCGCCAAGACGGCCGGCTGCCGGCAAGGCACGTGGGTGCTACGACGCCGCCAGCTTGGCGCGGGCGCCGGCGGCGCGGACTGCGCGCGACAGGGTGTCGATGTCGTACGCGCCGTGGTGGCGGCGCCCGTTGATGAAGAACGTGGGCGTGCCGGACACGCCGCTCAGGTCCGCGCCCTCCACGTCCTGGGCGATCCGGTTCGCCCCAACGTGCCCTTGCAGTTCCTGGGTGAAGCGCGCCACGTCGAGCCCGAGTCGGTCGGCGGCCGACACCAGATCGGCCATTCGCAGCTTGTCCTGGTGCTCGAGCAACTGGTCATGCATCTCCCAGAACGCGCCCTGATCGGCGGCGGCCTCCGACGCCAGTGCCGCTAGCTGGGCGTGCGGGTGCACGTCCGTGAGCGGCAGATGACGCCATACGTAGCGGACGTCCCCGAAGTCGCGGAGCAGCTCGCGCACAGCGGGCTCCGCACGTCCGCAGTACCGGCACTCGAAGTCGCCGTACTCGACCACGGTCACCGGCGCGTCGAGCGGGCCACGAATGTGATCCGACTCGGGATCGACCGCGAACTCGAGGTCGACGAGCGGCTCGGCGCCGCCGAGCAGGGCCGCGGTGCGGCGCCGCTGCGAGAGCAGTCCGATGGCACGGAACACCAGCCAGGTGACTGCGGCCGCGCCAACGGCGGCGGCGAGGACGCCGGCCTTGGCCGCCTCCAATTGCACGCCGTCGAACGCGAGCGTGGCGACGAGCAGCGAGACGGTGAAGCCGACGCCGGCGCTCGCGCCGGCGCCGGTGACGGCGCCCCAGCCGACCGTCGGCCGCAGCCGCCCGCGCGACAGCCACGTGACAAGCAGGGCCGTGCCGACGATGCCGAGCGGCTTGCCGGCCACGCAGCCGACGAAGACGCCGAGCGTGATCGGCGAGGTCGCTGCCCGCTCGAAGAAGTCGCCGTCGATCGCGATGCCTGCATTGGCCAGCGCGAACAGCGGGACGATCGTGTAGCTCGTCCACGGGTGGTACATGAGCTGCAGCCGCTCGTTGGGCGCGATCGCGGTCCTGATGCTCTCGCGCGCCGAGCGGTGGAGCTCGGGCGTGGGCTGCTCGCGGAACTCGCGGAACCGCTCGCCCGCCCCCTCGAGGTCCGAGCGGGCGGGCGGAGTGGCCCACACCAGGAGCCCCATCGCGAGGCCCACCACGAGCGGCTCGATGCCCGACTCCAGCAGGGCGACCCAGATCGCGGTGCCTAGCACGAAGTACGGCGGCCCGCGCCGCAGCTTGAGCCCGAGCAGCAGCACCAGCGTCACCGCGAACAGGCCGGCCGCCCAGATCAGCGGCATGACGTCGATCGAGTCGCTGTAGACGAGCGCGATCACGACAAGCGCGAGCAAGTCGTCCGCGATGACGACCGTGAGTATGAACGCCCGCAGGCGGTCCGGAGCCCGCCGGCCGAACACCGTGAGCAATCCCAGCGCGAACGCCGTGTCGGTCGCCATGGCGATGCCCCACCCATCCGCGGACGAGCTGCCGAGGTTAAACGCGAGGTAGATCCCTACCGCGGCGCCCATGCCGCCGATCGACGCCAGCAGCGGGAGCACGAAGCGCCGCCGCTCGCGAAAGTCGCCGAGGTCGAACTCGCGCCGCGCCTCGAGACCCAGCACGAAGAAGAAGAACGTCATCAGGCCGCTGTTCACCCACTCGCGCAGCGTCAGCTCGACCCCCTCGCCGTCGATGTCGATCGCGAGCACGGCCTCCCACAGCTTCTCGTAGGAAGAGGCGTCGATGTTCACCCACACGAGCGCCGCCACCGTCGCTGCGAGCAGGACCGCCGCGCCGCCGCTCTCGGTGCGCAGGAACTCGCGCAGGGGGCTCTTGAACCGGCGCGCCCGCGCGGTTGTCCCGGACCAGAACCTGATCAACGCGCTAGGCGATCAGCCGGCGGCTGGACGCTGTCGACGACTCGGGGATTCTTAGCCTGGGGCTCTCGCGCGTCAGCAGGCTTCGGCCGGTCTCGTGATCGAAGAGGTGGAGCTGAGACGTGTCAACCCACAGCTGGGCCTCCTGCCCCTGCTTGATTGCGCTGGCCGCAGCGAGGCGAGCGACGACCTGAACGCCCTCAGCTGAAGAAGCAACGCTCGGTTCGTCTGCGAGCTCTTCCAGCTCTCTTGACGAGATCCGCGGCGAGTCGACAGTGAAGTGAGCGTAGGAATCGGATCCGAGCGCCTCGAGGACCTCGATCTTGGTCTTGAAGATGTGACCCGTCGCTGGAAGTGTCACCAGCATCGCGTCCTCGAAATGCTCGGGACGGATGCCGACGATCACGCCGTGGCGGCCACCGCCGCCGCCCGCCTCGAGGCGCCGGCGCATTTCCCTTGCAAGGCGCAGGTCCCCGATCGGCGTCCGCAGCTGATCTCCGTCGAGCCGGCCCGGTAGGAAGTTCATCGCGGGGGAGCCGATGAAGCCCGCGACGAACAGGTTGACCGGGTGCTCATACAGATCGGCGGGTGTTCCCGCCTGCTGGATCCGCCCGGCCCGCATGACAGCGATTCGGTCGCCGAGCGTCAACGCCTCGACCTGGTCGTGCGTGACATAGATCGTCGTCGTCCCAAGCCGCTCATGAAGGCGCGAGAGCGCGGTTCGCGTCTGCACCCTCAGCTTGGCGTCGAGGTTGGAGAGGGGCTCGTCCATCAAGAACGCCCTGGGGTCGCGGACGATCGCGCGACCCATCGCGACCCGCTGGCGCTGCCCACCGGAGAGGTTGGCCGGCTTGCGGTCGAGTTGGGGTTCGATGTCCAGCACCCTCGCCGCCTCTTCCACCTTTCGGGCGATCTCCTTGCGAGGCGCGCCCGCCAGCTTCAGGGCAAAGCCCATGTTCTGCCGCACGGTCATGTGCGGATACAGCGCGTAGTTCTGGAACACCATCGCGATGTCCCGATCCCGCGGTGCGAGATCGTTCACGATGTCGTCGCCGATCCGGATGACGCCCTCGGTGACGTCCTCGAGCCCGGCGACCATTCGCAACGCCGTCGACTTGCCGGAGCCGGATGGGCCGACCAGGATCATGAACTCTCCATCCGCAATCGCGAGGTTCATGTCAGTGACCGCCTCTACGCCGTCGGCGTAGCGCTTGGTCGCGTGTTCGAAAACTATGCTCGCCACGCCGATCCCTTTCTGCGCCCAACGCGTCGCGCGCGTCGGCTGCGCCGGAGGGCCGCAAGGCGCCGTTTGCGGCGGACCTGATTTCTCATGCGTGTGCGGCTTAGGCGCGGCATGCTCAACTGCAGTGTGCGGCTGTAGGCCCCCGGTTCAACAGCGCACCGTTTATCTATGATCGGCGCGGACGATCAGGCGTGGCTGGTCGCGCATCCCCGTGGTAAATACGTCAGCGCTATGGCCGCGGCCGCGGTGACGCGTACGTCCGCCAGCATGTGCTGCACGGCCAGTCAGACGGATGGCGACACGTCGATGGCGAGGCGCCGGCGATGAGGTGCCGCAGGCGTCGCGGCGCCCGCGATCGCCCTCGGGGCGTGGATCCTGCCCACGCCGGCGATGTCTCGGGGACGGTGCTCGCTGCCTTCGCGCTGGCACGAACCGCGGGACGCACGCAGCTCGAGGCGACCGCCATGCGTCGCGCCGAGCTGAGGAAGGTCCATGCCTTGCTTGAACGCCGCGGCTTCCTGGCGATGCTTGCCGCGCGGTTGATGCCCGGGGTCCCCGCCACGGGCCTTTTCTACGTGGCCGGCGATGCTTCCCTCGGGGTACCTGCGTTCGCCGCGGCGAGGTGCTCGGCGCCCTGGTGCGAGCGGCCCCATATACCGTGCTCGGCCAGGGGATCGGCTGGGGTCGCTCGCCGCGATCCTGATCGCCGGAGCGTCGATCGCGGTCGGTGCGGTGGCGGCCGGGGTCCTGGTGCGACGCCTCCGAACCCCGTTGCCGCCACCTGAGCTTCGCCTCTCAGCGTCCCGGAGATCGAAGGCGGCGGCCGCGCTGTTGCGCGACCGCCGCCGCAGCCCGGCGAGTTGCGTCACATCGCCTGGGCTGCCGCGTGAACGATGAGGCCGAACTTGGCCGGGTCGGCGTCGGAGTCGTCGCGCGGGACGAAGAAGTACTCCGCGCCCGCGGGCTCGACGGTGACGAGGAGTCGCACTTGCTCGCTACGCACGGTGAAACCGTGCGGCACGTTCTTCGGGAGCGCCGCGTATGAGCCGGCCTTGACCTCGATCTTCTCGCCGCCCACGTAGGCGGTGATCGCGCCCTCGACGACGTACAGCGTTTCGTCCTCGCGGGTGTGGGTGTGGAACGGCGGTTCGTCGCCCGCGCGCACCCGCCATTCGACGACTGCCCACTCGCCGCCAGACTGCTCGCCGGCGAGCTTGAGCTCTGCGCTCGAGCCATCGCCGTAGGTCACGGTACGTCCAGCCCCGCGGCCGGAGAGGACAGGCTCACTTAGGGCCATGGTCATGCTCCTTTTGATTGGGAACGGATCTCCATGGAAGGACCCCGTGCCCCGAGCATCAACCGCCGCTCACGATCGTCTCATCGCTTCCGTGAATCGGCCGGACGCTGCGCCCGGCCCCGATC
>Ga0299914_10000749_pt1 | contig 20262 bp, 17 predicted proteins | sample RVTome_10_FD_201361 | JGI IMG/M metagenome (GOLD analysis project Ga0299914, IMG submission 201361) | Soil microbial communities from uranium-contaminated site in the Upper Colorado River Basin, Wyoming, United States - RVT153D57 (version 2) ...
CGCCGTGGGCGAGCGCGAGCCTGGCCCACGCGTTCGGCGGATACCCGCCGCTGTTCGGCGCACTCGCCGCGGTGAGCGTCATCGGTGCGGCTCTGGCCGTGCGGACCGAACCGGCACAACGCTCCGGACCCGATGCGACGTCCTGATCACCCGCCCCTGGCTCATCAGAAGGCACCCACACGGCAGTGCCCCGACGCCGGATGGGCCGGGCGTCAGCCCGGCCCATCCACATGGTTGTTGTTGCGTCACCGGCTCACTACGACACTAGTTGACCGTAACGACCACGTGGTCCCGCCCGGGTTGATGCACACGACCTCGGCGATCCCGTCGGCCTCGATCGTGATCTCGAACGTTGTCCCTCCGAGTCCGGCGACCTTGCCGGTCCGCGAACTCAGACCGCCTGAGGACGCAGGTCCACCCGCCGCAGGAACTGGGCGTTGATCGCGACGATGATCGTAGAAAGGCTCATCAGGACGGCCCCGACCGCCATCGGCAGCACGAAGCCCGCCCACGCCAGGACGCCCGCGGCCAACGGGATCGCCACCAGGTTGTAGCCGGCCGCCCACCAGAGGTTCTGCACCATCTTGCGATAGCTCGACTGGGACAGGTGCCGGATGCTGACCACGCCTCGCGGATCGTCGGATGCGAGCACGATGCCGGCCGACTCGATCGCCACGTCCGTTCCGGCGCCGATCGCGATACCGACGTCGGCCCTCGCCAGAGCCGGGGCGTCGTTGACTCCGTCACCGACCATGGCCACGGTGTGCCCTCGCCCCTGCAGATCGGCGACCGCCTTGTCCTTGTCCTCAGGCAGCACCTCCGCGTAGACCTCGTCGATACCCAGGTCGGCAGCGACCGCCTGGGCCACCTGCTCGGCGTCACCAGTGATCATCGCTACGGTTACGCCCCGATCTTGCAGGGCCTTCACCGCTGCCCGCGACTCTTCGCGTACCTGGTCCTCCAGCGCGAGCACGCCGATGACGCGATCGTCTCGGCTCACATACAGGACGGCGGCTCCACGGCCCTTCCACTCATCGATCCGGTTGGTCAGATCGTCCGGCACGATCATCCCCCGCTCCCGCAAAAGGGCCGGTCCGCCAACGGACGCCGCCGCGCCGTCGATGCTGGCCTGAACCCCGCGCCCGGTCATGGACCTGAACTCGGTGGCGGTGGGCACGTCGAGGCCACGCTCTTGTGCGGCCGCCACGATTGCCCTGGCCAGCGGATGCTCGCTGTCGGCTTCGACGGCGGCTGACACGGTGAGTACCTCGTCCTCGCTCACACCTGCGGTCACGGCCACACCGGTCAGCGCGTGCTCTCCCTTGGTAAGGGTGCCGGTCTTGTCGATAAGAACGGCGTCGACGTTGCGCATCTGCTCGAGCGCCAGCCGATCCTTGACCAGGATGCCGCTGCGGGCCGACTTGGCCGTCGAGATGGAGGTCACGAGCGGGATCGCCAGCCCGAGTGCGTGGGGGCAGGCGATGATGAGGACGGTGACCGACCGGGTAAGCGCGCTGTCGGCCTGGCCGAGCAGCAACCACACGGCCATGGTTACCGCCGCCACGGCGACGGCCACATAGAACAGCAGCGCCGCTGCGCGGTCGGCGAGCACCTGGGTCCGAGACTTGGACAGCTGAGCTTGGGCCACCAGACGCTGGATCCCGGCCAGGGCGGTGTCGTCCCCGACGGCGTCCACGCGCACCCTGATCGAGCCATCGACCGAGACGCTCGCCCCGATGACTCGGTCGCCCTCTTCTCGCGCTACCGGGTTCGACTCGCCGGTGATCATGGATTCGTCGACGTCGGCTACACCCTGCACGATCACGCCGTCGGCCGGCACCCGTCCACCGGGCCGGACCAGCACCACGTCACCGACCGCAAGCTCCCCTATCCGGACGATCTCGACCTCTCCCGAGTCGTTCACCCGTTCGGCCTCGTCCGGCAGCAGCTCGGCCAACGCGGCGAGTGCACCCTGCGCCTGGCCGATCGCGCGCATCTCCATCCAATGACCGAGCAGCATGATCACGATAAGGAGTGAGAGCTCCCACCACACCTCGACCGCGAACAGATCCAGGCTGGCAGTCCAGCTGGCAACGAACGCGACCGTGATCGCCATGCCGATCAGCAGCATCATGCCGGGCTGGCGGTGACGTGCCTCGGCTACCGCACCGACTACGAACGGCCACCCTCCGTAGAAGAAGATCGCCGTGCCGAGAACCGGACCCACCCACTCCATACCGGCGAACTGCAACTCGTAGCCGAACCACTCCATGATGCTGTCGCTCGTGAGAACCACGGGGATCGACAGCAACAGGGAGAGCCAGAACCGGTCACGGAACATCGCTGGGCTGTGGCCGGCATGCTTGTCGTGCGCGTCGCCATGACCACCATGATCAACATCACCACTGTGACCAACGTGAGCGCTGTGCTGGTCGGCGTGGCTGCGATCGTGTTCTTCCTGGTGCCGAACATGATCCCGAGCGTTGGGCCCGTGTTGCGTGGTGTCCGACGGCGAGTGATGCTCCATGACGTTGCCTCCTCGGTTCGCCTCGAAACCTATACCCCCTACGGGTATTTGGCAACCCTCGAGTCGGCGCAATCATTCCCAGGCCGCGCGCGCCCGTCACGTAGCGGCGTCGAGGCGCTGCCGCTGTTCAGGCGTGAGCGTGAGCGAAACGCCTGCCATCGCTTCCTCGAGCTGGCCCGTCGAGCTGACTCCGACGATCGGCGCGATCGCCGGTTGCCCGCCGGTGAGCCAGGCCAGGACTACTTGATTGCGAGTCGCGCCGAGATCGGCGGCGACCTCGTCAAGCACGGCCAGGCGGCGCGTGGTGCCCGGATGCTGGTAGGCCTCCTGCAACGGGCGGTCCGGTCGGACGTAGCCACCCAGCAGCAGTGGGGTGTACGCCCAGAGCGCTATTTCCGGATTCGCCGAGACGTAGTCGAGGGTCTCACCAGTAACGAACCCGGTCCGGTGGTCCTGCCCCTCCACCGGAGCGAACGGGCGTGGCTGCAAGTACGAGTAACTCAACTGCAGCGCGGTGTAGCCCTCCAGGCCGTGCGACGCGGCGATCTGCCGTGCCCTTTCCACCCGCCACGTCGGGTGGTTCGAGACCCCGAGCCTGCCGACGATTCCTTCGGCCACCAGCTCACCGAGCGCCTGGACGGTCTCTTCCAACTCCACCGACCGGTCCTCCATGTGCGCCCAGTACAGATCGATCCGATCGATGCCCAGCCGGTCGAGGCTGCCTTTCACACCGCTGGCGATCGCTTGTGCGGACAACCCTTCCCGGGACTCCGGCCAGCGACCTGCCACGGTCGGTTCGGCACCGACCTTGGTGCTGATCACGAGATTCTCACGGACGCCGGGATTGCTCGACAGCCAGCGCCCGATGACGCCCTCACTCTGGCCGCCGTATCCCGACTCACTGGACCAGAACGAGTAGTTGTTCGCCGTGTCGATCACCGTCCCGCCCGCTGCGACAAAGTGGTCGAGCAACTCGAGCGAAGTCCGCTCATCGACCCGCGTGCCGAAGTACATCGAACCCAACGCGATGCGAACGGGCGGGTTGTCGATTGCCTGATAACTGTTCGTTGTCATGGCACTGAGCCTGCAACCTGGAGTGCGCTCCAGGTCAAGGCCGAATTCGGTCCGACGGCGAGATTTCTTTCTGACACGATGTCGAGAACGCCACGACGGGTCCGATGTCTCGGTGAAGCGTCCCACCGGGGGACGCAAGCCGAGGGAGGCGACACGCCATGCAGAAGATCACTACGTACCTCTGGTACGACAACCAGGCCGAAGAGGCGGCGATCTTCTACACATCGATCTTCAAGAACTCGAAGGTGCTGGAGGTGAACCGGTACGGCGAAGGCGCACCGATGCCCGCCGGCACCGCCATGATCGTGCGGTTCGAACTGGACGGTCAGGAGTTCATCGCATTAAACGGCGGGCCTCATTTCAAGTTCAACGAGGCCATCTCGCTCTACGTGGACTGCGAGGATCAGGCTGAGGTGGACTACTTCTGGGACCGGCTGGTCGACGGTGGCGAGCCGAGCCAGTGCGGCTGGCTCAAGGACCGGTACGGCCTGTCCTGGCAGATCATCCCGAGGGAGTTGCCGTCGTTGCTCTTCGACCCGGACACAGAGAAGGCGCAACGCGCGACGCAGGCCATGTTCACAATGAGCAAGATAGACATCGAGGCCATGCGCAAGGCCCACCAGGGCTAGAACACGCAAGGGCCAGAACCGAGGAGCCGACCCGTGAAGTACATGCTGATGATGGCCGGGCCGCGGCAGGGCTGGGACGAGATGGCCACGTGGTCCGCGGACGACCTCAAGGCCCACATCCAGTTCATGGCGCGCTTCAGCGAAAACCTCGTCGAATCGGGTGAGTTGGTCGACGCGCAGGGACTGGCCGGCCCGGAAGGGACCAAGATCGTCAAGGCTCAGCCCGGCGGACCTCCCGTCGTTACCGACGGCCCCTTTCCGGAGACCAAGGAGTTCCTCGCCGGCTTCTGGATCGTCGACGTCGAATCCGAGGCCCGGGCCATCGAGATCGCGGGCCAGGCATCCGCCGCTCCAGGGCGTGGCGGCGCTCCAGTCCAGATACCGATCGAAGTACGTCAGGTCGGTGAAGCACCCGCTGTCGAAACGTGACCGGCACCTGCGTCGAGGACCTGCTGCGCGAGCTTGCGCCGCAGGTCCTCGGCGCGGTCGCACGCCACTTCGGTGACTTCGACAGTGCCGAGGACGCGGTGCAGGAGGCCATGCTCGCCGCAACGCGGCAGTGGCCCGGATCGGGTGTGCCGGACAGCCCGCGTGGCTGGCTGATACGGGTCGCATCTCGCCGGATGACCGACCACCTGCGCAGCGAACAGGCCCGCCGGCAACGCGAAATGACTGTGGCGACCGCGACGCCGCCGGATGCCCGACTCGCCCCCGCGCCCGATGAGGTCACGCCCCAAGAGGACGACAGTCTCACGGTGCTGTTCATGTGCTGCCACCCGGTTCTCACGCCCGCTTCGGCCATCGCGCTGACCCTGCGTGCCGTCGGTGGTCTCACTACGGCCGAGATCGCAAGCGCATTCCTCGTCCCTGAGCCGACGATGGCCCAGCGCATAAGCCGGGCGAAACAACGGATCAAGACCTCCGGGGCCCGATTCACCATGCCCGGCGAGCAGGACCGCGCCGACCGGCTGGCCTCCGTCCTGCACGTGCTCTACTTGATCTTCAACGAGGGGTACACGGCCAGTTCGGGAGATGCGTTGCACCGGACCGATCTGACCGCCGAGGCGATCCGGCTGGCCAGGATGGTGCACACGATGCTGCCCGGCGAAGGCGAGGTGGCCGGGTTGCTCGCGCTGATGTTGCTCACCGATGCGCGGCGGGCCGCCCGGACCGACGAGAACGGCTTTCTGGTGCCGCTGCCAGACCAACGGCGCGAGCTGTGGAACCAGGCACTTATTACCGAGGGCACCACCCTGCTGACCAGAACGCTCGGGTCCGGACCCGTTGGCCCGTACCAGATCCAGGCGGCCATCGCCGCCGTGCACGACGAAGCGGCCAGCGCCGACGAGACCGACTGGCCACAGATCCTCGCCCTTTACGAGACCCTCGAACAGTTCACGCCCGGTCCGATGATCACACTCAACCGGGCGGTCGCCGTCGCAATGGTGCACGGCCCGCGGGCCGGCCTCGCCCTGCTTGGCACCTTGGACGGCGACGAGCGGATGACGAACTCACACCGCCTGACGGCGACCCGCGGTCACCTGCTCGAACTGGCCGGCGACATCGACGGTGCGCGAGAGTGCTACCAGCGTGCCGCGCGGATGACCGCCAGCCGCCCGGAGCAGCATTACCTCGCCCTTCGTGCGGCCCGACTTGGCTGACAGCGGTATTCAACGGCGAACCGATCGCGGCCTGCCGGTCCAGCGACCGGAGGCCGCTCACTCTGGACGACGCGCCCGCTCAGCGTGCGTACAGAACTTCGGGCGGTGTCCGACGGACCAGGTAGATCTCGGGGTCTGTGAGGTCCTCGAAGCCGTAGCGGCGGTATAGCTCGTGCGCGTCCGCCGTCGCCAGCATCTGCCGGCGCAACCCCACCAGGTCGGGGTGCTTGAGCAGGGCTTCAACGACAAACCGTCCAAGACCTCGTCCGCGGTACTGGCGCAGGACGAACACGTCCGCGATCCACGCGAACGTGGCTCGATCCGTGACTGCCCGGGCCATCCCTACCTGGCCGCCGTCGGGTGCATAGAGGCCAACGACCAGCGAGTTTCGAATCGCGCGCTCGACCACCTCGCGGGGTATGCCGGGCGACCAGTAAGCCTCACGCAGGAAGCCGTGTACCACGTCGACTTGAAGTCGCTCGACATCGTCGTCGACTTCGAACCCGTCTTGGCGCGTCTCATGCACCCGTCGATTATCTCCATCTCCCGAACCGGGCAGAGAAGGTGCCTTCGAGCCGTGGTTCGGGGAGTGAGCGGTTGGCGGTGCCCTGCACGCCTACGTGCTCAACGGTCGCTCCCGGTGGGGCCGACGAGCTTCCAGCCGCTCTGCCATGGCCAGCCGTTCGCTGCGTTCAGCGAGATGTTGAGGAACGCCATCTCTTCCAGCGCCCGTGCCATCCGCAGCCCGCCGACGTCGATCACCCGGTATCCCAGCGACGACGCGAGCTCGGCGGCCATCGCCTTCGCCGTAGCGTCATCGCCGGCGAGGAATGCGTCCAACGGCACACTGTCTTCGGTCGGGCTCGCGTGCCGGGACGCGAAGATCGTATTGAACCCCTTGACCACCTTGGCGCCGGACAACCGAGCCTGCAGCTCTTCGGCGGCCGAGCGGCCGGTGGTGGTCAGGTCGGTCGGTCAACCTCGCTGCAGATACTTCAGGCGACCACCCTTCGGCATATATAGCTAAGCGTCGGGCGCCAGCAGCGTCTGACCCAAGGTGGGGACGGACGTCCCAGCGTGTTCTGATCTCCGCCGGTGCCGAAGCCGCATGATTCGGGAGCCCACCGCTGCATGACGTAGCACGCGGTGCCATTGTCCCGAGCCAAATCGTTCCTCCCTGATCGAACCGCCGGTGATCATGGAATTCAGGGGGTCGGGCCGGCGAATTGATCAGGAAGGAACGATTCGACTCGGGTGATCGTCCTTGCTGGCGGCTGTTTGGGCTTATGCCGGCGGTCGCCGGCCCGCCGCACAGGTAGGAAATAAGACGTGGAGCCGCCTGTCGGAATCGAACCGACGACCTATTCATTACGAGTGAATCGCTCTACCGACTGAGCTAAGGCGGCACGGAGCGCCAGATCACTGGACGCCCGCACGAGTATAGGACGTACGCAGCGGCGAGACCGAATCGCTTGGCGACCCTTCGAACCGGCATCCTCCGGGCGCCGGTCGGTCTCTTCTGACCAAGATCTCCCAGCGGCCGGAGAAACAGGTCGATTCACCCCATTTGCCGGACAGAAAGACAGGTTTCTCCGGTCGCTGGGGGATCTTGACCTGCCAATACGAGACCCCGCGGCTCAAAGTGGGTCGGTGGTGAACTCCCCTCGCTCAGATCCGGCGAGCAGCCGATCCCAGGACAGGTTCCAGTCGACCATGCCGGGATCGCCGCGCTGGACCAGGTCGTCGGCCGGACGTGAGGAGTTGACCACTTCGACCACGTCGCCGTACTGGGCAAGCTCGAAGTAGGTCTGTGCGTTCGCCTCGTTGAGGTTGAGACAACCGTGCGAGACGTTGTCCTCGCCCTGTGCCGTCTCAGACCAGGGCGCGGAGTGCACGAACGTGCCGCTGTTCGTGAGGCGCACCGCGAAGTCTGTCTCTACGTCGTAATACTCCGGGTTGCCTTCGTCGCAGGTGATGTTCGCGTTGCACGAGGTCATGTTCCGCTCGCGGTCCTTGCTCAGGACGATGTACGTCCCGGTGCGGGTCGCGAACTCGGGCGCGCCGAGGCTGGTGTCCCATGTCGCAACCGTCTCGCCGTTCTTGATCAGCGAGAACGTGTGCGTGGACGCGTCGACCTTGGCGATATGTTCTTCACCGACCTCGATCTCGTAGCTGTACTCCCGGCCGCCCCACAGGTTCTCGCCGGCCTGGACGCCATTGAGTTGCAGGTCGACGCGGATCCGGGTGCCGGCCGGCCAGTACTCCTGCGGCCGGAAGTGGGCCTCCTGGGAGCTAAACCAGTGCCAGGCGCCCACCACCTGCGGTTCCGAGGCCACGTGCATCGCCGACTCGACCGCTGCGCGATCTTCGACCGCCTGGTCGAACTTGATGATGATCGGAGTCCCGACACCCACGACGTTTCCCCCGCCGCGAATGACGTCCAGAGTCAGCCGCGCAGCGTCCGGCACCTCGGCGACCGTGAAGTCAGCCGTAAGCGTGTGCGGCCCGCCGTCCGCGTCGGTCGCCTCGACCGTCACCTGATAGGCGGTCGCCGGCAACGGCGGCGTAGCGCTGATCCACACCGCTCCGTCCGCCGCGCCGTCGAGCGGGTCACCGCCGTCGGCCGGAACCACCTCGGCGGACGTTATCGAGCCGTTCGACACCTCGATCGTCAGGTTCTCGTCGAAGGGAACCTCCGCCGGCAGAGTGAGCTCCGGGGCCGGCGCTGCCTCCGGTGTTTCGGTCACCTCGGTGCCGGGCGGCTCGTCGCCGGACCCATCACCACCCGAGCAGGCCGTGAGTGCGATGACAAAGCTCGCCGCCAGTCCGGCTAGCCGCAGACCAGACATCTCACCCACCTCTACCACTATCGGAGCGTACGACCTTATGCCAAGTGCATGGCGCCGTACAGGCCCCTACTCGCAGGTGGGCTCCTCCTTCGGTAGCTCTCCCTCGAGCAGGTACGTGTCCACGACCGAGTCCACACAGTCGCTGCCGGCGGTGCGGTAAGCGAGGTGGCCGAACCCCTCGAAGGTGAGCAGGAAACCGGAATCGAGCTGGTCGGCAAGTGCGACCGCCCACTCGTACGGCGTGGCCAGATCTCCGGTCGTCCCGACGACCAAGATCGGCCCTGCGCCGCGAGCGGTCACGGGTGCCGGCTCTGACTGTGCCTGGACGGGCCATTCGCCGCAGGCCAGCCCGCCCCAGGCCAGGAAGGGCCCGAAGACCGGCGACGCCTCCTCGAACTCGGTCAGCGACGCTTCGATCTGCTCGGGATCTGTGACATCCGGCCGGTCCACGCAATGGACGGCGTACAGCACCTCGTTCTGGTTCCCGTTGTACGTACCGTCGTCGTTGCGGTCGAGGTAGATGTCGGCGAGGTACATCAGGTAGTCGCCGTCCGAGCTCATCGCGTCGCGGAGCGCGTCGGTGAGGATCGGGTACCCCTGCTCGGGGGTGACGTAGAGCGGCAGGATGATGCCCAACGTCGCGAGCGATTTGGTCAGCGGCCGGTCCTCGTCCGGGGTCGGTAGCGGCTCGGCGTCGATGACTTCCAGTAGCTGGACGAGCGTGTCGCGGGCTTCGGCCTCGCTGACGCCGAGCGGGCAATCACCGCTATCGACACACCAGCCCAGGTAGGCGCTCAACGCGGCGTCGACGCCGCGGGCCTGTCCAAGAGCGAACTCGGGGCCGGTCAGCGAGGGGTCCACCGCACCGTCGAGCACCATCCGGCCCACCCGCTCCGGGAACTGATCCGCGTACAGGGCGCCGATGTACGTCCCGTACGACTTGCCCAGATAGTTCAGCGACTCGTCGCCGAGCACGGCACGCAGCACGTCCATGTCCCTGGCCACGTTCGTGGTGCCGATGTGCGGCAGGAGCTCACCGGCGTCAGCCTGGCAGCCGGCGGCGAGCTCGCCGTAGTGCTCGCGGAGCTGGGCCAACTCGTTCTCGTCGGCCGGTGCGCCGTCGAGTGCGACGAGTTCATCGAGTTCTTCGTCTGAGAGGCAGTCGATCGGGGTTGACGATCCGACGCCCCGTGGGTCGAAGCCGACGATGTCGTACCGGTCGTGGACGTCGCCCGAGACGACATCCGGACTGCGCGCGTATTCGATGCCGGAGCCACCCGGACCACCCGGGTTGACCAGGAGCGAACCGATCCGGTCATCGCCACTCGAAGGGGACCGCAGCACGGCGATCTCGACCGTACCGGCGGCCGGGTCGTTGTAGTCCAGCGGCACGGTCAGCGTCGCGCATTCGAACTCATCGCCGTCCTCGCATGGCTCCCAGCCGAGCTGCTGAGAGTAGAAGGACGCGAGCGGGTCGTTCTGAGTCGTCGGCTCGGGTTCCGGCGTGGCCGTCGGGGTGGGCGGCGGATCTGCTTCGGGTTCGGTGGAGGTGCATGCGGACAACAGCATCGCGCCGGCCAGGACGGCCGCGCACGCGCCTCGGATCACTTGTCCTCCTCGTCGGGGGTGGACCGCTGGCCGTCCGCGACGGCGGCCTCGTACGCCTGCCGCGATCCACAGACACTCGCCTTCGGGCAGGCCACCTTACGCCCGGTCTCACGGTCGCGGACGTACACCGTCTCGGACGGCACGTTGTAGCCGACGACCGTACCCTCGACGCCCTCGTCGGTGGAGACGCCACAACCGAGCGCGGGCACGCTCACCTTGAAGTCCTGATAGAGCGGATGCTCGTACTTCAAACAGCACATCAGCCGCCCGCACGCACCCGAGATCTTCAACGGGTTGAGCGGGAGGTCCTGGTCCTTGGCCATCCGGATGCTCACCGGCTCGAAGTCCTTGAGGAAGGTCGAGCAGCAGGTGTCGCGCCCGCAGGGGCCGATGCCGCTCTGGACGCGCGCCTCGTCGCGAGCACCGAGTTGCCGCAGATCGATACGAGCCTTGAGGTTGCGGGCGAGGTCACGCACCAACTCCCGGAAATCAACCCGGTGCGGCGCGCTGAAGTAGATCGTGATCAGCTGGTCGACGTCTTCGCGGGTATCGACGAAATCGACACCGACGATCTTCATCGGCAGGCCATGGTGGCGGATGAGCCGGCGAGCGACGACCCGCGCTTCGGCACGGCGCTGCCGGTTTCGTTCGTCGCGTGCCAGGTCGTCCTCCGACGCGAGGCCGTCGCAGACCGGCAAACCCCCGATGTCCTCGGACACCCACTGGGGAGCCCACACACACTCCGCGACCTCGGGCCCGTCGTCCGTCGGTACCAGGACCTTGTCACCCACTTTGGGCTGATGCTGGCCAGGATCGAGGTAGTACATCCGCCCGTACCGGTTGAAGGTGACCGCCATCACCATGCCCATCCCGTCACCATACGACGTCCCGTCGCACGGGCCGTGGTCAGATAGGCGAGTGGAGTTCAGCATCCGTCAAGCCACCGTCGCAGACGTGCCCGCGATCATCGACTTACTCGCCGACGACGAGATCGGCGCTTCGCGGGAGACGCCGGACGACCGGGCGCCATACGACGAGTCGTTCGGGGCCATTGCGGCCGACCCCAACCAGCTGCTCGTGGTAGGCGAGAGCGACGGGCAGGTCGTGGCCACGATGCAGCTCACGTTCATTCCGGGCTTGTCGCGGCGTGGCACGTGGCGGGCGCAGATCGAGGGTGTCCGAGTCGCTTCGTCGGCCCGCGGCCACGGCCTGGGCGAGGAGCTGATCCGGTGGGCCATCAAGCAGGCGCATGAGCGCGGCTGCGCTCTCGTGCAGCTCACCAGCGACGCCAGGCGGCAGGACGCCCACCGGTTCTACGAGCGGCTCGGCTTCACGGCATCGCACACCGGCTTCAAACTCGCGCTCTGAACCTGTTCGCCGTGCGGTCAACCTTCGCGGAGAGTCAAGGCCATCGCCTCGAGGGTCAGCAGCGGTGCGGCGTTGGCCTCGAGGGCCTCGCGGGCCGCGACGACGGCCTCCATCCGGCGGAGCGTGGACTCCGCGGTGGACGCGCGCGCGAGCCGGTCGAGCGACGGCCGTTTGTCCTCGTTGATCAGTTCGGCGCCGGTCGCAAGCTGCAGGGTGAGGACGTCTCGATAGATGCCGAGCACGTCGACGAGCGCCCGGTCGATGGAGTCGCGCTGGACCCTGGTGCGGCGCATCTTCTGCTCACGCTCGAGCTCCTTGACCGCGGCGTCCATAGCTCGCGGGCGGCGGCCGACGGTACCCGCGCCGAGGGCCCTCTTCAGTTCCTCGGCCTCCCGGGCATCGAGCGCGTCGCAATGCCGCTCGGCGTCGGCCTTGGCCGCCTCGACCAGCGCGTTGGCCGCATCAAGGCAGGTTCGCAGATCGTTGAGGGCAAACGGCAACCGCAGCACCTCGTCACGGCGCGTGCGGACACCATCGTCGGTGGCCAGGGCGCGCGCCCGGCCGATGTGCCCCTGCGAGGCGCGCGCGGAAAATGCGGCGACATCGGGCGGCACACGTTCGGTGTCGACGAGGTATCGCGCCACCTCGTCGTACGGCGGAGTGCGCAGCTGTACGACCCGACAGCGGGACCGGATGGTCGGGACGATGTCCTCACCGGTGGGCGCGCACAGCATCCACACCGTCCGCCGCGGCGGTTCCTCGAGCGCCAGCAGGAGGGCGTCGGCGGCGTCCTCGCCGAGCCGGTCGGCGTCCTCGACGACGACGATCTGCCAGCGTCCGCGAGAAGGACGTAGTGCCGCCTTCGGCACCAACTCGCGGATCTGCTTGATCCTTATCCACAACCCGTCGGTCACGAGGTTCGCGACATCCGGGTGAGCTCCGGAACGTACGTCCGCACACTCGGCGCACTCGCCGCAGCCGCCTTGCGGACATTGAAGGGCCGCCGCGAACGCGCGGGCGGCGACGGACCGGCCGGAGCCTGGCGGGCCGGTGAACAGCCACGCGTGGGTCATCGAGGCGCCGGCTGCCGCTTCGCCTCGCAGGACCGCGGCTGCGTCATCGACCGTACGCCGCAGCATCGGCACGACAGTCTGCCCGATGACGGCGTCCCACACGCTCACCTGTTGGCCACCTTCTCTACGTGCTCTGCGATCAGGTCGGCGAGATCAGCCGGAGGCAGGGACGCATCGACCACCAGGTAGCGGTCCGGATCAGCAGCGGCGCGGCGAAGGTAGGCCTGCCGGACGGTCTCGTGGAACTCGGCCGCTTCGCGCTCGAGCCGGTCGCCCAGCCCGGTGATACGCGGACGACGAATGTCTTCAGGTACATCGAGGACCACGGTCAGATCCGGCAGCAGCCCACCGGTCGCGAATGCCGAGAGCGCGGCGATCTCGTCGACACCCAGCCCGCGCCCGGCACCCTGGTACGCGATGGACGAGTCGATGTAACGGTCGGTGATGACCACGGCACCGCGCCGTAGGGCGGGCCGGATCGTCGCCGCGACGTGCTCGGCGCGGTCCGCTGCGTACAGCAACGCCTCGGCGCGGGCATCTAGCCCTTCGCTGGCGACGTCGAGAACTAGGCGGCGAACGTCAGGACCTATCCGGGTGTCGCCGGGCTCGTACGTGAGCACGACCTCTCGGCCGGCGTCGCGCAAGCGGCGGGCGAGCAGCCGAGCCTGGGTGGACTTGCCCGAGCCGTCGCCACCTTCGATCGCGATGAACACACCGCTGTAGTCGGCCACCAGCACAGCGTAGTGACGTTCGCCGACAGCGCCTTGGGGGACGGCTCCGGGTAACCCCGCAGCGATCCGCCAGGGATCACCCTGGTTGGTCCCTGGATGAGCCGATAATCCATTGCCCACCTGCAAAGACGCAGAGGATCGTGGACGGCGACAAGTCCACTGGATCCTCTGGCGGCGGAAATTATTCCCACGGCGGTGCGGGTCGAGCGAGGCGATTCTCAGCCGCCTCACAGCGGGCGATTGGTAACCATTGAACCCTGGGGGTTGATCGTGACGACCGGTACCGGGCATCTGACCGCTGCGCGCGCTTTCGGGCTGCCGATTCTGCGCCGGACGATGGTCGCCGGACGTACCGCGGCCACATCCCCGCAAGCAACGCGTCACGTCGACGGACTGGCACATCACCGGTCGGCAGGTCAACCGGCGGCAGCACCCGGCGGTGAAGCGCCGAGGGGCGACGGCCGGGGGCGGGTCCAGCCGATGCTCCGCGAACTGGTGCTGGTCGGCACCGCGGCCCTGCTGTATTCGCTGGTGCGGGGACTCACCGACGATCGCGTCGATCTCGCCTTCGCCAACGCGGAACGGCTCATCTCGTCCGAGAAATGGCTGGGCATCTTCGTCGAGCCCCGGCTTCAGAGCTGGGCCGTTGCCAATGATGTCGTCGTCAACGTGGCCAACGCCATCTACATCCTGTACTGGCCGATCATTGTCGGCACACTCGTGTGGCTGGTGGCGCGCCGGCCAGAAGCGTACCGGTTCTACCGGAACGCCCTGCTCGCATCCGGCGGTTTCTCCTTGGTGGTGTTCGCCCTCTACCCCCTCGCACCACCTCGGTTCATGCCGGAGCACGGTTTCGTCGACACCATTGCGGCGCATTCGAACGGGTATCGGGAATTCAACGCGTCCGCTCTGGTCAACGAATACGCGGCGATGCCCAGCCTGCATTTCGGTTGGGTCCTGCTGGCCGGAATTGCGATCTATCGTCTGGTCGATCATCGGCTGGCGCGAGCGGCCGCCGTCGCCCTTCCCATCATGATGCTGACGGCGATCGTCCTGACCGGCAACCACTACCTGGTGGACGCCGTCGTAGGCGGCGGGGTGGTCGTCGCGGGCCTCGGGATCGCTTATTTGCTGGCCCGCCGCACGGAGCCGCAGCTGTCACGCGCCTGGGCCGCCCACCAGGGTTAGCCCCGAACCTCCATGCATGCGGCCATGTAGGTAAGACGCGCCGCCTGCCGAACGTGATCGAACGTCAGGAGGTGGAGCGGGCGCGGCGGCGGCGCGGAGCCGGACCCTTGGCCCGCTTCTCGGCCATCAGCTCGACGGCGCGCTCGCGAGTGAGGTCCTCGACGCTGGTACCGCGCGGCACGGTCACGTTCGTCTCGCCGTCGGTGATGTACGGCCCGAAGCGACCGTCCTTGACCACAAGTGGCTTGCCGTTCACCGGATCGGTCCCGAGTTCGCGCAGTTGCTCAGCGGCGCTCGTCCGGCCGCGCCGGCCCTTGGGCTCTGCGAACAGCGCCTCCGCCTGCTCGACGGTGATCGTGAACAGCGACTCTTCGTCCGGCAGCGACCGGGTGTCCGAGCCCTTCTTCACGTACGGGCCGTACCGGCCGTTCGCGGCCACGATCTCGGTGCCCTCGGCGTCCTTGCCAACGGTCCGGGGCAGGGTCAGCAGCCGCAAGGCGTCGTCGAGCGTCACAGTGTCCGGAGACATCGACTTGAACAGGGACGCGGTCCGGGGCTTGGTGCCCGACGGGACGTCGTCGGGCAGCACCTCTGTGACGTACGGTCCGTAACGACCCGACTTCACCACGATCGTCCGGCCGGTGGCCGAATCGGCACCGAGCTCTCGGTCGCCGGTGCCGGCCGTCAGCAGCTCCTTGGCCTTGGCAATGGTTAGCTCGTCCGGCGGCAGATCCTCGGGAACACTGCCCCGGTTACCGTCGGCGTCCTCGACGTACGGACCGTACCTGCCCACCCGCACGGTCACACCGTCGTCCAGCGGGAACGACGAGATGGCTCGGGCGTCGATATCGCCGAGGTTGTCGACCAGATGCTTGACGCCCTCGATCTGGTCGTCGCCGCTCCAGAACCGCGCCAGCTCCGCGGCCCGCTCGGCACGGCCGGCGGCGATCTCGTCCAGCCGGTCCTCCATCCGGGCGGTGAACTCGTAGTCGACCAGCCAGCTGAAATGCTTCTCCAGCAGCTGAGTCACTGCGAATGCCAACCAGGACGGGACGAGCGCAGTGCCCTTCTTGAACACGTATCCGCGGTCCAGGATGGTCCGAATAGTCGGCGCGTACGTCGACGGCCGGCCGATTTCGCGCTCCTCGAGTTCTCGCACCAGGGTCGCCTCGGTGTATCGCGCGGGCGGCTTGGTGGAGTGGCCTTCGGCCGATACGTCGACAGGAGTGAGGCTCTGACCCTCGTCCAGGTTAGGCAGCCGCCGCTCGCGGTCGTCCCGCTGCTCTTCGGGGTCGTCGGTGCTCTCGACGTAGGCCTTGAGGAAGCCGAAGAAGGTGATCGTCTTTCCGGATGCGCCGAACTCGACCGGCTCACCGGTCGTGGCAGTCGCACCGACGCGGACGGTGAGCGTCTGGCCGGCCGCGTCGCGCATCTGGGACGCGACGGTGCGTTTCCAGATCAGCTCGTAGAGCCGGAAGTCGTCGCCGGTAAGTCCGGTCTCGCCTGGGGTGCGGAACGTCTCGCCAGCCGGGCGGATCGCCTCGTGCGCCTCCTGCGCGTTCTTGACCTTGCTGCTGTAGCGCCGTGGGGTATCTGGCAGATACTCGGCACCGAAGAGCTGGGCCACCTGGCTGCGGGCCGCGGCGATCGCCGATTCCGACAACGTGATCGAATCGGTCCGCATGTAGGTGATGAACCCGCCCTCATACAGTCGCTGCGCCACCTGCATGGTGCGCGCGGCACCGAATCCGAGCTTGCGGGACGCCTCCTGCTGCAGCGTCGTGGTCCGGAACGGCGCGTACGGGCTGCGCTTGTACGGCTTGGACTCGACCGACCGCACCGTGAAGGGCTGTGCGTCCAGCGCAGCGGCAAGCGCTCGCGCCCGCACCTCGTCGAGGATCACCACGCCGGCCGAGCGGTCCTTCAACTGGCCGCGGGAGTCGAAGTCGCGGCCTTGGGCCACTCGTGAACCGGCCACCGAGACCAGGCGAGCCTCGAACGAGCTCGACTCTTCGTCCGAACCGGTGTCGAGCGTGGCGACCAGGTCCCAATAGGCGGCCGCCCGGAACGCCATCCGCTCCCGCTCACGGTCTACGACGAGCCGGGTGGCGACGCTCTGCACCCGACCTGCGGACAAACCCTGCATCACCTTGCGCCACAGCACCGGCGAGACCTCGTACCCGTAGAGACGGTCGACGATCCGGCGGGCCTCCTGTGCGTCGACCAAGTGCTCGTCGATGTCGCGGGGGTTCTGAATGGCCGCCATGATGGCGTCGCGGGTGATCTCGTTGAAGACCATCCGCTTGACCGGCACCTTGGGCTTGAGCTCCTCGCGCAGGTGCCAGGCGATGGCCTCGCCCTCGCGATCCTCGTCCGTGGCCAGGAGTAGCTCGTCCGCGTGCTCGAGAGCGGCCTTGAGCTTTCTGACCTGATCCCTGGCCCGACCAGGCGGCACGACGTAGAGCGGCTCGAAACCGCCCTCGACGTCGACGCCGACCGGCGCACCGAACCGGTCGCGCTTGGCCGCGGGGACCTCGGTCTTCTTGGTCGGCAGGTCGCGGATGTGCCCGAACGAGGACTCCACGACATACCCCGTGCCCAGATAGCCGGCGATCGTCTTCACCTTGGCAGGCGACTCGACGATGACCAGTCGGCGCAGGCCGTCGTTACTCGTGCGGGCCACGTGTGGCTACTCCTCCGTGCGTGAACATCGACAGGCGAAGTGTGCAACCAACCCGGTTGGTCCTGTCAACTCGGCTAAGACAACGCACGGTATACGACACCTCTTCCAAGTTGATATCTCGGCGTAATCGCAAAGACTATTTTGCAAAATTTCCTTTGCAGTCTACGCTGGCACCATGGCCCTCTCTCGCAAACAGGTCACGGACGTCGATACCCTGCGGGCCCTCGCCCATCCCCTTCGGGTCCAACTGCTCGGAGCGCTCCGTCTGGACGGGCCCGCCACGGCCTCTGTGCTCGGCCGGCGCTTCGGCGAGTCCAGCGGTTCAACGTCCTACCACCTCCGGCAACTGGAGCGATTCGGCTTCGTCACCGAGGACGACGAGCAGCCGTCGCGCCGTGAGCGTCGCTGGCGCGCGGCGCACGACGTCACGAGCTTCCGACCCGCCGACTTCCTGGACGAGGATGCCGGTCGCGAAGCACTCGAGGTCATGGAGCGCCAGCAACTCACGTTCCTGCTCGACACGGTGCAGGCCTGGCACCGAGCGAAGGCCGGCTGGCCTCGCGAGTGGGTGAGCGCGGCCGAACAGAGTGATCTTCACCTTTGGCTCAGCGCAGCCGAGCTGGCTCAGATGAACCAGGAGTTACTCGCCATAGTCCAGCGCTGGATCGCTCGCCAGCGCCGTCCCACGGATCCCGATGCCCGGCAGGTATCGCTGTACCTGCTGGCCGTGCCGAGGGTTGCAGGTGACCGATGACGAGCGTCACCGCCGATCAGGCCCGTACCCGGTTCTTGATCCTCGAAGCGCTGCGCTGGTTTCCCACCGGGCTGCTGCTGCCGGTGTTCGCCCTACTGCCGATCGAGCGCGGCTTGAGCCTCGCGCAACTCGGCCTGGCCGCCGCCGTGCAGGGTGCGGTGGTGCTCGCCCTGGAGCTTCCGACCGGCGGACTGTCTGACTCGCTCGGTCGCCGGCCCGTGCTGCTGGCCGCCGGCGTGCTCTCGCTGGCCTCACTCGGGCTGTTGTTCGCCGCCGACTCGTTCGCCCTGTTCGCCGCGGCGTTCGCCGTCCAGGGCGGGTACCGAGCGCTCGACAGTGGACCGTTGCAGGCGTGGTACGTCGACGCGTCACTTGCCGCCGAACCTGACAGGAACGTCACCGGAGGGCTGTCCGCGGGCGCCACGGTGACCGGCCTCGCGATCGCCGCTGGTGCACTGAGTGGTGCCGGGTTGGTCGCGCTGGACCCGCTCCAGCGCGTCGAACCGCTCGCGACGCCGGTGCTCGCTGCAGGGGTGGTGCAGATTGTGGCACTGCTCGCCGTCGGCGTCCTGATCGCTGAGGTGCGCAGCACCCGTGGCTGGAGAGCTGTGCTGCGCTCCGTCGCTGCGGTTCCACACATCATCGGCGGCAGCGTGTCTCTGCTGCGCGGGTCGCACATCCTGGCGGCCCTTGTCGGGGTCGAACTGTTCTGGGGTTTCGGCATGGTCACCTTCGAAGTGCTGATGCCGATCCGGCTGGCCGAGGTCACCGGCAGCGCTGGTGACGCGGCAGCTCTGATGGGTCCGGCGGGGGCGGGTGCCTGGGCCGCCGCCGCGGCGGGAGCAGCCATCGCGGGACTCGCGGCACGCCGGTTCAGCACCGCGTTGACAGCCGCCGCTCTCCGGGTGATCCAGGGCATCACCGTCGCCGCGATGGCGGTGTTCGCCGGGCCGGTCGGGATCGTGGCGGCGTACCTCGCGACGTACGCCGTCCATGGCGGATCCAGCCCGCTGCACCATTCGCTCCTGCATCAGCAGGTCACTAGCGAGCACCGGACGACCGTCCTGTCGTTGAACTCGATGGTGGCCCAACCCGCCTACGCGGCGGGCCTCGTGGTGCTCACCGCCCTGGCCGACGGTACGTCGGTGCAGCTCGCCATCATCTGCGGCGCAGTGGTCCTCGCGCTGGCGGCACCGCTCTATCTGCCGGCGTGGAGGGCGAACCGGGACCAGGCACGGCACGAGGTCGTCACGGTCATCGGCTGAACGCGGGAGCCGAGCGGGCCCACCGGGTGCCCGCCGACCCGCCTGCAACCTTTAGATTTCGTCCCGTGACTGTGATGATCGGCACGCTGGTGGGACTCGGCATGCTCGTACTGGTTCCGCTCGGTTTACGACTCATAGACACCGGCGGCGGACCGGTCGCGGTGATCGCGCAGGCCTGGCCGCTCGCCGGAGTAGCAGGATGCGCATCGCTGATAGTCGGCAGGGGAACGACCGCCGTGGTCCTGGCGGTCCTGTACGCGGCCGTCACCGTCGCATTGGCGCTCGCCGCCGCCGAGCGCCTGTGGCGGCGTCGCTCCCTCGCCCCGGCGGAGGTGGCCGTGCTGACGGCCATGGTGTCGCCATCTGTCGCAGGCATCAGCCTGGTCGCTGAGCGAGGCGGCTGGCAGCTGCTGGGCTTCGATGTGCAGGTGCTCGCACTCACGGTGGCGCACTTTCACTTCGCCGGATTCGCGGCCGCGCTGATCGCCGGTCTGATCCACACGACCGTACCGGGAATTCTCAGCGCCGCTCCGCCGATCGTGATTCCCGTAGGTATCGCGGTCGTACTCGTGGGCTACTTCACGACCGAAGCTGTCGAACTGGCGGGCACCGTGATACTCACGGCCGGCATGTGGCTGGCCGGGTGGCTCATCTGGCGAAAGATCAGGCCGCTTGCGGCGAGCCGGCTCACCCGCCTCCTGTTCGGCATCAGCGCGGCCGCCCTTGCCGTAACCATGCTGCTCGCGCTCAGCTGGGCGGCCGGACACCTGTGGGACGCCGTCCCGCACCTGTCGATCGATCTGATGGCCGCCACCCATGGACTGGTCAACGCCGTGTTCTTCGCCCTGGGTG
>Ga0299914_10000751_pt1 | contig 20226 bp, 20 predicted proteins | sample RVTome_10_FD_201361 | JGI IMG/M metagenome (GOLD analysis project Ga0299914, IMG submission 201361) | Soil microbial communities from uranium-contaminated site in the Upper Colorado River Basin, Wyoming, United States - RVT153D57 (version 2) ...
GGCGCTGCGCGGCTGCGGGGCTTGCGTACTGCAATCTTCCGCGGCACGCTTCGCGGCGCTGGCGCGCCGCGAGCGCTACGGCTGCCGCCTTTCTGAAGGAAGCGCGTCGCTTCGCGCCACGCTGACCTTCAGCGCGCGAGCGCTACGGCTGCCGCCTTTCTGAGGGAAGCGCGTCGCGACTTCGTCGCGCCGCGCTGACCCTCAGCGCGTGTAGTTGGGCGCTTCGACCACGATCTGGACGTCGTGCGGGTGCGACTCCTTGAGCCCTGCCGGCGTGATGCGCACGAACCTGCCCTTCGCCTTCAGCTCGGGGATGCTGCGGGCGCCGACGTAGAACATCGACTGCCGGAGCCCTCCGACGAGCTGGTAGGCGACCGCCGAAACCGGGCCACGGAACGGCACCTGCCCCTCGATGCCCTCGGGGATGAGCTTGTCGTCGCTCGGGACATCCGCCTGGAAGTAGCGGTCTTTCGAGTACGACGTCTTCTGGCCGCGAGTCTGCAGCGCACCGAGCGAGCCCATGCCGCGATACGTCTTGAACTGCTTGCCGTTCTGGAAGACCAGCTCGCCCGGGCTCTCGGCGGTGCCGGCGAGCAGGGAGCCGAGCATGACCGTGTCGGCGCCCGCCACGAGCGCCTTCGCGATGTCGCCCGAGTACTGCAGGCCGCCGTCGGCGATGAGGGGCACGCCGGCGGGCTTGGTGGCCTTCGACGCCTCGTACACGGCCGTGACCTGCGGAACACCGACGCCGGCGACGACACGTGTCGTGCAGATCGAGCCCGGTCCGACGCCGACCTTCACGGCATCGGCACCCGCGTCGACGAGCGCCTGAGCGCCCTCACGAGTAGCGACGTTGCCGCCGATCACGTCGATGTGGGCGAACGTCGGATCGGCCTTCAGCCGTCGGATGATGTCGAGCACGCCGGCGCTCTCGCCGTTGGCCGTGTCGACGACGAGCACGTCGACGCCGGCGTCGCGGAGTGCCTCTGCGCGCTCCCAGGCGTCGCCGAAGAAGCCCATGGCCGCACCGACGCGAAGTCGGCCCTCGGCGTCCTTCGTCGCGTTCGGGTACTGCTCCGACTTGTCGAAGTCCTTCACGGTGATGAGCCCGGTGAGTCGGCCGGCGCCGTCGATGAGGGGCAGCTTCTCGACCTTGTGCTGCGCGAAGATCGCGATCGCCTCATCGGGGTCCATGCCGACGCGTCCGGTGATGAGCGGCATCTTCGTCATCACGTCGCGCACGTACGTCGACGGCTTCTCGAAATCGGAGACGAATCGCATGTCGCGGTTCGTGATGATGCCCACGAGCACGCCCTCGCCGTCAACGACGGGGAGGCCGCTCACGCGGTACGTCGCGCACAGTCGGTCGACTTCGGCGACCGTGGCATCGGGTGTCGTCGTCACCGGGTTCGAGACCATGCCCGACTCGCTGCGCTTCACGCGGTCGACCATGTCGGCCTGCTCGGCGATCGAGAGATTCCGGTGCAGGATGCCGATGCCGCCCTGCCTGGCCATGGCGATCGCCATTCGCGCCTCGGTGACGGTGTCCATCGCGGCGGAGAGCAGGGGCGTCGCGACGTCGATGCGTCGCGTCAGTCGCGAGGTCGTGTCGGCCTCGCTCGGGATCACATCGGTGTGACCTGGCAGCAACAGGACGTCGTCGTAGGTCAGTCCTGTGAATCCGAACGGATCTGCCTGATCCATGTCTCCCCTTCATTCCGAGTGGTCGTCGACCCGCGAGTCAAGGGCTCCCGGGATTCAACAATGTTAAGCGAGTTTGCACGTTCGGCATTCCCCGGATAACAATCGAGGGCCGTTGTGCGCAAATGCGAAACACATGAGACATAATCGGCACGTACTGTCGACGATGTCGTCGATAGCAACCTGGCCCGGAGGCCAACAGCCCCGGGACCCTTGGAGGTGCAGTGGAACCCACGCAATCAGTCGCCAAACCCTCGCACGGGAGGTGGCTCATCCTCCTCGGAATCCTCTTGTCCGCACTCACTCTGTCCGGCATCGCAGCGTCCCCTGCGATGGCGGACGAAGTGAGTGCCGAGAGCTCCGAGGAAGAAGAATTCACGAACTTCTTCACCGGCAACGTGACCTTCGAAGACGAACCCATCGAAGGGGTTCGCATCACCGTCGAAGGTGGCGGCTTCGAAGCCGAGACCGAGACGGATGCCGACGGCAGGTGGCGTATCGGCGTGCCCGAGAAGGGCGAGTACCAGGTCACGCTCGACGAGGACACCCTCCCAGAGGGCGTCGTCGTCGCCGAGGGCCAGGCCACGGTCACCTCCGAGTTCGGCCTCACCAGCCTCAAGGCGGTGAACTTCTTCCTCGGTGAGGGCCAACGCACGACCACCGGGTTCGGCGTGCAGGTGCTGATCCGGTTCATCAACGGCCTGAACTTCGGACTTCTGCTCGCGCTCGCGGCGATCGGCCTGTCGCTGATCTTCGGCACCACGGGGCTCTCGAACTTCGCCCACGCCGAGATGGTCACGTTCGGCGCGCTCATGACGCTCACGTTCGGTGTCGACCTCGCCTTGCCGATCTGGCTTGCCATCATCATCGCGATCATCCTCAGTGCGGCGCTCGGATGGACGCTCGACGCTGCCATCTGGAAACCGCTCCGCAGGCGCGGGGTCGGCCTCATCCAGCTCATGATCGTCAGCATCGGCCTCTCGCTCGCGATCCGCTACATCTACCAGTTCTTCTACGGCGGATCGACGAGGCAGTTGCCGGGGGCGACAATCCCCTCGGACATCCGCCTCGGCCCGATCACGATGTCGTGGGTCGATGTCGCGAGCATGATCACGAGCGTCGTGGTGCTCCTCGCCGTCGCCTACTTCCTGCTGCGTACGCGCATCGGCAAGGCCACGCGCGCGGTCTCCGACAACGCGAGCCTCGCCGCAGCGAGCGGTATCGACGTCGACCGCGTGATCCGGATCGTGTGGGTGATGGGCGCGGCCCTCGCCGGCCTCTCCGGCATCCTGTGGGCGTACTTCCGACCGGGCGTCAGCTGGGACATGGGCTTCCAGATCCTGCTGCTCATCTTCGCCGCGGTCACCCTGGGTGGCCTCGGCACCGCGTTCGGCGCGCTCATCGGCGCGGTCATCGTGGGGCTCTTCATCGAGATGTCGACGCTCTGGCTGCCCTCCGACATGAAGTACGTGGGCGCACTCGTCGTGCTCATCCTCGTGCTGCTGTTCCGACCGCAGGGCATCCTCGGTCGCCGCGAGAGAATTGGCTAGGGAGGACCGACCATGATCGACTGGATTCAGATCTTCTCCAACGCGGCGCAGGAGCTCATCAGCCCCACCACCGCCGCCTACGCCCTCGCCGCGCTCGGCCTGGCGATCCACTTCGGCTACACGGGCCTCCTGAACTTCGGTCAGGCGGGCTTCATGGCCCTCGGTGCCTACGGCTATGCGATCTCCATCCTCACGTTCGGGTTCCCCGTGTGGGGCGCAGTGCTCGTGGGAATCGGTGCTTCCATCGTGTTCGCCCTGATCCTCGGTATCCCGACCCTGCGCCTGCGGGCCGACTACCTCGCGATCGTCACGATCGCGGCGGCGGAGATCCTGCGGCTCACCTTCACGACCAACACGTTCGCGGCGGTCACGGGCTCGGCGAGCGGCCTCCAGGGCTACAAGGGCGGCTTCGCCGACCTCAACCCGATTCCGCCGGGCAGCTACGGCTTCGGACCCTTCACGTACAACGCGTACGACTGGTGGATCCGCATCGTCGGCTGGTCGCTCGTCGTGCTCCTGGCCGTCGTCACGTGGCTCATCATGCGCAGCCCGTGGGGCCGCGTCATCAAGGGCATCCGCGAAGACGAGGACGCCGTGCGCGCCCTCGGCAAGAACGTCTACTCCTACAAGATGCAGAGCCTGATCCTCGGTGGCGTCTACGGCACCCTCGGCGGCATGATCTTCATCATGCCCCGGTCGGTGGTGCCGGCGAACTACCAGACATCGCTTACGTTCTTCGTCTACGCGATCCTGCTGCTCGGCGGGGCCGCCACGATCCTCGGGCCGGTCATCGGCTCGATGATCTTCTGGGTGCTGCTCTCCTTCTTCTCGGGCTTCATCTCCCGAGCGGTCGAGGCGGGCTGGCTCCCGTTCATGACGCAGGTGCAGGCCGGTCAGCTCCGGTTCATCCTCGTCGGCGTCGCGATCATGTTGATCGTGATCTTCAGGCCCCAGGGCATCTTCGGAAACAAGAAGGAGTTGGCCTTTGTCAAGTAACGTCACTCCCACGTCCACGCCGGCGAAGACCACCGGCCTCCACGTCGGCGACGCCGGCCCGGGTTGCCGCAAGGTCGACCCGATCCTCATCGCCGACAGTGTCAAGCGCACGTTCGGCGGCCTCGCCGCCGTCGATGTCGAGCATGTCGAGGTCTCTCGCGGTGCGATCACCGCGCTCATCGGCCCGAACGGTGCCGGCAAGACGACCCTCTTCAACCTGCTCACGGGCTTCGACAAGCCCGACAGTGGCAAGTGGGAGTTCGACGGACGATCGCTCGCGCACGTGCCCGCCTACCGGGTGGCACGGATGGGCCTCATCCGCACGTTCCAGCTGACGAAGTCGCTAGCCCTGCTGAGCGTGCTCGACAACATGAAGCTCGGCGCGAAGGGCCAGACCGGCGAGAACCTCTTCCGGTCGGTGCTGCCGTTCATCTGGCGCAAGCAGGACGACGAGATCGAGGCGAAGGCCCTCGAGATCCTCGCCCGCTTCAAGCTCGACACGAAGAAGGACGACTACGCCGCGAGCCTGTCGGGCGGGCAGCGCAAGCTCCTCGAGATGGCGCGGGCGCTCATGAGCGACCCGACGCTCGTCATGCTCGACGAGCCGATGGCCGGTGTGAACCCGGCCCTCACCCAGTCGCTGCTCGACCACGTTCTCGACCTGAAGGCCCAGGGCATGACGGTGCTCTTCATCGAGCACGACATGCACATGGTGCGCCACATCGCCGACTGGGTCATCGTGATGGCCGAGGGCAAGATCATCGCCGAGGGCGACCCGCACGTGGTCATGCAGGACCCCGCCGTGATCGACGCGTATCTCGGCGCCCACCACGACGCCGACATCGGCGCAACGGACACCGAGCACGTCGAGGTGTTGAAGGAGCTCATCGATGACGAACAGTGAACCGACCGCTGGTGCGGTCCTCGAACCCGTCGCCGACGCGGTCGTCGAAGCCACGAATGTCACGGCGGGCTATCTGCCCGGTGTGAACATCCTGAACTCGTGCTCCCTCGTTGCGAGGAAGGGCGAACTCATCGGCATCATCGGCCCGAACGGCGCCGGCAAGTCGACGCTCCTGAAGGCCATCTTCGGTCTCGTGAAGGTGCGCGACGGGTCGATCCGCCTGAACGGCGAGGAGATCACGAATCTCAAGGCGAACAAGCTCGTGGCAAAGGGCGTCGGCTTCGTCCCGCAGACGAACAACGTCTTCCCGTCGCTCACGATCCAGGAGAACCTCGAGATGGGAATGTTCCAGAAGCCGAAGGGCCTCAAGGAGCGACTCGAGTTCGTCAGCGAGATCTTCCCCGAGCTCGGCAAGCGCCTCGGCCAGCGTGCCGGATCGCTCTCGGGCGGTGAACGGCAGATGGTCGCGATGTCGCGTGCGCTCATGATGGGCCCCCACGTGATGCTGCTCGACGAGCCGTCGGCCGGCCTCTCACCGGTGCGCCAGGACGAGGCGTTCCTGCGCGTGAAGGAGATCAACCGTGCGGGCGTGACCACGATCATGGTCGAGCAGAACGCCCGCCGCTGCCTGCAGATCTGCGATCGAGGCTACGTGCTCGACCAGGGACGCGACGCCTACACCGGCTCCGGCCGTGACCTGCTGAACGACCCCAAGGTGATCGGACTGTACCTGGGCACACTCGGCCAGGAGGACTGAACCGATCCACCTGCGAAGGGGGCGGATGCTGCGGCATCCGCCCCTTCGTCGTCTCCACCAGCGGCCGACGCTCGGCGACGGGCTCACCCTGTGCGCCCGTGTGGACCCGCCCGCGCCGCCCACCTGCCGTTCGGCACCCCTGTGGCGCTCGCGTGACACCAGCGGGCCGTAGACGGCCACTCACCGCCGCTGCGAGTCCCGCCGCGGTGCAGCGCATCTCCCACTGCTCTCGGAGCTTCCACTCACTGGGCGCGCCCCGCACCAGGAGCCTGCCCGGACCCCCGACGCAGAGCCCCGACGACTCAGGGAGCGAGATCGGGCACGGGCGCGCGAGAGAGCCCGGGCACGCGAAAGGGCCCCGGCCGAAGCCGAGGCCCTTCCAGGTGACGCGTACTAGTTGATGCGCGAGTACGTGTTGTCGTCGCCGTATTCGTAGATTCCGATGGTCGCCTCGGTGGGGTCACCGTTCTCATCGAGGGTGATCGGGCCGGATGCGCCGTCGTAGTCGATCTGCTGACCCTCGGCGAGGAGCGCAGCGGCGTCGGCGAAGGTCGAGACCTTCTCACCGTCGCCGGAGCCGCCCGACACCTGACGGAGGTACTCGGCGATGTCGGCACCCTCGGTGCTGTTCGCCGCGTACGCGGCCAGAGCGAGCAGCACCGTCGCGTCGTACGACTCGGGACCATAGCTGTAGTCAGCCAGGTTCGGGTCGACGGCGAGCATGCGCTCACGGAAGTCGTCTTCCAGTGCCGGACCGGGCAGCGTGCCCTTCGCGCCGGTGATCAGTCCGGGCGCGAAGTCTGCGCTGTAGTCGAACAGGTTGCCGTCGACGAGCCAGAGCCGGTCGCCGGGGTAGCCCGAGCCGACGAGCGCCGGAATGACGATCTTGGACTCATCGAAGGTGATGAGCGCCACGACGTCGGGGTTCGCGGCGTTGATGGCCGAGAGCTGCGAGTCGAAGTTCGAGTCACCCGTGTTGAAGAGCTCCTCGACCACGACCTCGCCACCCGCCGCCTCGAACGCCGCCTTGGTCGCGGCCGCGAGGCCGGTGCCGTAGGGGTCGTTCAGGACGAGCATGCCGAGCGTCGAAGCGCCGTCTGCAGCGATCTGGTTGCCCAGCACTTCGCCCTGCAGGAGGTCGGACGGCGCGGTACGGAAGTACAGGCCGTTGTCCTCGTAGTCGGTGAAGTCAGGCGACGTGTTCGCCGGCGAGAAGTGCACGACTCCGGCCGCGGTGATCTGGTCGATGACCGTGAACGACACACCCGACGAGGCCGCGCCGATGATCGCCGAGACGTCCTGCGAGAGCAGGTCGGTCACGGAGACGGTCGCGATGTCGGTCGTGGTGTCACCCGAGTCGCGGTAGACGACCTCGATCGTCAGGCCCATGTCGGCTTCGTTGATCTCCTGTGCCGCGAGCTCGACACCGGCCTCCTCGGGCGGCCCGAGGAAGGCGAGCGTTCCGCTCTGCGGCAGGATCGTGCCGACCTTGAGGGTGAGGTCTCGTTCGCCTGCCTCGATGGGCAGGGCGTCGCCGGTCTCGGCCGGTTCTTCCGTTTCGGCCGGCGGCGTGCCGCCGGCTGCACACGCGGACAGGAGGAGGGTGCTGACGCCAGCGATGGCGAGACCTGTCCAGGCTGCGCGAGCCGAGCGAGTGGCCGAGGCCTTCGCGAATGCGCTCATGTTGCTCCTTGGGACTGAAGGATTGGTACACAAAGCAGCGTCTGATGACACCGTGATTTGACAGTATTGCGCCCCCATGGCGGAAACAAGTCACCGCGGTCACAACCGTGTAACACCGCCGGAATCGTTATCCTCCCGACACCTTGGCGCCGTCGCGCGCACGGAATCGGCGTCATCGCATCGCTCGACGCGCGGATCGCGCGTGACCCCCATCGGCGGGTCAGAACGAGCGATCGCCCGTCAGATCGGCTCCGCAGCCAGCCGCCGGGAGGAGCGCACACCTCGGACGAGGTCGAACGTCAGCACCGCGAGCGCGATCCAGACGAGGCCGAAGCCGATCCACCGTTCGAGCGGCATCGGCTCCTGGAGGACCACGACGCCAACGATGAACTGGATGAACGGCGCGAAGTACTGGATGAAGCCCATGTAGATGAGCGGCAGCCTCCGCGAGGCCGCCGCGAAGAGCAGGAGCGGCACCGCGGTCACGGCGCCCGCGAGGAGCAGCAGCACGGTGTGCCAGGCGCTCACCGTGCCGATCGTGAGGCCGGTGGTCATCGCCACGAAGATGAGCTGGATCACCGCGAGCGGCGCAAGCCATGCCGTCTCGAGCGTGAGGCCCGACACGGCATCGACCTTCGGTCCGACGCGCTTCTTGATGAGCCCGTAGAAGCCGAACGAGAAGGCGAGCACGAGTGCGATCCACGGCAGCTGGCCGTACCCGACGGCGAGCACGACGACCGCGACGATCGAGATGCCGACCGCGACCCACTGGGTCACGTTCAGGCGTTCGCGCAGCACCAGCACGCCCAGGAAGACGGTGACGATCGGGTTGATGAAGTAGCCCAGCGCCGCCTCGACGACCTGGCCGGTGAGCGTCGCGAAGACGTAGGTCTGCCAGTTGACGAAGATGAGCACCCCGGCGAGGCCCATGATGAGCACGACACGACGGTCGCGCACGAGTGCGCTGAACGGGCGCCACGCCCTCGTCACCGTGATGAGCAGCGCGCAGAAGACGAGCGAGAGGAGCACCCGCCAGCCGACGATCTCGAACGGCCCTGCCGGCGCGAGCGCGATGAAGTAGATGGGCAGGAATCCCCACAGACCGTACGCGCCGATGGCGAATACGAGACCCGACCGACTGACCGTTCCGGGCGTCTGGGTCGGCGCGGGGATCACGGCTTCGGAACGGGATGGCACCCGCCCACAGTACGCCAGCAGCACGCTTCGGCGCGGCGCAGAGGCTGCCGATCATCGTCGAGATCCGGTCTCCGTGCGGCCCTGCGTCGGTTGCGCCGGAAGTGGCACACCCTTGAAGACGACGAGGCCCGGATGCCGCTGGGGCATCCGGGCCTCGGACGAATGGTGCCGACTAGCGGACGACGACCGCGAGCACGTCGCGAGCCGAGAGCACGAGGAGCTCGTCGCCCCCGAACTTCACCTCGGTGCCGCCGTACTTCGAGTAGATGACCTTGTCGCCGACGGCGACGTCGAGCGGGATGCGGTTGCCGTTGTCGTCGATGCGACCGGGGCCCACCGCCACGACCTCGCCCTCCTGGGGCTTCTCCTTGGCGGTGTCGGGGATCACGAGACCCGAAGCGGTGGTCTGCTCTGCCTCGACCTGCTTGATGACGATGCGATCCTCGAGCGGCTTGATGGAAACCGACACGGTTGACCTCTTTCTTGACGAAGACTGGATTAGCAGCCTCACTGCGAGAGTGCTAAATCGAGTCTAGGGGCGATTTGGCACTCGTGCAACGTGAGTGCCAGCGCACTTCCGGCAATGCTAGCGTGGCCGAGTGGACCGCGCTGAGCTCGTCGAACTCCTGTCCCCCGAGGGACTCCGGTTGCTCGACAGCCTTCCCGATTGGGACTCCAAGGCCGACATCGTGCGAACCGTGGCGGAGCTCCGACGGCAGGGTCATCCGCCCGGACTCGTCGCCACGGTGCTCAGCCAGTCGAAGCTCCGCGGAAAGGCGCGTGCGAAGTTCGGCGAGTTCGCCTCGCGAATGCTCTTCACCGAGGCGGGCCTCGAACAGGCCACGCGTCTGAAGGTCGCCGCGCTCCATGCCGGTCGATTCGCGCGGGCCGGCATCGGCCATGTCGCCGACCTCGGCTGCGGCATCGGCGGCGACGCCCTCGCGTTCGCGGCGATCGACCTCGAGGTCACCGCCGCCGATGCCGACGAGATCACGGCCGCGATCGCCGCCTACAACCTCACGCCGTTCCCGAAGGTGAACGTGCTGCACGCCCGTGCAGAAGAGGTGCCGCTCGGCGGTATCGGGGGCGCCTGGCTCGACCCCGCCCGCCGTACCACCGCGGGCGGCACCACGAGGCGACTGATCGACGCAGCCGACTACTCCCCCAGCCTCGACTTCGCGTTCGGCCTCGCCGAACAGATGGCCGTCGGCGTGAAACTCGGCCCGGGCACCGACCGCGACGTCATCCCTGCCGCGGCCGAGGCGCAGTGGGTGTCCGTCGACGGTGACGTCGTCGAGCTCGCCGTCTGGCTCGGGAGCGTCGCGCGTCCCGGCATCCGTCGCTCAGCCCTCGTCATCCACGGCGATGGCGCCGCCGAGCTCACCGCGGCGGCCGACAGCGAGGATGCGCCCGTCGGCCCCGTCGGCGACTACCTCTACGAACCCGACGGGTCGGTGATCCGCGCTCGACTCATCGGCGACCTCGCGCGCGCGAACGGCGCGTGGATGGTCAATGCGGGAATCGCGTACCTCACGGCGGACACGTCGTTCGACTCACCGTTCGCGCGCGGGTTCCGTGTCATCGAGCACCTGCCCGCCGACGAACGCCAGTTGCGCCAGGCGCTCGCGGCGCGGCGCATCGGCACCCTCGAGATCAAGAAGCGCGGCGTCGATGTCGATCCGGCGACCCTGCGGACGCGCCTCAAGCTCCGCGGCGACGAGAGCGCGACGATCGTGCTCACCCGCGAAGAGGGCCGGCACGTCGCCCTCCTCGTCGAACGGATCTGAGCCCTCGGCGGGAGCGTCGTCGACTCAGCGGGGAAGCGCGCCGAACACGATCGCGTAGTAGCCGATCCACACGGCGGCGAACACGAGTCCGGCGATGCCCGTGCCGATGCCGACGAACGCGAGCGTGCGACCCAGCTCTTCGCGGCGGAGTCCGAGCACCCCGAACACGATGGCCGCGATCGACAGGGGAAGCATCCAGCCCACGAACAGCGACGCCGCAGCGCCCATGATGCCCACGATCGCCGCGATCCAGCTGTAGACCCGGCGTTGGGTCTCCTCCTCGACGGCATCGGATGCCTCGCCCGCAAGTTCGGGGCGGTGCACCACGAGCAACTGGCCGGTGGGAAGGGCATGCAGTTCGCCGGTATCGAACGACACCTCGAACTCCCGCACCGAGGCGTCGGCTCGGAGGGTCGGCTCGGCCGGTTCGTGCGCCGACGACGGGATACCCGCCGCCGGCACGCTCGGCGGAGCGAGCCCGTCGGGCTGCGGCGCGTCGGGCGACGGCTCGGGGGCCTCGCCCTCGGGCGGGACCCCCTCGCGATCGGACATCAGGAACCTCAGAAGTCGGTGCCGTAGTACATCGGGAAGCTCGCGAAGGCGATGCTCCACAGGATGATCGAGATCAGGGCGATCCCGACGCCGACGAAACCGAGGATGATGCCGGTGAGCCACATGCCCTTGGCGGCGGGCTCCTTCTTCTTGCCGAGGAAGCCCAGCACCACGGCAGCGCCCGGGATGATCAGCTGCATGATGCCGCCGACGATCGGGATGAACACCACGAAGAAGCCGACGAGACCCACGATGCCCGCGATGAGCGAGATCAGGCTGAGCACCGGGGTGGGCTTGGCCGGGGCGCTGCCGTACGCCGGCGCGACGTATCCGGGCTGGCCGTATCCGGGCGGCTGGCCGGATCCCGGCTGCGGCGCACCGTAGGCACCCGCGGGAGGCGGCGGAGGCGGTGTTGCGGCACCGTAGGCCGGCGGTGCGGGCGGTGCAGGCGGCTCAGGAGCCGCAGGCGGCTCGGGAGCAGACGGCACCTCGGGAGCGCTCGGAGCGCTCGGCTCTGCGGGGACCCCTGGCGTCGACGGCTCGGCCGGGCCGGGGAATGTCGGCTCGGGCTCCGACGGGAACGTCGGCTCCTCGGGCGCCGGTGGCACGACGGGCTCGTCGGGCCGCGGGGGGATCGTGGGCTCTTCAGGCACCTTCGGTGCGTCAGGGTTCTGGGGATCACTCATGGCGTTCGCCTCTCGTAGTCGGAATGTCGCGACGATCAGTAGTTGAGGGTGCCCGACGTAGCGGCGAGCGTGGCAAGGAACGCGAAGAAGATGATCGTTCCGATGATCCAGAACAGGATGCCCACGTAGCCGATGATGAGGCCGGCAATCGCCATGCCTCGACCCTGCTCGCCCGTCTTCTTGATCTGGCCCAGCGCGATGTGTCCGCAGATGACACCCGCGATGAGGCCGATGAAGATGCCGAGACCGATGATGGACGACACGAGCGAGACGATCGCGAGCGTGTTCGTCTTCGCGCCGGAGGGTTGTCCGTACGCAGGAGCGCCCTGGCCATAGGCCGGCGACGCGGGCGGCACGGAAGCGCCGGGCTGGTCGGGAAGGTTCGGATCGGTCACGGTCGTGTTCCCCTCGATGCTGTGGATTCGCCGCCGCGCACACGGCGCCGGTGCGGGCCCGCGATCGTTCGCGGCATCCGCTGTCTACGCTGCACACACTATCGCGGTGCGCGCGCCGTGCACAGCTTTCGTGCGGCAGCGTCAGACCTGGATCTCGGTCACCGGAAGCGTCGAGTCGGCACCGAATGCGAGCGTCGACGGCTCGTGGCCAGCCATGATGAGCTGTGCGCCGAGGGCGGCGATCATCGCGCCGTTGTCGGTGCAGAGCGAGAGCGGCGGCACGCGGAGCGCGATGCCCGCGGCATCCGCTCGCTCGGCGCCGACCTCGCGGAGGCGGTGGTTCGCCACGACCCCGCCGCCGAGGAGCAGCCTCGGGACTCCGAGCTCGCTGCACGCGGCGACCGCCTTGGAGACGAGCACATCGACGACCGCCTCGCGGAAGCTCGCCGCGACGTCCGCGAGCGGGATCGGCTCTCCGGCCGCCTCACGCTGCTCCACCCAGCGGGCCACCGCCGTCTTCAGCCCCGAGAAGCTGAAGTCGTACCGATGCGCCGCCAGGTCTTTCGGTTGGGTGAGTCCACGGGGGAAGCGGATCGCGGACGGGTCGCCGCCGAGCGCGGCCCGGTCGATCTCGGGGCCGCCCGGGTACGGCAGCCCGAGGAGCCGCGCGACCTTGTCGAACGCCTCACCGGCCGCGTCGTCAACGGTCTCGCCGAGCAGCTCCACATCGGCGACGAGGTCGCGCACGAGGAGCAACGACGTGTGCCCTCCCGAGACGAGGAGAGCGATCGTGGGCGTCTCGAGCGGCGCCGCGTCGTCGAGCAGGTCGGCGCCGACGTGACCGACGAGGTGGTTCACGGCGTAGATCGGGCGGTCCAGCGACACGGCCAGCGCCTTCGCCGCGCCGACGCCAACCATGAGCGCCCCCGCGAGCCCCGGTCCGCTCGTCACGGCGACCGCGTCGACGTCGGCGAGCTCGACATCCGCCTCGGCGAGCGCCGCGCCGATCGTCGGACCGAGCGCCTCGAGGTGGGCGCGCGCGGCGACCTCGGGCACGACGCCGCCGTAGCGGGCGTGCTCCTCCATCGACGATGCGATGACGTTGGCGAGGAGTTCGGTGCCGCGCACGACGCCCACGCCCGTCTCGTCACAGGACGTCTCGATGCCGAGCACGAGCGGAGCGGTGCGGTTCATGCGCCGCCCCGCGGGCCGGTCTCGGCCCCGGGCGCGGATGCCGCGGGTCGCGTCACCGCCGGAGGCACGGCGAGTCGCATCGCGATGGCGTCCACCCCATCGGGCTGGTAATAGCCGCGTCGCACGCCGATCTGCTCGAATCCGAGGGAGTCGTAGAGCGCACGGGCGATGGGATTGTCGGCGCGCACCTCGAGGAAGAGCTCGGCGAGGTGGCGACGCCGCGCCTGCGTGATGAGCGCGTGCATGAGCCCCCGACCGAGGCCGATCCCGCGTGCGAACGGTGCGACGGCGATGGTCTGGATGTCGCCCTGTTCGCTGCCCGAGGGGGCGAGCAGTCCCGCGTAGCCGAGGAGACGGCGCTCGGGGTCGTCCTCATCGTCGTCGACGGCGATGAGGTAGTAGCCGTGCGGGCTCTCGAGTTCACGCCGCATGGCCTCCTCGGGCCACGCGTCGGTGACGAACGTCGCACGCTCGAGTCGCATGATCGCGTCGAGGTCGGCGGCCTTGGCCCGCCGCATCAGCACGCTCATCGCAGGACCCGCTTCCGCGTCGAGGGCGTCACGTCGGGTGCGCGAAGGTAGAGGGGGGCATCGTCGGCGAGGGGCAGGCGGCCCGCCGCGAAGGCGAGCTCGGCGAGCATGCCCACCGCTCCGGCCGGCACGCGCGCCGCATCGATCCGGATGCCGCGCGCGGCGGGCACCTCCTCGCGGGAAACGAGGCCCGGACCGCTCGACCGCACAGGAAGGAGGTCGTCGTCGAGTCCGTCGTAGTCGGAGACCGCGAACTCGCGGCGACGGGCATCGGTGACGACCTGCAGGGCTCCCGTGCCACCTGCTCGGTACCAGGCCCACGCGATCGCGTCGTGGCTGACGACGGGCACGAACGGCCTCGCGATGCCGAGGGCGAAGGCGTGCGCCGCGGCGATGCCGACCCGGAGGCCCGTGAACGGCCCGGGCCCCATCCCGCCCGCGACGCCCGAGAGCTCGGCGGGGCGGACGCCCGCCGCGTCGAGCGCATCGCGGATCAGGTCGCCCACGACCTCGGCGTGCCGCATGGTGTCGTCGGTGCCGGTCTCGGCGAGACAGCGCAGTTCACCACTGGCGCCGTCGCGATCGACGACGGCGACACTCGTGCCCGTCGACGTGTCGATCGCGAGGAGCATGGATCCAGCCTACTGCGCGGCGTCGAAAGGGCTTCCGGCCCAGCGCGGGCCGTAGCCGCGGACGTCGAGCCGGCGCGGCTCGTCGGCGCCGAGGAATTCGGCATCCGAGGCATCCGCGACCTGGCTCGTGTCAGTGCCTTCCTCGCGCTCGATGATCACGTCGAGCCACGACTCGGCCACCTCGTCGACGAGCCCCGCTCCCCACTCGACCACCACGACGGCGTGTGCGAAGTCGAGGTCGAGGTCATCGAGGAGCTCGGCGCTGCCGAGCCGATAGGCGTCGACGTGCAGGAGGGGCGGCCCGCCGACGAGGTTCGGATGGGTGCGGGCGAGCACGAAGGTCGGGCTCTGCACCGGTCCCCGCACACCGAGCCCCTCGCCGATGCCGCGGGTGAGGGTCGTCTTGCCGGCTCCGAGCGGGCCCGTGAGCACGACGAGGTCGCCGGCGCGCAGCATGGCGCCGAGCTGTCGCCCGAACGACTCCATGGCGGCGGCGTCGGGCACGACGGTACGCATCAGGAGCCGCCTCCCACATAGGTGCGCGGCACCCGCGGCCCGATGCGCGTCACGATCTCGTAGCCGATCGTGTCGGCCGCGTCGCCCCAGTCGTCGGCCGACGGGGCGCCGGTCGCCGGGTCTCCGAACAGCACGACCTCGTCGCCGACAGCCACCTCGTCGTCGCCCACCTCGACGAGGAACTGGTCCATCGCGATGCGTCCCACGACGCGGCGCCGTGCCCCGGCGAGCCACACCTCTGCGCGGTCGCTGGCCTGACGGGGCACCCCGTCGGCGTACCCGAGCGGCACGAGCGCAAGTGTCGTGGGACGGTCCGCCCGCCACGTATGGCCGTACGAGGCCCCCGTGCCGACGCCGATGCCGCGAACCGCGGCGACGCGCCCGCGAAGGGTCATCGCGGGGCGCAGGCCGAGCTCGGCCGCGGTCGTGCCGTCGCCGAAGGGCGAGACGCCGTAGCATCCGATGCCGACCCGCACGAGGTCGTACCGCGACTCGGGCAGGCGCAGCGCCCCGGCCGTCGACGCGATATGGCGCACCTCGGGATCGAGCCCCGCGGCGGATGCCGCAGCGAGGGCGGCCTCGAACGCGGCGAGCTGTGCGGCGTCCTCCTCCGCGGAGGTGTTCGCGAGGTGGCTGAAGACGCCGCGGATCTCGACGACCCCCTCGCGTTGCAGGCGCGCGGCGGTCACGACAACGTCGTTCCACGCGTCGGGCGCGACGCCGTTGCGGCTGAGTCCGGTGTCGATCTTCAGGTGCACGCGAGCGCGTCGATCCGCGGATGCCGCAGCCTCCGCGATCGAGGTGAGTTGCTCGATCGACGACACGCCGAGATCGACGTCGCGCTCGACGGCCGTGGCGAATGCGGCATCGGGATCGTGCAGCCATGCGAGGATCGGCGCCGAGATGCCGGCATCTCGGAGTGCGACGGCTTCGACGATGTCGGCGACGCCGAGCCACGTCGCGCCGCCGGCGAGGGCGGCACGCGCGACCGGGATCGCGCCGTGCCCGTACCCGTCGGCCTTCACGACCGCCATCGCGCGAGCAGGCGCCACCATGCGGGCGAGGGTCGCCACGTTCTCGCGAATGGCTTCGAGATCGATCAGCGCCTCACGGAACAGGCGTCGCTCCGCGGCGCCGGGTGCGCTCACGCGAGGGCCCGATCCGCCTCGAGCACCACGAAGGCGCTCGCGATGCCCGCGTCGTGGCTCATGGACAGGTGCACCCGGTCGATGCCGAGGGCCTGAACGTGCTCGGCGAGACCACCGGAGAGCTCGAAATCGGGATTGCCCTCGGCGTCCTGCACGACGCGCATCTCGTGCCACCGGATGATGGCGTGGCCGCCGAGCGCCTTGATGAGCGACTCCTTCGCGGCGAATCGTGCGGCCAGGGAACGAGCGGGTCGGTCCCTCCGTTCGCTCTCAGCGAACAGGCGCTCGACGAGCGACGGTGTCCGCACGATGGACCGCTCGAAGCGTGCGATGTCGACCACGTCGATTCCGATGCCGACGATCACGGCGACTCCTGGCCCGGGGTCACGCGCGTCACTCCACGGTCACGGACTTCGCCAGGTTGCGCGGCTGATCGACGTCGAGACCCTTGGCCTGTGCGAGTTCCATCGCGAACACCTGCAGCGGCACCACCGCGAGCAGCGGCTCGAAGAGCGGGGCCGCGAGCGGGATGCGGATCACTTCGTCGGCGAACGGCAGCACCGCGGCATCCCCGGCCTCCGCAATCGCGATCACGCGGGCACCGCGTGCGCGGATCTCCTGGATGTTCGAGACGACCTTGGGATGCAGGTTGGCCGAGCCGCGCGGGCTCGGAACGACGACGAAGACCGGCTGGCCGGGCTCGATGAGGGCGATCGGGCCGTGCTTGAGCTCGCCTGCCGCGAAGCCCTCCGCATGGATGTACGCGAGCTCCTTGAGCTTCAGCGCACCCTCGAGCGCGATCGGGTAGCCCACATGGCGGCCGAGGAAGAGCACCGAACGAGTGTCGGCCATCCAGTGCGCGAGCTGTTCGACCCGCTCCGCCTGGCCGAGCACCGTCTCGAGCTTCTCGGGGACCGCCTGGAGCTCCGCGAGCTGTGCGGCGAGGTCTTCGGCCGACAGTGTCCCGCGCACGCGCGCGAGGTGGAGCCCGAAGAGGTACAGCGCCGCGATCTGCGCGACGAACGCCTTCGTCGACGCCACCGCGACCTCGGGGCCCGCGTGCGTGTAGACGACCGCATCGGACTCGCGCGGGATCGTCGCGCCCTGCGTGTTGCAGATCGAGATCGTGCGGGCACCCATCTCGCGGGCGTACTTCACCGCCATGAGCGTGTCCATCGTCTCGCCCGACTGGCTGATCGAGATCACGAGGGTGTCGTCGTCGAGCACTGGCTCGCGGTACCGGAACTCGTGGCTGAGCTCGACCTCGACCGGCACGCGCGCCCACTGCTCGATGGCGTACTTCGCGACCATGCCGGCGTACGCGGCGGTGCCGCAGGCGATGACGGTGATGCGACGGATGCCGCGGAGCTCCTCGTCGCCGAACTCGGCCAGCTCGGGGATGACGACCTGGCTGTCGACAACGCGGCCGAGGAGTGTGTTGCGTACCGCCTCGGGCTGCTCGGAGACCTCCTTGCGCATGAAGGACGACCAGCCGCCCTTCTCGGCCGCCGAGGCATCCCACGCCACGTCGAACGGCTCGACCTCGACGGACTCGCCCGCGAAGTCGGTCACCGTGACGTCGTGGGCGGTGATCGTGACGATCTGGTCCTGCCCGATCGCGACGGCGCGCTTCGTGTACTCGACGAAGGCGGCGACGTCCGACCCGAGGAAGTTCTCGCCGTCGCCGAGGCCGATCACGAGCGGGGAGTTGCGGCGTGCTCCGACGACCACGCCCGGCTCGTCGCGATGCACGGCCAGGAGCGTGAACGCCCCGTCGAGACGGGAGACGGTCGAACGGAACGCCGTGCGCAGGTCACCCGCGCGGCGGTACTCCCGGCCGAGCAGCACGGCGGCGACCTCGGTGTCGGTCTCGCTCTCGAACGCGAAGCCCTCTGCGAGGAGCTCGTCCTTCAGCTCGGCGAAGTTCTCGATGATGCCGTTGTGGATGAGGGCGAGCCGCCCCTCGTCGCCGAGGTGGGGGTGGGCGTTCCGATCGGTCGGGCCGCCGTGGGTCGCCCACCGGGTGTGGCCGATACCGGTTCGACCGTGGTGCAGCGGTGTCGCGTCGAGGTCGTCGGCGAGCACCTGGAGCTTGCCGGCACGCTTCGCCGTCTCGATGACACCGTCGTCGTCGACGATCGCGACTCCCGCCGAGTCGTAGCCGCGATATTCGAGGCGACGAAGGCCTCCCATGAGCACGTCGACGCTGTTGCGCTCTCCGACGTATCCGACGATTCCACACATGCGCTCGATTGTATCCGTGGCCGGCTGGGTGCCCGCCCCGCGCCCCCGTCGAGAGCCGACACTAGACTGTCACGGTGCCGGATCCGCAGAGCCCGTCGTCGCAGGTCGCGCAGATCTCTCCGTTCATCGAGCTCGGCCGGGCGGACTGGGCCGCCCTCGCCCCGTCGATGCCGTCTCCGCTCCGCGAGACCGAGATCGTGCAGTTGCGAGGCCTCGGCGAGCCGCTCGACCTCCGCGAGGTCGCCGAGGTCTACCTTCCGCTGAGCCGCCTCCTGAACCTCTACGTCGGCGGAACGAAGTCGCTCCACAACGTGACGAGCGAATTCCTCCGGGAACGGCTGGAGTCGACGCCGTTCGTGATCGGCGTCGCCGGATCGGTCGCCGTCGGCAAGTCGACCATCGCCCGCCTCCTCCGAGAGCTGCTCGCGCGATGGGAGCACACACCCCGCGTCGAGCTCGTCACGACCGACGGATTCCTCTTCCCGAACGCCGAGCTCGAACGCCGCGGCCTGATGGCGCGCAAGGGCTTCCCCGAGTCGTACGACCGGCGCGCACTCCTCCGCTTCGTGAGCGAGGTGAAGGCGGGCGCAGCCGAGGTGCGTGCCCCGTTCTACTCGCACCTGGCCTACGACATCGTCCCCGATGCGCAGGTGACGGTGCGCCGACCCGATGTGCTGATCATCGAGGGCCTCAACGTGTTGCAGCCTCCCGGTCCCGGCCATCGGCTCGCCGTGAGCGACCTGTTCGACTTCAGCATCTACGTCGACGCGCGTACGAGCGACATCGCCAGGTGGTACGAGGAGCGGTTCCTGAAGCTCCAACGCGGCGCCTTCGCGAACCCGCGCTCCTACTTCCACCGCTACGCGAGCCTCACCGAAGACGAGGCGCGGCACCGGGCACGTGAGATCTGGCACTCGATCAACGAACCCAACCTGCTGCAGAACATCCGGCCTACGAGGTCGCGTGCCTCGCTCGTGCTCCGGAAGGGCGCCGACCACACGGTGTCGAGCGTGCTCCTGCGCAAGCTCTGAGTCGCCGGCGCGGCATCCGGGACTCACCGGGCACCGCACCGGGCTCGCGATCAGCTCGCGAGTCGCTCGCGCACGACCTCGGCGAGTGCAGCAGCATGGCGTTCGGCGACGTCCTGCGTCGCGGCCTCCACCATGACGCGCACCATCGGCTCCGTCCCCGACGGCCGCAACAGCACGCGCCCGGAGTCGCCCAGCTCGCCCTCGACCGACGAGACCGCTGCGGCGATCTCGGCATCGGCGTCGAGCGCGTGGTGGTTGACACCGCGCACGTTCACGAGCACCTGCGGGTACACCGTCATCACCGAGGCGAGGTCGGCGAGCGACCTGCCCGTTCGCGCCATCTCGGCTGCGAGGTGGAGGCCCGTGAGCACGCCGTCGCCGGTGGTCGCGAACTCCGTCATGATGACGTGCCCCGACTGTTCGCCGCCGAGCGCCAGCTTCTCAGCAGCGAGCGCCTCGAGCACGTAGCGGTCGCCCACCTTGGTCTCGACGACGCGGATGCCGCGCTCGGCCATCGCACGGCGCAGGCCCAGGTTCGACATCACCGTCACGACGAGCGTGTCGTCGGTGAGCACTCCCCGATCGTGCATCGATACCGCGAGGATCGCCATGATCTTGTCGCCGTCGACGACATTACCGTCGGCGTCGACAGCGAGGCAGCGGTCGGCGTCGCCGTCGTGGGCGATGCCGAGGTCGGCGCCGTGCTCGCGCACGGCCGCCTGC
>Ga0299914_10000752_pt1 | contig 20210 bp, 13 predicted proteins | sample RVTome_10_FD_201361 | JGI IMG/M metagenome (GOLD analysis project Ga0299914, IMG submission 201361) | Soil microbial communities from uranium-contaminated site in the Upper Colorado River Basin, Wyoming, United States - RVT153D57 (version 2) ...
CTACCTAACCGCCACGCGCGAGATCGGGCATCACGAGGAGTTCGTCCGGCTCTCGCGCGAGCTCGTCGCGGCGTTCCCGAAGGACGACTGGGCGGAGCTGACGCTCAACAACCTGGCGAGCCACTTCATCCGCGTGGACGAGGACGCCCGCGCCGACGCCGTCTTCCGCGAGATGCTCGAGCGCTTCCCGAACGGCCGGCACGCGCCGCGCGCCGCGTGGCGGGCGGGCTGGTGGGCGTACAAGGAGGCGCGATACGACGACACCGTCCGCATCTTCGAGCAGGCGGCGGCGCGCTTCCCGCGATCCGACTACCGGCCGCCCTGGCTGTACTGGTCGGCGCGGAGCCACGATCGCGCGGGCCGGAAGGACGCCGCGCACGCGCGCCTCGCGCTCGTGGTGGTCGACTACGCCAACTCCTATTACGGCCGGCTGGCGTCGCGCCTCCTCACCGAGCGGCGCGTCGCGCTGCCGCCGGCCCCGGTCCGCGTCGCCGCGGCGCCCTCGCCGCCCGATCTGCCTCCGCTGCCGCCGACCGAGGGTCTCGTCCGCGCGCTCATCGCGCAGGAGCTGTACGCCGACGCGCTGAACGAGCTGCAGTACGCGCGGCACACGTGGGGGGATTCCGCCGCGATCCAGGCCACGATGGGCCTCGTGCACTCGCGCATGGGCGAGCTGCGCCGCGGCATCAACGCCATCAAGCGCGCGTACCCGCAGTACATGGCGGCCGGCGGGGAGGATCTGCCCGACGAGATGCTGAAGGTGCTGTTCCCGGTCGCGCACTGGGACCTGATTCGCAGGCACGCGCAGGCGCGGGGCCTCGATCCCTACCTGATCGCCGCGCTCGTTGCGCAGGAGTCCACCTTCGATCCCGCGATCCGATCCTCCGCCAACGCCGTGGGGCTGATGCAGGTGCTGCCCTCGACGGGCCGCCGCTACGCGCGCAAGGCGGGCATCAGGCGCTTCCGGAACGCGATGCTCACCAATCCCGAGATCAACGTGCGCCTCGGCACGACGATCTTCGCCGACAAGCTGAAGCAGTTCGGCAGCATCCACCTGACGCTCGCCAGCTACAACGCCGGCCCGTCCGCGGTGAGGCGCTGGATCGAGGAGCGCCGCGATCTCGCCCTCGAGCAGGACGAGTTCATCGACGACATCCCGTATCCCGAGACGCAGGGCTACGTGAAGAAGATCCTCGGGACGGCCGACGACTACCGGCGCCTGTACGGCGGCGGTCCGGCGAAGCGGGCGTCGACGTCCGCAGCCGCGCGCCCCGCCGTCCCCCGGGGATGATCGGATCCCGCCGGGCGGCGCAGTTCACCGAGTCGGTCATCCGCGAGATGACGCGGCTGGCGCAGCTCCACGGCGCGATCAACCTGTCGCAGGGCTTCCCCGACTTCCCGGCGCCCGACGAGGTGAAGCAGGCGGCGTGCGAAGCCATCGCCGCCGACGTGAACCAGTACGCGGTCACGTGGGGCGCCAGGCCGCTGCGCGACGCCATCGCGCGCGACGTCACCCGCCGCCACGGCATCGCCGTCGATCCCGACGCGCAGATCACCGTCTGCTGCGGCGCGACGGAAGCCATGATGGCCACGCTCCTCGGCGCGGTGAACCCGGAGGACGAGGTCATCGTCTTCGAGCCGTTCTACGAGAACTACGGCCCCGATGCGATCCTCTCCGGCGCCTCGCCGCGCTTCGTCCGCCTGCACGAGCCCGACTGGCACATCGACTTCGACGAGCTGGCGGCGGCGTTCAACCCCCGCACGCGCGCCATCATCATCAACACGCCGAACAACCCGACCGGCAAGGTCTTCACGCGCGAGGAGCTGGAGGGAATCGCCGCCCTCTGCCGGCGCTTCGACGTCCTTGCGGTCACCGACGAGATCTACGAGCACATCGTCTTCGACGGGCGCACGCACGTGGCCATGGCGTCGATCGAGGGGATGGCGGACCGGACCGTCACGATCAACGGCCTGTCGAAGACGTTCAGCGTCACGGGCTGGCGCGTCGGGTGGGCGATTGCGCCGGCGCCGCTGACCGGCGCGATCCGCAAGGTCCACGACTTCCTGACCGTCGGCGCGCCGGCGCCGCTCCAGGCGGCTGGCGCGGTGGCGCTGTCGCTGCCCGACTCGTACTACCAGGAGCTCGCGCAGGCGTACCAGGCGCGGCGCGACCTGCTGCTGGAGATCCTGACGCGGCGCGGCTTCACGTGCTACCCGCCGGCGGGTGCGTACTACGTGATGACGGACATCGGCGGCTTCGGCTACGAGAGCGACGTGGAATTCGCGCGGTACCTGGTGAGCGAGATCGGCGTCGCGGCGGTGCCCGGCAGCAGCTTCTACTCCACGCCGGACGGCGGCCGCACGAAGCTCCGCTTCTGCTTCTCGAAGAAGGACGAGACGATGAGAGCGGCGGACGAGCGGATGGCGACTCTGGTACGGCGCGCTCGCCGAGCGCGCCGTTGACGACGCGCGTCCATTGCGGCGGCCTCGGCGAGGCCGCCCTACCGTGAGGCCGCCCGAGCGCTGTCACTCCACCTTCACCCAGACGCCCAGGAAGCGCTCGTCGCGGCTCGCCGTCACCTCCGACGGCCTGAACCCGGAGGCGCTCGTGAGCCGCACCAGCATCGAATTCCGCGCGCGGTCGACGGGGATCTCGATCCGCCGCTCCTCGCCCGGCGCCAGCGTCATGTCCTCGCGCCAGCGCCCCGCCTCGATCGTCAGCGTGTTCGGCACCGGCGCGTTGCGGAGGAACAGCGGCGCGGCCCGGCGCGACGCGTCAGGGTGCAGGACGACCGCGGCACTGTTCCGTCCCCGCACCCAGAACGCCTCGGGCTCGGGAAACGCTCCCTCGTCCATGAAATAGACCGTCGTCGTGCCGTAGCGCACCGCCTGGCGAGCGAAGTCGCGCGTGGGGAGACGATCGGCAGGAGTGATGCGGAGCGGACTGATCGACGCGAGGAGCACGGTCCCGGCGGCCTGCTCGTCGCCTCTGAGCACGATGGCCCTCACGTTGACGGGATAGTCCACCGTCAGCGTCGCGGCATCCTCGACCGTCATCCTCCAGAGGGGCACGAACTCGCGTCCGATTCCGGCGCTCAGCTGACCCGAAGGGCCTGAGCCCTTCGGCGGGACGTCGCGTTCTCCGGGCGGGAGCGCGGCGAGGCCGAACTGGCCGTACGGCTGCAGCTCGTACGCTCCAGCGGGAATCGGGCCGGGCACCGCCATGATCTGCCCGTCGCGTCCGCCGAGGTGGCGCTCCGCGGGGATGATGGTGAGCGCTGGCGGGATGTCATCGACGGTGATGCGGGACAGCGGGTCGAACACGACGCCGACGCCCCGGCGTTCGGCAACCGCGCGCAGCAGATCCATCTGCGCCGGCGCCGGCTGCAGGCCGGTGACGAGGTTCAGCCGCCAGACGATCGACAGCGCGAGCATGCCCGCCACCGCTCCCGCCGCGGCGAGAATGGCCGCGAGCCCTCCGCGCGTTCGCACGAGCCGCCCGTCGGCCGACCGGACAAGCAGCCAGGCCGCGACGAGCGCGGCAATCCACACCAGCGTCTGGAGCCACGCGGCGGGCTCGGGGCTGCGCAGGAAGGTCGGGATGCCTCGGGCGAGATTGGTGAGCGGTCCGGCCCATTCCAGCCAGAGCGCATCCGTCTGGCGGATGTCGTAGGCGAGGCGCCCCCGGTCCACCCACACGAGCGTCGCCGTCATCGCGGCGGAGAGGGCAAGCGAGGCGATCATCACCGCGCGTGTCGCCCGGCGCCCCGCGTTCAGCCACGCGACGGCGGCGGCGATCCCGAGCAGCGGTAGCAGCGGCACCAGGAACCGCGCCGGCGCGCTCCATCCTCCCCACCACATCCTCATCGTCGTCGTGGTGATGGTGTAGGGGAGGATGAGCAGGAGGATCTCGATCGCGAGCCGTGCCGTCCCCGGTCCGGAGCGGCCGGTCGAGAGACGGCGTCCGCGGGCGATCATGATCGCGAGGCCGATGAGGCCGCAGGCGTAGACCGGCGCGTGGGTGAGCAGGCCGAACTGCTGGTCGAAGAGCAGTCCGCCGATGCCGCTCGTGATGAACCACGGCGAGCTGATGGCGTCGAGCAGCGTGCCGTACTGCGACTGGGGGTTCGGCGAGCCGTAGATGATCCAGAAGTACCCGAACCATCCGGCGGCCGAGACGACCGGCACCGCGAGAAACGCCGCGGCCGCTCTCCAGAACACCTGCGGGCCGCCAGAGGCGGGGCCTGCGTGCCCCGCCGCAGCCGTTGCATCTCCGCCCTGCCGCGTCGCGCGCCACAGCCTCAGCACCGTCATCACGCCCAGCCCCCCGGCGAGCAGCGCGAGGCGCGAGTGCAGCCAGGGCAGCAGGGCCAGCGCGGTCCCGTAGAGGATCCACCGCGAGACGGGAGCGGGCTGTGCGGACGCCCGCAGCAGTCCCAGGACGCCAATCATCACGGCCAGCGTCGAGGCGCTGTCGGGATAGAGCGTGAATCCGTGGAAGACGATGGGCACCGACAGCGCGACGGCGGCCCAGCCGAACCACGCGGCGCCGGCCTCGGCCGTCACCATGAATGCGACGCGCCACAGCAGCGCGCCGGCCAGCGCCGACAGCAGCACGATGAACGCCGCCGCCCCCGGATGGCCGGCGATGAGAAAGGCCGGTGCGACGATCGCCGACACGCCCGGCATGTGGATCGAGTAGATCGCACCGTCGGTGCCCCGCTGGACGAAGTCGGGACGCAGGTCGATCGCGACGTACTCCCGGTAGTCGCCGCGCGCGTGATTGTTCTCGATCTGGAGATCGAAGTCGTAGAGCAGGCTCTGCGTGATGACCAGGTAGTGCGGCTCGTCGCCGCCGGGAATCATGGGCGCCACGCGCCAGGCGGCGAGCCCGTAGAGAGCGAGGGTGATGGCCGCGGCGGCGTAGGGAGCGCGGCGCGGATCGGCGAACGCGCCTGTGAACGCCCGCCGGCGCAGCGCCTGGAACAGCGCCGCGAGCAGCACGGCGCCGCCCACGAGGAACAGCAGCGGCCGCGTCCAGATCAGGAACGCCGCCGGCACCGGACCCGGCAGCCACGGGAGAACCGCGAGCGCGCTCACGAGGAGCGGCAGCCACCGCCCGCGCCCGCGTGAGACGAACGCCACGGCCATGGCCGCGGCGAGCAGGAGCGCCAGCGTCCAGAGCGGAGGGAGCACGCCGATGCGCGGTCCCCCCGGATCGGTGAGGGCGAGCGTGCCGCCCGCCGCCCACAGGGAAACGCCCGCGAGCGACGCGACGGCTGCTCGCGTTGCATGCGCTTTCACGCCTGCTAGGATAGCCGCTGGCCCGATGAGTCGCACATTCTCCTGGCTGCTCGTCACCCTTGCGGGTGCGGGCCTTGCCGCAACTGTCTTCTGGCTCGAGCTGACCGACGCCCCCCAGTACGCGGGTGAGCGCGCGGGCGCGCTCGCCCTGTGCCTTGCGGTGATCGTCGCGTGCACCACGGTGAACCTCGGGATCCGGTGGGCGCGGTGGCATTTCCTGCTCCGGCGGTTCGACATCCGGCTCCACACGCGCGACAGCGTGCGGCTGTATTTCTCGACGCTTCCCGCGCTGGTGACGCCCCTGTATCTGGGGGAGCTCGTGCGCGCCCCGCTGCTCGCCGGGCGGTTCCGCGATGCGCGCTGGGCCGTGCCGATCGTGTGGCTCTCGGAGCGCGTGACCGACGCCACCGTGCTTGCCGCCATCCTGCTGTACGCGTTGGGCCACACCGCCGGTGCGGCGGCGCTCCTCGGCGTCTGGCTGCTGGCCGCGAGCGGGTCGCGCCTCGCGCGTCCCTCGGAGGCCGGGCGGCCGCTCATCGAGCGGCTGCCCGTCTTCGGCACGCCGCTCGTGATGATCGGCCTGCTGGGCGCGACGATGGCGGCATGGCTGATGCCGCTGGTGGCGCTTCGAGTGGCCCTCGGGGTGGTCGGCGAGCCGCTGCCGTTCGGATCCGTGGCTGGTGCGTTCTCCCACGCGACGCTGCTCGGTGCGCCCTCGCCCCTGGGCACGGGCGTGACCGGGTCCGCGATGATCCTGGCGCTCGAGGATGCGGGGCTGGGGAACGATGCGGCCGCGGTCATGGTGGCCGTCTTCCGTGCGGGGACCGCGTGGTACGCGGTCGCGCTCGGCCTGGCCGTGCTCGTGAGGAGCCGCCGCAAGCTGCTCGCGTTCATCCGTCCCGCGCTCGCCGGCGACCACTTCGACCTGATCGCGAGCGACTACAGCGCGCAGATTCCGGCGCACATCCGCGATCGCCTGCTCGGCCGCAAGATCGCGGTCATGCGGCGGCGTCTCGAGGGGCAGGGGATTCGGCCGGGCGCCGGCGGGCTCGACATCGGATGCGGCCAGGGCTGGTACGCGGCGGAGATGGCGCTGGCCGGCTACGCGATGACGGCGTTCGACCAATCGGCGGATCAGGTGGCGGGGGCGCGCCGGTACGCGGCGGAGCGGGGCGTGCGGATCGACTTCGCCGTGCTCGACGCGGCGAGGCTGCCGTATCCCGACGCGTCGTTCGACTTCGCGTACAGCATCAACGTGATGCATCACATCGGGTCGACCGAGGCGCGCGCGGCGGCGTTCCGCGAGATCCAGCGCGTGCTGAAGCCGGGCGGCGTGTTCTTCCTGCACGAGATCAACACCGAGAACCCGCTCTTCCGCCTCTACATGGGCTACCTGTTTCCGCTGCTGTGCGAGATCGACGAGGGCACCGAGCGCTGGATCCGCCCGTCGGAGCTGCCGGAGGTGGACGGCGCGGTGTGGGAGCGGGAGGTGGACTACTTCACGTTCCTGCCGGACTTCACGCCGCGGGGGGTGCTGCGGCTGCTTCGCCCGGTGGAAGCGGTGCTGGAGCGGTCGCCGGTGGCGCACTGGAGCGCGCACTTCACGGCGAGGCTGGTGCGGGTGGCGGAAGTCGCAGTCGCTGCAGGGGTCAGACCGGGGTCAGACCCCGGCGGGAATGTCGCTGCAGCTGCCGGGGTCAGACAGACCCCCATCTGACCCCGTCAGTCAGAACCGCCCCACGGCCCCGAAGTAGATCCCGCTCAGCTTCATGTCGCCGGTGTCGAGATCGATGCCGTAGTGCACCGACAGGCGGCGGTAGCCGAACTGCGCCCCGACGTTGCGGTTGATGTAGTAGGTCCCGTTCAGATCGAAGTCGAAGTACCGCCCCTCGTCTTCGTCGATCGTCAGGCTGATGCCCGTCAGCTCGCCCGTGACGGCGAAGTTCTCCGCGAGGTACACGCGGCCGATGCCGCCCACCGTCGGGATCGGCGCCTTGACGTCGGTGAACTCGCTCACGATCGGGCTCGCGATGTCCACGCGGAAGTTGGTGAACTTGGCCTCGACGATGACGCCGAGGAACCCGCGGTCGACCGAGACGACGTCGAACTGGAGCCCGCCGCGGAAGGCGTGCCATTCCAGCTCCGAGTCGACGGGGAGCCCGACGCTGTAGAGCTGGCCGTTGAAGATGATGTCGCGCTGGAGCGTGGCCTGCGCCGTGTACTTGATCGGCGTGTACCCGAACCGCAGCTTGAAGCGCGGGGTCGCGCGGAGCGTCACCTTGAAGTCGGGCAGCGTGGGGTTCTCGAACCCGAGGTCGTCGACGGCGTCGATCTCGGAGCCCGGGATGCCGAGTGACTCGCTGGTCACCACGATATCGGTGTCGGGACGCCAGAGGCCGAACGACGCCTCGACGCGGTAATTCTCGCCCACGCCGGAGCCGCGGGACTGCCTGCGAATCTGCGCGCTGGCCGTATCGGCGGCCACCAACGCGACGCTCACGAGCGCCGCCCACACCAAGAGCCTGCGGACCATCGTCGTCCTCACTGTGTGCCCCGTAGTAATAGGAGTGCCGGACGACAGTCCGCGGCCGGGAGGCGCGACGTCGGCCCTGCTGGGTAGGCTGCCGCAGCATAACACAGCCGCGCCGCCCGTGGTCGTGTGCTCGTTGCCGCTCCGCATCGCGCTTCCCTTCCGATCGCTCCCGTATACTGAGAACGCATGTCGGCGTCGCCGCCACAGGCCGCCGCGTGGCGACGCCTGTGGCCGTATCTGTTCCGCTATCGCGTCGGGGTTGCCCAGGGGCTCGCCTGCATCGTGGCCGCGACCGCCATCCAGGTCACGGCGCCCTGGGTGCTGAAGCTCGCCGTCGACGACCTCACCGAGAGCGTCACCCGCACGAAGCTGATCTATTACGCGCTGCTGCTGCTCGGCCTCACCGCCGTCGGCGGCGTGTTCCGCTTCGGGATGCGGCGCATCATCATCGGCATCTCGCGCCACATCGAGTACGACCTGCGGAACGCCTTCTTCGCCCACCTGCAGCGCTTTCCGCCCGCCTTCTTCCACGCGAACCGGACCGGCGACCTCATGTCGCGGGCGACCAACGACCTGAACGCCGTCCGGATGACGGTTGGCCCCTCCGTCATGTACTCGGCATCAACGGTCCTGACCTTCATCGTCGCCATCATCCTGATGGTGTCGATTGACGTCCGGCTGACGCTGGTGGCCCTCACGCCGCTGCCCATCGTGTCACTGGCGGTCTTCTACTTCGGGCGCGCCATCCATCGCCGGTTCGAACGCATCCAGGCGCAGTTGTCGGACATCAGCGCCGTGGTCCAGGAGGCGCTCTCGGGCGTCCGGGTGGTGCGGGCGTACGGGCAGGAGCAGGCGGAGCTCGAGCGGTTCCGGCAGGCCAACGAGGAGTATCTCGATCGCAACCGCGGGTTGATCCGGCTCCAGGGGCTGTTCTTCCCGACGCTGACGTTCCTGCTGGGACTCGGTGCGCTGCTGGTGCTGTGGCAGGGGAGCCGGGCGGTGATCGGGGGCCGTATCACGGTGGGCGAGCTGGTGGCGTTCAACGCCTACCTGATGATGCTCGCCTGGCCGATGATCGCGTTCGGCTGGGTGACCAACATGCTGCAGCGCGGGCTCGCCTCGTGGCAGCGGCTGCTCGAGGTCCTGGACCAGGCGCCCGCCATTGCCGACGGGGATCGCCACGAGGGCCCGGCGCAGGTGTCGGGACACGTCGAGTTCCGGAACCTCACCTTCGCGTACGACGGCAGGCCCGTGCTCGAGAACGTCTCGATCAACATTCCCGCCGGCCGCACGGTGGCCATCGTCGGCGCGACCGGTTCGGGGAAGTCGACGCTGCTCAACCTGCTGCCGCGGCTCTGGGATCCGCCGCCGGGAACGGTGTTCGTCGACGGCGTCGACATCCGCACGATGCCGCTCGCGGCGCTGCGCTCGATCGTCGGCTTCGTGCCGCAGGAGCCGTTCCTGTTCTCTGACACGCTCGGCGCCAACGTCGCGTTCGCGCCGGAGGTGGCGGCGCTGCCGCCGGCCGACCAGCAGCGGGTCGTGCGCGAGGCCGCGGCCGTCGCGCGGCTCGACAAGGACGTGGAGGACTTCCCGGCCGGCTACGAGACGCTCGTCGGCGAGCGCGGCATCACGCTTTCGGGCGGGCAGAAGCAGCGGACGGCGCTCGCGCGCGCGCTCGCGATGGAGCCGCGCATCCTGGTCCTCGACGATGCCTTGTCGGCGGTGGATACGTACACGGAGGAGGAGATCCTGGCGCGGCTGCGCGGCGTCATGCGCGAGCGCACGTCGCTCATCGTCTCGCACCGCATCTCCACGATCCGGGAGGCGGACGAGATCATCGTCCTGGATCAGGGGCGCATCGTCGAGCGCGGGCACCACGAGGCGCTCATCGCCGCGGGCGGGGTCTATGCCGAGCTGCACCGGCAGCAGATGCTCGAGGAGGAGCTGGCGAGGAGCTGAGGGGCGGCGGCTTCGGCGAAGCCGCCCTACCGTGCGCCGGTAGGGCGCGCTCGCCGAGCGCGCCGCGCGACACTGGCCCGGTAGGGCGCGCTCGCCGAGCGCGCCGTGACAGCAGATGCACGAAGACGAGATCCTCGGCAAAGCCTACGACGCGCGGCTGATGCGCCGCCTGCTGTCGTACCTGCGCCCCTACAAGTGGCCGGCGCTCGTCGCGCTGGGCGCGATCGTCGTCCACTCGGCCCTGCAGCTCGCCCCGCCGTACCTCACGAAGGTCGCCATCGACGAGCACATCGCGGCGGGGCGCCTCGAGGGGCTGGCGCGGCTCGCGGCGATCTATCTCGGCGTGCTGACCGGGGCATTCGCGCTCGAGTACACGCAGACGTACCTGATGCAGCTCACGGGGCAGCGCATCATGTACGACCTGCGCATGGCGATCTACGGGCGCCTGCAGCAGCTCGACGTCCGCTTCTACGACCGGAACCCGGTCGGGCGCCTCATGACGCGCGTCACGACCGACGTGGACGTGCTGAACGAGCTCTTCGCCGGCGGCGTGGTGGCGGTCTTCGGCGACGTGTTCACGCTGGCCGGCATCATGATCGTGATGCTGCTCATGGACTGGGAGCTCGCGCTCGTGAGCTTCGCCGTCCTGCCGTTCATCGCGTTCGTCACCCAGTGGTTCCGCCGCCACGTCCGCGAGTCGTACCGCACCGTGCGCACCTGGATCGCGCGCATCAACGCGTTCCTCCAGGAGAACATCACGGGGATGCCCACCGTGCAGCTGTTCCGGCGAGAGGCGCACAACTACCGCCGCTTCGACGGCATCAACGCGACGCACCGTGACGCGAACATCGACTCGATCTTCTACTACGCCGTCTTCTACCCGTCGATCGAGCTGGTCGGATCGATGGCCGCGGCGCTCATCATCTGGTACGGCGGCCTGCGGGTCATGGCCGACACGCTCACGCTCGGCGTGCTGGTCGCATTCATCCAGTACTCGTCGCGGTTCTACCAGCCCATCAGCGACCTCTCCGAGAAGTTCAACATGCTGCAGGCGGCGATGGCCTCGTCGGAGCGCATCTTCAAGCTGCTCGACGAGCCGGTGGAGATCGCCTCGCGCCCGGCGCCGAAGCGGCGCAACCCGTCCACGCCGCCGCACATCCGCTTCGAGCAGGTGTGGTTCGCGTACAACGGGGAGGACTACGTCCTGCGCGACGTCAGCTTCGAGGTCGCGCCCGGGCAGCGCGTGGGCCTCGTCGGCGCCACGGGCTCGGGGAAGACCACCATCATCAATCTGCTGATGCGCTTCTACGACGTGTCGCGCGGGCGCATCCTGATCGACGAGGTCGACATCCGCGAGCTGTCGCTCGAGGACGTGCGGCAGATGGTGGCGCTCGTGCTGCAGGACGTGCACCTGTTCTCGGGGAGCATCGAGGCGAACATCCGGCTCGGGCAGGACGCGATCGAGGAGGGCGCGGTGGAGCAGGCGGCCGCGGCGGTCGGCGCCAGCCGCTTCATCGACCGCCTGCCCGAGCGGGGCGCCACGGTGCTCGGGGAGCGCGGCGCGACGCTGTCGGTCGGCCAGAAGCAGCTGCTCTCGTTCGCCAGGGCGCTCGCCTTCGATCGCCCGGTGCTCGTGCTGGACGAGGCCACCTCGAGCGTCGACACCGAGACGGAGCTGGCGATTCGGCAGGCGCTCACCGTGCTCATGCGGGGCCGGACGACGCTCGCGATCGCGCACCGGCTGTCGACGATCCAGGACATGGACAAGATCCTGGTGCTGCACAAGGGTGTGCTGCGGGAGTCGGGCACGCACCAGCAGCTGCTCGCCGCGCGCGGGATCTACTACAAGCTCTTCCAGCTCCAGTTCAGGCGGAGCCTCCCCGAACCCGCGGAAAAGACGAGCTGAGGCGAAGGCGGGCATCCGCCTTGCGTCGGACTGGGCCACATGAGTCCCCGTGCGTACGCGCTCCTCGTGGCGATCGTGCTCGGGTTCTTCGGCCTCGGAGCGCTGGTTCCGGGGATGGCGCACTCGCCTCCGATGGAGGCGCCGGCGCTGATCGTGCCGGAGTGCTACGGTTACGTCCTGGGTCTCTTTCCCGTCAATGCCCTCGACAGCCTGCTCTACCTAGCCTTTGCCGGCTTCGGGTTCCTCGCGTGGAGCCGGCTCGCGTCGCCGATTACCTTCGCCCGCCTGACCGGCGTCTGCTTCGCCGTGCTCACGGTGATGGGGCTGATCGAGCCGGCGAGCACGGCCTTCGGCCTGCTCCCCGTCTTCGGGATGGACGTGCCGCTGCACGCCTGCCTGGCGGTCACCGGGATCCTGTACGGCTTCGTCGGCGAGCGTTCCGCGTCGGCGGCCTGAGCGCCCGCGTCCTTCCCTCTTCCTCGACGGGACCCTGTCCGCTACGCGGGGCCGGAATCTGCGGGTCCAACTCATCCGCGCAGTCGGGCGAAGACCCAGCCCGTCTGTGCGTCCCACATGCGCTATACTTCTCGCCGCCCCGGCCACATAAAGGGAAAGGGAGAGGGCAGAAAGGTGAAGATGCTGCCCAGCCCTGCCACTGCACCGCCCGGCGGCACGAACGCTCACTCATCGAGGTTTCAACTGCCGTGATCACCCGCTACCGGACCATCGTGGCCGTGGCCCTGCTCGCCACGCTGCCGACCGCCCCCGCCTTCGGCCAGGACACGAGAGCGGAGGCCATCGCGGCACAGCAGGCGGCCAAGGCGCAGCGAACGCGTCCCTACGAACCGAACGCCGCCGAGCGCGCGCTGGACTTCGCCGAGCGGACGCTGCTCGGCGCGCCGCAGGGCGCCTACCCGTGGGTCGGCAGCGTGCTCTCGGGCGGCGGCCTCGCGGCGGGGCCCGGCTATCGCCACCCGTTCGGCGACACCGCCTCCTTCAGCGTCTTCGGCGGCTGGTCGATCCGCAGCTACAAGACGGTGCAGGCCAACCTGCACCTGCCCGAGGTCGCCCGCGGCAAGGTGCTGTTCGACGTGGACGTGCGATGGGTGGACGCGCCGGCGGTGACGTTCCACGGCATCGGCAACGACACGGTGCGCGGCGACCGCACGTCCTTCGACTTCGAGCCGCTCACCGTCGGATTCACGGCCGCCGCGCGGCCGGTCCGGCTGATCGAGGTCGGCGCCGGCATCGACTACCTGCGCGTCAACACGGGCGCGGGCACCTCCGCGCCGTCGATCGAGGAACGCTTCTCGCCGGCGTCCGCGCCGGGCCTCGGCATCGATCCCGCGTACACGCGCACGCGCGTCTTCGCACAGCTCGATTCCCGGGATGCGCCGGGCTATACGCGGCGCGGCGTCCTGCTGCGCGCGGACCTCGCCGACTACTCGCAGCGCAGCGGCACCGGCTTCGGCTTCAGCCGCGTCGACCTCGACGGCCGGGCGTTCATCCCGATCCTCCGCGCCAACTGGGTCATCGCGCTCCGGGCGCTCGCGACGATGACGGATCCGCACGAAGGTCACGAGGTGCCGTTCTTCCTGCTGCCGTCGCTCGGCGGCGGCAGCGATCTCCGCGCCTACTCCAGCTTCCGGTTCCGCGACCGGAACCGCCTGCTGCTGAGCGCGGAGTACCGCTGGACGCCGTCCGAGTTCGTCGACATGGCGCTCTTCTATGACGCGGGCAAGGTGGCGGGGGACCGGTCCGACCTCGATTTCGACGGGTTGAAGCGCTCGTACGGCATCGGCGCCCGGTTCCACACACCGCGCGCGACCGCGCTCCGCATCGAGTACGCGCGCGGCTCCGAGGGGGGCCGCCTCGTCTTCGCGGCGAGCCCCTCGTTCTGATCCCAGGATGACCATGAACGGACTCTCCCGCTCACCGATACCGCCGCGCGCGCGGCGCGCGCTCGCCCTCGGGCTGCTGGCCGCCGTGCTCGCCGGCCTCTGGCCGCCGGCCGCCCGCTCCTCGGCGCCGCGCTTCTACCCGGACGATCCCATCGCCGCGGAGCCGAACACGCAGGACGCGTCCGGTGTCCAGCCGTGGGAGATCGATCTCGCGTACGACCTCGTCACGAACCTGTTCGGCCGTCCCGGAGATCCCGCCGCCGGTTTGCGGGCGCAGAACGTGAACACGATCGACGAGGTGCCCGACGGCAGCTGGTTCCAGAACCGTCTCGGACGGGTCCCGATCTCGGTCGAGGACATCACGCGCGGGCCGAACATGACCGCCGGGCCCGCCGAGGGCACGTGGACGGTCATCGCGGCGAAGACCGACGGCGTCACGCCGGGCTTCACCATCCGCGACTCGGCGGAGATCGTCTGGTTCCTGAAGTTCGATCCGCCCGGCTACCGGGCGATGGCGACCGGCACGGAGATCGCCGTGACGAAGCTCGCGTGGGCGCTCGGCTATCACGTGCCCGAGAATCACATCGCGCAGCTCGTCCCCGATCGCCTCGTCATCGACGAGCAGGCGACGTACCAGCCGCTCGACCGCAACCGGCGCGGGATGCATCTCGGCGACATCGGCGATCTGCTGGAGCGCGCGGAGCGCGATCCCGACGGCACGTACCGGGTGATCGCGAGCCGGGCGCTGCCGGGCACGCCGCTCGGGGGCTTCCGCTACCACGGCACGCGCCCCGACGATCCGAACGACGTCGTGCCGCACGAGCACCGCCGCGAGCTGCGCGGGCTGGGCGTGTTCGCCGCCTGGTTCAACCACGTGGACGCGAAGGCCGGGAACTCCCTGGACACGCTGATCACCGGCGACGGCCGCGCCTACGTCCGCCACCACCTGATCGACTTCGGCTCGACGCTCGGGAGCGCCGCCGTCTACCCGCGCCCGTACTGGGAAGGGACGCACTATCTGGAGGAGCCGCGCGAGACGGGGAAGGGCATGATCGCGCTCGGCTTCTACCTGAAGCCGTGGCGGACGATGGCGTTTGTCGAGCGCCCGGCGATCGGGCGGCTGCCGGCGGATCACGAAACGTGGGATCCGAGAGCGTGGAAGCCGCGCGTGCCGAACGCCGCGTTCCTCCGCGCGCGCGACGACGATCGATTCTGGGCGGCGCGGCGGCTGGCGGAGATGAGCGACGATCTCATCGCGGCCGCGGTGCGGTCCGGACGTTTCGGCGACGAGGAAGGGGAGGCGATCCTGTACCGTACCCTCATCGCGAGACGGGACGCCATCCTGCGCACCGACCTGCCGGCGGTGAACCCCATCGTGGATCCGGTGCTCGAGGATGGACGCCTTCGATTCCGCAATGCCGCGGTGGACGCTCGCGTCTCGGCCGCGCCCGCGAGCTACCGCGCCGCGTGGCAGCGCTTCGACAACGCCACCGGCGAGACGTCCCCGATCCAGGAAACGACGGCGGGCGGGCCGGAGCTGCCGGCACCCAACAGCCTGCCGTCGAGCGACGGCGCATACCTCCGCGTCGACGTCAGCGCGGCGGGCGGTCCCGAGGCCTGGGCGCAGCCGGTGCAGCTGTACTTCCACCGCACGGGCGGCGGGTGGAAGCTGGTGGGGCTATACCGGTAGCGGAAGTGTAATCTGTGGATTGATTACGTGGATCAGCGCGTCCCGGTCCGGGTCGTGTCGGGCGGCGACTCCTTCGCAGCGGTCTCCTCACTTGCGGGGGCGGGAGGCGCCTTCGCCGGCACATCCGCCTTCGCGTCCGGCCCGCCGTCCTGCGGACCCGGCAGCGTGCTCGGCGGAACGGGGCCGGTGGGCTCGTCGGCGAGGCGCGTGCGGCGCGCCGCCTCGCGGCGATGGAACAGCCGGCCGATGAGCGAGGGTTCGCTCGTCTGCGGGCTCCAGCCCAGGCGCAGCAGCGTCACGTCCACGCGCTGATAGCCGAAGTCGAGCGCCTCGTAGCAGCTCCACATGTACAGATCGAGCCGGCGCCCCTTCACCTTCGGGCCCGTGTCCATGATGGTGTAGATGCCGTCGTGGCGCGCGCCGGGCGCGTCCACCTGAATGACGGAGCCGACCGGCAGCAGCTCCGGATCCGATGCCGCAATCCCCGATCGCACGTTGACCCCTGAGGCGGTCGTCGTCCCCTTGCAGTAGGCGGTCGCCCCGAACTTCAGGCGCGCGCCGGGCTGCGGCGAGGCGGGGTCCTGCGCCGGGAGCGTCGCGAAGCGCGAATCGAGGATCGTCGCCTCGTACAGCCACACGAAGCCCAGGACGACGATGGCCGTCGCCAGCAGCTTGCGCGAGAGCGAGCGCGAGATCAGCATGTTCGATGGCGGTCGGTGACGCTGCAGGACCGGGGTTTCATACGCCGGCCTCGACCTTCACTCGGCGAAGTGCTCGTGTCCCGCGGGCAGGTCTTCCACGTGCGTCCCGCGGCGAAGCGCGACGCCTCGCTCCTTCGTCACCGTGCCGATGCGCGTGAGCGGCAGCCCGCGCACCAGGCGCTCGACGCCGCGCAGGCGTCCGAGCCGCTTCGGCGACACGGTGAACAGCAGCTCGTAGTCGTCGCCGCCCGCGACGGCGGCGGCGACCGGATCCTGCCCCTGCCGCTCGAACCACTGCCGCGCGGCGGGATCGATCGGCAGCGCGCCCGCGTCGATCGCGAAGCCCGCGCCAGACGCCCCGGCGAGCTGCCGCAGTCCGTCGGCAAGGCCGTCGCTCAGGTCGATGCAGGCGGTGGCGGCCTGGCGCCGTGCGAGCTGGAGGCCGAGGCGCACGCGCGCTTCGGGCCGGAGATACCGGAGCGACAGCGAGGCAGAATCCGTGCCGCTGTCATCCGCGGCCATCCTGCGCAGTTCGAGTCCGGCGCGTGCCGCGCCGATGGCGCCGCTGACGAAAACGACATCGCCGGGGCGTGCGCCGTCGCGCCGCATGAACCGGCGCGGCCGCACCGTGCCGACCGCCGTCACGTCGATCACGAGCGGACCCGGCGACGAGGAGATGTTGCCGCCGGCGATGGCGACATGGTGGCGCACGGCCTCGCTCAGCAGGCCGTCGAGGATGGCATCGAAGTCGGGGAGCGGCAGCGACGCGGGGAGCGCGAGCGACAGCAGCGCGTAGCGCGGCTCGGCGCCCATCGCGGCGAGGTCGCTGAGGTTCGCCGCGAGCGCGCGGTGGCCGATCGCGTCGGGCGGCACGAAGCGGCGGTCGAAGTGGACCCCCTCGATGCACGCATCCGTCGTGATGACGTCGAAGGCGTTCCGCACCGGCGCCACCACGGCCGCATCGTCGCCGGGCGGCACGACGAGCCACTCGGGGGGCGCGGGCAGGCGCTGGCGGATGCGCGCGATGAGCGCGTGCTCGCCGGCGGCGGCCACCGTCGATCGATCGCTCACGAGCACGTCAGGGGAGGCCGTCATGCGTCGCTCAGGATTCCTTTCCGAAAAGGGCCGGAAAGACCCCTTCTCTGCGCGGGCCGGAGCATCGGGCTCCTGGCCACGTGGGGTACCGGGCGGCGTGCGGCGGGGCGGGACCAGAGAGGCCCCGCTTTGCCGTGTGGGGGGGTCGAATGAACCTGCGAAAGCAGGTGGAACCGCTGCAAGAGCCGCCCGCCAGGCTTCCTCGCAGCGGAGGCATGCACACGGGGCGGCGTCGCGATTCTCTTAGGTGAAGCGTTGGCTCAAACGAGCCCCCTGAACCATCACGAGCAAAGCAGGAAGCCAACCGATCGTAGCCTGCGGGAGGGCGAGCGTCAAGGGAACGGAACGCCGCGGATCTGCGCATCCAGGCGCAGGCCGCCGGGCGCGTTCGCGGATCAGCGCATGCTCAGCGCGGCGTCGAGCACCTGTTCGATGGCCCGTGCGCGGTCCGCCACCTCGCGCGACTGCGACTGCGCCGCCTCGCGGCAGCGGAACACCTCATCGGCGATGTTGAGGGCGGCGAGCACGGCGAGACGCAGCGAATCGGTGGCGGCGCCCTGGTCGGCGGCCGTCTTCATCTTCTCCTCGACGTACGCCGCCAGCTCGACGATGTAGTGGGGATCCAGGGCGCTGCGGATGGGATACCGCTGCCCCTGGATGACGACGGGCACGACACGCTCGGTGTGCTCGGCCACGGTGTCGGCTACAGGTGCAGCGCCTCGAGCTGCTCCAGCATGTCGGCGACGCGCCCGCGGATCACGTCGCGCTCCTCGCGCAGCGTGGTGAGCTCGGCGCCCGAGCCCTCCGCGTCGGCGACCCGGCGCTCCAGCGCCTCGATCTCGCGCGCGAGCCGGCCGTTCTCCTCGACCAGCCGTCCCTGCTCCATCCGCAGCCGCTCGATCACGCCGACCAGCTGCGATACCTTCTCGCCGAGCCGATCGATCGGCTCCAGATCCACGCCACGAACCGCTGTCTTCGCCATGTCACAACCCTTGGATGAATCCGTTCAGCGCTGTACCGCGTCGTGCTTCGACGCGAGCGCGCGCATGATGTCGTCCATCGCCCGCTGGACTTCCTCGTCCTTCAGCGTGCGATCGGCGGCGCGGAACGTGAGCCGGTACGACAGGCTCACGCGGCCGTCGGGAACGCCCTTGCCCTGATAGCGATCGAACTCGCGAAGATCGACGAGCGTCGCCGGCGCCGCCGCCCGAATCGTGCCACGAACGGTGGCCGCGGGCAAGCCGTCATCGACCACGATCGAGACGTCGCGCACGACGGCCGGCTGGCGGGGCGGGGCGGCCGCGTCCAGCCCGTCCGGCCGCCCGGCGATCAGCGTGAGCGCGTCGAGATCGAGCTCGGCGACGTAGAGCTCGCCGGCAGCCGGGATGTCGCGCGCCGCCGTCAGCTCGGGCGCGAGCTGGCCGATGACGCCGACGACGCGCGGCTCCGCGCCGGCGGCGGCGGTCAGGGACGCCCCGCGGCCGGGGACGAAGTAGTCCGGCGCGGGCGGCGCGCACTCGATTGCGGCGCCCAGGCTCGATGCGATGAGCTGGACGGCGCCCTTTATGTCGAAGAAGTCGACGGCGCGCCGGGTTCCGGTCCAGTGGAGCGGCTGCGCCGCGCCCATCCACGCGAGGCCCAGCGTCCGTCGCTCGCCCGCCGCGCCGAAGGTCGTCCCGAGCTCGAACAGCTGGACGTCCTCGATGCCGTGGCGCCGGTTGTGCGCCGCGGCTTCGAGCAGCCCGGGGAGCAGCGACGGGCGCAGCACCGCGAACTGTTCCGAGAGCGGGTTCAGGATCTCGACCTGGTCGGCGTCGGCCGCAAACGGCTGCGCTGCGCGGCGCTCGATGAAGGAGAACGTGACGCTCTCCGAGAACCCGGCGGCACCGGCCAGGCGGCGGACGGCACGGTCGCGTTCCAGCCGCGGGTCCAGCGGCGCCGGCGGTGCGCCGAGCGCCGGGAACGAGGTGGGCAGCCGGTCGTAGCCGTGATGCCGCGCGATCTCCTCGATGAGGTCCACGTCGCGCGAGACGTCCACCCGCCAGGAGGGAACCGTGACGCGCCAGACGGGACCGCCGTCGGGGCCCTCCACGCCAACGCCGACCGCGAAATCCTGCGGGGCGTCAGGCGGAAGGCGCAGCTCCGACGCGGCGGCAGCGGCCGCGTCTTCCACGGCGAAGCCGAGGCGCTCGAGGATGCGCCGCGCCTCCTCGTCGGACACCGGCGCGCCCAGCGTCCGCTCGATGCGCGAGAATTCCAGCGTCACCTCGACCGGCTTCCGCACGCCCGGATGGACGTCCACCCAGCCGCCGAGCGCGCGGCCGGCGCCGATCTTCTCCAGCAGGTGGATCGCCCGCGCGATCGCGAGCGGCGCGGCCTCGATGTCGGCGCCGCGCTCGAAGCGGTACGACGCCTCGGTCGAGAGTCCCAGCCGGCGGCTCGCGCGGCGGATGCCCGCCGGCTCGAACCATGCGCTCTCGAGCGCGATGATGCGTGTCGCGTCCGATACTTCGCTGTCGGCGCCGCCCATGATGCCGGCGAGCGCCTGCGGCCGCTCCCCGTCCGCGATGACGAGCATCCCTGCCGCAAGGTCCCGCTTCTGCCCGTCCAGCGTCGTCACGCGCTCGCCCGCCCTGGCGCGCCGCACGTGCAGCGACCGCCCGGCGAGCCGCTCGAAGTCGAACGCGTGCATCGGCTGCCCGATCTCGAGCAGCACGTAGTTGGTGACGTCGACGATGTTGTTGATGGCGCGGACGCCGGCGGCGGCGAGGCGCCGCTGCATCCAGTCGGGCGAGGGGCCGACCCGCACCTCGGCGAGCGCGCCGCAGTAGCGCGCGCAGCCGTCCGGCGCCTCGATCGTGACCGAGAGATCGCCGGCGCGACCCGGCTGTCCGGCGCCCATGGCGGCGGTCTCGGGCGCGCGCAGCGCGGTTCCGTATTTTGTGGCCGCCTCGCGCGCCAGGCCCCGCACGCTCAGGCAGTCGGGACGGTTCGCCGTGATCTCGAAGTCGATCACGGCGTCCTCGGACGGGTCTGCCGTGCCGGGCGGGGGATCGATCGAGCCGACCTCGAAGCCGGCCATGTGGAGGTCCGACGCCAGCGCGGCCGCGTCCACCGA
>Ga0299914_10000753_pt1 | contig 20210 bp, 20 predicted proteins | sample RVTome_10_FD_201361 | JGI IMG/M metagenome (GOLD analysis project Ga0299914, IMG submission 201361) | Soil microbial communities from uranium-contaminated site in the Upper Colorado River Basin, Wyoming, United States - RVT153D57 (version 2) ...
GGCGCTCTGACCGCGCGACGCGAGCGCGAGCGCGCGATCGAAATCGATGTCGCGGGCGCGATAGCCCGGGGTCGCCGCATTGGCGATGTTGGACGCAAGCAAGGACAGGCGCTGCGACCTTAAGGTCAGCGCCGTGCCGTGGATGCCGAACAGGCTCTCGCCCTGTGCCATCTTGCACTCCTAAAACTTTGCCCCGGCCCGTCGTTATTTTGACGGCAAGGGCGTATCCCCACACGTCCTAGCAACGATCGTGCCAATTGCGGCGATCATGGGCCGGGTGCTGCTGCGCTGCGTCCGGACGGGGGGTGAACCGGCAATGTCTTGCCGGGAGCGGCAAAAAATTGCCGGGGGCTGGAGGGTTAGTGTGATCGGCGTCCTTGATCGGTTTATCGATCCTCCGGCCCTGGCCCTCGTCGCCGGCGGCACCTTCTTCGTCAGCTTGCTTCCGGCCACCGGGCGCGACCTGCGTCGCGCCCTTGGCGCGCTGATCCCCTTGCTGCGCGCGCGACCCGCGCGCGACGCCGAGGTCGCCCACGCCGCGGTCTGCAGGATCCAGCGCATCTCCGAATATAAGGGTACGATCTGCGCCGACTGGGTGAAGACGCCGGTCGACTTCGTCCACCGCGCCGCCTGCCGGCTCGCCGATGCGCAGAACAGCGAGCTGTTCGCCTCCTGGGCGCGCGAGGAGCTCGAGGACCGGCGCGCCCGCCACCGCGCCGCGATCGGCTTCTGGCGCCATGCCTCGGAGATTGCGCCGGCGATGGGCATGATCGGCACCGTGATCGGGCTGGTCGCGATGTTCGCGCGGATGAACGACCCCGCCACGATGGGGCCGGCCATGGCCCTGGCGATGCTGACCACGCTCTACGGCCTGGTGTTGGCCTTCCTCGTCGCCGGGCCGATCGCGGCGCGGCTCGAGCGGCTGTCCGAGGCCGAGGCGCAGTGGCAGACCCGGACCGTCGACCGCCTGATCGCGCTCGCCCGCGCCGAGGAAGAGGAGAGGCGCAGCTGGCGCGAACGCCAATTGCGCCAGGCCGGATGAGCGCGATCCCCGTCCCGCGCTGGGCGGTGAGCTTCGCCGACCTCGGCCTGCTGCTGCTCGGCTGCTTCGTGCTGCTGCACGCGATGGAATCGGCGCGGCCGAAAGCGGCCGCCGACGCCCCGCAAGCGGAAGCGACGCCCGGACGGGCTTATGCCGCTTCCGATCTGTTCCAGCCGGGCGAGGCGGTGCTCCGGCCCGAGGCCCGGCTTCGGCTGCAGGCCGAGGGCGCGCGCCTGGCCGCGCGCCGGATCGAGATCGTCAGCCGGGGCGGGGGCGAGAGCATCGGCCGGCTCGACCGATTCGAGCTCGGCGCCGCGCGTGCCGCGGCATTCGGCCGGGCGCTTCAGCAGGGCGGGCTTCCCGCCAATGCGATCGCGATCACGACCTCGGCGGACGGCGCCGAAGCGCAGGTCATTACCGTCCGCGTTCGGTAGGCAATGACCCGTTGAGGCCATTTCAATCCTCCCCCGGAGTTCCGGGGGAGGGGGACCGCGCGAAGCGCGGTGGAGGTGCTTCTTTCCGTTCAGAAGGCCCCTCCACCACCCTGCGGGTGGTCCCCATGAGCAGGTCGCCGCGTCCCCCGGACGCGGCTTTGGTTCGCGGGGCGAACCAATCCTGCTCATCCTGCAACTGCAGGGAAGGATGAGGAAATCGCGAGTACCTGCGGCCGAACCTCATCTGGCACGACGCTTGCAACATTCTCCAGGAATCTGTGGAGAACGTGCGATGACGACAATTTTCCGACGCCTGCCGATGCTCGCCGCCGCGATTGCGGCGCCCGCTTTTGCGCAGGGTTTCGAGAATCTGGAGATGCTCGACAACCGCATCGCCGCGGCGCTGGGTGCGTCGATGGGCGAGGCCGGCGGCGCCGCGACCCGGCTCGACCGGCGGCTGCGGCTGGCGGCCTGCCCGCAGCCGGCCGAGATCGGCGCACCTTCGGCTGGCGCCGTCACGGTGCGCTGCGTGCCGGTGGGCTGGCGGATCCGCGTGCCACTCGCCGGCGGCGGCGCCGCCTATGCCAGCGCGGCCGCGCCGATGGCGCCGGCGGCCCGCGTCGAGCCCATCGTCCGGCGCGGCGACCAGATTCAGCTGGTCGCAGCGAGCCGCAATTTCTCGGTCAGCACCCTCGCCATTGCCGAGCAGGACGGCGCCCCCGGCGACCGGATCCGCCTGCGGACCGAGCGCCGGTCGGCGCCGATCTTCGGCCTTGTCATGGCCGACGGGAGGGTCTCGTTGCCGGGATTTAATTAAGTCTGAACGCTGCCGTTATTGGACCCGAGAGTATCGGGCGTAGCGTGCGAAAGGATCGAGCGATGATCGACAGGATTGGACAGAGCGGACCGGGCCGGATCGGCGTCGATCGTTCTGAAAAAGCCGCCCCGGCGGCCTCGGTCAATCCGCGCGCATCGTCCCGGCAAGGCCCGGTCGAAAGCGCCGTCTTCGAGATCGCCGCTTTGGGCGCGCCGGTCGACGGCGCCAAGGTCGCCGCGATCCGCAGCGCCATCGCCGAAGGCCGCTACCCGGTCGACGCGGAGCGTATCGCCGAGCGCATGATCGCGCTCGACCTGCCGGCGCACGAGCAATGAGCCTGGCCAGCCTCGACCGGCTGACCGCGGCTCACGAAGCGCTGATCCGCGCCCTCGACGGTAATGATCTCGGCGTGCTCGACGAAGCCAGCCGCGCCCTCGCCGGCGCCGTGGCCGCAGCCCGCACCGAGGGCGACTGGCCGACCGGCCCGGACCTCAAGGAGCGGCTGCTCAACCTGGCCGCCCTTGCCCATGTCGCCCAGATCCGAGTCAATTTTCTGACGGACAAGATCAGGCGCCGGATCGACGCCGTCGCGGCGCTGCGCGGCGAGCCGGCGATGACCTACCAGCCGGTGCACCGCTAGGGCGGACGCTCCAGCGAAGGTTACGGTCCCGTACGAATGGGAACCGTGAACTTCGTGCACTTTGCCAGAATTCCGGCGAGTTTCCTGAACGGATTCGGTCCGGGTTCGAGCGCGTTGACGGCGAGTTTGCACGTGGATCGCTGCCGCATATTTTCAGTTTGACGATGCGAAAGAGCCGGTGCCCGCCGCGACGCGCGGCTTGCCGGATTGGCGTATCGGTCCAAATCCTACATTTCTAGAACAAAATGAGAACACCGTCGCCAATCCTCCCTGTCCGCGAAGCGGATGGGGAGGGGGACCAGCCGTAGCTTTAGCGAAGGCTGGTGGAGGGGCAAATCGCGGAGAACGGCCCCTCCACCAGCCTTCGGCTGGTCCCCCTCCCCATGAGCTGCGCTCACAGGGAGGATAAGGGTGGCATGCACCACTCACCCGATTTGGCACGCTCCTTGCGATGGACGCTCCGAAGCGAGAGGAGCGTCATGATTCCGACGACTTATGGCATTGGGCAGATGGACGGGGGTCGCGATCGCGTGACCTCGGCGATCCAGCTCGCCTCCGCCCGCACCGGAGTCGCGTTCGGCTATCTGCTCAACCAGGCCCGGATCGAGAGCAGCTTCAACCCGAATGCGCGCGCCCGCACCTCGAGCGCGACCGGGCTCTATCAGTTCATCGACCAGACCTGGCTCGGCACCGTCAAGCAGCATGGCGCCGAGCATGGGCTCGGCTGGGCGTCGGACGCGATCCGTCGCGGCGCCAATGGCCGCTATTATGTCGCCGATCCCGGCATGCGTCAGGCGATCCTCGACCTCAGGCGCCAGCCCGAGGCCGCCTCGGCAATGGCCGCGGAATATGCCTCCGACAATGGCCGCTATCTCGAGAGCCGCCTCGGCCGCCCCGCCGAGCCGGTCGACCTCTATCTCGCCCATTTCCTCGGCGCCGGCGGCGCCGCGCGCTTCCTGCGCGCCCATGACGCCAATCCCGGCGCCGCGGCGGCACCTTTGCTGCCGGCGGCGGCGCGGTCGAACCGGGCCGTCTTCTACGACCGCAGCGGCAGCCCGCGCAGTCTCGCCGAGATCCGCGATCGGTTCGCCGCCCGAATCGGCGGCGACGGCGGCGTTCCGGTCCAGCGGCCCGCGCCCGGCTTCGCCCGCGAGATGCGGATGGCCAGCGCCACCGCGCCGGAGTGGGACCGGCCGCGCGCCACCGTCCAGCCGCAGCATGCGCGGCTGGCCTATCTGATGCTGGCCCAGCTCGGAGAGATTGAATGAGCCAGATCGCGATGAAGCGCGCCGTCTGGCTCAGCGCCGGCCGCGGCGCCGTGCTGCCGGTCGCCACCTTGCTGGTGGTGATGTTGATGGTGGTGCCGGTGCCGGCGACCCTGCTCGACCTCGGCTTCATCACCAACATCATGATCAGCCTTGCGGTGCTGATGGTCGCGCTGAACGTCGCCAAGCCGCTCGATTTCTCCTCCTTCCCGACCGTCCTCCTGTTCGCGACGCTGTTGCGGCTGGCGCTCAACGTCGCCTCGACCCGGGTCGTCCTGGTCAACGGCCATGAGGGTTCGGACGCGGCCGGCCATGTCATTGAGGCGTTCGGCAATTTCTTGATCGGCGGCGATTATGCGGTCGGCATCTTCGTCTTCATGATCCTGATGATCATCAACCTGGTCGTCATCACCAAGGGCGCCGGGCGCGTCTCCGAAGTCTCGGCACGCTTCACCCTCGACGCCATGCCCGGCAAGCAGATGGCGATCGACGCCGACCTCAATGCCGGCCTGCTGACGCCGGACGAGGCCAAGGCGCGGCGCCAGGAAGTGGCGACCGAGGCCGATTTCTACGGCTCGATGGACGGCGCCTCGAAGTTCGTGAAGGGCGACGCCGTCGCCGGCGTGCTGATCCTCGTCATCAACATCATTGGCGGCCTGGTCCTCGGCACGCTGAGCCACGGCATGTCGCTGGCCGATGCCGCCTCCAACTACATCCTGCTTGCGATCGGCGATGCGCTGGTCGCGCAGATACCGGCCCTGCTGCTGTCGATCGCGGCCGCCTCGATCGTCACCCGCGTTTCCTCGCCGCTGGACCTGTCCGGCCAGATCGCCAGCCAGTTCGGCTCGGCCCGCGCCTGGACCCCGGTCGCCGCGATCCTGTTCATCATCGGCATATTGCCGGGCATGCCGCACATGGTGATCCTGCCCGCGGCGGCGGTCGCCGGCGCAGTCGCCTGGAAGCTGCGCAAGGCGGCCTTGGCCAAGGAAGCGGCGGAAGTTGCCGCGTCCGAGGCCGTGCCGATGGCGCCGCCGAGCGCGATCGGCTGGGACGAGGTGTCGGACGATGCCGCGCTCGGGCTCGAGCTCGGCTTCGGCCTGGTCGGCCTGGTCGACGAGCGCAAGGGCGCGCCTTTGATGAACCGGATCACCGGCATCCGCCGGCAATTGTCGCGCGAGCTCGGCTTCGTCGTGCCCTTGGTCCGCGTCCGCGACGAGCTGACGCTCGCCCCGAACACCTATCGGATCACTGTCTCCGGCGTCGTCGTCGCCGAGGACGAGGTCTGGCCCGACGATCTGCTCGCGCTCGATTCGGGCGATCTGCTCGACCGCGTCGACGGCCGGGCGGTCAAGGATCCGACCTTCGGCCTGGATGCGGTCTGGATCGCGCCGGCGCAGCGCGCCGAGGCGGTCGTCGCCGGCTATACCGTGGTCGACGGCGCGACCGTCGTCGCCACCCATCTCAACCAGGTGATCCAGGCCGGCGCCGCCGATTTGTTCGGGATGGACGAAGCGCAGAAGCTGATCGACGCGCTCAAGGAAAATGCGCCGCAGCTCGCCGCCAATCTGACGCCGCAGCCGCTCAGCCTCGCCGCCTTCGCCGCGCTCTGCCGCGCGCTGCTCGCAGAAGGCGTGCCGCTCAAGGATTTCCGCCGCATCGCCGAGGCGATGGCCGACGCGGCCCGCGAGGAGAGTGACCCGGTCCAGCTGGTCGAGGCGGTCCGCCAGCGGATCGGCGCACTGATCGTCCAGACCCTGGTGCCGGTACGGATGCCGCTGCCGGTGGTGACGCTCGACCCGGGGCTCGAGAATTTGCTCGGCCAGGCGGTGCGCACCGGCCAGGGCGCGGCCCATCCGATCGAGCCCGGGCTCAGCCAGCGCATCGTCCAGGCGATCGGCGAAGTCGCCGGGCCCCTGCTCAGCCAGGGTCGCCGCTTCACCGTCGTCACCTCGCCGATCGCCCGCCGCGCGCTGTCGCGTCTGCTGGCGCCGCATGTGCCGGACGTCCCGGTCCTGTCCTTCCTCGAAATTCCCGACGGGAAGCCGGTCGAGGTCGTCGCCATCGTCGGCGGCGAGCATCACCACCAACCACAGCTTGAATCGGAGGCCGTTGCGTGAGTCCAGTTTTGAAGCGAGCGCGCCTGTTTGCCATAGCCAGCGGCAAGGGCGGCGCCGGCAAGACCAATGTCAGCGTCAACCTCGCGGTCGCGCTCGCCCAGCTCGGCGGCCGCACCATGCTGGTCGATTGCGACATGGGCCTGGCCAATGCCGGCATATTGCTCGGCCTGCCGACGCGGGCGACGATCGGCGACCTGCTCGCCCGGCGCTGCAGCATCGCCGACCTGATCCAGATCGGACCGGCGGGCCTGCATTTCCTGCCCGGCCATAGCGGCACCGGCAGCGGATCGACGCTTTCCGCGTTCGAGCGCGGCCGGCTGCTCGACGCGCTCAAGCCCTATATCGCCTCGTTCGACCATATCGTGATCGACACGGGCGGCGGCATCGAGCCCTCGTCGCTCGCCTTGATCGCGGCCGCCGACACGCCTTTGATCGTGCTGACCCCCGAGCCGACCTCGTTCGTCGACGCCTATGCGATCGTGAAGGCGCTCAACGTCAGCCACGGCACGGCAAGCTTCGAGATCGTGACCAACATGGTCGCGCATGACAGCGCCGGCCGCGACTTGTTCGACAAGTTCCGCGCGGTGGTCGGCCGCTTCCTCGACGTCGACCTCATCTATGCCGGGCCGGTCAGCAACGATCCCTATGTGCGCGAGGCGGTGCTTCGCAAACGCTGCGTGGTCGAGACTTTCCCCGGCGCCCCGGCCTCGCGCGCCTTCGCGTCACTGGCGCGCAAGCTGGCACGGCCGGTCCACATGGACATGGACGCGTTCGCCGGCCGCGCGATGGAGGTCAGCCATGGCGCTCATTGATCCGCAATTTGCGGCGGTCACCTACCGCAAGCAGGCGGCGCCGCCGCCGGACGCGCTGGTGCGCACCCACATGGCGCTGGTCCGCAAGATCGCCTGGCATGTCCACGGCCGGGTCGCCTCGGCGATCGACGTCGAGGATCTTGCCCAGATCGGCATGGTCGCCCTGGTCGAATCCGCGAACAGCTTCGAGGATCGCGGCCACGCCTTCGCAACCTATGCGACAATGCGCATCCGCGGCGCGATGATCGACCATCTGCGCAAGCACGCGACCTTGTGCCGCGCCGCGATGGCGCGCCGGCGCGAGCTCGCCGCCGTCCGCCACCGCGTCGAGCAACGGCTCGGTCGCGGTGCCAGCGACGCCGAGATGGCGGAAGAGATGGGGCTCGACGCGGCCGATTACCGGATCCTCGTCGACGACAGCCAGGCGGCGCAGCAGGAATCGATCGACGACATCTATTCGGACCATTCGATGTGGTTCGCCGATGTCGAGGAAGCCGCCGACGAGGCACTCGACCGCGAGCGGCTGCAGGAAGCGGTCGCCGACGCGATCCGCACCCTGCCCGAGCGCGAGGCGATGGTGCTGCAGCTCTATTTCGTCGAGGAGATGAACCTGGAGGAGATCGGCCAGACGCTCGGCGTCGGCGCGGCGCGGGTCTGCCAAATCAAGAAGGCAGGGCTCGATCGAGTGCGCGAGCAATTGAGGGAATGGGCATGACGACCGACTCCGTGACCGCGAGCGAGCTCGCGACCCTGCTCGACCGCGTTCCGGCGGGAGTCCAGATCTTGTCGCTCGACTGCTTCGACACCTTGATTTGGCGTAATTGCCACGCACCGACCGACGTCTTCACCGAGCTCGATCCGGACGGCGGCACCTATCTACGCGGGCGCGCCGAAGGCCGTGCGCGTCAGCGCGCCGGGTTCGAAGGCAAAGGCAGCGAGGTTTCGATCGAGGATATCTATCGCAGCCTCGATCCGAATGCGGACGCGGCTGCCGTTGCTGCGAGCGTCTCGCGCGAGCTCGACGCCGAAGCGCGCCATTGCTTCGCCTTCGCGCCGACGGTTGCGCTGATGCGCGCTGCGAAATCGCGCGGTCTCCAGGTCGTGATCGTCAGTGACACCTATCTGAGCGAATCCCAGCTGCGCGACTTGATCGGGGCGTCCGCGGGGGCGGACGTGCTCGCTCTGATCGATCGCATCTTCTGCTCGTCCGAATATGGCAAGGGCAAGGCCGCGGGCCTGTTCGAGCCGGTGATCGCGGCGCTTGGCGCCCCCGCCGCGGCGATCGTCCATGTCGGCGACAACAGGGTCGCCGACCGAATCGCGCCGGCAAAGTTCGGTATCCAGGCAATCCATTTCCGCCAATTTGCCGATGCGTGCGAGCAGCGCCTCCGGCTCGAGGCCGCGGCCGCGACGATCCTCGATCCCGGGGTGCGCATTCGCCGTCCCGCATTGCAGCCGCACCGCGCACCTCTGTCGCTGCGGCGCGAGACGGACCCGGTCGCGGCGCTCGGCCACGATGTCCTTGGCCCAATCATGCATGCGTTTGCCCGCTGGATCGAGAGCGAGGCCGCCGCGCTCGAAGCGCGGAAGGGCCGGCCGACCAAGATCCTCTTTTTGCTTCGCGACGGCCATCTGCCGCAGCAGGTGTTCGAGGCGGTGACCGGCCAAACCGGCGCAGCCATCGAGCTCAGCCGATATACGGCGCGGCGCGCGTCCTTCACCAGCGAGGGCGTGATCCGCGACTATCTCGCGTCGCAGGCGGGCAATGGCCGCATCGCGATGCTCGCACGCCAGCTCGGCCTCAGCCGCGCTGAGGGCGAGCGGATCGGCAAGCCAGGCCGGCGTTCGTTCGAACGCACGGTGCTGACACCCGCCATGGTTCGCCGGATCGTCGAACGATCGACGGCATTCGCGGACAAATTGTTCGCCCATCTCGCTGCTCAGGGGATCGAGCGCGGCGACAGCGTCATGTTCGTAGACCTCGGCTATAATGGCAGCGTCCAGAATCATGCCGAGTTCGTGCTGCGCGACCGCTTTGGGCTCGACATCGCCGGCCGCTATCTGCTGCTACGCGAAGAGCATCGCTCCGGGCTCGATAAGAAGGGCCTGCTCGACAAGCGCAGCCTCGACACCAACGCGCTCCACGCCTTGTGCGGGCCGATCGCGGTGATCGAGCAATTGTCGACCGCCGCCCTCGGCTCGGTCGCCGACTATGCCGCAGACGGCACGCCGATCCGGAAGCCCGCGGGCGCCAAGGGAGCGCAGAACGAGATACGCGACCGAGTCCAACAGGCCTGCATCGATTTCGCCCGCTATGCCGAAACGGCCGTCTATCGGGCTGCGATTTCGGACGACGCGGAAGCCCGCCGACAAATGGCCGCTTCGGCGCTTGCACGCCTGCTGTTCCTGCCGACCGCATCCGAAGTCGCGATCTTCGAGGCGTTCGAGCATGACGTGAATCTGGGCACGGACGACATGATCCAGATGCTCGACCTTGCCCAGTCCCGCGAAGGTCTGCGCCGGCACGGCTGCCTTTATCTCAACGGCGCGGAGCGCATGTACCTGCCCGGCGAGCTGCAGCCGCACGGCCTCCCGTTCAACCTGACTCTGTTCAACAGCCAGCGCTTCGGCCTCGAGCTGCGCGGCGCCGACCTGCGCGGCGCTCCGCTCAAGCTGTCGGTGCTGATGGTCGACGACCGATCGCAGACTGCGATCGAGGTCGACGCGCACGCCACCCATGACGGCTATCACGTCGCCCTGATTCCGGTCGGCGCGGGCCGCTTCGCGGCCGGGATCCAACTCGGCGCCTTGGGCGACTGGATCCAGATCGACGAAGTGGCTTTCTATCCGGTCAGCCGATTCACGCCGACGCTCGGGGCAGAGCCTTGCCCGCCGATTCCGGCGACGATCGTGCATGAGGACATGCAGGAAGAGGCGCCCGGCCTGTACCGGTGCGGTTCCGGCGCGCTGTTGATGGCGCCGCCGCTGCCAAGCCTGGCCAAGGAGCCGCACCTCCTCGCCATCACCTTCCGGCCGCTGCTGCGGCGCGAAACCCAGACAATGAGAAAGGCCGCCTGATGTCCGACCTGCTGATTCATTCGATGTCCGAATTTTCGGAGATCATCCTGCCGGCGCTCGAGATTGCCGGCGCGACCGAGATCGTCGAGATCGGGGCCGAGTTCGGCGGAATGTCGACGGTGCTGGCCGACTATGTCGCCGCCGAGGGCGGTCGCCTGACCAGTATCGATCCTTCGCCCAAGCCGGCCTTTCTCGAATGGGTCGCTAGCGAGCGGCATATCCGCCATATCGCCGCGCCGAGCCTGGATGCGATCAGCGGTCTCGCCGATGTCGACGCCTGGGTGATCGACGGCGATCACAACTGGTTCACCGTCTATAACGAGCTGAAGCAGGTCGAGGCGGTCTGCCGTCGTGACGGCAAGCCGCTGCTCGCCTTCCTGCACGATGTCGCCTGGCCCTGCGCGCGGCGCGACCTCTATTATGCGCCGGATCGGATCCCCGAGGCATTCCGCCAGCCCTATGATTATGAGGGCGGAATGCTCCCGGGCCAGAGTGGGCTGGTGCCGAACCGCGGCTTGCGCGGCGAAGGCCAGTTCGCTGTCGCGACGTTCGAAGGCGGGCCGCGTAACGGCGTGCTGACCGCGGTCGAGGATTTCATCGACGAGGTTCGCGAGGCCGGCGGCAACATCGCCTTCGCCGAGATCCCGGCGGTGTTCGGGCTCGGAATCCTGTTCGACACCGACGCCGAATGGAGTCCGGACCTGGCCGGCCTGGTCGTGCCGTTCCACGAGAACAAGCTGCTGCGTGCGCTCGAGGAGAATCGGCTTCGCAACTATCTTGCCGTGCTCGACTGGCAGGACCGCGCCGCCACCGCCCGCGCAGCCTGAGGCCAAGGCTCTTGGGGCTAAGCAGCGGTACTCCCGAACCCGCGGGTAGGACTGTAAGCCGCGGTCACACGCTCCAATCCTTGAGCGTCCGACCTCATTGCCACGAACTCGCTGTCTTTGCAGTGAGCAGGCGGTAGAATGGGCGAAATCAATCTCTTATCAATACCAATGCTTGCCGATCTTAGTTTGTCTTGACACCATCGAATCCGGCGAAAGGATTCCGTGTGCGCGTCATGTCATTGATCCGATTTGTCCTGACAAGTCAGGCATTGTTTGGGTGCTCAGCCATTGACGGCCCGCGCCAGGGTATGACTGTACTCAGCGATCCTCGTGCCCAGCCCGCTACCTCATCGGCTCCCCCCGTTGAGACGCATCCCGTCCCTACCGAGGGCGATGTGGATGGCGAGAGATTTACCCTCACCGAAAGGTCCAACGTCTGCGTTGGCGTCCACGTCGATCAACGGGTCTGGCCGACACCATTGTTGCCGAATGCCGATCACAATTTCAGCTTGAATGTGGTCACCGCTCTTATGAGAGCGCAATTGCGGCTCTTTCCGTCGGCTAGCCTGGAGACCGCTCGAGAAGAGCCGCGATACGTAACGAACGAGGGTGGGAACAGCCCCGGTTGCGGCGACGATCCAAGCGACGTCTTCGTTCTGATGTCCTACGGTCCGCGGCAGGACGGTCGCCCATTTTCGATGACGTTGGTGCTCAGACAGCGAGATCGGTCCCGGTCCTATTCGGCAAGCCGAGACATCGAACGCGAATGGGAAAGCGGCGCGTTGATCCGGATAGCCGGGAGCCAGCCGCTCGCAATCGCCCTTACCGAAGACTTGGAGGCGCGGTCGCGCATGATCTTCGAGCAGATTTTCATTCCTATTGCAGAGCAATGACCCATACGCTTGCCGAATTTCTCGATACTGCATTCATCCCTTCTGTGCCGGAACCCTTGGCTTGCGCGCGCGGTCCTGCGACCGATCTTGTTAAGCCATCGAACAAAAAGAAAACCCCGGCGCGGATCGCTCCGCGCCGGGGTTCCGTCCACCCTAGCGGGCTTGGGACTTAGCGAAGCAGGCTCAGCACGTCCTGCTGGCTCTGATTGGCCTGGGCCAGCATCGCGGTCGAAGCCTGGCTCAGGATTTGGGCCCTGGCGAGGTTGGTCGTCTCGGCCGAGAAATCGGCGTCCTCGATCCGCGACCGCGCGTCCGACAGGTTGGTGACCTGGCTGCTGAGATTGTTGACCACCGATTCGAGGCGGCTCTGGCCAGCGCCGAGCGAAGCGCGGGTCGTCGCGACGGCGGTGAGCGCGTCATCGACATCGTCCAACGCTGTGTCGGCACCGCCGGAGGTGGAGATGTCCGAGGCGCTTGCGGCGCTCACATCGAATCCGGTGACGGTCAGAGTCGTCTGGTCGCCGGAGTTGCTGCCGGTCTGGATGTCGACCGTGACGTCGGCCGAGCCGAAGACGGTGACGCCGTTGAACTTGGTGTTGGCGACGACGTCGTCGATCTGGGCGCCGAGTTCGGCGACTTCCGCCTGCAGATTGGCGCGGTCGTCGTCCGAATAGGTGCCGCTGGCGCTCTGAACCGCCAGCTCGCGGATACGCTGCAGCATGTTGGTGACTTCGCCGAGGGCGCCTTCCGCGGTCTGGGCGAACGAGATGCCGTCATTGGCATTGCGGATCGCCTGGTTCATGCCGCGGATCTGCGACGTCATCGAGCTCGCGATGGCGAGGCCGGCGGCGTCGTCCTTGGCGGAGTTGATGCGCTTGCCGGTCGAGAGACGCTCCATCGCCTGCTGGAGGCTCTGGTTGGCGACCCGGCTGCCGTTCTGCGCACGAAGCGCAGCGGTATTGGTGTTGATCACAGTCATCGTCGGTTCCTTTCCCGCTCAATAAAGCGGCCGCCGGGTCCGTCCCGATCGTGCCACGGACAGCAGTAACGGCAGGTCGGCGGCGGGCTTTAATTCGGCGCTTTACCAAGGCGTCAGATTTCCGACGCCGACGTCGTCAATTCGCCGACGAACCCTCGTAAGGGCGCACGCGGCGTGCCCGGTTTCGAGAGAGCGACAGCACACGACCGTACCGACTGGCACGGTGCTTGCTACTCCATTGCCGCGTACGCACCGGAGGGGCCTGATGATCGGAGTCAGCGAAAAGATTGCCAAGACGAACCCGGCGCTGCCAGCATGGCTGGCCGGCGCCGGTCTTGCTTGCGCAATTCTTGGCGCCGACGATCGGATCGACGGCCCGACCATCTTCTCCGCCGACGAGGCCGACCTCGCCCGCCCCGGCGACGTCGTCATCGATTTCGGCGGCGCGCCTGCGCTGATCCGCGCGACCGCAACCTCACCCGCCTTTCTGTCCTACGGCCAGGACGACATCCCGTTCGGCAACGCCCTCGCCGCCGAATGCGTCCGCCCCTCGGGCCGGCCGGCCGCCGGCGACCCGTCGAGCGCGGCCGCGCTGACGCTCGCAGGCAGGATCGCGGCGAGCGACGCCTCGGTGCTGCTGCTCGGCGAGACCGGCACCGGCAAGGAAGGCGTCGCCCGCTACATCCACGATCAATCGCGCCGCGCGCAGGGTCCGTTCACCGCGGTCAATTGCGCCGCCTTGCCCGAGTCGATGCTCGAGGCGATCCTGTTCGGCCACCGCAAGGGCAGCTTCACCGGCGCCAATTGCGACGGCGAAGGCCTGTTCAAGGCCGCGAGCGGCGGCACCTTGCTGCTCGATGAGGTCGCCGAGATCCCGCTGCCGCTCCAGGCGAAGATGCTGCGGGCGCTGCAGGAGCGCGAAGTGCTCGCGGTCGGCGCGCTCCGCCCCGAGCCGGTCGACCTGCGCGTGATCGCCTGCGCCAATCGCAATCTCGCCGACGAAGTCGAGGCCGGCCGGTTCCGCGCCGACCTCTACTGGCGCCTCAACGTGATGCCGCTCAACCTCTTGCCGTTGCGTGCCCGGCCGCTCGACGTGCCGGCGATCGCCGCGGCGCTGCTGCTGCGCCATTGCCCGGACGAGACGGCCTTGCCCTTTCCGACCCAGGCCGCGCTCGATCGGCTGACCGGCCACGCCTGGCCCGGCAATTGCCGCGAGCTCGAAAATGTCATCCAGCGCGCGCTGCTGCTTCGCTCGGGCGACCGGATCGACGCCGGCGACATCGTCATCGACGCGGCCGCATCGCCGATCGCCGCGGCACCGGCCCGCTCGCTCAGCGACGTGTCGCGCTTCGCCGAAGCCAATACCATCCGCGCCGTCCTCGACGAGGTCGGCGGCCACCGCATCCGCGCCGCCGAGCGGCTCGGCATCAGTGAACGCACCCTTCGCTACCGGCTCGCAGAGATGCGGGCGGTGGCCGCTTAGGAGTATAATTCATGTCGATCGACGCAAGCCGGTTGATGGCGCTGCGCTCCAGCATCCTGGAGCAGAACAGCGCGCTCCAACGCGCCGCCGGAATCGGCGCCGGCGCGGCCGGCGAGGCCGGCACGACCCGCCCCGGTGGCTTTTCCGACGCGCTGCGCAGCGCGCTGAATTCGGTGAACGAATCGCAGTCGCGCTCGTCCGCCATGACCGAATCCTACGAGCGCGGCGAGACGACCGACATCGCCGCGGTGATGCTGGCACGACAGCAAGCGTCGATCGGCTTCGAAGCCACCCTCCAGGTCCGGAACCGTCTGCTGACGGCCTACAAGGACATCATGAGCATGCCGGTGTAATATGAGCGATACCACAGCAACAGATTTGGCGATGCCCGCCCCCGCCCGTCATGGTGCGGGAACCCAGGTGGCCGGAATGCGCGGCGTGACCCAGGGATTCCGCGATCTCGCGGCGCAGCCGGCGGTGGCGCGCAGCCTGCCGCTGCTCGGCCTGATCGCATTGATCGGCCTGGCCTTCTTCGCCTGGACCCTGATCAGCGCGGCGCCGAGCCGGACCTTGTTCGCCGGCCTGCCCGACGACCAGAAATCGGCCGTGGTCGAGGCGCTGAACGGCGCCGGCATCGACAACGGCATCGACAACGGCACCGGCGCGATCACCGTCGCCGACGGCGATTATCACCGCGCCCGCATGCTGCTCGCCGGCCAGGGCCTGCCCCGTGGCGGCAGCCAGGGCAGCGACGTGATCACCAACATGCCGCTGGGATCGAGCCGCGCGGTCGAGACCGAGCGGATCCGCAGCTCCCGCGAGCTCGACCTCGCCCGCACGATCGAGGCGATCGACGCGGTCCAGACGGCCCGGGTCCATCTCGCCGTCGAGCAGCCGAGCGTGTTCGTCCGCGATCGCTCCCGCGCAGCCGCGTCGGTGATGCTGACGCTGGCCGGCGGCCGCAGCCTAAGCGAGAATCAGGTGCAGGCGATCGTCAATCTGGTCGCTTCCTCGGTGCCCGGCCTGTCGCCGGACGGCGTCTCGGTGATCGACCAGAACGGCCGGCTGCTGTCGCGCACCGGAACCAGTGGCGCGGCCGGCGAGTCCGAGCGTCAACTGGCAGTCCAGACCCAGGTCGAGGACCGTTACCGCCAGGCGCTCACCACCCTGCTCACGCCGATGCTCGGCGCCGGCAATTTCACCGCCGAAGTCCATGCCGAAATGGATTTCTCCGAGGTGCAGTCGACCCGCGAGGGCTTCCCCGAGAATATGCGCGCTTTGACCCGCGAAGAGGGCCAGGTGTCGAGCGAAGGCGCGCCGCCTGCCGGCGCCGAAGCCGGCGCCGTCGGCGGCATTCCCGGCGCGATGGCCAACCAGCCGCCGCCGGCGAGCGAAGTCGCCGCCGCGCCCGGCGGCGCGATGACCCTCACCCAGGAAGGGACGGCAAGCGCGGCCAATGCCGGCCGCCGCACCGAGAATTACGACCGCAACTTCGCCGTCGGACGCGAAGTGTCGGTGACCCGCCAGCAGTCCGGGACCCTGAAGCGGCTGAGCGTCGCCGTGGCGCTGCGCAGCACGGAGGGCCGGGCCCGCGGCGTCGCCGAGATCCGCAACCTCGAGGAGCTCGTGAAAGGCGCGGTCGGCTTCAACCAGGGGCGCGGCGATGTCGTCGCGATCAGCTCGCGCGCCTTCGCAACCACCGAGGAGCCGCCGGTGAACTGGTGGGAGGCGGCATGGGTCTCGATGGCGGCCCGCAACGGCACCGCCTTGCTGGTCGCCCTGCTGCTGATCTTCGGGCTCGGACGTCCGCTGCTCCGCAAGAGCACGGCGGCGCTCGCCAGAAATGCCGCAGCCCCGCAGCTGACGCGCGGCTCGGTCGGCGGCGAGATTGCCGGCGCGCTGGCCGACCGGGCACGCACCGACAAGGAAACCAGGGTCACGCTCGAAATGATCGAAGCGACCCGCGACTATGAAGCGCGCGCCGCCTTGATCCGCAATTTCGTCCGCCAGGATCCCGCCCGTGCCGCTTTGGTGGTGCGCGACCTGATCCGCGCCGACGGCGATGGGGCCGACCGCCATGGATAAGGGCCAGTCCGGCGGCGCCGATCGCGCGCCCAACGGCAGCGAGGCTGCCGCGATCCTGCTGATGATGCTCGGCGACGCCGAAGCGGCCGAGATCCTCAGCCATCTCGATCCGCAGGAGGTCCAGCATCTCGGCAGCGCGATGTTCAACGTCGCCGACGTCTCCGAGACCGAGGTCGCGACGGTGTTCGACACCTTCATGAGCCACACGCGCGAGCGGACGACAATCGGCTTCGGCGCGGCGCCGCGGATCCGCTCGATGATGGAAGGCGCACTGGGATCGGAACGCGCCGAAGGACTGCTCGCACGAATCACGCCGGCGGCAAGCAGCCGCGCGCTCGAGCCGCTGCGCTGGATCGACGGCAAGACGATCGCGGCGGTGATCGAAGAGGAACATCCGCAGGTGGCGGCCATCATCCTCGCCCATCTCGAGCCGCAGACGGCGGCCGAGGTGCTGCAGATGCTCCCCGCCGACCAGCAGGCCGACGTCGTCTACCGGATCGCCAAGCTCGGGACGGTGACCGCGGATGCGATCGCCGAGCTCGAGCAGATCCTGGTCAAGCAGATCGGCCGGGTCGCTTCCAAGCCGGCCGCGGTCCGCGGGGGCGCGACCGAAGTGGCGAAGATCATGAACAATCTGCGGCCGGGATCGGATCAGCAGATCATCCGCAAGCTGGTCAAGGTCGACAAGGCCCTCGCGCAGCGGATCGAAGACGAGATGTTCGTCTTCGGCGACCTGATGGAGCTCGACGAGAAGAATCTCGGCCTGCTGCTGCGCAACATCGAGAACGACGTGCTGGTGGTCGCACTCAAGGGCGCCGAGGCGCGGCTGCGCGATCGCATGCTGGGCTGCATGTCGGCGCGCGCGGCCGATTCGATCCGCGACGAGATGACCGAGCGCGGGCCGATGCGGCTGGCGGACGTCCACGAGGCACAGAAAGAGGTGCTGGCAGTGGCGCGGCGACTGGCCGACGAAGGCACGCTGATGCTCGGCGGGCGCGACGACTATGTCTAGGTTCATCCGCGCCATCAACGACGAGGCGGCAAGCCTCGGCAGCTTCATCGTCACCAGGAGCGACGGAAGCTTCCGTCCGCGCCTGGTCGAGCCCGGCGCGCCGGCCGACGCCGTCGGACCGAGCGGCTTCGACCAGGAGCCGCTGAGCGTCGAGGAGGCGGCTTATGCGCGCGGCTATGACGAAGCGCGCCGCACCGTCGAGGCGGAATTCGCCGCGGAACGCGACGCGCTGGTCCGCCTGGCCGAAACCCTCGAAGTGCTGCGGCCCGAACCCGCAAACGCCCTCGCTTTGGTCCTCGCCGAGGCGGTCGACCGGCTGGTGCGCGAAGTGGTCGGCGCGGTCGATGTCGATCCCATTCTGCTGCTCGCCCGCGCCAAGCAGGCGGCCGAGCTGGTCGCCGCCAATGTCGCGCCGACCAAGCTGCGCGTGCACCCCGACGACCTCGTCCATCTCGAGAGCGCCGCACTCGAGGTGCCGCTCGAGGCCGATCCCAGCCTGGCGCGCGGCACGATCATCCTCGAGACCGGCGATGGCTGGATCGAGGACGGACCGGCGGTCCGGCTCGAGCGCGTCCGCGCCGAGCTCGACCGCATGGCTTCACTGCAATGACCGCGCTCGCAACCCGCGCCCGCGACCTGCTCGACCGCGTCCGTCCGGCCGAGGCCGGCCCGCGCGCGATCGGCCGCCTCGCCGCCTATGACGGGCTGATGCTCGAGGCGACGGGGTTCCTGGGGCCGATCGGCACCGGCGCCCGTATCATCTCCGGCCGGGACCAAAACTCCCAAGCCGAACAGGTGTCCCGTGCCGAGGTGGTCGGCTTCCGTGGCGCACGCACCCTGCTGATGGCATTGGATGGCGTCGCCGCCCACGCTCATGGCGCCCGGGTGGAGCCCGATGCCAGCGGCGCGATGGCCGAGGTCGGTCCCGCTTTGCTCGGCCGCGTCGTCGACGGGCTCGGCCAGCCGCTCGACGGGCTCGGTCCGATCGGTGCGGTCGATCATTGGCCGATCGCCGGGCGCCAGGAAAACCCGTTGTCGCGCGCGCGCGTCACCGAGATATTCGACACCGGCGTACGCGGTCTCAACGCCCTGCTCACCGCCGGCATCGGCCAGCGCATCGCCATCGTCGCCGGATCCGGCGTCGGCAAGTCGGTGCTGATGGGGCAGATCGTCACCGGCGCCGATGCCGACGTCGTCGTCGTCGGCCTGATCGGCGAGCGCAGCCGCGAGGTCAGCGACTTCCTCGCCACCAAGATCACGCCCGAGGCGCGGCGGCGGACCGTCGTCGTCGCGGTTCCCGCCGATCATGCGCCGCTGCTGCGGCTGCGTGGGGCGATGCGCGCCACCGCGATCGCCGAGGATTTCCGCGCGCGGGGCCTTCGCGTGCTGCTGCTGGTGGACAGCCTGACCCGGGTCGCCCACGCCCAGCGCGAGATCGGCCTGTCGCTCGGCGAGCCGCCGACCGTGAAAGGCTATCCGCCCTCCGCTCTGGGCCTGATCCCGCGGCTGGTCGAACGGGCCGGCGCCGACGCGATCAGCGGCGGATCGATTACCGCTTTCTATACCGTGCTCGCCGACGGCGACGACACGTCCGATCCGATCGTCGACGCCGCGCGCGCGATCGCCGACGGCCATGTCGTGCTGTCGCGCAGCCTCGCCGAACAAGGCGTCTATCCCGCGATCGACGTCGGCCGCTCGCTGAGCCGGGTGATGTCCGATATCGTCGCGCCCGACCATAAGGCCGCCGCCGCCGCGTTGCGCCGTTTGTGGTCGGCCTATGAAGAGAATCGCGACCTGATCCTGATGGGCGCCTATGCCGCCGGCAACGATCCGTTGATCGACGAGGCGATCATTCGCCGCCCCGAACTGCTCGATTTCCTGACCCAGGCACCTGCCGAGCAAGCCCATTTCAACGAGTCGGTGTCGGCCCTGACCAGGATGATGGCGGCATGAACGCGATCGTCCATCAGCGCGCGCGGCTCGCGCGGATCCGCCGGATCCAGCACGGCCTCGCCGCCAGCGTCGCGGCGGCCGCCGCCGACCGCGTCCAGCTGCTCGAGATGAATCACGAACGGTTGCGCCGGATGCGCAGCGAGCTGCAACCGATCGCGGGGCCGACCAGCGGCGCCGCGCTGGCGCGGATGGGCGAGCTCGGCATGCGGCTCGATTCCGCCCGGCTCAGCCTCGGCCAGACGATCCATTCCGCACGCAGCGCCGCCGAGGCGCGCGAGGTCGAGCGGCGCGCCGCGCGGCGCGACCAGGAAAGCGCCGAACGGCTCGAACAGGCGGCGGTCCGCACCGCCGACGAAATCGCCGAACGGCGTCTCACGACCATCGGGCGCCGCCGCGCCCGTCCGCAAGATGGAGATCAAGAGTGATGGCATCCGCCCCCAATATGCGCGTTGCGCCCAGCGCTGCGCCCACCGGAACGGCCGCGCCGGCGCCCGCCGATCCGCTCGAGTTCATCAGCCGCATCCTCGCCGGTCAGGCGCAACTGACGGCGACCGGACCTGCGGCCATCGTCACCATCGGCGAATCGCCGCTGCCGGACGGCGCGACCGCCGATGCCGCGCCCGAGGGTGAGGCGAGCGCGGACGGTGATGCCGTCGCCGCCGACCCGGCGCCGCTCGACGGGTTGATTCCCGTCGTCCTGGCGCAGGGCGACTATGCCGTCGCCGTCGTCGTCAAAGGCAATGCCGCCGACGCGGGCGCGACCGAAACCCAGC
>Ga0299914_10000755_pt1 | contig 20152 bp, 20 predicted proteins | sample RVTome_10_FD_201361 | JGI IMG/M metagenome (GOLD analysis project Ga0299914, IMG submission 201361) | Soil microbial communities from uranium-contaminated site in the Upper Colorado River Basin, Wyoming, United States - RVT153D57 (version 2) ...
TCATCGACACCCCTGGCCACGTCGACTTCTCCTACGAGGTGTCCAGATCCCTCGCCGCGTGCGAGGGGGCGCTCCTCCTCGTCGATGCCGCCCAGGGGGTGCAGGCCCAGACCCTGGCCAACGCCTATCTGGCCGTTGAGGCCGGTCTCGAGGTCGTCCCGGCGATCAACAAGATCGACCTCGTCGCCGCCGACCCCGACAGGGTCGCGGGTGAGATCACCAACGTTATCGGGGGGTCATCCCGGGACATCGTGAGGATCTCGGCCAAGACGGGTGAAGGGGTCGACGAGCTGCTGCAAAGGCTGGTCGACCAGGTGCCGCCCCCTACCGGTGAGACGGAGGCACCACTCCGTGCCCTCGTGTTCGACTCCTACTACGACGCCTATCGAGGAGTTGTGTGTTACCTACGCGTCGTCGACGGGCGACTCCGCTCCGGCTCCCGGCTCAGGTTCATGGCCACCGGGGAGTCCCACGATGCGACCGAGATCGGATTCCTCACCCCGGGCGCCCAACCGGTCAACGTCCTCGAGCCCGGGGACGTCGGTTACCTGATCACCGGAGTCAAGGAGATCGACCGGATCAAGGTAGGGGATACCCTCACCGACGCCGCCGATCCGGCCCGGGACGCCCTCCCCGGGTATGCCGAGCCCAAGCCGATGGTCTTCTCCGGGCTTTTCCCCACCGATGGCGACGACTTCGAGCGGCTCAGGGAGGCACTCGAGAAGCTGCGTCTCAACGACGGCTCGTTGACCTGGGAGCCCGAAACCAGCCGCGCCCTCGGCTTCGGGTTCCGGGTCGGGTTCCTCGGGCTGCTCCACATGGAGATCGTCCGGGAGCGGCTGGAGCGGGAATACGACCTCGACCTCGTGGCCACAGCTCCCTCGGTGGCATATCGGGTCGCCTTGGCCGACGGGACGGTCAGGGAGATCAAGTCGCCCCAGGACCTGCCCGACCCGGGCAGCCGGACCGGGGTCTCTGAGCCCTACGTGAGAGCGATGATCCTGGCCCCGAGCGAGTACGTCGGCCCGATCATGGAGCTGGTCACTTCGAAGAGGGGGGAGATGGGCAACATGAGCTATCTCAGCCCGGAGCGGGTCGAGCTCGACTACCGCATCCCTCTGGCCGAGATCGTCTTCGACTTCTTCGACCTGCTCAAGTCGAGGACCAAGGGCTACGCCTCGCTCGACTACGAGCCGGATGAGTATCGGGAAACCGATCTGGTCAAGGTCGACATCCTGCTCAACGGACAGCCGGTCGATGCGTTCTCCGCCGTCGTCCACCGGGACAAGGCTGCCGCGTATGGCAAGACGATGACGACCCGTCTTCGCGCCCTCATCCCAAGGCAGATGTTCGACGTGCCGATCCAGGCCGCGGTCGGAGGGCGGATCATCAGCCGGGAGACGGTCAAGGCCAAGCGCAAGGACGTCACCGCCAAGTGCTACGGCGGCGACGTGACCCGCAAGAAGAAGCTGCTCTCCAGGCAGAAAGAGGGCAAGAAGAGGATGAAGATGGTGGGTTCGGTCGAAGTTCCCCAGGAGGCGTTCGTGGCTGCCCTCCGCGTCGACGACGAGGTATGAGTCGCGGCGGGAACGACATGAGCGTCTTCGACGTCGACCGCCACGCCGACACGCCGGCGGCCTACGTCCACGTCCCCTTCTGCTCCGCGGTTTGCCCCTACTGCGACTTCGCCGTGGTGGCCGGGGCCGACGACCTGGCCGGGCGATACATCGATGCGGTCATCGCCGAGATCCAGGCTTCCGATCGGTGGCGGCCCCTCGATGCCGTGTATTTCGGGGGTGGGACGCCCAGTCATGTCGACCCTTCCCTCCTGGAGCGAGTCCTGGAGGCACTGCGACGCCGTCACGAATTCACCGAGGGTGTAGAGATCTCCCTCGAAGCCAACCCAGAGGACTTCGCGCTGGACAAGGCGGAGCGACTGCTCTCGTCCGGCTTCAACCGCGTCTCGTTCGGGGCGCAGAGCTTCGACGACGCCGTTCTGATCCGCCTGGGCAGGCGACATCGCGCATCCGACATCGGTGTCTCCATCGACAATGCGCGGCGGGCCGGATTCGAGAACATCTCGCTGGATCTCATCTTCGGCGCCGCTGTCGAGTCGGATAGCTCATGGGCGGTGACGCTGGAGCGGGCGCTGGCGCTCGGCCCCAATCATGTCTCGTGTTACGCGCTGACCGTCGAGCCGGGGACACCGCTGCATCGGGAGGTGAAGGCGGGTGCCGACGCCCCGGACCCGGACACCCAGGCCGACCGGTACGAGCTCGCCGAGCAGCTTCTGGGCGAAGCCGGGCTGATCAGGTACGAGGTGTCCAACTGGTCGCACCCGGGCTACGAGTGCCGATACAACCTCACCGTCTGGGCTCAGGGCCAATACGAGGCGTACGGCAACGGGGCACATCGCTTCCGGGAGGGTGTGCGCAGCCACAACGTGCGCCGGGTCGACGCCTACATCGATCGAATGGAGAACGGCTCGAGCCCTGTCTCGGGCAGGGAGAAGATCACCGGCTGGAACGAGGAGATCGACCGGCTCTTCGTCGGTATGCGGCGGGCGGCTGGAGTAAGGCCCGGCCCTGGGGTCGAAGCGCTCCTCGGGACGCCGGGAGGGAATCTCCTGCTCCGGGAGCACATCATCGACGTCGACGAAGGGAGACTCGTCGTTCGCCGGCCCCTGCTCAGCGACGAGGTTCACCGCCAGATCCTCGATCTCCAACCTCCCGATGGGTGGGTGGAGCCTGCGGACCCCGATAACCTCTAGGAGGCTGATGCTTGAAGACCGCCGGTCCGAGATACTCCGTGCCCTCGTCGAGGAGCACATCCGCTCAGGTGAGCCAGTCAGCTCCCGGGCGATAGTCGAGCGTGCCCATCTCTCGGTTTCGACGGCGACGGTGCGAAATGACCTGGCCACCCTGGAGGCCGAAGGCTATGTGATCCAGCCCCACACCTCGGCGGGGAGGATCCCCACCGCAGCCGCCTATCGGTATTACGTCGACCATCTCGGGCCGGGACGGCTCAGGTCGACCGCTCAGGCCAAGATCCACAACCTGTTCGGTGAGGTGCATCTCGAGCTCTCCAAGCTGTTGAGGGCGACTTCGGACCTGCTCGCCGAAGTGACGGATCTGCCCGCAGTGGTGGTGGCACCGGCCCTGAGAGGCGATCGGGTGCGCGCCCTGCACAGTGTCCAGATCACGGCGGATCAGCTCCTCCTCATCGTGGTAACCGACGGGGGGCGGTTGTTGCAGCAGCGAGGCAGGGTCAGGGTGCCGATCACACCCGGAGACCTCGAAGATGCCCATCGACTGGTGAGCAGTGCCGCGGTCGGGCTCGACCTGGGCTCGGAGCCGGTGATCAGCAGCGAAGAGCTCGACCGGCTCGACGAACCGACTCGGGAAGCCGTGCTCACCATGAACGACAGCCTCCATCTCGCCGCCGCAACCGGAACGGAGATGTTCATCGGCGGCACGCAGCGTCTCGCCTCGGTCTGGGAGGACTTGAGTGCAGTGCAGCGCATCCTCGAGGTCCTGACCAGGGAGGCCGAGGTGATGAAGATCTTGGCCGCGGCCTCGGGCACCTCGATCCAGATCGGGGCAGAGCTCCCACTCCACGACGTCGACCTCGCCGTGGTGTCGAAGAAGTACGAGGTGGGCTCGAGCGGTGGCTCGGTCGGTGTCATCGGGCCGATGCGCATGGATTACAAGCGGGCGATCTCGGCGGTCGAGGAGGTCTCCCGCGAGTTGGAGGACCGGATCAGCTCCGAATCAGACTGAGTCATGGCCAAGGATTACTACGAGATCCTGGGGGTCGGTAGGGACGCCACCAGCGACGAGATCAAGAGAGCCTTCCGGCGCATCGCCCGGGCCACCCATCCCGACGCAAATCCCGGAGACCCTGCTACCGAGGCGCAGTTCAAGGACGCCGCCGAGGCCTACGAGGTGCTGTCCGACCCCGACCGACGTCGTCGATACGACCGAGGTGACACCATCGACCTCTCAGATCTCTTTGGCGGCTGGGGAGGGTTCGACGACCTGCTCCGCTCGGTGTTCGGGGACGGCCAGATGTTCGGAGGAGGGGCACAGGGCCGGTCTCCCCGTGGACGGGATGTCCTCATTCGGGTCGACGTCGATCTCGAGGGAGCCGCTTTTGGCACCGAGGCCCCGGTCAGCTTTCGCACCAAGTCGACGTGCCTGGCATGTGCCGGGACGGGAGCCGAGGGCGATGACGGGCGGTCGACGTGTCCAGAGTGCGGAGGGAGCGGTTCGGTGCGCATGGCCAGGCGATCGCTGTTCGGCACGATGATGACCGTCGGCGCCTGCCCTACCTGTCGCGGCGAGGGCGTGCTGGTCACCAACCCGTGTCCGGTCTGCTCGGGGGTCGGCACCGTCGACGAGGAGACCTCGGTCACGGTGGAGGTGCCGGCCGGGGTCTCGACCGGGACGAGGCTGCGTCTTTCCGGGCGCGGTGAGTCCGGTGGACGCAACGGGCCATCAGGTGACCTCTATGTCGAGGTCCATGTCACCCCCGACCCCAGGTTCGAGCGTCACGAAGCGGATCTGATCCACCGGTTGACGATCGGGATCGCCGAGGCGGCTCTTGGCGCGCGAGTCACTGTGCCCCTGGTGGAGGGCGGGACCACCGACGTCGACATCCCGGCCGGTACCCAACCCGGTGCCGTGTTCCGGTTGGCGGGGTTCGGTGTCACCCAACTGGGCCGTCGCTCACGGGGCGATCTCCACGTCGTGGTCTCGGTCGAAGTGCCGACGGACCTCACGACCGAAGAAGAGGAGATCCTGCGTCGTTGGGCTGACTTGCGCGGGGAGAGGACGGACCGTCCCGCCTCGGCAAGTTGATGGCCGCCCACATCCCCCATCTTCTCTTGCCCGGGCCATGGGCCTCTGACCGGCTCCGGGTTTCGGAGGGGCAGCGACGCCATCTGGAGAAGGTGTTGCGTCTCGGTAGAACAGATCCGATCACCTACACCGACGGTGAGGGCTTGTTCGGGACCGGCGAGTACCTCGCCTCTGAGGTGATACGTGGCGAAGAGCGGCGGGTCCCAAGGCCCACCGACCTGGTGGTGGTCGTCGCGCCACCGGACAGTCGTGATCGGGCCCGGTTCATGGTGGAGAAGCTCGCCGAGTTGGGGGTGGCCGAGATGCGCCTTCTTGCCACGGCACACGGGCAGGGTCGCCCCCCCAAAGAGGAGCGGCTTCGGTCCTGGGCGGTGTCGGGGCTGGAACAATCGAGGGGAGCCTGGTTGATGAGAACGCCTCGAGGACTGGTCAACCTCTCCGACCTGGATCCTCCATATGCGGTATGCGATATCGGGGGGAGCCGTGTGTTGCCATCCGCGCGGACAGTGGTCATCGGCCCGGAGGGGGGATGGTCGGCGGATGAGATCCCCGAAGAGGCAGTCCGCTACGACCTCGGGGAGACGGTGCTTCGAGTGGAGACTGCGGCCCTGGTGGCCGCGGCCAGGATGGCTTGAGGTGCTTGGTAAGTCCTGGGATGAGGAAGTAGCATCTTTGCCACGGGCTTACGGGAGAAAATTTGGTCGACAAGTTCAGTGCGTCGCTTGGTGTGCGCCTACGGGCCGCGAGACGTCAACGCGGCTGGTCGCTTGGGGAGCTCGAGTCGTACACCGGTGGTGAGTTCAAGGCTTCCGTTGTCGGTGCCTACGAGCGGGGGGAGCGCGCGCTAAGTGTTCAACGTCTGGTCCGGCTCGCCGAGATCTACGCAGTTCCCGCCGCCGACCTGCTCCCCATCGGCACTGGGGACCGTGGAGTCATGATCGATCTCGATCTCGCCGCCGAGTCTGAGGACGGCGACCTGATCGACCGCTATCTCGCCGCGATTCACTTCCTTCGCCGCCAGGGGCGGCCCGACGAGGTGCGGGATTCGGACAAAGCCGTCATCGCTTCTCTCCTCGAATCCACCGTGAACGCAGTCTCTGGCTCCGACTGATCTGCGGATCAGCGCAACTCGGCCTGTAGAATGTGCGCGACGCCACAAGAGGGGCGTCGCTTTCTGTGTCCACTGAGCAAATCGACTCGCGTTTACGCGTCCCCAGCCATCACTTGATGTTGGACCTTCTCGGGGATGCCGACCGACATCTCCGTCAGGTGGAAGCTCACTTCCCGGGGGTGCGCTTCGTCGCGCGCGGCGACGAAGTCGCTCTGAAAGGTCCCGAGACCGATGTCGAGAGGGCGCGGACCGTCTTCGAGGAGCTTCTCATCCTGGTCCAGGAGGGACAGGCCCTCGACTCGGCCCGGGTCGACGAGGTGGTGAAGATGGTCATCGAGGACGTTCCCAGCCCGTCGGGCGTCCTCTCCGACGGTATTCCGGTGGGTCGGGGCAGGATGATCCGGCCCAAGACCCACGGACAGCAGAAGTACATGGAGGCGATCAGGGAGAACACCCTGACCTTTGGGATTGGGCCTGCCGGCACCGGCAAGACCTATTTGGCCATGGCCGCCGCGGTGGACAGCCTGGTGAGCGGCTCGGTGCGCCGCATCATTCTCACCCGCCCCGCCGTCGAGGCGGGGGAGAGGCTCGGGTTCCTCCCCGGTGACCTCGCCGCCAAGGTGGACCCGTATCTGCGCCCTCTGTACGACGCATTGTGGGACATGTTGGGACCCGAGGAGACGGCGTCCCTGGTGGACAAGGGAACCATCGAGATAGCTCCGCTCGCTTATATGCGTGGAAGGACTCTCAACGATGCCTGTGTCATCCTCGACGAAGCCCAGAACACGACGCCTGAGCAGATGAAGATGTTCCTCACTCGGCTCGGGTTCAACTCCAAGATGATCATCACCGGGGACATGACCCAGACCGACCTGCCCGACAACCGCCGCTCCGGCCTCAAAGTCGTGCGTGAGATCCTGAGCGACATCCCCGGGGTGTCCTTCGTCGAGCTCACAGCTCGAGACGTGGTCCGACACCGCATCGTGGCCTCCATCGTCGAGGCCTATGCCCGCTTCGAGAGCCAGCCCCGCTGATGCCGCGATCCACCATCGTGCGGGTCGCCACGTTCCTAGCCACCGTTGTGGCCGCCTGGGGCGTGCTCTCGCTGGGGGTGGGGCCCGATGAGTTCGATGATCTGGAGGCGGGACGTCTCGCCCAACAGGACTATTTCGCCCAGGTCTCACGTGATGTGGTCGACTCCGAGGCGACAGAAGCCCAGGTCGAGGCGGCGCGCTCATCGGTGGAGCCCATCCTTCGCACCGACACCGCGGTGCAGAGCGAAGTGGAGGATCAGGTCAACGATCTGTTCGACGCATTGAGGGAGGGAGTGGTGGGACCGCTCGCCGAGACCACCAACACCACCATCCCGGGCACAACCACCACCAGTTTGCCCGACGAGGCCACCTCCACCACGGAGATCGTGGAGGAGGAGATGGCCACCATCACCGGATTCGTCTTCCTCGACGTCGATGGAGTGCCGGGGCTGCAGACCGAGTCGGAATCGGCGCACACCGATGTGGGGCGGGGCGGCATCGGCGTCGTCGTCTCGGCCAACGGGACCCGGGTGGAGACGGAGTCGGCGCCCGACGGGACTTGGTCGGTCGAGGTGGCTCCCGGTGAGATCGTGGTGACCACACTGACCGACGACGAGAGCGTGCCCGATTCTTTCCATTTCGTCGCCGAGAACGGGCAGCAGACACTGGAGTGCTCCGCCGGCGAGACCTGTGCTGCCGAGCCGGTCGGGTTTGCCCCCGCCCTGAACCCCATCGAGCAGGTAGTGGACGAGGTCACCGCCACCCGGCCTCTTTCCGAGGACACCGTGGCCACCCTGGCCGCGGCCGCGTCCAACGACATCATCCGGGTCGCACTGGGGCTGCCCAGCCACCTGGAGACCATCAGGAACGCGACGCTCGACCGCATCTACAGCGAGTTCGGCAGCGGGGTCACCTCGGAGAACCTGCCCCAGATCCGGGCGCAGCAAGGGAGCACCCCGCCGCTGGTCTTTTACGAGGGCGAGGGTCAGGACCCGGTCGCAGGTCAGGCGGCCGGTGACGTGGTCGCGGCCTATCTGCAGCCGAACCGGGTCGTCGACGAGGCGGCCACCGACCTCGAGCGCGACGCCCGCGAGGCGGAGGTCGTAGAGGTGGTGGTGCCCTTCGACGAGGGTCAGCCCATCGTCAGGGACGGTGAACGGCTGACCCAGTTCCACATCGACGCGATAAGGGCCACCAGCGGCGTCGTGACCGAGCGCCAACAGGGCGGCCTGCTTGCAGTCCTCGCCGTGTTGGTAGGGGTCCTCGGTTTGTACCTCTCGCGCTTTCGGCCCGAGTTCTGGGCACGACCGCGGATGGTTGCTCTGCTCGGGATTCTCATCGTGCTCGCCGCAGGTGCCGTGAGGGGGGCCGAGGTGCTCGAGCCCACGACGAGCTGGTATGTGCTCCCCGCGGTGGCCTTTGGGTTCATGACCGCCGTGCTGTTCGACTCGCGAATCGCGGTGCTGATGTCCTTGTGCATCGGGGTGGTGGCCGCAGCCGGAGCCCAGGACACCGGGATCGCCGTCTACGCCGCTCTCGCCACACTCGCCCCCGTTCCGTTCGTGAGCTCGGTGAGCAGTCGGGGGGCGTTCCGCACCGCAGTGGTCCTCTCCTCGCTGACCGCCGCAGTGACTGCCGCGGCGACGTCGTGGCTCTTCCATTCCGGTCCTGCTGACATCCCGTTCACCGTCCTAGATCTTTCCGTCTCGATGCCTCTGGGTCTGATGGGGGAGTCGATGGTGTGGGCCTTCGGCGTCTCCGCTGTGGCCTCCCTGGTCGGCCTGGCAGCACTTCAGTTCTTCGAATCGGCGTTTGACATCACCACCAATCTGAGTCTCCTCGATCTCACCGATCGCAACCACGAGGCGCTCCAGCTCCTCCAGGAGAAGGCCTTCGGCACGTTCAACCACTCGCTCATGGTGGGGACGCTGGCCCATGCCGCAGCGCGCGCCATCGGGGCCAACGCCCTGCTCGCCCGAGCCATGGCCTACTACCACGACCTCGGCAAGACGGAGAACCCGACGATGTTCATCGAGAACCAGTTCGGTATCCACAACCCTCATGACTTTCTCACTCCCAGGGAGTCGGCCGAGATCATCAGGAAGCACGTGAGCGACGGCATCATCCTGGCCCGTCAGTTCAAAATCCCCTCCGAGGTGGCCACCGGCATCGTCAGCCACCACGGCGACGGGATCATGAGGTATTTCTACGAGAAGGCCAGAGCCCAGAGTGGCGAGGACATCGATCCCGACGACTTCCGCCACATCGGGCACAAGCCGCGGACCGCAGAGTCGGCGATCGTGATGCTCGCAGACTCGCTCGAGGCCGCATGCCGGGCCCACTTCCAGACCGAGGAGCCGACTCCGGAGGTGATAGAGAAGGTCGTGGACCGGATCATCGACGAGAAGATGAACGACGACCAGCTGTCCGAGTCTCCGATCACACTGGCCGAGCTGACCGCGATCCGGGCCGCCTTCCTCGACTCTTTGGTCGGCCACTACCATCAGCGCATTGCCTATCCCAACTTCCCCGGAACTTGATGGACGATCCTCCTAGTCGAAAGCCCGGCGCCGGCCAGTGAGTGTCTTCCTGGCCGACGAACAGGGCGAACCGGTCGATTTGGAGCAGTTGCGCCGCCTGGCCGAGCTCGTGCTGTCCGAGGAGGGGTACCCGGCGGAGACGGAGTTGACCGTGCTCTTGGTCAGCGAAGACGAGATGGCGGCCTACAACGAGCGTTTCTTGGAGCGCTCCGGCCCCACCGACGTCCTGGCGTTCCCGGTCGAAGAGCTGTTGCCGGGTGTCGTGCCCGACCAGGACTCGAATGGGCCTCCGCTCATCCTCGGGGACGTGATCATTGCCCCCGGCTTCGTCGGCCGCCAGGCTGGGGAGAACGAGGTCACGTTCGACGACGAGATGGCGCTCATGGTGGCGCACGGCATCCTCCACCTCCTCGGCTACGACCATGTCGAGGACGACGACGCCGAGGCGATGGAGCGACGGGAAGCCGAGCTGCTGTCCCTGCTGGGAGTGACACGACGGTGACGGCGGCCGTCCTCATCGTCGCGGTGGTGGCCATGGCCTTGGCCGCATGGTTGCGCGCCGCCGGGTCGGCCATCGCCAGGGTGCCCCGAGCCGACGCACTCCACGACGCTTCGGAGGACGTCCGTGGCGCGGCAAGCGTGGCCGATCTCCTCGACGAGCGCGAGGTGATCACGCCGGCGGTCGCCCTCGTCGGTTCCGGGCTCCTCGTCGCCGCCGCAGTGTCGGGGACGGCCGTCTTCTCGGCTGGGGAGAGTCTGGGGAGAGCCATCGCCAACGCGGTCATCGTGTTCTTGGTGGTGTTCCTGCTCGCCGACCTCGCTCCCCGCCAGCTGGGTCGGCGTCGACCGCGCGCCATCGCCTACTTCTCTGCTCGGTTGCTCTCGGTCGCGGTCGCCCTCGGTGGCTGGGCGACCGATCTGATCTATGACTCCGGTGAGGAGAGGGAGAACGGTGGGGAGGAGGCCGAGCCGGAGACCGCAACCGAACAGGAGCGGGAGTTGATCGATTCGGTGCTCGCATTCGGGGAGACGGTGGTGCGTGAGGTGATGACCCCTCGGCCCGACATGGTCACTGTTCCCATCGACGCCTCCCTCGAAGATCTGGTCGCGATCACAAGCCAAGAGGGGTATTCCCGCATCCCCGTGACCAACAACGGGGACGTGGTCGGCCTGGTCATCGTCAAGGACCTCCTGCCGATGCTCAGCGAAGGCCGCCGCCCGGCTTCGATGGCCGAGGTGATGAGACCGGTCGAGTTCGTCCCGGAGACCAAGCTGGCCGCTGCCTTGCTGGGCGAGATGCAGGCCAATCATCGGCACCAGATGATCGTGGTCGACGAATACGGGGAGGTGGCCGGCCTGGTCACCATCGAGGACCTGTTGGAGGAATTGGTGGGCGAGATCGCCGACGAGACCGACGAGGAGGAGACTTTCGTCTCGCCCCGCGCCGATGGTGGCTGGGACGTCGATGCCAGGCTTCCCGTGGACGAGTTGGCCGAGATCGTGGGTGTCGACCTTCCCGACGAGGACTGGGACACTGTTGCCGGGCTGGTCATGGGTCTGGCAGAGCGTGTGCCCGACGAGGGAGAGCAGTTCTCCCAAGGGCCGATGATCCTGACCGTCACCCGGATGCAGGGTCGTCGGGTGGCGGAGGTGTCGGTGTCGGTGTCGGAGGCCGTGGACGCCGAATGAGGTCGGGGTTCGTGCCCGTGGTGGGTCGGCCCAACGTCGGCAAGTCGACCCTGGTGAACCTCCTCGTCGGCTCGAAGGTGACCATCACCTCCTCCCGCCCACAGACGACGCGAAACGCGATCCGCGGTGTGGTGAGCGGGCCCGATCCCGACGACCCCGAGTATCAGATCGTCCTGATCGACACGCCCGGATTGCACAAGCCGAGGAACGAGTTGGGGACTCGGTTGAACTCGCTGGTTTACGGGACGTTGGGCGAAGCCGACGTCGTGTTGTTCATGATCGACGCCACGATGGACGTAGGGCCCGGCGACCGGCTGATCGCCGAGCGCCTCTCGGAGGCCAAGGCGGACACGATCGTGGTGGTGAACAAGCTCGATGCGGCCGGAAAGGGGCAGGTCGTCGAGCAGTTGGCCCGGGCGGGGGAATGGGACTTCGCCTCCTATGTCCCGATATCGGCCGTCGACGGCACTGGTGTCGGCGAGCTCATCGACGAGGTGGTGACCCGGCTCCCCGAAGGGCCGGCCTACTACCCGCCGGGCATGACCACCGATCAGCCGGAGAGCCTGGTCGTCGCGGAGATCGTTCGGGAGAAGTTCCTCGACCGCCTCCGCGAGGAGCTGCCCCATTCCTTGGTGGTGGTCGTCGAAGACCTGGAGCAGCGAGAAGATGGGTTGATCGACATCGCCGCGGACGTCATCGTGGAGCGGAAGAGCCAGAAGGGGATCGTGATAGGCCAGGGCGGCTCCCTGCTCAAGGCGGCGGGCACCGAGGCGCGCCACGATCTGGAGGCACTCCTCGGCAACAGAGTCAATCTGAGGCTTCAGGTGACGGTCGAGCCCGACTGGCAGCGTCGCCCACAGCTCCTCGACCGGCTCGGATTCGAACGGTCCTGAAGCGGCCCGGGGTCAGACCTCAGAGAGAGTCGCAGAGGTCGGCCAGGTCCAGGTCTTTGGTGGTGATCCCGCCTTCGGAATGGGTGGACAGGGTCAGTGTGACCTTGTTCCACCTGATATCGATGTCGGGGTGATGATCCGCTCTCTCGGCAGCGAGGGCGACCCGGGTGACGAATCCCATCGACCCGTTGAAGTCGGAATGCTCATAGGTGCGGGTGATCGATTCGCCGTCCCTCTCCCATCCGGGATGAGCCTCGACGAAAGCAGCCACCTCTTCGCTCGATACAACGACCATGAGGCCAGCTTACGCCGGCCTGACGGTCGGGTACCTGGTACCGGGCAGAGCAGGCTCAGGCTTCTAGCCTGAGCCTTGCTAATGGCCCTTCGTCACGATCAGGGAATAGTCCTGCGCAGTTACCCCTTCGGGGATGCAGACCGGGTCGTGGTCCTGCTCAGTCCCAACAACGGCAAGATCCGCACTGTGGCCAAGGGGATCCGCAAGACGAAGAGTCGTTTCGGTGGGCGTCTCGAGCCTTTCACCCACGTCGACCTGGTCCTCTACGAGGGGCGCAACCTCGACACCATCACCCAGGTGGCGGTGATCGAACCTTTTCCCCGGCTCCGGGCCAGTCTCGATGCGGTGGTGGCAGCCGGGACCATGGTCGAAGCGGCCGACGCGGTGGCCCAGGAAGAGGAGTCCTCGATGAGGCTTTTCCTGTTGCTCCATCGAGGACTGCGAGCCCTGGAGGCAGGGCAGATCGGAGCGGACCTCATCACCAGCTTTCTCCTCAAATTGGCCGATGTGGTCGGAGTTGCGCCCTCGCTCGTGGTTTGTGCGTCCTGTGGGCGCCTCGACGACCTGCATCGATTCTCGTTCGGTGGCGGGGGAGTGATCTGTGACCTGTGCCGTACCGAAGGTACGGTCCGGCTCAGGGAAGGCATCACCGGGTATCTTGCCGCCCTGGCCGAGGCCGAGTTCGGACTGATGCCGGAGACGGACGTCGGTTTGGCCGGTGAGGCAATGGGTATCGCCCGTCGCTTTGTCGAGTACCACCTCGACCGCAAGCTGACCTCGCTGGCGGTGATGGAGTGACCCTCGACCTCGGATCAGTCGATCCGGAGCGGATCCCCCGACATGTGGGTCTGATCCTCGACGGCAACGGGCGGTGGGCCAATGCCCGCGGACTGCCGCGGACCGCCGGTCACGCTGCGGGGGAGTCAGCCCTCTTCGACACGGTGGAAGGGGCCCTCGAGATCGGGATCGAGTGGCTCACCGCATTCACCTTCTCCACCGAGAACTGGTCGCGCTCGGAGGAGGAGGTCGAGTTCCTCATGTGGTTCAACGAGGACCTCCTCACCCGGCGTCGCGACGACCTCCATGCCCAGGGGGTCCGGATGCTCTTCGCCGGTGACATGGACGATCCCCGGATCCCGGATAGGAATCGCAAGCACATGGCCGAGGCAGCCGAGATGACCGCGGCCAACACAAATCTCAACCTGGTGTTTGCCTTCAACTACGGGAGCCGGAAGGAGATCGTCGACGCCACCAGGTCGATAGCGGCTCAGGTGGCGGCCGGCGACCTGGCCGTGGAGGAAATCGACGAAGCGATGCTGGCCGGCTCGCTCTACGTGCCGGACATGCCCGACGTCGATCTCGTCATCCGCTCATCTGGGGAGCATCGTCTCTCCAACTTCCTCCTCTGGCAGTCGGCCTACGCCGAGTTCTACTTCCCGGGGATACTCTGGCCCGACTTCGACCGTCACGGCCTCCTCGACGCCGTCATCGACTACCAACAGCGGGAGCGTCGCTTCGGTGGCGCCGCCGACGACCCCCGGATTGACTAAGCAGCCCGATCTGGCCACCGTTGCCCCCTTGCCATGACCGAGCCAACCCTGGAAACCATCTCCAATCTCGCCAAGAAGCGAGGCTTCGTCTTCCAAGCCTCCGAGATCTACGGCGGGATCCGCTCCGCCTACGACTACGGGCCGCTCGGCGTCGAGCTGCTGCGAAACGTCAAGGAGGAATGGTGGCGCTCCATGGTGCAGTCCCGGAGCGACGTGGTCGGGATCGACTCTGCGATCCTCCAAGCCCGGGAAGTCTGGCGTGCCTCCGGACATGAGGAGGTGTTCACCGATCCGCTGGTGGAGTGTCGCAACTGCAACGCCCGCCACCGGGTGGACAAGCTGGAAGACCCCGACACCTGCCCCAACTGTGGGAAGAGCGGGACCTTCACCGAGGCCCGCAACTTCAACCTCATGTTCCGCACCCACATGGGCCCGGTCGACTCCGAGGACAACCTCATCTACCTCCGGCCAGAGACCGCCCAGGGGATATTCACCAACTTCGAGAATGTGAGACGGACCAACCGACTCAAGCTCCCTTTCGGCATCGCTCAGGTCGGCAAGTCGTTCCGCAACGAGATCACCCCGGGTCAGTTCGTGTTCAGGACCAGGGAGTTCGAGCAGATGGAGATGGAGTACTTCGTCAGGCCCGAGGAGGCCGGCAAGTGGTTTCAGTACTGGCAAGAGCAGCGGTTCGGGTGGTACCTCGGTCTGGGGATGACCGAGTCGAACCTGAGGATCCGGCCCCACGGCGAAGAAGAGTTGAGCCACTACTCGGCGGGCACCGTCGACATCGAATATCGGTTCCCCTGGGATTGGGACGAGTTGGAGGGGATCGCCAACCGAACCGACTTCGACCTGAAGCAGCACACCGAGCATTCGGGTGAGGATCTGCGGTACTTCGACCCGGAGAGCAACGAGCGGTTCTTCCCCTATGTCATCGAGCCTGCAGCCGGGGCGACCAGGACCACCTTCGCCTTCTTGATCGATGCCTATCGGGAAGAGAGCATCAACGACGAGACGAGGACGGTCCTGCGGCTCCATCATCGACTGGCTCCCTACAAGGTGGCGGTGCTCCCCCTCTCCAAGAAGCAGGAGCTGATCGAGCCGGCAGAGCGGATCGCCTCCGAGCTCCGGCGACGCTGGATGGTCGAGCTCGATGTGACCCAGTCGATCGGCCGCCGCTACCGCCGCCAGGACGAGATAGGGACTCCGTACGCGGTCACCGTCGACTTCGGCTCACTCGAGGACCATGCGGTGACGGTGCGTGACCGCGACACCATGAAACAGGACCGAGTGGGGATGGATCGGCTCACCGAGCACCTCGCCGATCGGCTCGTCTGAGACGATCTGGCGCCGGTCATACTTATGATCGGCTGGCATGACACAACGAGGCGACATCGACCGGGTCCGGGAGGCCACCGATCTCGTCGAGTTGATATCGGAGGTCACCAAGGTGAAACGCTCCGGACGCAGCTTCATGGCGGTGTGCCCCTTCCACGAAGAGAAGACACCTTCGATGTCGGTCGACCAGGCTCGGGGGCTCTATCACTGCTTTGGGTGCGGCAAAGGCGGCGACGTCTTCAGCTTCGTCCAGGAGACCCAGGGCATCGACTTCGCCGACTCTCTCGAGATGCTCGCCCGGCGGGCTGGGATCACCCTGGTCCGCGACGCGGCCGACGCCAAGAGAAGGGGACGACGAGGAGCGGCAGTGGATGCGATCCTCAAGGCGATCGAGGTCTATCACGAGCGGCTCAAGAAGGCTCCCGAAGCCGGGCCGGCCCGGGCCTATCTGCGCAACCGGGGTTATGACCTCGCAGTAATCGACGAGTGGAAGATCGGTTTCGCCGGAACCGACTGGGACACCCTGACCAAGGAACTGAGAGCCGGCGGGGTGGAAGATCGGGTACTCGTCGATGCCGGGCTCTCCCGTCGGGGCAGGCATGGCCTGTTTGATGTCTTCCGGGGCCGGCTCATGTTTCCCATCCACGATCTGCGCGGCGACGCGGTCGGGTTCGGGGGCCGGAAGATCGAGGAGGTAGATCGCAACTCGACCAACAACCCCGACGCCAAGTACGTCAACTCGGCCGACTCGATCGTCTATCACAAGGCCCAGATCCTGTTCGGGCTCGACCGGGCCCGTCGCGAGATTTCCGACGAGACCCCGGCCGTGGTCGTCGAGGGTTACACCGATGTCATCGCCATGCATCTTGCCGGCATCAAGACCGCAGTTGCTACGTGTGGCACAGCCCTTGGTGACGGTCATTTCGACCTGTTGCGTCGGTTCAGCCAGAAAGTGGTTCTCGCCTTCGACTCTGACGAGGCCGGGTCGAGGGCCGCCCTGCGTGGGGATGAGCTGGAGTCGCCGTTCCGTCTCGACCTCGATCTGCGGGTCGCCATCATGCCCGATGGCCTCGACCCGGCGGACCTGGTCCAGCATGAGCGCAGCCAGGAGCTGGTGGCGGCGGTGAAGGATGCGAGACCGCTGCTGGAAACCCGGATCGAGCACGAGGTGGGTCGATACGACCTGGGTGGGCCCGAGGGTCGCGCCCGCGCCCTACACGCCGGGGCGCAGCAGGTGCGCCGGGTGAACGACGAGATCGCCAGGGGGGAGTACACGCGGTTCCTCGCCCGTCTGGTCGGCGTCGAGTTGGAGGCAGCAGAGGCTGCGGTGGAAGGTGAGCGAACCAGGCGCAGGGGAGGGGAGGCGGACACGACCCGCCCTCTCGATCGAATCGAGTCCGAGCTGATGCGGGTTCTGTTGGCCGACCCTGCCCAGGTTGCGGGCCTGACGGCCGATGACTTCTCCGACGAACGTCTGCGTGCCGCCTTCGTCGCCATCGCCGACGACCTCGGCTCGACGCCGGCCGGACAGCCGGTCGACGTTTCCCTGGTATCTGAGGCCCAAGCGCAGTCTTTGCTTCGATCCCTGGCCATGGATGACCGGCCCCTTCCTTCCGGGTCGGAGATGCTGTCCCGGGTCAAGGAGCGCAGGCTCGACGTCGAGATCGCGGTGCTCCGGCGAGAGCTGGCGTCGATGGACCAGGAAGCCGCGGCCCGTTCCGACAAGCTGTCGCGGTTGATAGCTTTAGAGCAGGAGAAGCGATCCAGCAGCCGGATGTGAACGAAGAACTCAGCAAAGTGGTCGCCGCCCTGGTCAAGCGGGGCAAACACCGTGGCTTTCTGACGATGGCCGAGGTCCAGCAGGAGCTGGAGGATGCTGAGGCGTCCGGGGAGGCATTCGAGAAGGTCGCCGACGGGCTCCGATCCCAGGGGATACGCCTCACAGAGGAGGGCCCGGGGGTGACAGAGGAGTTCGTCGAGGTCGGTCAGATCTCCGTCTCCGACCCGGTCCGGCTCTATCTGAACGAAATCGGCCGATACCCGCTGCTCACCAGCCAGCAGGAGGTGGAGCTGGCCATGCAGATGGAAGCGGGGAGAAGGGCGCACGCCCGGCTCGAGGACGAGGGCCTGGCGGTGGAGGACGTCTCCCTTCTTCAGCACGAAGTCGAGATGGGCGAGGCCGCCCACAAGTCACTGGTCCAGTCCAACCTCCGACTCGTCGTCGCCCTGGCCCGGCGTTATGTGGGGCGGGGCATGGCATTGCTCGACCTGATCCAGGAGGGGAATGTTGGTCTGATGCGGGCCGTGGAGCGGTTCGACTATCGACGCGGCTTCAAATTCTCTACCTACGCCACCTGGTGGATTCGACAGGCCATTTCACGGGCGATCGCCGACCAGGGCCGCACAATCCGGATGCCGATCCACGTCCTCGACTCGGTGAACAAGTTGACCCGCGCCCAGCGGGAGATGACCCAGGCGATGGGCCGGGCCCCCAGTCTGGACGAGCTGGCCGCCGAGCTCGACCTCGACCCGGGCCGCGTGGCGGAGCTTCAGCGTATCGCCCAGGACACGGTGTCTCTGGAGACACCGGTCGGCGAGGACGAGGATGGGACCTTGGGCGATCTTGTCGAGGATCTCGAGTCGGATCGCCCTCCCGATGTCGCCACCTTCTCCTCGCTCCAGGATCAGCTGGCCATGGCCCTCGAAGGTCTCAACGAGCGGGAGCGAGAGGTCCTCATCATGCGTTTCGGTCTGGCCGACGGGCGGATGCGCACATTGGAGGAGGTCGGCTCCCACTTCAAGGTGACCAGGGAGAGGATCCGCCAACTCGAGACCAAGGCACTGGCCAAGCTGCGCCACCCCGACAAGTCGCAGAAGCTGGAAGGGTTCCTGGAGAGCTCCTGACCATCCTGTGTGCCTCCGCCCATCGTTCACGGTTGTGGCATGCACACAGACCATCGTGCGTGGCACAATCGGCAGATGAGATTCAAGACCGGAATGTTGGTCGGCGCGGCCGTCGGCTATGTGCTGGGGGCCCGCGCCGGCCGGGAGAGATACGAGCAGATCAAGCGGTGGGCCGTCGAGGCCGGGAAACACCCCGCCGTGGCTCAGCTAGCCGGCCACAGCCTCGGTTTGGTCGACGCCGGCCGCTATGTGGCGGCAACAGGACTGGCGGCTGGGTCGAGAGGGCTGCGCTCACTCGATGCCCCAGGCGGGAAGTTCTACGTCACGTCCGGTCGGTAACCCACGACTGGAGCCGCCTGCCCGGGTTAACGCCTTTCCGGCGATGACCGTCACCATGGCCACAACCGACAGCCCCACCGAGCCGAGGATCAAGTACATGATGACGAGCTGGACGAGCACGGCATCAAAAGCGTCTACGCCGGCCAGCAGCATCCCGGTCATCGCCCCGGGCAGGGCGATCAACCCCACCACTTTGGTCCGCTCGATCTGAGGTATCAGGGCCTTTCGTGCCGATGAGGACGTGACGTAGTCGGAGGCGCGGCTCTTCTCGAAGCCCAGGGCGAGCATCCCCTCCAGCCGCTATGGATGATCCACGAACTCTGATCGTGCCGTGTCCGCAACCAGGACCGCCGCCGGCATGGTGTTGCCCAGGGTGATACCGGCCAGGACCACGAAAGTCACCGGCTCGAAAGCGAACACCGTCAACCCGAACAGGAGCCCCAGAGTGATCGCCAAGGTGCCGCCGAGACCGATCAGGGCGTTTAGAAACACCCCAGGGATCCCGGCGACCCGGCGTATCACCACCGCTGCAGATTCTGCTGTCATCCCTGCCACCCAGAGCCACCCAGAGCATCGCGGTGCTGGACTCGAATATGAGATCGAAGGCCAGGCCCACCGCCAAGAGCTGAACGGCCACCCGGAGCGCGGCCCAGGCAATGGAACCCTGCACGCCGAGCCGTTTCCAAATCGAGATTGCTACCGCCAACCCCACCAGGGTCAGGGATCCGAGTGTCTCCGCCCACCCGAAGTCGTGGACATCAGCCAGTCTCCGAGCCGTGTGATCGGGATGGTGGCACAAGCACCGTTTCGGCCCCGGGAATCTGGCTAGAAGCAAGAGACTTGGTACCCTGATTGTGCCAGTCGGCACCTTCCGCGGTAGCTCAATTGGTAGAGCAGTGGACTGTTAATCCATTGGTTGTAGGTTCGAGTCCTACCCGCGGAGCCCACCCTCCCGACGAAACTGGGGTCTGGTAGGCGAACGAGTCATGATAACGGCAGTCTGAAGGTCCCAGGAGACCTCTGAGCCAAGGTCAAGGAAGTCCTCGACTGAGACTCTCTGCACACCGTCCGCGACCGCCAGCACCTCATCTCGGCTCATCCCGACCGCCGTGACCTCGAAGAATCCGCCGACGCCGTCGGCTACCAACACCGACACTTGGTTCGCCCTCACATCGTCTTGGGTCGATGTGTGACTGGCAGGCGAGCCGAGGAATAGCCCGGCTGTCGGCCACATCCACCATGATCACACCGCGTCAAATGCAGCTGCCGCCAAGCTCGGCCTCGACCCGACGGGCAAGCTCGACGACGAGGGCGAGATGATCTGGAAGTAGCAGTGGTCTGAGGAGATCATGGCCCACACCTTCGCCTCAGGAAACCAGCTGAGACCCCTCGCTCTCCTGTTGCCGCTCCACGAGGTGATCGACCACGTAGCCGGCGTCTCGGCGAACGGCGAACAACGTGTCCGACAATACCGAGTACTGGAACTTCAAACCCACGAAGTAGAGACCGGGCACCTGGTCGACCACGCCCCGGTTGTGGATGACGTCACCTGCCTCATCGAACACCGGGAGATCGAGCCAGGAGAAGCCGGGAGCGA
>Ga0299914_10000756_pt1 | contig 20150 bp, 17 predicted proteins | sample RVTome_10_FD_201361 | JGI IMG/M metagenome (GOLD analysis project Ga0299914, IMG submission 201361) | Soil microbial communities from uranium-contaminated site in the Upper Colorado River Basin, Wyoming, United States - RVT153D57 (version 2) ...
CAGCTCGTCGTAGGGCACCCCCCGGCGGTAGGTGGCCGGATCGAACACGACGGCCGGGTCGACCGTGCCTGCGGTCACGCTGCGTGTCTACCAGCCGCGATCGGACAGAGGGAGGCTGGCGTCGCGGCCGGCGTCAGGTCAGTGCTCGGCCAGCCAGTCCCTGATGTCAGCCAGCTCCTCGAGGCAGATGTCGTGGGCCATGCCGTCATATGTGCGGCTGGTGATGGGCACGCCGGCCGGGGCCAGCTTGTCCACGACGGCCTGGGTGCGTTCGGCACTCATGATGGGATCGGCGGTACCCGAGCCGACGAACACCGGAACACCGGCAGCTGCGGTCACGTCCCAGTCCACGGCATCGTCTGCCAGCACCGTGCCGCTGAGGGCTATGACCCCCGCAGGGCGCGGCCGCTGCGATCGCCGGAAGGCGACGGCCAGGGCCAGACCACATCCCTGCGAGAAGCCCCCGATGACGGCCTCGGCGCGTTGCATGCCCCGGTCGGCGCACACCCTGTCGATGGTGTCGTCGGCCAGTTCCACCGATGCCTTGCGCATGGCCGCAACCAGCTTGCTCTCACCGTCTGTCACGTCCCACCAGGCCGCACCCCGGGGCGGGATCGACAACGGGGCGCGTGGTGCCGCCACCAGGAACCGGGCCTGCGGGTCCATGAGAGGGCCGAGGGCAGCCAGGTGGTATTCGTTGGCCGAGTAGCCGTGCATGAGGAAGAGCAGCCGCTCGGGCTCGCCACGGCCGTCGATGGTGTAGACGTCGAGCTCCATCGAGCCGACCGGTCAGGCGCGCTGGTAGCGGATCGGAGCCCTGCCGCGCCGCCCGCGGTTGCGGTCGGGACCGAGCTCGCCGACCTGGCCCGTCTCCACGAGCTCGCCCAGGACCTTGCGGATGGTGCCCAGACTGCCGCCTGTCATCTTCTGCACCTCCGAGGTGGTGAAGGGCCTAGATGTCGAGAGGATGGCGTCCCGGACGCTGTCAGCGGTGACCCGCGACCGGCTCGTTCGGCCCGCGCCACGTCCCCTGCCACCACCGGGCCGTCGTCGCGGCGCTGCCTGGCCGTTGGGCCGTCGTCCGCGGCTGCTGCGCCGGGTGCGGCCTCCGGGGACCTCGAAACCGGCGGCGCGTAGGTCGGCGAGGGGCACGCCGATCTCGACGAAGGCAGATGTCCTGATCCCCTCCCGCTTCGCCCAGCGCCGCGCTTCGCGGATGAACCCTTCCCGCTGCGCGCTGCCGTCGACGGCCTCTGCCTGGTCGAGGGCGGCCATGGCCCTCAGCTTCTGAACCGGGTCCACCGCCTCGGCCACAGCACGGCGGCGGCTTGCGATCTCGCTGTCGTCGCGGATGTTGGATGGATCGTCCAGGTATGCCAGGTACGACCGAACCGCATCTTCGCCATTCACTCTGTTGCACTCCCTCGGGCTGCCGACGTCGGCGCGACGCCGGCGGCGTCTACTCCGAACCGCTGGACGCTACCCCCGCTCCGCTGTCGGCAAACAAATGCAGTACCGCCGAGCAGCAGCAGCTCCATGGCGCGGCGTTGACGGCGTTGAGCGCCTCGGGCCGGTTGTAGGTGATCGTGGCCACGTGCCCGTCACGCTCGTACAGGACGGTCCCGGCCATCAGTACGCGTACTGGTCGACACGGCACTGGGCCTGGGTGAGACCCTTGCCCCGCACCGGGATGGGATCGAGCCAGCTCTCGAACGCCTCGGCTTCGTAGCCGTAGGCCAGTTCGTCCCCCAGCGAGCGGACCTGCCCGGCGTCGAACCAATCGCCCTCGAAGGGGACCGGAAAACCGTGCCCGGTGAGGTTGTACCCGTAGACGCGGCAGAGGTGTTCGCCCTCGTCGTGGTCGGCCTCGGCGAAGTCACCCACGTAGGACACCCAGGGCGTCTCGATGCGAAACCGCTCGCGCAGATGACCCTGCAGGGCGGCGATGACGTTGCCCGTGTCCCAGTCCGGAATGGCCCGCTCCACGCTGGCGGCCCCGCCCGGAAGCCGCCAGCGTCCGTCCTCGCCCTTGGCGAGCAGGACCTGGGGGGTGCCCTGTTGGTCCCGCTGGAGCACCAGGCGGGTGGTGCCGATGGGCTTGTCGCCGTGGACGGCGAGCACCGACCTGCCCTGTGGGGACAGGGCGGCGCGTATGGCGTCGTCGTACACGAAGTAGCCGGTGGCGGGCGGCGCGCCGGCGGCCGCGTACTTGTTGAAGGCCCCGACCCGGTGCTGGGAGGACCGGTTCGGCCCCGCCCGGTGCCAGAGGTGCATGTTCATGAGGAGCAGGTCGCCCCGCCGCAGCTCGGCATCGACGAAGCCGTCCTCGGCCGGCCGGGTGGGCGGATCGACGTGCAGCGGTCGTTCGGACCCTGGTCGGACCCGGTCCAGGTGGTGGGAGCCGGGAGCGACGAAGAGCTCCCCCGTGCGCGAGTCGAAGTCGCAGAAGGGCACGATCGTGAACAGCCAGTTCATCGACGACCCCACCGGCCGCCACCGCTTGTAGTCGTTGTGGGACGGGATGCCCTCGCCGCCGGGAGTGCGGTCGTAGATCACGAACGCCGTCAAGCGCGGCTCGTCACCCAGCAGTTGCCCTGCGGGTCCGACGATGGCGGGGTGCTCGGCCAGGAAGGCCAGGTCGGGGTCGGCCCAGCTGTTGCAGGCCAGGGTGTAGCGACCGGGCTCGGGGTACTTCCTCACCTCGAGCGTGCCGTCCAGGGGCGGGTTGCGGGCCATGCCCCCCTCGAGGCGGTCGATGTCGGCGTCTGGGATCCGGCCCTTCAGCACCACGAAGCCGTCGCGTTGGTAGTCCTGGACCTGGTCGGCGGTGAGCATCTGGTCCTCCCCGTGGCCGGGCGCCGGCAGGCGTGGCGGCGACCCGCGTTGCCTACCGGCGCCGGGTGTGAGGGTGCAACCCGGATGTGTCACTCGTTGGCGATGGCGGCCAGGACGTCCAGGCGGGCGGCGCGGCGAGCCGGCCGGATGGCGGCCAGCACACCGATGACGGCGCCCAGGGCGAGCACGACCACCAGCGGCGTGACCGACGGCGCGAACGGGGCGTTGAAGTCCTCGGCCGCAGCCGTCACCCGCAGGAGTCCCCAGCCGAGGAACAGCCCCAGCCCGATGCCGCCGATGGTGCCGAAGAGGGCCACCAGGATGGACTCCCACCGCACCATGGACCGCGTCTGGGAGCGGTACTGGCCGACGGCGCGTAGCAGACCGAGCTCGCGGGTGCGCTCGTGCACCGACAGCGACAGCGTGTTGGCGATACCCATGAGGGCGATGACGATGGCAAGGGCGAGCATTCCGTAGATGACGCCCAGCGCCTGGTCGATCTCGCCGGCCACGCTGGCCACGTACTCGTCGCGGTCCTGGACGTCGGGGGCCCGATAGCGGTCGGCCACGGCCTGCACGGCCCGCTCACCTTCGGCCTGGCCCACTCCAGGCGCCAGCTCGATGAGCACGGCCACGTCGGCACGCTGGCTGGCGTGGGGAGCCCAGGCCGCCACCGGCAGCAACATCTCGCCCACGAGCTCGCTGGACTCGTAGACGGCCCCTACGGTCAGCTCCGCGTCGGTCCCGTCGGCGAACTCCACGGCCAGCGCCCGGCCCACGGTCCAGTCCTCCTCCGCGGCCCGAGCGGTTGACACCGCCACCTCGTCGGAGCCCAGCCGCACCAGGTCGCCGTCGGTGACGTCGAGGTCGAGGAGGGGAGCCAGCCCGGCGACATCGGCCACGGTCGGGTCCTCGACCTGCCCCTCCACCGTGACGATGGCTTCACCGAGTCCTACCGCACTCGCCACCTCGTCCAGGGCGTCGATGTCGGAGGCCAGCTGCGGACTCAATCCGGCTCCGCTGAAGTCGTTGGTGACTATGACGAGGTCGCCGCGGAACGATCGTTCCACGCTGTCGTCGATGGCGGACTTCACCGAGGACGCGAACACCGTGAACAACGTGACCACCCCTATGCCCACCATCAGAGCGGACGCCGTGGCTGACGTCCGCCGGGGATTGCGGGTGGTGTTGTCGCGGGCCAGCCGTCCGGTGATCCGCCGCAGGAAGGGCAGTGGCGCGCCCAGCACGGCGGCGGCGGGACGGGCCACGACCGGCCCGAGGATCACCGCACCGACGACGGTGCCCAGTGCCCCCAGGCCGACCCGCCCGAAGCTGCCGCCTTCGACGGCGATTCCGGACAGGACGGCCGCCACGCTGCCCGCCAACACCACCAGGCCCATGACGGCACGGACCAGCGACACCGACGGCGGCTCGGCGGCCACGTCGCGCATGGCCGCCACGGGTGGGGTCCGCGATGCCCGCAGGGCCGGTACGACGGCGGCCAGCAGGGTGATGCCCACCCCCACCACCACCGAGGTGACCACGGTGCTCGCATCCAGGACCGAGTCCGATCCGGGGAGGCTCACACCGGCGGCGTCGAGCAGCGTCGTGAGCAGCGCTGCCAGACCCACCCCCGCTGCTATCCCGACGAGGGACGCCACCGCACCCAGCACGAGGGCCTCGGCCGCCACCGACAGCAGGATCTGGACTCGTGAGGCGCCGATCGCCCGCAGCAGCGCCTCCTGGCGGGTGCGCTGGGCGACCGTGATCGAGAACGTGTTGTAGATGCTGAAGGCGGCGACGAGCAGGGCCACGCCGGCGAAGACCAGCAGGAAGGCCTCGAAGAAGCCGACGAAGTCCTCTTGGATCTCGGCGTTGTTCTCGGCTGTCAACTCGGTACCGCTGATGACCTCGAGCTCAGCAGGGAGCAGTGGACGTACTGCGTTCACGAGCGCGTCCTCGCTCACCGCGGGCTCGGCGGCCACGACCACGTCGGTCAGCTGGTCCGTGCCACCCATGAGCAGTCGCTGTGCCTCCTCGAGGGTGAATGCTGTGAACGTGGCCGAGGCGATGTTGTCGGCCCCGGCGAAGGTGGCGAGGCCGACAACCGTGACCTCGACGGGGTCGGGGGTCAGCACGACCGTGGTGTCTCCGACCGCCAGGTCAGCAGCCTCGGCCGAGCCACGGTCGATGACCACCTCACCCGGTGCCTGCGGGGCACGGCCCTCGGCGATCTGCCAGGGGTTCAGCTCCGGGTCGGCGATCCAGTTGCCTCCCATGGTCGGCGGGCCGTCCCCGCCCAGGGGTGTGCCGTCGGATCCGACGATCTGGGCGCTGGCGTCGATGCGCGGCGCGGCGGCGGCCACACCGTCTGCGCCGGCCACGAGGCCGACGACGCTCTCGTCCAGCGTGCCTCGTTGGCTGATCTCTCCGGCCCTGAGCTCGCTGGCGTCTCGCACCACGGCGTCGGTCCCGGCGTTGGCGGTGCTGAAGAGCTCGTCGAAACCGGCGCGCGTCGAGTCGCCCAGGACCAGGGTCCCAGCCAGGAACGCAACCCCCAGCACGACGGCGATGACCGTTCCGGTCAACCTGCGCTTGTGGGCCCAGAGGCCCGACATGGTGACCTTCCACATGGTGTTCTCCTCAGGTCCCTAGTGACTGCATGCGGGCCAGCACGCGTTCGGTGTTGGGCTCGAGCATCCGGTCCACGATCCGCCCGTCAGCCAGGAACACGACCTCGTCGGAGCGGGCAGCGGCCACCGGGTCATGGGTGACCATGACGACGGTCTGGGCGGCGTCGTCCACTGCTCGGCGCAGCAGGCCCAGTACCTCGTTGCCGCTGTGCGAGTCGAGGTTGCCGGTGGGCTCGTCGGCGAAGATCACATCCGGCCGGCTGGCCATGGCCCGGGCTACGGCCACCCGCTGCTGCTGACCGCCGGACAGCTCCGCGGGGCGGTGCGACAGACGATCGCGCAGACCGACGGTCTCGATCACGGTGTCGATCCAGGCCTTGTCCCCTCGCCGGCCGGCCAGCGTCACGGGGAGGCGGATGTTCTCCAGGGCGCTCAGGGTCGGAACCAGGTTGTACGACTGGAACACGAAGCCGACCCGGGAGCGGCGGAGCTTGGTGAGCCTCCGGTTCGACAGGCCCCCCAGCTCGGTCTCCCCGATCCAGACCCGACCCGAGGTGACCGAGTCGAGACCGGCAAGGCAGTGCAGCAGGGTCGACTTGCCCGAGCCCGACGGTCCCATGATGGCCGTCCAGCGGCCGGCCCCGAACCCGACGCTGACGCCGTCCAGGGCCGTGACCCGGGCCGTGCCCGAGCCGTGGACCTTCACCAGGTCCTGGGCGGCCACAGCGTGCGCAGTTGCCGGTCTGGGGCTGGCCAGGACGGTAGGGGAGGGAGCGTGCATCGTCGTCTCCGATCGACAGCAGGGTGGATGGGCGACGGCCCGCACCGGTCGTGGGCGGGCACGCTCCGATGGTGGGCGAGGCACCCGGCCCCGTCATCGGGGATCCACCCCGACGGTGCCCTGAGCGGAGGGCACCCGCCGCTCGGGGTGCAGCCCCGACCGGCGCCGTGCCGGCAGGGGCGACAGGGGAGGTCAGCCGAGCTGTTCGACCAGGCGGGGCTTGAGCACCTTGCCCATCGGGTTGCGGGGGAGCTCGTCCAGGAGTGACACCTGCCTCGGACATTTGAAGTGGGCCAGCCGGTCCCGCGCGAAGGCGATGACGTCGTCCGGCGCGAGGTTCGACCCGGGTCGGGCCACCACCGCCGCCACCACCCGCTCGCCCCACGTGTCGTCCGCCAGACCGACCACCGCCGCCTCCAACACGCCGGGGTGCTCGACGAGCACGCGCTCCACCTCCGCGCAGTACACGTTCTCCCCGCCGCTGATGATCATGTCCTTCACGCGGTCGACGATCGTGAGCCTGCCGTCGTCGCGCATCACACCCACGTCGCCGGACCGGACCATGCCGGCGGCGGTGCGGGCCGATGCGGTGGCGTCGGGTCGGTTGAGGTAGCCGAAGAACGGGACGATGGACCGGGCCGCCACCTCGCCTGGGCGACCGACGGCCACGGGTTCGGTCGTGTCGGGGTCGATCACCGCCACCTCGGTCCCCAGCATCGGCCATCCAACCGAGTGCGGCACGAGGTCGTCGCGACGCTTGCGCTCATAGGTGACCCACCCACCCTCCGTCCAGCCGTAGGCCTCGCAGATGGCGGCCCTGGGGAACACGTCGAAGGCGGTGTCGAGCAGAGACATGGGCCCCGGGGCCCCGGAGGACAGCATCACGTCCAGCGCCTCCAGGCCGGGCCGGCCCTGTTCACGCCAGGCCTCGGCGATCATGGCCAGCATGGAGGGCACCAGGAACACCCAGCTCGAGTGCTGGGCGTACTCGTCCACGGCCAGTTTCGCGTCGAAGGCCGTCATGATGCGGGCCCTGGCCCCCACGACCAGACTGGCCAGGGTCAGCCCGCCGTAGGACATGTGGAACAGAGGGCCGGGGACGGACAGGACCTGGGCGGGGGAGAGGCCGAACGTCCATCCCCACTGGGCGAACCGGGTGAGCAGGGCGCCGTTGGTGACCGTCGAGCCCTTCGGGAAGCCGGTGGTGCCTGAGGTGTAGGCCACCAGGCAGGTGCGGTCAGCGGCCTCGGCCCCGGCGGGCCCGGACCAGGCGGCGCGCGACGGTGTCACCACCGCGGCCACGTCCACCACCCGGGCGCCCACCTCAGCGGCCACGGCCTCGGCCATCGCTAGGTGCTCCCCTGCGGACAGGATGACCGAGGCCCCGGAGTCGGTCACCACGAAGCTCACCTCTGCCTGAGCCAGGCGATTGTTGATCGGCACGGTGGCGACGCCGGCCACCTGGCATGCCAGGTAGGCGAGGGCGTGGTCGGCGCCGTTGGCCAGCAGGAGGGCGACCATGGGGCCATTGGCGCCGGGCTCGACAGGGCCGATGCCCTCCACGAGTCCACTGACCCGGCGCCACACGTCGCCGTAGGTCCAGCTCTCGGCCGGCGCCTGGCCGTCGCCGGGGCCGGGCCCGAGCACCTCGATGGCGGTCCGTCGGGGGAAGGCCCTGGCGTTGGCGGCGACGCAGTCGGCAACGGTGAAGAGCATCAGTTCCTCAACTCCGGGTGGCCACCACCGACGCGTTCTGACCGCCGAACCCGAACGAGTTCACCTGGAGCACTTCCACGTCGACGGCGCGCGGCTCGGCGAGCACCACATCGAAGGCGATCTCGGGGTCGGGGTCGGTGGTGCCGGCCACGTGTGTGAGGCGGCCGTGGTGCATGGCCCAGATGCCCGCCATGAGGTTCATGCCGCCCGAGGCCGCGCCTGTGTGGCCCGTGTGGCCCTTGAGGGCCGTCACCGCCGGGCCGGTGACCGCCAGGTCCGCGGCGCCACCCGCACCGGACCGGTTGCCGTCGACGAACACGGCGTTGATCGCTCTGATCTCCGCCTCGTCGCCTTTGGGTGTGCCGGTGGCGTGGGCGACGAGGGCGTCGACGTCGGCTGGCGACACCCCGGCGCCGGCCTGGGCCTGCGCCATGGCCCTCGCCTCCCAGCGCCCGTCGGGTTCCGGCGAGCTGGGATGGTGCGCGTCCGCCAGCGAGCCGTAGCCCCGCAACCAGGCGTGGACCCTGGCGCCGCGCCGACGGGCGTGCTCGGCCGTCTCGAGCACGAAGAACGCCGACCCTTCACCGGACACGATGCCCGAGCGGTTGGCGTCGAAGGGGAGCATGGCCCTGGTGGGATCACCCGACGTCGTCTCCATGCCGTAGCTGGCCTCGGCCTGGCTGGTGGCCGGCTCGAAGCCGGCGTCGACGGCGCCGTCGCACGTGAAGCCACCTTCGGTGGCGCCGCAGAGCACCACGTCGACCTGGCCGGCGTTCAGGTAGGCAGCCGCCGTGCCCAGGGCGTCCAGCGACGACGCGCAGGCCGTCGTCACCGTCATCGACGGGCCGTGCAGCCCGTGCCGCATGCAGATCTGCGCGGCGGCCATGTTCGGCCAGATCCGGATCATCGTCTTGGGGTCGACGGCGGCTGCCCCGTGGGTGTCGTAAGCCCACTGGGCTCTGGCCAGGGAGAACAGGCCGCCCATGGAGGTGCCGTGGACGACGCCGGTGCGGAAGGGGTCGAGGTCGCCAGGGCCTTCGCCGCCGTCGAGTCCGGCGTCGGTCAGGGCCTGGGCGCTGGCAGTCAGGGCGAAGCGGGCGAAGCCGTCGGTCCCGGCCACCACGCGGGGCTCCATCCAGTCGCTGGCCTCGAAACGGTCGTCCAGCCCACCGAACAGGTGGGGCCGGGGATCGTCGGGTGGTGCCCACGGGGCCCGGCGGATGCCGATCCGGCCGGCCAGCAGTGCCTCGCACAGCTCAGCGACCGAGAGCCCTATGGGCGACACCACGCCCATGCCCGTGATTGCCACCTGCATGCCCGGACCTCCCATCGGTTGCCGTCACCCCGTCCCGGTGGCCGTGCCTGCGCTCACCCGACCGGCAGACCCTGGCCCCTGGCGATCACCAGCCGTTGGATCTCGCTCGTGCCCTCGCCGATCTCCAGGATCTTGGCGTCCCGGTAGAAGCGGCTGACCGGTGTCTCGTCGATGAACCCGTACCCGCCGAAGATCTGGGTGGCGTCCCTGGTCGCCGTGACCGCCGCCTCGGTGGCGTACAGCTTGGCGATGGCCGCCGCCTGCTTGTAGGGCCTGCCCGTGTCCTTCAGCCAGGCGGCCTTGTAGGTGAGGAGGCGGGCCGACTCCACCATCACCTCCAGGTCGGCGCACTTGAAGGCCACGGCCTGGTAGGAGCCGATGGGCTTGCCGAACGCGAGCCGCTGCTTGGCGTACTCGACGCTGTGCTCGAGGCAGGCCTGGGCCAGGCCCACGGCCAGGGCGGCGATGGCGATGCGACCGTCGTCCAGCGTGGCCAGGAACTGGTGGAAGCCCTTGCCCCGGTCGCCGAGCAGGAGATCGGCGGGCACGCGGCAGTCCTCGAAGCGCAGACCGTGGGTGTCAGAGGCGTGCCAGCCCATCTTGCGGTACGGCGGCTCCACCTCGAAGCCCGGGGTTCCCGACGGCACGATGATCGTCGAGATCTCGTCGGGGCCGGTGCGGGCAGTGACCGTCACGCACGTGGTGATCGGTGTCCCCGAGTTGGTGATGAAGGCCTTGCTCCCGTTGATCACCCACTCGTCACCGTCGGCCACGGCGGTGGTGCGGGTGGCACCGGCGTCGGATCCGGCATCGGGCTCCGTGAGCCCGAACCCGGCCAGGGCCCGGCCGGCGATCAGATCGGGCAACCAGCGCTGCTTCTGCTCCTCGGAGCCGAACGTGGCGATCGGGTTGATGCCCAGACCCACCGCCGCCTCCAGGGTGATGCCCATGGACTGGTCGACGCGACCGATCTGCTCGATGGCGATGCACAGCGTCGTGAAGTCGGCGTCGGCGCCGCCCCAGCGCTCGGGGAAGATCAGACCGAACAGGCCCAGGTCGCCCATCTTGGTGACCACGTCGGTGGGGAAGTGGTGGTCGCGGTCCCACGCCTCGGCATGGGGACCGATCTCGGACTCGGCGAAGTCGCGCACCACCTTGCGGAACGTCTCGTGCTCGTCGCTCAGCTCGAAGTCCATCGCCTCTCCTCACCCAGGGATGATCGTGTGCGCCCGGCGGTCCGCTTCCCGTCGGCGATCCCGGGCATAGGTGAACCTGCGCACGAGCTCGTCGCGCAGCTCGGTGGGCTGCACCACGGCGTCGACCACCAGGTCAGAGGCCAGGCGGAGCAGATCGACGTCCTGCTCGTACTCGGCGGTGCGCTCCTTGACGAACTGCTCCCGCTCGATGGGGTCGGCGATGGCGGCGATCTTGTTGGCGTACACGGCATTGACAGCGGCATCCGGCCCCATCACCGCGATCTGGGCACTCGGCAGGGCCAGGCAGGCGTCGGGCTCGAAGCCGGGGCCGCACATGGCGTACAGGCCGGCGCCGTAGGCCTTGCGGAGGATGACCGAGATGCGGGGCACCGTGGCCTGGGAGACGGCGGTGATCATCTTGGCCCCGTGGCGGATGATCCCCTGACGCTCCACGTCGGTTCCGATCATGAAGCCGGGGACGTCGGCCAGGTACAGCAGCGGCAGGTTGTAGCTGTCGCACAGCCAGATGAACCGGGCCGCCTTGTCCGCCGAGTCCACGAACAGCACGCCGCCGTTCACGCCGGGATTGTTGGCCACGACACCGATCGGGTTCCCCTCCAGGTGGGCCAGGCCCACCACGATCTCGGGCGCGTAGAGCGGCTTGAGCTCGAAGAAGCTGCCCTCGTCCACCACGGCGTCGATGACGGTGCGGACGTCGTAGCCCTGGGCCGCGTCGCTGGGAACGTGCACGGCGTCCCAATCCAGCCGGGGCGGAGTCGGGGCGACCGCCGGCGGGGCCACCCGGCAGCTCGCAGGCAGGTAGGAGAACCACCACTTGGCCTGCTCGATGGCGTCGGCGTCGTCGCTGACCAGGTTGTCCCCGCAGCCCGACACCGAGGCGTGCATGCGGGCGCCACCCATCTCCTCCAGCGAGACCTTCTCGCCGATCACGACCTCGGCCATGCGGGGGGAACCTAGGTACATCGAGGCGTTCCCCTCGACCATGAACACGACGTCGCAGAAGGCGGGGATGTAGGCGCCGCCGGCGGCCGACGGTCCGAACAGGCAGCAGATCTGCGGCGCCCGGCCGGAGAGCTTCACCTGGTTGTGGAAGATGCGGCCCGCCCCTCGCCGGCCGGGGAACAGGTCGACCTGGTCGGTGATGCGCGCTCCGGCGGAGTCGATCATCCAGAAGATGGGCAGCTCGTGGTCGAGCGCGAACTCGGTGGTGCGGATGATCTTCTCGACGGTGCGGGCGCCCCACGACCCGGCCTTCACCGTGGGATCGTTGGCCACCACCAGGGCGGCGCGGCCCTCGACCATGCCCTGCCCGCACACGATCCCGTCGGCGCGTAGGTCGGGATCCAGCGCGTTGGCCAGCATCGCCTCTTCGACGAACGTGTCGGGGTCGAAGAGCAGGTCGATGCGATGGCGGGCCGACAGCTTCCCTTGCTGGGCCAGCTTGTCGCGGCCCGCGTCGGGCACCTGCCTGACCCGGTCGCTCACCGCTCGAAAGTGCTCGGTCACGCTCGCCCTTCCCTGCGCGCTTCCCTGCGCCAAGCATCGCAGCCGGCGCCCCTCACCGCACAGGCGCTGGGGCCCAGCCCCAGCACCTGCGACATCAGCCGACCTGGGGCGCGGGGATGGGGGCGCCGAAGGCGCCGAGCTCGGTGAGGGTCTGGGTCATGGCAACCCGGTCACCCGGCTGGACGATGCCGTCGACCTGGTTGCCCACGGCCTGCTCGAAGGCAGCGGTCACCTCGGCCGTGCCCTCGCCGAAGATGCCGTCGGGGCTCACCCCCCGGGTCACTCCCTCTGGTTCGGCCAGGTCCAGCCACGCGGCCAGGTCCTGCTGCCATGTGCCCACCACCCTGCCGCGGGCACCCTCCTGGATGACGCCGGGGCCGGCCTCCATGGCGGTGACGGTCCGCTCCAGCTCCTCGAGGTCGAGTTGATCGACCGTTCCGTCCACCGGCCGGCCGGTGGATTGGAAGAAGATGTCCGACAGACCCGCGGTGGCCGGGTCGTAGACACCGGTCACCGGGATGCGCGGCAGCCCGACGGTCTCGGCCACGGACAGCCAGCGATTGAGGCTGAGCTGCCAGTTCGAGACGGCCTCGCCCACGCTGCCCGGCCCCAGGCTCGTCTCGCCCTGCACGGGGACGGCACCGGGGGGTGCCTCCGATGAGGTGGCCACCGGCCGGCCCTCGACCAGGGCCGGGTCCAAGCGGAGCTCGGCCCGCAGCCGCTTCAGCAGGTCGTCCCCCGACGAGTCGGGCGGGAAGGGCGTCAGCCACGTCTGGCCGCCCTCGGCGCTGAGCTCCACGACGCCTTCGGCGGTGACGGCGATGCCGCCGGTCAGGTCCATGTCGATGCGCTGCAGGTTGTCGACCACCACCAGGGACTCCGTGGCCAGGTCGAGGTCCAGGATGCGGACCTGGGATTGGCCGGGCACCGCCGTGGGCTGGGCGACGGCGAGCCGCTTGCCGTCATCGGCCAGCGACGCCAACGGGAGCTGGGGTTGTGCCTCCGCCGAGCCGCAGTCGGCCTGGCGGGGCAGCTCCTCGGGCAGAACCTCTTGGGGCGCGCCGGAGAGGTCGACCACCTCCAGCCAAGCGCAGCCCAGGCCCGAGTCCACGTGCCCGATCAGCATCCGTGACCCGCCGAACTCCACCTGGACCGCCGTCGGAGGCGGCTGGAAGAGCGGTTGAGTGGTGCCGTCGAGCTGCACGGCCAGCAGCGTGCCCAGCGGAGTGCCCACGGGCTCGTTCACGGCCAGGACGGCCAGCTGACCGTTGAAGATCCCCTCGTCGAGCACTCGCCCCAGGTCCTGCACCACGGTGAAGGAGCTGTTGCTGGCTGCCGGCAGGTGGTGGACGGTGAGGGTGGGGGCGGCGTTGTCGGTGATGTACACGAGCCCCCCGGCGCCGTCGTCGAAGGTGGCGACGACGTTGCCCTCCACGGAGAGCGGAAGCGGCTCGCCCTCGGCCGGGTGGACGGTGATGGCGCCGTCGCCGCCGACCACGAGCCCACGACCGACGACCACGCTGTCGCCGGGGCCGGTCCGCAGTCCGTCGTTGGCCAGGCGCGGTCCACCGGCGGTCTGGTCGATGAGGTCGGAGCACGCTGTCGCCAACAGCAGCAGTACCGCTCCCACAAGCAAGGCGATCGGTCTGGCCACGGTGCTCCGGTCGTCGCCCACCGGCGGGTCGACGAAACCATTGTCCCACCGACCCATCCCGGTGGGTCCAGTCACCCGACGGTGTCCGTTGCGGTACCCGGGCCGGCTGGCGACCCTCAGCGAGAGGTCACCAGCAGTTGCTCACGAAGGGTGGTGAGCGTTCCGGTGTCGAGCCCGGCTACCTCGAGGAGGTAGACCTCCACTCCGCCGAGGTCGGAGTCCAGGTGGTCCAGCAGCGATCCCATGGCCTCGGCGGGGGCGGACAGAGCCGGCATGATCGCCTCAACATCGACGCCACGCTCCACCAGGGTGGGCCGGAGCTGCTCGATCCGCTTGAGGGCGCGGTAGGGATTGGACAGCTCGAAGTCGACGATCACGTCCTCCCTGCTGACACCCAGGAGGCGGTGCAGCAGGGCCGTGGTCAAGCCCGTGCGATCCTTGCCCGCCGTGCAGTGGTACACAGCCGGGACCTGGTCGAGGTCGGCGAGGGTTCTCAGCACCCGGCCGAACGCCTGGGCATGGTCGACCAGCATCCCCACGTAGCTGTCGGCCACCTCCTCGCTGGTCACGGCGGTGACCTCGCCAGACATGACGAGGTCGATGAAGTCCTTCTGCTGGACGAGCTCGCCGCCCATCGGCTCGTGGAGGTGGTCGAGCACACCGGGCCACAGGCGGCTGGGCCGGTTGGCCACCTCGCGCGGATGGCGGAGGTCGATCACGGTGCGGATCCCCCGGCTGGACAACTCGACGAGGTCGTCCTCGGTGAGCTCGTTGAGGTGGTCGCTGCGGTACACCATCTCACGGCGCACCGTGCGGCCGTCGGCGGTGGGATAGCCGCCCACGTCGCGGAAGTTCATCGCCCCCGCCAGGGGGATCAGCGTTTCGGGAGGCACGAGGCGTCAGTCTTGCAACTGGTGGCGGGCTGGCGGTGACAGCCTCACGCCGCCGCAGGTCGCGGCTCGCGGGGCAGGCCCAGGACACGCTCGCCCAGGATGTTGCGCAGGATCTGGGTGGTGCCGCCCATGATCGTGTAGGCCGGCGCGTAGACGACGTTGCGAGCCACACGGGCGCCTATGTCCGCGCCCGGCCCGGCCACAGTGCCCGTCAGGGTGGCGTGGGGTCCCACCACCGCCGCTGCGAACGTGGCGACACGCTGCTCGAGCTCGGTGCAGAAGGTCTTGGTGATGGCGCTATAGCCAGGCGGGGCTTCAGCCAGCACGTTTCGTAGCACCATGAGCCGGCCGATCCTGTATCCCGACTCGATGGCGGCGATCTCCTGGCGGACCCGGCGGTCGTCGGTGTCGGCCACGGCTGCCACGTCCTCGAACAGCCTGCGGTTCGACACCAGCCGGTCGATGCCTCCCCGCTCGTGCTCGAGCTGGCGCATCGTCTGCCCGAAGCTGTTGTTGAGCTCGCCGACGAGGTTGGCGGCCGGCACCCGAACCTCGTCGAAGAAGACCTCGTTGAAGTGGGCGTCCCCGGAGCTGTCGGTGATGGGCCGCACCTCGATGCCCTGCGATCTCATGTCGACCACCAGCTCCGAGAGGCCCTTGTGGGCGGGGGCGTCGGGATCGGTACGGCAGATGAGGTAGCACCAGTCGGCTGCGGCTGCCCCCGAGGTCCAGATCTTCTGTCCGCTGACCATGAAGTCGTCGCCGTCGCGTTCGGCCCGGGTGCCGATGGAGGCCACATCGGAGCCGGCATCGGGCTCGCTCATACCGATGCACCATGCCGATGTGCCCGCCCGCATGTCGGGGATCCACCGTTGTCGCTGCTCGTCGGTGCCGAACTCCAACAGGACCGGGCCGATCTGGCGGTCGCAGATCCATGAGGTGGCCACCGGCGCGCCCCGTTCGAGCAGCCGCTCCATCACCACGAGGCGTTCGATCTGGGGTCTTCCGCCACCGCCCCATCGCACCGGCCAGGTCATGCCCAACCAGCCTCGCTGGGCAAGGCGGATGGCGAAGGCCGGGTCGTGACCGACGAGCCACGAGTCGTCGACGACGTCGAACTCCTCCGCCAGATCGTCCACGAAGCGATCGACCTGCTCCCGCAGGTCGTCGAGCTCGGCCGGCCAGCTGCCCTCCATCGCTGGGCGAGCGTACCGACCCCCGAGGATCTGGCGAGGTCCCCGATTCGGTAGCCTCGGCTGGGGCCAGTGCGCCCGCCGGGGACAGATGGACGACAGGGGAGACGACGACGTGGCGGAAGATTCGGTAACGATCACGGACAACCGCACCGGGCGGTCGACCACGGTGCCGATCGAGTACGGCGTCTTCCCGTCCAGCGGCGTGCGCGACCTGGACAAGAGCCTGTTCATGTACGACCCGGCCTTCCTGTCCACGGCCAGCTGTGCCAGCGAGATCACGGACCTCGACGGCGAGAACGGCATCCTGCGCTACCGCGGCTACCCCATCGAGCAGCTGGCCGAGCAGTCCAACTTCCTGGAGGTGGCCTACCTGCTGATCCACGGTGAGCTCCCCACCAAGGACCAGTACGAGGAGTGGCACTACCACATCACGTGGCACACCTACATCCACGAGAACACCGCCGACTTCATGCGTGGCTTCCACCACGATGCCCACCCCATGGGGATGCTCGTGTCGACGGTGGCGGCTCTGTCGACCTTCTACCCGGAAGCCAAGAACATCTTCGACCCCCACAATCGCGAGATCCAGATCATCCGGCTGATCGCCAAGATCCCGACCATCGCCGCCTTTGCCTTCCGCTACACCGTCGGCCAGCCTCGCGAGTACCCCGTCAACCACCTGAGCTACGCCGGAAACTTCCTGCGCATGATGTGGGCCGTCGCCGACCCGGACTACGAGCCCGACCCGGTGCTGGCCAAGGCCCTGGACGTGCTGTTCATCCTCCACGCCGACCACGAGCAGAACTGCTCCACCACCACCATGCGCACGGTGGGGTCGGCCCAGGCCGATCCCTTCATCTGCCACGCAGCCGCCTGCTGTGCCCTCTACGGGCCGCTGCACGGAGGTGCCAACGAGGCCGTCATCCGGATGCTGCACGAGGTGGGCAGCTTCGAGGACGTGCCTGCCTACATCGAGCAGGTCAAGCGCGGTGAGGTGAAGCTGCAGGGCTTCGGCCACCGCGTCTACAAGGCCTACGACCCGCGGGCCACGATCATCAAGCAGACCGCCGACGACGTGTTCAAGGTCACGGGCACCAACCCACTCCTCGACATCGCCCTCAAGCTCGAGGAGGTAGCGCTGCAGGACAACTACTTCGTCGATCGCAACCTCTACCCGAACGTGGACTTCTACTCCGGGCTCATCTACGAGGCCATGGGCTTCCCCATGGACATGTTCACGGTGCTGTTCGCCATCGGCCGAACACCAGGGTGGCTGGCCCACTGGCAGGAGCTGCTCAACGACCCCGAGCAGAAGATCTACCGCCCCCGCCAGGCCTACCGGGGAGTCGACGTGCGGGACTACGTGCCCATCGGCGATCGCTGACGACGGACCGGCGCTGACGGCTGGAGCTCACGGGAGGTATATCTTCCCGGCAACTATCGGGGGGACCGATGCTCTTCTTCCTTGACATCTCAGTCGACTCCAAGGACCTGTCTCTCGATCAGTTATGGGAAGCGTGGGAGGCCGAGACCGAAGCCGCCCGCGGCGCCGTCGAGGCCGGCGTGGCCAAGGCGCTGTTCAAGGTTGTCGGCGAGCGCCGGGTGCTCGCCATCGTCGACATGCCCGACCATGCGTCCCTCGACCGCATGCTCATGGCCGGGCTGCCCATGGCCGACAACCTGGTCATGAACGAGGTGGCGGCGCTACGGCCCTACGAGGACTTCGCCGAAGACATCAAGGCCCGCTGGCAGGCCTGAGCCGCCGTCCCGGTCGGGTCGGCCGCGTCACATCTCGATGAGGATCTTGCCCACGTTGGCGTTGCTGGCCATGTACTGCTGGGCGTCGGCGATGCGGTCCAGCGGGTAGCGGGAATCGATCACAGGCCTCAGGTGACCGTCATCGAAGAGGGGCAGCAGCTCGGTCGCGAACCGTTGCGAGGCCTCGATCTTCTGTTCGAGCGGGCGTGAACGCAGGACGGTGCCGACGATGGCGGCCCGCTTCGGCAACAGCTTGCCCAGAGCGAGCGGCGCCACTCCTTCTCCCATCACACCCACCTGCACGATCCGGCCCTGCACCTTGAGGCAGTCGAGGTTGCGGTCCAGGTACTCGCCGCCGATCACGTCGAGGACGACGTCCACTCCCACCCCTCCGGTCCACTCCAGCACCGCCTCGGCGAAGTCGGTGGTGGAGTAGTCGACCACCAGGTCGGCGCCCAGGTCGTGGCACGCCTGCACCTTGGCCGTGGAGCAGGTGACGGCGATGCGGGCACCGATGGCCCCGGCGATCTGTATGGCTGCCGTGCCCACGCCCGATGCTCCGGCGTGGACGAGGGCGCTACGGCCCGAGGTCAGGCCGCCCTGGGTGACGAGCGCGTCGTGGGCGGTGACGAACACCTCGCAGATGGCGGCGGCGTCGGCCAGGGGGACACTGGCGGGGATCGGGAGGGCCAGCCGTTCGTGGGTGACCAGCCTCGTGGCGTAGGCGCCCCCGCCCACGAGGCCCATCACGGAGTCGCCGACCCGGTGTTGGCGCACCCGCTCGCCGACGGCCGCCACGGTCCCGCTGTATTCGAGTCCGGGGATCTCCAGCTCCGCTGGTGGCCCCGGGTACCTACCCTCCCGTTGCAGGAGATCGGCCCGGTTCAGGGCCGTCGCAGCCACCTCGACGAGGACCTCCTCGGGACCCGGCTCGGGGTCGGGCACGTCCTCCACGCTGAGGACGTCGACACCCCCGTGCCCTCGCAACACGACCGCACGCATGACCGCCGACCGTACGCCATCTCCCCCTCCCCTCTACGAACCTGGCATCACGGTGGCCATATGTGGCCGAATGGATGCCCGGTTCGGGGAAGGGCGCACGGAAGTGGCGCAGCACAGGCCGATCAAAGGGGCATGTTGTCGTGGCGGCGATCGACGAGGCGCTCCCGCTTGGTCATGAGGAGATCGATCGAGTCCACGAGGACCCGGCGGGTCTCGGCCGGCTCGACCACCGCATCCACGTAGCCGCGTTCCGCCGCCACGTAGGGGTTGAGGTGGCGATCCTCGTACTCCGCCACGAGCTCCGACCGCTGGTGCGGGCTGGCCCGGCGGTACAAGACCTCGGCGGCCTGCTCCGCCCCCATCACGGCCAACTCTGCGGTGGGCCAGGCCAGGTACACGTCGTTGCCCATGGTCGTGGAGTCCATGACGATGTAGGCGCCGCCGTAGGACTTGCGTAGGACCACGGCCACCCGCGGCACGGTGGCCCGGGCGTAGGCGAAGGCCAGCTGCGCGCCGTGGCGGATCATCCCCCGCCACTCGAGGTCCTTGCCCGGGTAGAAGCCGGGAGTGTCGACCAACGTCACGATGGGCAGGTTGAAGGCGTCGCAGAACGACACGAAGCGGGCCGCCTTCTGCGATGCCGGGATGTCGAGCGTCCCGGCTATGGCGCGGGGTTGGTTGGCCACGATCCCCACGGGGCGTCCTCCGAAGGTGGCAAAGGCGGTGACGATGTTGGGGGCCCAGCCACCTCGCACCTCGAGCAGTATCCCGTCGTCCACCAGGACGGCGGCGATGTCGCGCACGTCGTAGCTGCCTGTCGATGTGATCGGGAGCAGGTCGGCCGCCTCGGGTGTCGGTCGATCGGAGGGGTCGGTGGTGTCGACACGGGGTGGAAGCGCATCGGCATGGTCAGGCAGGTAGGCCAGGATGTCGGTGACGGCGTGGACGGCCTGCTGGCGGTCCTCGACCACCATCGAGGCCACGCCCGTGGCGCGCTGGTGGGTGGCGGACCCGCCCAGGTCGCCTATGCCGACGTTGACGCCGGTCATGAGGCGGACGGGTACGGGCCCGCTGACGAACGCGTAGGCGTCCTCGGTCATCACCACGTGGTCGGCAAGGCCCACGAGCAGCGCCGAGCCCGAGACTGCCGGGCCGGTGACGGCGGCGATTATCGGCACGACGCCGCTGGTCCTGGTGAACTCGCGCGCCGCCCGACCCCAGCCGTCGAGGGCGGGTAGGCCCTCGGCTACGTCGGCACCGCTCGACGCGATGTAGATGACGAAGGGAAGGCGGGCCTCACGTGCCTGGCGCGCCGCGGTGGTGAGCTTGTCGCCGTCGGCTGGCGTCAGGGCTCCGCGCCGCCGTTCCATCTCGACGCTGGCCACGATGGCGTCCCGGTCGCCGACGCTCTCGAGGCGCACTGTGGTGGTGGACGGCACTGCGGCACGCAGCGGCAGGCCGGGCGTCATGGCAAGCGACTGTAGAGGGTCGTGTCGGCGGCCGGAGGCCCCCTGGCTTCGCCCAGGGTTGGTGCCGTCACTCGGCGAGGTGGATGCCTGCCAGCGGACCGCCGGTGTCGCGCACGACCTCCTCGAGCACTTCGGCCGTGGCCATGGCTGGGGCCGAGGGCAACGCCCGGCGGGA
>Ga0299914_10000757_pt1 | contig 20149 bp, 21 predicted proteins | sample RVTome_10_FD_201361 | JGI IMG/M metagenome (GOLD analysis project Ga0299914, IMG submission 201361) | Soil microbial communities from uranium-contaminated site in the Upper Colorado River Basin, Wyoming, United States - RVT153D57 (version 2) ...
AGCCACGAGTTGCGGACGCCTCTGGCGGCAGTCATGGGCTTCGCCGAGATCCTTCGGGACGATCTGAGCGACCTCTCCGATGGAGAGCGGGGAGAGCTCACCTCGACCATTGCCCAGCAGGCCTATGACCTATCCGGCATCGTCGAGGACCTACTCGTCGCGGCGAGAGCGGAAATCGGCTCGGTGCACATCAGCCGGGTAGTCGTCGATCTGGGTGCCAACTGCGCCCAGGTGGTAGAAGTGCTCCCCGAGGTGGACAGACTCCGCATCCAGGTCGATGAACGCTCGGAGCGGGTGAAGGCGGTCGCCGATCCGGTTCGGGTTCGTCAGATCATCAGGAACCTCGTCACCAACGCGATCCGATACGGAGGAGAGCAGGTTTGTGTCGAATTCGTCGATGGCGAGCCGGCCGCGCTGCTCACGGTGCGGGACAACGGAAGCGAAATACCCGCAGCAGAGCGGGAGCGAATCTTTCTCCCCTACTTCAGCGCTCACGATCGTGGGTCTCTGCCGTCGGCCGTCGGGCTCGGCTTGACCGTGTCGCGCCAACTCGCCGAGATGATGGGCGGGCGCTTGGACTACGGCTTCAGCGACGGTTGGAGCACCTTCTCACTCGAGTTGCCATCGGCCCACTTCCTCGACCAGGGCGTCGCACCATCACGCAAAGCCGGTGTCTCGTAGTCGAGGCACAATCAGGGCCGGCTACGCGACTCCTCCGCCGGAGTCAGACCTCCAGGGCCATTCCGATGGCTTGACGCAGCTGGTCGGCTTGGAATGGCTTGACTACCCAGGCGTCTGCCCCGGCTCGCTTCGCCAGGAACCGGTCGGCCTCCCGGTCGAGCATCAGCACCAGACGAGGGACTTCCTCGATGTCGGGCTCGGCCCTGATCTGCCGCACGATCGCCATTCCCCCCATGCTCTTGATCTGGAGGTCGATTATCACGACATCGGGATCGAGCTCTGCGACCTTCGCACCTGATTGGAGAGGATCGTCGAGCAGCTCGACCTCCCAGTCGCCGTGGGTGAGGGTGGAGAGGACGTCGTTGACCGCCCAGGTGGAGTCGGCAATGACGAGGGCCCTGGGCATGGGCTCAGGTTAGTTGGTGGCCGACCACGGTTTCTCGAGGTCTGTCGACTCCTAACCTCGGAGTCGTGCGTCGCATCTTGCTCACGGCAGCCCTGCTCTTGGTCGTCGCCGCCTGTTCCGACGTCGGCGACGCGGGCGAGCCGGGCATCGACGTCATCGACGTCAGCGGACCGCTCGATGCCTTGGCCCTCGATTTCATGAACGACTCGATCGAGGATGCCGCCGAAACGGGCCAGGAGCTGGCGGTGCTCCAGATCAATTCGCGGGCCGTTCTCGACCGTCGGGCCTTCACCAATCTCCTCGAGACCCTGGAGAACCCCCCACTACCGGTGGCGGTGTGGGTGGGGCCGGCGCCGGCGGTGGCCGGAGGAGGGACTTCCCGGATTGCCGTGCTGGCCGAGCACGCCGCCATCTCGCCTGGATCGAGCTTGGGACCGGTGGCCCCGGTCATCGTCGGTGAGGCGGGTGACGAGCAGGCACTCGATGGGGCCATCCCCGCCGAAGAGACCGGTCTCGATCTCCAACCCACCCTCCGCCAGTACCTCCAAAGCCTCGACGGCGAGACGTTCCAAACCGTCAACGGTCCGGTGACGATCCAAACAGTGGAGCCCTTCGAGGAGGGGGTCACCCTGAAACCGGTGACCTTCCGCGAGCCCGGGCTCGGGGTGCGGTTCTTCCGGCTGGCGGCCACCCCGGAGGCGGCCTTCTTCTTTCTCGTGGTGGGGCTGACCATTGCTTCGTTCGAGTTCTTCGCCATCGGTCCCGGTGTTGCGGCGGGTGTGGCCGCTCTCTCCCTGGTGCTGGCCGGCTGGGGGATGGTCAACCTTCCGGTGCGACCATGGGCGCTCGGGGTGACGCTGGTGGGCTGGGCACTGCTCACCGCGGCCTACCAGAAGGGAGGGGTCCTCGTCTTGACCCTGCTCGGCGCGGTCATGCTCCAGGTGGGGGGGACGTTCCTGGTCCACTTCTCCGGCCAGATCGACCCCCGGTGGTATCTGGTCGTTCCCTCGGTCCTGGCCGTGCTCTTCTTCTTCCTATTGGCCATGCCCACCGTGCAGCGAGCCAGGTTCTCCACCGGCACCATCGGCAGGGAAGGGCTGATCGGGGAGCGTGGTGTGGCCCTCGAGCCTTTCGACCCCGATGGCGTGGTCGAAGTCAGGGGAGCGCGGTGGAGGGCCACCGCCCACCGGGAGGCGGGTCTTGTCGCCGGCTCGGAGATCCTGGTTGCAGGCGTCGACGGGATGTTCCTCGAAGTCGAGCCACCGGGCAGTTCTCGCGAAAACTGATACAGCGGTTACCAGTTTCTTCCTTGTGGCGGGCGTCAGCTCTGAGTAGGTTCGGGCCGGTTGTCGCTAGACAGGGAGGAGTCAGTTTGTCCAGTCTGGACGAATGGCAGCTCGACGCGCTGTGTCGGGGGAGCCATGCCTATCTCTTTTTTCCGCCCTCCACCTTCGAGCGGAAGGAAGAGCGGGAGCGTAGGGAGATGAAGGCCAAAGCGATCTGCGGTGTCTGTCCCGTGCGGGTCCCTTGCACCACCCATGCCCTCCAGATCCGGGAGCCCTTCGGAATCTGGGGAGGCCTCACCGAGGTCGAGAGAAGGAGCGCGCCGCTGGTCGGCTGACCGAATCCCGAGCGGCCGGGGGTCATCCCGGCCCCGACTGTGACAGGCCCAATCGACCGCCCGGTCCTTAGGATGCCGGGATGACGGTCCCCAAGGTCGCCGCCCGACCGGCTGCGACCGTGATGCTGATCAGGGACGACGGCCGCGGGCTCGAGGTGCTCATGGTGCGACGCCGGGCGCGAGGCTTCTTCGGCGGGCTCACGGTTTTCCCGGGTGGCGCGGTGGATCCGGTCGACAGCTCCGAGTTGGCCGCTTCGGTGGTCCTCGGCGGACCTGGAGACGCCGCGTATCGGGCGGCCGCCCTCAGAGAGCTGGCAGAGGAAACAGGTCTCGCCCTCACTCCGATCGGAGTCTCACCGGCCCCACCAGGTCGGGGAGCCGGGCTGCTCTCGGAACTGGAGGCGTCAGGGATCCGGCTCGACGGGACGAGGCTGACCCTGGTGTCACGCTGGGTGACGCCAGTGGGAGCACCGACACGGTATGACACCCGCTTCTACCTGGCCGGCGTGGCCGACACCCCCGAGATCCGCATCGACACCGATGAGCTGGTCGGGCACATGTGGGTGGGGCCGTCGGCGGCCCTGGAGATGCACTCGATCGGCGAGATCGAGATGTTCCTTCCCACCGTTTCCCATCTTCGCTGGCTGGCGCGCCGATCCGACATCGAAGATGCGACAGCGGCAGCTCAGGGAGCCGACGACCGGGTTCTGGTTCAGCCGCGTCGCATGGACGACGGGAGCCTGGTCCCCATCTATCTACCCGATCCCTGATGAAGATCGAGCGTCTGCTGGGCAACAACCCCGGGCCCTTCACCGGTCCCGGTACCAATACTTGGGTGTTGGAAGAGGGGGGCGAGGTCGTCGTGATCGATCCCGGGCCGGTCGATCGCTCCCACATGGAGCGGATCGTGGGTCGTGTCGCCGGCAGCACACCGATCGGTGTGCTGGTCACGCACACCCATATCGATCATGCACCTCTCGCCAATCGGTTGGCCAGAGAGCTCGGTGTTCCCGCCTTCGGGCACTCGCCAGGGCCCGAATTCGATCCCGACCTGGCTCTCACGGAGGGCTCTGAGCTCGCAGTGGGTCAGGCACGGCTCGAGGTGATCCACACTCCGGGCCATTCCGACGACCATCTCTGCTTTCGGGTCGACGACGTTCTCTTCACCGGGGATCACATCATGGGAGGCTCCTCGGTGATGGTCGAGGACATGGGCAGCTACTTGGCCTCGTTGGCCAAGCTGCGGGGCACCGGGCTCGCCAGGCTCCATCCCGGCCACGGCGACATCATGGACCATCCCGACCAGGTCCTCGACTGGTATCTCGCCCATCGACGGCAGCGTCACGCCGAGATCCTGGAGGCGATCAGATCGGGGGCGAGGTCACGAGAAGAGATAGTCGGGGTCGTCTACCGCGATGTGGATCCTGCCTTGCTCCCCCTTGCTGCCCGGTCGGTGCAGGCACATCTCGAATTGATGTTCGAACAGGGTCGGATAGCCTCTGAGGGTCACGACCTCGTCGTGCTGCCTACCGGAGCCCCGTGAAACGCGTTGCCCGCACCCTGATTGCTCTGCTCGTCCTGGTCCTGGCCCTCCCGGCCATCGCCCAGGTGACCGACGATGACATCGACCGCGCCCGGCGCGAGGTGAACGAGATGCTCGCCGAATCGCAGGAGCTGGGAGAGGAGGTCCAGGCAGCCTGGTCCCGGCAGTTCGCTCTGGAGAAGGAGATCAACGACATCACGGCCTCGGTCGAGTTGTCACAGGTGAAGATCGCCGAGACCGAGAAGAAGCTGGAGGAGGTAGCCGTCGAGATGTATATGGGGACCTCCACCGCCAGCTCGGTCCGGCTTCTGTTCTCGTCCAGTGATCAGAGCTATGGGGCAGGGGTGGAGTACCTGCGCAACGTGACCGGAGCCGACGTCGACGTGATCAACCAGCTCCGCTCCTATCGAACCGAGCTCGATCGACAGACCGACCGGCTGAGCGAGGCCTCGGAGGAGCAGGTGTTGCTCGCGGTGGAGTTGGAGGAGAAGGCCGGAGAGCTGCAGGGGCGGTTGATCGAGGGCCAAGCGGTTTACGACCGGCTGGTAGCGCAGAGGGCGGCCGAGGAGGAAGCGAGGCGGCGGGCCGAAGAGGAAGCCCGGCGGCAGGCGGCCGAGGAGGCAGCTCGCAACGCGACTACCACCACGCTGGCCGCCTCCGTGACCACCGCTCCTGGCAACTCGGATTCCACGACCACGATCCCGGACACCGAGACCACGGTCCCGGAGACTGCGACCACCACCCCTCCACCCCCAGCGCCGGCATCGAGCGGTGGGGCCTGTCCCGTGGCGGGAGCGGTCTCGTTCACCGACAGTTGGGGTGATCCGCGCTCGGGCGGGCGGTCGCACAAGGGCGTGGACATGATCGCCGCCCGCAACACGCCGTTGGTCGCCATCTTCTCAGGTCGGATCCAACGTCTCACCAGCGGGGCATTGAGCGGTCTGGCCCTCTATCTCCGTACCGAGAACGGCGATCAGTTTTTCTACGCCCACCTGGAGAGCTATGCCGACATCTCTGTGGGCCAGAACGTTGCTGAGGGCGAGGTGATCGGGTACAACGGGTCGTCGGGCAATGCCCCCGACCATTTGCCCCACCTCCACTTCGAGTATCACCCGGGGGGAGGGTCGGCGGCAAACCCATACCCCTTGGTGCGCTCCCTGTGCGGGTGAGGCGCAGGTCGGGACAGGCCCCTTGAATGCCGAAAGAGGACCCTTTCGGGTCCTCTTCCGATCTAGCCTCCCTGATGCCCCCAACCCCACTCACCGAGGCACGTTCTGAATGTCATATTCGGTCATAGGGGCAAGGGTTTAAAGGACTCTTGTCGAGATGCTCGTTGTGACTAGTCCTCGGGTTGGTCGGCTCGTTCCCGCCGCCAGACCTCGGCCGACCCTGCTTCAATGCGCTCCCCTGACTCCGAGGAGGAGACGCTGTGACCACCCCACCTGAGTTTCCCGCGGAGCAGCCGGCGGCGACGCCTGCCAACCTCGCACCGTGGGGGACCCGCGCCCTCGGATACCTGATCGACTTCGCCCCCATCTGGATCCTCGACGCCCTCACCTTCCGGAACACCACCGTGTTCAGCGTTCTCGGTCTGATCTCATTCGGGTATTTCATCTACATGGGGTACCTCGATGGCCTGACCGGGCAGACACCGGGCAAGGCGATCATGGGTATCCGGGTGGTCGACATCCAGGGTCAGGTGATCGGGACCGGGCAGGGAATCGGCCGGAAGTTCGCGCACATCCTCGACGCGATCATCTGTGGCCTCGGGTTCCTGCTTCCCCTGATCGACGACAAGCGGCAGACGATCGCCGACAAGGTGGTCAACACCTACGTGGTCGAAGGCATCGAGAAGAGGCCGTTCTCAGTCGATCTCTGGTTCCCCCCGAAGGGCTGATCGGCGAGCCAGACCACTAGACCATGAGTGGCCACTAGGCAGGCAGCTCCTCCAACTCGGTGAGGATCTTGGCGATGCGACCGGTACAGGTCTCCAGGTCGGCGGGCGGTAGGAGCCGGACCATGGTCTCGGCGGCCTCCCGCAAGGCGGCGCCGGCGGGTGAACCGGTGCCGGTGGTGACCACCGGTGCCCCGTGGTCGCCCCCGGGCACGACCTCGGGGTCGAGGGGAATGGAAGCGATCAGAGGGACACCCAGGTCCTCGGCCAACTCGACGCCGCCACCTCGGCCGAACACGTCGTGGACCCGGCCGCATTCGCAAGCGAGCCCGGCCATGTTCTCGATGACCCCGATGATCGGCATGTGCGACCGCCGCGCCATGTCGGCCACGCGCACCGCCACCTTCTGCGCCGCACGTTGCGGAGTGGTGACCACCACCATCTCGGCCTGGGGCAACATCCGGGTCAGCGCCATCTGGATGTCTCCCGTGCCCGGCGGCAGATCGATGATCAGGTAGTCGAGCTCGCCCCACTCCACCTGCTTGAGGAACTGTTCCAGAGCCTTTGACAGCATGAGGCCCCGCCACATCAGGGCGGTCTCCTCGGTTTCGATGATCAGACCGGTCGAGACCAACTTCACGCCTTGGGCCACGACGGGGACGATGAGCTTGGTTTCCTGGTCTGCCTCCAGACGATCCTCGACACCCAGCATGCGCGGCGTGGAGAAACCCCAGATGTCGGCATCGAGGAGGCCGACCCGGAACCCCGACTCGGCCATGGCCACGGCGAGGTTCACAGATATGGACGACTTGCCAACCCCGCCCTTGCCCGAGCCGATGGCGATCACCCTGGTCGTGGGGGCGACCTGGGTCGGCTCGGCGCCCGCACGCGCCTGCGCGCGAGCGACGGACATGAGACCTGCCCGCTGCTTCTTGGTCATCCCGGTGGTCCGGATCTGGGCTTCGTCGACGCCTGGCATCGATTCGACCCGCCGTCTGGCATCGTCTTCGATCTGGTTGCGCAGCGGGCACTCGGCGATGGTCAAGGCGATCCCGACATCGACCAGGCCGTCGACCACGGAGACATCGGTGACCATGCCCAGTTCGACGATGTTGCCGCCGAGCTCTGGATCGCGCACACCCCGAAGGGTGCTGAGGACGTCGTCACGTGTGACCATCGACCCCATGGTAATTTCCACTACCGATGTAGTGAGAATGGTGCATCCAGCGGAGCCGATTAGTATGGCCAATTAGGCGACCAGGTTCAGGAATGACACAGATCCTCAGCATCAAGTCCAACAAGCCCGAGAAGACGGTCAACGTGACCGACTTCGCCGTCGAGAAGATCGGCCAGTTGATCGCGGCCGAGGGAGACCCGGGCCTGGCACTTCGCATGGCGGTGCGCCCCGGCGGTTGCAGCGGTTTCTCCTACGAGATGTATTTCGACAGCCAGATCGACCCGACCGACATCGTTGAGGACTTCGGCGAGGTCAAGGTCGTGGTCGACCCTCAAAGCGCCGAGCTGGTCAAGGGATCCACCCTCGACTACAAGGACGGCTTGATGGGCGCCGGGTTCGCCATCGACAACCCCAACGTCACTCGCACCTGCGGTTGCGGGAACAGCTTCTCCTGATCCCAGCTCGCTGGGGCCCCTCAAATCTGAGCCCGAAGTCGCGGTACCCTCGGGGGTAGCTACCAGGAGTCCACAGTTGCCCAAGAACGTTCTCGCGACGCCGTCCGCTCCCCACGCGATGGGCCCCTACTCAGTCGCCACCGAGGTCGGGGGTTTGGTCTTTCTCAGTGGGCAGGTCGGAGTCGATCCCACCACCGGGGAGCGTCGGCCCGATGACATCGAGATCCAGACCCGACAGGTCATGGACAACATTGGCGCCATCCTCGCCGACCTCGGCCTGGGCTACGAGGACATTGCAAAAACTACGATCTTCCTTGCCGAGATGGGCCATTTCCCCAAAGTCAACGACGTCTACGCCTCCTACTTCGGGACCGAGCCACCTGCTCGCTCCACCATCCAGGCCGGTGCGCTGCCCGGTGGCTTCCTCGTCGAGATCGAGGTGGTGGCGGCGAGATGAACAAGACGGAAGTGTTCGCCGCGCTCGGTCTGGCCGACCAGAACAGCGGCGTCTTCGGCGGGGAGTGGCTGGACGCCACCGGAGAACCGATCGAGGTGGTCAACCCCACCACTGCGGAGACCCTCGCCACAGTGACCATGGCCTCGGCCGACGACTACGACCGGGTCGTCGCCAGCTCGGTCGAGACCTTCGAGAGATGGAGACTGCTCCCCGCCCCCAAGCGGGGCCAATACGTGCGGCAGCTCGGCGACGCCTTGCGGGAGAAGATCGAGCCGCTCGGCGCTCTCGTCACACTGGAGATGGGAAAGATCCTCCCCGAAGGGATCGGCGAGGTACAGGAGATGGTCGACATCTGCGACTTCGCCGTCGGGCTCTCCCGTCAGCTCTACGGCAACACCATGGCCTCGGAGCGGCCCAACCACCGCATGTACGAGCATTGGCACCCTCTGGGCCCGGTCGGGGTGATCTCCGCGTTCAACTTCCCGGTGGCGGTCTGGTCGTGGAACTCGGCACTGGCCGCCGTTTGCGGCGACACCGTGGTCTGGAAGCCATCGGAGCGGACCCCGTTGACCGCCATCGCCGTCACCCGGATCGCCAACGAGGTCATGGAGGGCAGCGGCTACGAGGGGGTGTTCAACCTCGCTGTCGGTGATGGGAAAACCGTGGGCAACTTGATGAACCAGGACACCAGACTGCCCCTCATCTCCGCAACAGGATCCTGCAACATGGGTCGCATCGTGGGCCCCGCCGTGGCGCAGCGTCTGGGCCGGTCCCTGCTCGAGTTGGGCGGCAACAACGCGGTGATCGTGATGGACGACGCCGATCTCGACATGGCGGTGAGGGCGACTCTGTTCTCCGCCGTCGGGACCGCCGGGCAGCGATGCACCAGTCTCCGCCGGCTTCTCGTCCACCGCGCCGTGTCGGACAAGATGGTGACTCGGCTCATCGAGGCGTACCAGCAGGTCGGCATCGGTGACCCACTCGAGCCGGGCACCCTCATGGGTCCTCTGGTCGGGGAGCGGGCCATCGAGCAGATGATGACCGCCCTCGACATCGCCCGAGAGCAGGGGGCGAGGATCGTCACCGGTGGCAACCGGGTCGATCGGCCGGGCTTCTTCGTCGAGCCGACCATCGCCGTGGTTCCCAAGGAAGCCACCATCACCCAACAGGAGACCTTCGCCCCGATCCTCTGGGTGATCGAGTTCGACACGCTGGAGGAGGCGATCCAAATCCAGAACGGAGTGACCCAGGGTCTCTCCTCGGCGATCTTCACCGAGTCGCTCAAGAGCGCGGAGAGGTTTCTCAGCGGCGCCGGCTCCGACTGCGGCATCGCCAATGTCAACATCGGCACCTCCGGAGCCGAGATCGGTGGGGCCTTCGGCGGCGAGAAGGAGACCGGCGGTGGGCGTGAGGCCGGCTCCGATGCGTGGAAGGCATACATGCGTCGGCAGACGACGACCATCAACTGGGGCGATGACCTGCCTCTGGCCCAGGGCATCGAGTTCGGCTAGGACGCCGCGGGTGGACGCCTTCGAGTGGGACCAGCGCTACCAGAGCGCCGACCGTCTCTGGTCGGCAACACCAAATCTGTTCGTCGCCGACCGTCTCAAGACCATGATGCCTGGGCGTGGTCTCGATCTGGCCGGCGGCGAGGGCAGGAACGCGATCTGGCTGGCCTCGCTGGGCTGGAAGATGACGGCCGTCGACTTCTCCGAGGTCGCGGTGGAACGCGGGGCTGCTCATACCGACCAGGTCGAATTCGTGGTTGCCGACGTCCTCGACTGGGAGCCGGCAGACAGGTACGACCTCGTCCTCGTCGCCTATCTGCATTTGGCCGCGCCGGATTTCGAGAGGGTGCTGGTCAGGGCGAGGGAGTGGCTGTTTCCCGACGGCGAGCTGTTCCTGATCGGTCACGATGTCTCCAATGTCTCCGATGGCTGGGGAGGCCCTCAGTACCCGGAGGTCCTCTGGGACGTTCGTGGGATCGTCGGATGGCTCGATGGGATGTTCATCGTGGAGTCGCAGGTCGTGCGTCGCCCGGTCGAGACCGAAGACGGGCCGAGGTTCGCCCGCGACGCACTGGTCAGGGCGCGGCCCCGGCTTCCGCAGGTGTGAACCCGAACTCGAGACAGCCGAGGTCGTCGGCCAACCCGCAGAGCCGGTATACATCCGGGACCGCGCCGTCGGGGAGCCTCACCTCCTGCTCGGCGTTCGGGGCTCGCTCACAGGGCGGGTTGGCCGAGGCCGGTGTGTGCCAGTTGGCCTCGGCCAGGTCGGTCTCGGTGTAGGTCTGCCCCCTGATGACCCAGCCGAAAAGGCCCCATTGCTCCAATTGGAGACAAACACCACCGCTGCGGGTGACCGACGACGTGACCTCGGTCTCGGGACTGGGGCCGGTGAAGGCCATCACGAAAATGACTGCCACCGCCGCCAACGCGACCACCACCACCCTGAGCCGGGTCACGGTCGTCGGGCCAACCGGATCAGATCCGATCCAGGGCCGAGTCGAGGTCGGCGATGAGATCCTCGACATCCTCGAGACCGACTGAGAGCCTGACCAGCCCGTCGGTTATGCCTGCGGCGATGCGCTCCGCCGGAGGCACTGCGGCGTGGGTCATGGTCACCGGGTGTGTGATCAGAGACTCCACCGCCCCCAGGTTCTCGGCCAGGCTCCACAACCCGACCGCATCCATCAGCTTCTTCCCGTTCTCGATCCCACCGTGGAGCTCGAAGCACACCATGGCGCCATAACCCGAGGCCTGTCTCGAGGAGAGCCCGTGCTGCGGGTGGTCGGGAAGCCCCGGGTAGTTGACGTAGTCGATCTTGGGATGGCCCTGCAGCCACTCGGCGATGGCAAGGGCGCTGGCGGATTGGCGATCCATGCGCTCGCTCAACGTCTTGACCCCCTGCATGGTGAGCCAAGCGACCATCGGCGACATGATCAGCCCTGCCGAGAGCCGGGCGAAGGCCACCTTCTCGTGCAGTTCCTCGCTGGCGACGACAACCGCACCACCCAGCGTGGCGTTGTGACCCTCGAGGAACTTGGTCGTCGAGTGGATGATGACGTCGGCGCCCAACTCGAACGGCCTTTGGAAGTAGGGGGTGAGGAAGGTGTTGTCGGTCACATGGATGACGCCGGCCGCCCTGGTCATCTCGGAGACCGCAGCCAGGTCGGTGACCTTCAAGGTCGGGTTGGCCGGCGACTCGGTGAAGACGAGGCGGGTCTCGGTGCGGAGCGCGGCCTCGATCGCGGCCGGGTTTCCGGCGTCGACGAAGGTGACATCGACTCCGAACCTGCTCAGGAAGTGATCGGCGAATCGGTAGGTGCCGCCATAGACGACGTCACCGATGACAACGTGGTCGCCGGTCTCGAGGAGCCCGAGTAAGACCGCCACCGTCGCCGCCATGCCCGAGGCGTAGGCGGTGGTGTCGTGGCCATTCTCGAGGGCGGTCAGCTTCTCCTCGAGGGCGCGCACCGTGGGGTTGCCCCCCCGGCTGTACGAGTAACCCTTGCCCATGTACTCGTCGACCGAGTCCTGGACGAAGGTGGTCGACTGGTGGATCGGGGTCAGGATCGACCCCGTGCTGGGATCGGGGGTCACCCCGGCGTGTACTTGTTTCGTGCGAAAACCCATAGCCTCCAATTGTGGTCCGTGCGACCGGCAACCTGAGGTTCCACGTCACATATCCGTTACGAACTCTCTCCGGTTCGTGAGGCCTATCCACCAACCTCCTCAACTGGAGAGAGCTCGTTGCATATATGCAACGTAGAACCTCAGGTTCGAGTCACCTCGGGTTCGGGTCGGGCCTGGTGACCCCCCGGGCTAGCCGAAGCGGTAGCCGACGGAGCGGACGGTGGTGATCCAGGAGGCGCGTTCCTCGCCGAGTTTGGAGCGGAGGCGACGGATGTGGACGTCGACGGTGCGGGCCCCGCCGTAGTACTCGTAACCCCAGACCTTGGAGAGGAGCTGCTCCCGGGACCACACCCGAACCGGGTTCTCCACCAGGAACCGAAGCAGCTCGTACTCCATGAAGGTGAGGTCGATCGGGTTCAAGCCGAGTGTCGCCTGGTAATTGAGGGTATTCAGCTCGAGGTCCTTGAACACCACGACATGGTCGTTCGAGGCTTCGGTGGTGAGGCGATTCACCCGCAGACGCAGCTCGAGTGGGTCGACCGGGGCGGTGATGAAGTCGGAGATCCCGGTGGTGGACTCCATGAGTGCGAGCTGGTCGATGGAGACTGCCAGGACGATGGGAAGCCCGATGGCCTCTGCGATTCGGGACACCTCGCGCAGACGCCGGATCGGCTGGTCCCCGAGCTCGACCAGAAGGATGTCGGCGTCGCCGATCGTTCGACTCTCCGGGAGCAGCTCGGGAGCTGCGACGTGGGTCGCCCCGGCCAGGAGCAGACCGTCGAGGATGCTCTCGGAGCAGTCGGGGGGGTGGATGGCGACGATCACAGGACGGGGAGATAGCTTTCCAACTCGAAGCGGGAGACGTGCTGCTGGTAGCTGTCCCACTCCGCCCGCTTGTTGCGCAGGAACCAGTCGAAGACGTGCTCGCCGAGGGCCTCTGCCACCAGCTCCGACCTCTCCATGATGTCGAGGGCTTCCGAGAGGGTCTCAGGAAGTCGCTTGGCCCCGGCCGCGGCCCTCTCGGCCGGGGTCATCTGCTGAAGGTTTGCCGCGATCTCCGGGGGCAACTCGTAGCCTTCGCGGATCCCGGCGAGACCGGCGGCGAGGAGGACCGAGAGGGTGAGGTACGGATTGCATGCCGCGTCGGCCGCCCGGTACTCGACCCTGACACTCGAGGGCTTGCCTTTCTTGACGGTGGGCACCCTGACCAGGGCCGACTGGTTGTTGCGCGCCCATGAGATCCAGATCGGGGCGTCGAACCCGCTCACCAGCCGCTTGTAGGAATTGACCCACTGGTTGGTGACCGCGGTCACTTCCGCGGCGTGGCGGAGCAGCCCGGCGATGAAGGCCTGCCCGATCTTGGACAACCCGCCGGGGGTTCCCGGCTCATGGAACGCGTTGACGTCGTCCTCGAACAGGGAGAGGTGCAAATGCATCCCCGACCCGTCGTGGTTCTCCAGCGGCTTGGGCATGAACGTCGCGTAGATCCCGTGCTTGAGCGCCACCTCCTTGACCGTGAGTCGGGAGGTCATGATGGTGTCGGCCATGGTGAGGGCGTCGGTGTAGCGGGCAATGATCTCGTGTTGGCTCGGCGCCACCTCGTGATGGGAGTGCTCGATGGGGATGCCCATCTGCTCCAGGGCATTGATGGTGTCACGCCGGTAGTCCTGGGCGACGTCGAGAGGAGTCAGGTCGAAGTACCCCCCGTGATCGAGCACCTCGGGCTCGGGCCCGGAGTCACGGAAGTAGAAGAACTCGAGCTCGGGGGCGGCGTAGAAGGTGTACCCCATCTCCGAGGCCCGTGTCAGATTGCGCTTGAGCACGATGCGGGGGTCACCGGAGAAAGGCTCGCCGTCGGGGGTGGCGATGTCGCAGAACATCCGCGCAACCTGCTGCTCGGTCCGCCAGGGGAGGACGCCGAAGGTGGAGGCGTCGGGGCGGGCCAGCATGTCGGCTTCCTGGATGCGGGCGTACCCGTCGATGGCCGAGCCGTCGAAGGTCATTCCCTCCTCGAAGGCCACCTCCAGCTCGGCGGGGCTGATCGAGACCGACTTGAGGAACCCCTGCACGTCGGTGAACCAGAGCCGGATGAAGCGGATCCCGCGTTCCTCGACCGTGCGCAGCACGTATTCGGCCTGCTTGTTCATGCGAATCCCCGTTTCGGTTGTGCACACATTATGAAGTGCTCGCGCCGGGAATGGAATCCTCGCCCCTGGCGGACATGGTGAGGGCGACGGCCACCATCGAGGCCGCCCCGGCGAGACCCACGACGACGGCCAGTGCCACGGGCAGGGACCACGCGGTGGCGGTGAGCCCGATCAACGCCGGTGCGGCAATGAACCCGAGCCGGGTGCCGACGGTCAAGGCAGCCAATCCCGCCCCCTCGCCGAAGGATGGATGCGAGCCGGCCAGCTTGTAGAGGACGGGAAGGGCGACCGAGACCCCGAACCCCCAGACGGCGAAGCCGACGAGGGCAACGCCCGTTGACCGAACTGCGGCCACGAGGAAGAGCGCTGATAACGCCACCGCGATTCCGGCATGAAGGGTTCGAATCGAGCCGAAGCGGTCGACGACGTGGTCGCCGGCCAGCCGCCCGGCCAGCATCCCTGCGGTGAACACGATGGCGCCGGTTCCGGCGACCGCCTCACCGCTGCCGGTGACATCGGTGAGGAAGAGAGCGCTCCAGTCGAGGGGCGGGCCTTCGACGCACGCTGCCAGCCCACCCGCCACCATCAGTCCCGCGGTCAGCCTTCCCCGGCGCTGGCCTTGCCGCGACCTGATCGGTGATTCCGGGATGAGACGGATCGAGGCGAGGGCGATCGAAACGCCGAGGACAGACATGGCCAACAGATGGAAGCCAAGACCGACCCCGACCAGGATTGCGAGTGCGCTCAGACCGGAGCCGACCAGAGCGCCGAAGCTCCACAAGCCATGCAACCTCGTCATCACCGACCTGCCGACGGATTCTTCGACTCTCACCCCCACGGCATTCATCCCGACATCGGCTTGGGAGTCGACGAACCCCATGAAGGCGAGGACGCTCGCGAGCAGCGTCGCAGTCGGGGCCACGGCGATCAGAGGCAGGAACAGGTAAACGATCATCGCGGCGACCACTGCAGACCGCCGCGAGCCGAACTGGCCCACGACGAGACCACTTACGGCTGATCCGATGAGCGAACCCAGTCCCCCCAACGCCAGAGCCAGGCCGAGTGTGTCCAGGTCGAGGGCGAGTCGGTCCCGGATCTCTGGTAGACGGGGAATCCAACTCCCCACCACCAAGCCGTTCACGAAGAAGAGCAGGGCCACTCCGACGACCGCTCTTCTCGTTCCGTTCAGTGTCGGGCCCTCAGGCTCGAGTCAGCCGGCCCGCCGCCGGCTGGCCAACCACTTGCGCCGCACCGACCGCCGCTCATCCTCGGTGGTGCCGCCCCATATCCCTGCTCGTTGATTGGTCTCCAGGGCGTATTCGAGGCAGTCGGGAGAAACCGCGCAATTCATGCATATCCCGCGGGCGCGCTCGATGGTGGTGATGTCGGTATCGGCCGTCGGGAAGAAGAGAGAGTGCTCGAACCCGGAGCAGGCGGCACGAGCCCTCCACTCGGCTACCACCTCTGTCGTCAGCTGCATTGGGCCCGTGCTCACCCGGCGAGTTTGGCGGCACCTCCCACCTTTGCCAAGCGGGGTTGCTCCCCGTCAGGGTCTCACCCCTCGTCCACTCCGTCGGCCTCGGGCGTATCTGTCCCGGTGTCATCGGGGCGAATATGGGCCCCGCCCCGGGTAGGTCGATCTTCGTGGTCACCCCCGGTCGCATGCGCCGCCGCGCCGGCCGCTCCGGCCATTCCAGCCGTCGCCCCTCCTTCTGCGCCGGTCAATCTCTCTTCGGACTCGTCGACGATGGCCACCCGCTCGGTCCGGTTGAAAACGAGCGCCAGGAGGCCGATCACTGCGAGCAATCCGATCACGGCTGCGATTTGGGAGATGAGGGTGGACAAGGGGTCGGCGGTGAGTGTCACGAACCCGAAGCCGTCGCAGGCCCCACCTTCTCCCTCGATGTCACCGCCCACCTCGAAGACACCGGCCAACTCGACACCCGCATAGTTGGACACCTCCTCGATGTATCCGGAGACATCGTCGACGTCTCCTGTGTTGTCGAGGTCGGCGTTGGTGTTGGGCTCGACCTCCTCGTTGTCGGCCACGGTCACTGCAAAACCGCCGATGTCGACGTAGATCTCCCAGAAGTGGTTCATGATCGGTGCGGGAGACGTCGCCGCCCAGGACAGCCCGCCGTCGGGATCGACCTCGAAGGGGTCCTGACGGCTGGTGTCGGTCACGATCGTGGTGTCGGCATCCGACGCCGCGTCCACGGTGCAGCCTCCGTTCAGCTCACCGTTCTCGTTGAGCGAGCCGAGCCCGGTGGCACCGTAGCCGATGAGGGCGACCGCCAGGACGAGGGGGGTGATGGTAGAGAAGGATCCGACCCGTTCCCTCCCCGCCCCGCCGAGGAGGATCCCGATCAAGGCGAACACCCCAGACGAACCGAACAGCAGGAGGCGATCCAGTGGCCAGATCCCCGCTTGCTGGAGGATCACTGCGACCGCCAGCCCGAGGATCAGACCCAGGAAGAAGCCGGCCCATGGCCTGGCCTTCTTCCTGACGCGTCCGCTTTCGACGGTTTCCAGCTCGGTGCCCATGAGTCCTCCTTGCCGGAGAATCTACGCGTCTGGCGGGCGGCAACGCGGTCAAGCGATGGTCCTTCCGCCCAGACCGGGATAGCCTCTCCCCATGCCCCGCATCCGCGCCACCTCGATCGACGAGCACAAGGCCCTCACCCGAAGCCTCCTGCTCGCCTCGGCCAAGGATCTGATCGCCTCGGCCGGGACAGCCGAGATCCCGATCGGCGAGATCGCGTTGGCCGCCGGCGTGGGCCGGACCACTCTCTACGACTATTTCACCGATCGGGACGATCTCATCGCCACCCTGGTCGAGGACGAGCTCCCCGGTGTGGTCTCCGACATAATCGCGGCCGCTCCCCACTCAGGGACGGCAGGGGAGAGGCTGGCCGACCTCTCGGTCCGCACCGTCGAGTTCGTGGTGAACGACCCGGTCCTGGGCCTCATCCTCCACCGCGAAGTGGGCCGCATGGGTCTCGAGGCGCAGCAGCGGGTCAGGGCTGCCCACTCCAATCTGGCAGAGGCGATGATCGGCCTCTATTTCGAAGGGGTCGAGCACGGCGAGTTCCGGCTCATGCCACCCGAGCTCGCCGGACGGCTCATCCAGGACACCATCATGTCGGCGGCCAAGACAGTGATCTCGGCCTCGGACCCTGAGGAGCGAATCGATTCGGTCACACGGCATCTTCGACTCTTCCTCTTGGGCGGTCTGAGTCGCGACCGTTGACCATTTGGTGACCAAAAGTGCTAGTCAGCCGGTGACGCAGTGGAATCTTTCAACCCGGATCATTTTCTGAACCGCGAGCTCTCCTGGCTCGATTTCAACCGCCGGGTCTTGTCGCTGGCGACTCGACCCGACTTTCCCTTGCTCGACAAGGTCAAGTTCCTGGCGATTTGGGCCTCCAACCTCGACGAGTTCTTCCAGGTTCGGGTGGCCGGGCTCAAGGAGCAGGTGGCTCACGGTGTCGGCTTCACTCCGCCCGACGGGATGACACCCAGTCAGCAACTGGCGGCGATAAGGTCCGAGGTGGAGCTGCAATACGAGGTCATCTCCAAACAGTTCCTCTCCGAAGTCGCCCCGGCCCTTGCCAACGAGGGGATCGTGTTCAGCGACTACTCGACCCTCGATCCTGAGGACCGCGAGTTTCTCGATGTTCAATTTCGGGAGCTGGTGTACCCGGTCCTCACCCCGTTGGCGGTGGATCCCTCCCATCCCTTCCCCTACATCTCCAACCTCTCGCTCAACATGGCCGTGTTCGTGAGGAACCCGGAGACCGGGCTGACCAAATTCGCCCGGGTCAAGGTGCCCCCGATCCTACCCCGCTTCGTCGTGCTCCCCGACCTGGAGCGTTTCGTGCCCCTCGAGCAGGTGATCGGTGCCCACATCAACGCCCTGTTCCCAGGGATGGAGGTCCTGGGCCAGAACGTGTTCCGGGTGACCCGCAATGCCGACATCGAGATCGAGGAAGACGAAGGCGGTGACCTGCTCATGGCTCTCGAGTCGGAGCTGACCCAGCGCAGGTTCGGCAACGTGGTACGTCTCGAGATCCATCCCGAAATGCCCGAGGACGTCCTCGACCTTCTGCTCCGGGAGATGGGAGCCACCGAGGACGATGTGTATCGGGTCGACGGCCCCCTCGATCTGGCCGGCTTGATGGGCATCTACGAGCTGGACCGCCCCGAGTTGAAGCACGAGGTGTTCGCCGGGGTGACGCCTGCACGTCTTGTCATGTCGCCGGGCGAGCTGGTCGACTTCTTCCAGGTGATGAAACAGGGCGATCTGTTCGTTCATCACCCCTATGACTCTTTCACCTCGACCGTCGAGCCGTTCATAGAGTCGGCGGCCCGCGACCCAAGGGTCCTCGCCATCAAGGTGACCCTCTACCGGACATCGAGCGACAGTCAGATCATGGCCTCGCTGATCAAGGCGGCCGAGAGCGGGAAGCAGGTCGCCGCCCTGGTGGAGGTGAAGGCTCGCTTCGACGAGGAGCGAAACATCGAGTGGGCGCAACGACTGGAGGATGCCGGCGTGCACGTCACTTACGGGGTGGTCGGGTTGAAGACGCACACCAAGATCGCCCTCGTGGTGCGCAGGGAGGGAGAGGGCGTGGCCCGCTACGCCCACATCGGCACGGGGAACTACAACGAAAGAACCGCCCGCACCTACGAGGACGTCGGGATGTTCACCGCCGACCCCGAGATCGGCTCGGATCTCTCCGACCTGTTCAACTATCTCACCGGCTACTCACGTCACACGAGTTACCGGCGTCTCGCCGTGTCCCCGATCGGGATCCGGAGTCGGCTCATCGAGCTGATCGAGGACGAAGCGGCCCGAGCCGACGGCCACATAACCTTCAAGATGAACTCGCTGGTCGACGCGGCGATGATCGAGTCGCTCTACGAGGCATCCCGGGCGGGCACCCGCATCGACCTGATCGTGCGCGGCATCTGCTGTCTCCGACCCGGTGTCGAAGGGATGTCCGAGAACATCACGGTCAGGTCGCTGGTCGGCCGGTACCTGGAGCACTCCCGGATCTACAGGTTCGGGGCCAGGGGCCGTACCCGTCACTTCTACATCGGCTCGGCCGACCTGATGCCGCGGAATCTCGACCGGCGCGTCGAGGCACTGGGGCCGATCACCGACCCCGATCTCCAGTTCCGGGTCGACGAGGTGCTCGACGTGCTACTGGCCGACGACAGTCTGGCCTGGGCCCTCGGGCCTGACGGGTCATGGGAGAGGGTCCCCCCGTCCACCGGCGTCGATGCCCACGTCGCCCTCCAGGAGCTTGCCCGCGCCCGGGCCAACGCGGTGCTCTAGCACGGGTCTTGCCCGTTCCACCCGACACTCACAACGTTCACCTTCGGTTCACCTGTGGGCAAACGCCCGGTTAACGCCCTTTCCTAGCTTGATCGTGGGTGGTGGGGAATTGCCTGCGGCCCGTTTGAGAAACGTTCCCGAACAAGGAGACCGCAGGGATGAAATCCCGAATTGTGCGTCTGGTCGGTTTGATCGCTGTCCTCTCACTCGTTCTCGCCGCATGCGGGGGCGATGGAGGCGGAGACGACACCACCACCAGCGCAGCGGAAAATGAAGTGACAACAGAAAACGGCTCTGATACCTCAGGGCAGATCGTCATCTCCGGATCCTCGACCGTGGAGCCGATCACGGCTCGTGTCGCCGAGGCCTTTGGTGGGATGAACGCGGGCGTCGCCATCAGCGTGGACGGTCCCGGGACCTCCGACGGCTTTGTCCTCTTCTGCAACGGAGAGACCGACGTCTCCGATGCGTCCCGGGCGATCACCGAAGAGGAGATGGCGACCTGTCAGGGCAATGGGGTTGAGCCGATCGAGATCAAGGTGGCCATCGACGGTCTCTCCGTGCTGACCTCGAGTAACAACGAAGAAGTCGCCTGCCTAGCCTTCGCCGACCTGTATGCGCTGCTGGGGATCGAGTCGACCGGCTTCGAGAACTGGTCTGACGCTAACGAGTTGGCCGGCGAGCTCGGCGCCCCCAATGCTCCCTATCCCGACGTTCCCCTCTCGGTCACCGCGCCGGGTGAGGAGTCGGGCACCTTCGACAGCTTCGTCGAGATCGTGCTCGAGGACATCG
>Ga0299914_10000758_pt1 | contig 20127 bp, 22 predicted proteins | sample RVTome_10_FD_201361 | JGI IMG/M metagenome (GOLD analysis project Ga0299914, IMG submission 201361) | Soil microbial communities from uranium-contaminated site in the Upper Colorado River Basin, Wyoming, United States - RVT153D57 (version 2) ...
CAGCGCCTTGGCTGCGCCGAGCCCCAAGCCCGCCGATCCGGCGGCCACAGCCGCAGTGCGGCCAGCGATCCCCAGGTCCATCTCGTTCCTCCCCGGCAGCGGTCCGGTGACCGTACCCGGCCGCAGCGGACAGGCTCACTCCGAGGATGCGCCTCCCGGTTCGCACCAGTGCCTGCCGGTGTCCGTACGCTTGCGGTCATCATGCGCGACCAGATCAACTCAGTCGACGACGTCCTCGCCGGATTGACCAAGCACGACTACCTGCCCGACGAGGGCCTGGCCACTGCGGTGTACCTGGCCCTGGAGCTGCAACGGCCCCTGCTGTTGGAGGGCGAAGCGGGAGTGGGCAAGACCGAGGTGGCCAAGGTCCTGTCCCGCTGGAGCGGCGGCGAGCTGGTGCGCCTGCAGTGCTACGAGGGGCTGGATGCCAGCCAGGCTCTCTACGAGTGGGACTACACCCGCCAGCTCCTGCACCTGCGCACGGCCGAGGCGACCGGCGCGGCGCGCACCGAGAGCGTCGAGGAGCTGGAGGACGAGCTCTACCACGAGCGCTTCCTCATCCGCCGACCCTTGCTGAGGGCCGTCGCCTATGGCGACGGGCCGCCGCCGGTGATGCTCATCGACGAGGTGGACCGGGCCGACGACGAGTTCGAGGCCTACCTGCTCGAGGTCCTGAGCGAGTTCGCGGTAACCGTGCCCGAGCTGGGGACCTTCCGTGCCGAGGTTCCGCCGATCGTCGTCATCACCTCGAACCGCACCCGCGACGTGCACGACGCTCTCAAGCGGCGGTGCCTCTACCACTGGGTGGAGCACCCGGACTTCGACCGCGAGGTGGCCATCGTGCGCCTCAAGGCCCCGGATGCCAGCGACGAGCTGGCCCGCCAGGTCGCCGCGGCCGTGGCCGAGCTGCGCGACCTGGGCATGTACAAGCCGCCCGGGGTGGCGGAGTCGATCGACTGGGCCCAGGCCCTGGCCCGCCTCGGCTGCACGCAACTCGACGAGCAGACCGTCCTGGCCAGCCTGGGGACGGTGCTGAAGTACAGGGAGGACCAGCAGCGCGCACGCTCCCACGGCATCGCCACGCTGCTGGACGCCGCCCGCCAGCGGGTGGGTTGACCGCCGGTGGCTGGCGCGGCCGACGACGGTCGCATCCCCGGAGCGCACCCCGACGGAGCAGCCGTCCCCGGGCCGGCCCGCGACGGGGCGACCCACCCCGGACCGGCCCGGCTGGTTGACGGGGACGCCGTAGGGCCTTCGCCGATGAACCGACCCGAACGGATGGCCGTGGCCTTCGCCCGCCTCCTGCGAGCGGCGGAGCTCGACGTACCGGTCGGCTCGGTGACGATGTTCGTGGATGCACTGCGCACCGTCGGATTGGCCGATCGCGACCGCGTCTACTGGGCGGGGCGCGCCACGCTGGTGCGCAAACCCGAGGACCAGCCCATCTACGACCGCGCCTTCCGTGTGTTCTGGGAGGACGCCGTCGGTGTCCCCGTCCCCCGCGAACCGGATCCGCCCACCGTCACCCTCGTCACCGACGACCCCGACGAGTCCACCGATCCCGACGGCGACGAGCTGACCGAGCTGACCGGTCCGGTGCTGCAGGTCCGCTATTCCGATGCCGAGCTGCTCCGCCACCGGGACTTCGCCGACTGCAGCGACGAGGAACTCAACGAGCTGCACCGGCTGCTCACCGATCTTCGCTACGTCACCGAGACCCGACCATCACGCCGCCTGGTGCCCGCCAGACGGGAGACGCGCCGCCCCGACATGGCTCGCACCGTCCGCCGGGCCCTCAGGGCCGGGGGCGAGCCCATCGACAGGGCCTTCCGGCGTTCCAGCCGTCGCCCCCGCCGGCTGGTGCTCCTGCTCGACATCAGCGGATCCATGGAGCCCTACGCACGCGCTCTCATCCGCTTCGCCCACGCCGCAGTCTCCGGTCGGGTCCGGGTCGAGGCCTTCACCATGGGCACCCGCCTGACGCGTGTGACACGCGAGCTGTGCAGCCACGACCCCGACGCGGCGCTCGGCGCGGCCACCGAAGCAGTTCCGGACTGGTCGGGGGGGACGCGGCTGGGGGAGGCCCTCGGAGCCTTCAACGACGAGTGGGGGGTGCGGGGGATGGCGCGGGGGGCGGTGGTGGTGATCCTCTCCGACGGTTGGGACAGAGGCAACCCCGAGCGCCTGGGCGAGGAGATGGCCCGCCTCAGCCGGGTCGCCCATCGCGTCGTGTGGGTCAACCCGTTGAAGCACACCCCCGGCTACGCCCCACTGGCCCGGGGCATGGCGGCCGCCCTGCCCTACGTCGACGAGTTCGTGGAGGGAAACGATCTCGCCTCCCTGGAGAGCCTGGCTGGCCGCATCCGGGCCTGAGTCGGGACCTCCACACGGTCGACCAGCACCCTCCACCGCCAAATCGCGCCTTCTCCGGTAGCGTTCGGGCCATGGAGGAGATCCTCGACGACCTGGACCGCTGGCGCGCCGGCGGCAAGCGCATCGCCCTGGCCAGGGTGGTGGACATCGATGGCAGCGGGCCTCGCGACCCCGGCGCGGCCATGGCCGTCAACGAGGACGGCGAGGTGGCCGGATCCGTCTCCGGAGGCTGCGTCGAAGGGGCGGTGGTGGGCGAGGCTCTGCAGCTGCTCGACGGCGACCGCGGCTCTGGCATCGTCACCTTCGGCTACAGCGACGACGAGGCGTTCGCCGTGGGCCTCACCTGCGGAGGCACGATCCACCTGTTCCTCGAGCCGCTGGACTGGTGAGCCAGGTGGCGTCGGTCTACGAAGAGCTGCGCGACGCCTTGCGCGACGAGCAACCGGTCTCGCTGGTCACCGTGCTGGACGGGCCCGATGTAGGCGCCAAGCTGCTGGTACGGCCCGGCCAGGAGCCGATGGGCAGCCTGGGCCACCCTGACCTGGATCGGGTGGTGGCGCGCGACGCCCTCGCCGCGCTGGAGTCGGGTGCCACCGAGACCCGCCACTACGGCCAGCACGGCGAGGCCCGCCAGGCGGACATCAGCGTGTTCATCGAGAGCCACGCGCCGCGGCCGCACATGGTGATCTTCGGAGCCGTCGACTTCACCAGGGCGCTCGCCTCCCAAGCCAAGCTGTTGGGCTACCGGGTCACGGTCTGCGACGCCCGCGAGGTCTTCGCCACCCGCAAGCGCTTCCCCATGGCCGACGAGGTCGTCGTGGACTGGCCGAACCGCCTGCTCGACCGCATCGGTGCCGACCTCACCCCCCGCGATGCCATCTGCGTGCTCACCCACGACGCCAAGTTCGACGTGCCGGCCCTCACCTCCGCCTTGGAGACCGACGTCGGCTACATCGGCGCCATGGGCAGCAGGCGCACCCACGACGCCCGCGTGGCGCGGCTGCGTGAGGAGGGCGTCACCGACGAAGAGCTCGACCTGATCATGGCGCCCATCGGCCTGGACATCGGCTCACGGTCCCCCGAGGAGACGGCCGTGTCGATCGTGGCCGAGATCATCGCCACCCGCACCGGGCGCAAGGCGCCCAGCCTCAGGGACGCCGACGGCGCCATCCACTGACCCCACGGCCGCGCTCGGCCCGGCCGGATCGGTGACTGCTCGGCTGCGCCGGCGCTCCCGGCGCGAGTTGCTCGGCTGGGCCCTGCTGGCAGCCGCAGGGGTGGTCGTGCCCCTTGCCGCCATGGTCGGTCTGTGGGCCCTACTGGCCATCCTGAGGGGGCTGACCAGGGCTGTCGCCGCCGTGGTCGGGCTCGACCAGCACCCGGTGGCCGCGCTGTGGGTGGTCCTGGCCGGCCTGGCCCTCGTCGCCGGCGCCGCGCTGCTGGGTTTGCGACGGCGCGGCCTGCTGCGCCTCCCCGCTGTCCTGACCGCCTCCCCATCTGATCCTGGGGAACCAGTCCTGGACGGGGAGCGGCCGTCGCCCGCTAGCTCGCCTTCGGTCCCCCCGTGGGGTCGCGCCCTGGCCTGGGCGGGGACGGTGGCCGGGGTGTGGTGGGTGGTGTTCTCCCCTCTGCTCGGACGGCTGACCACGTCCTGGTACGGGCCGGGCGACGCCAACCAGTACATCTGGTTCGGCTGGCGATTCGGGCAGGCCTTCCGCAGCGGCGAGCTCGTGCCCACCGTGTTCGGTGACGTGGTCGTGCCCGCCGGTTTGGATGTGCTCACCCTCGACGGCGTGCTGCCGCTGTACGTGCTCGGGCTAGTGAACCTGGTCCTCGAACCGATCCCTGCCTACAACGTCTTCCTCCTGGGGGTGGCGGCGCTCAACGTGTGGGCAGGGGCGCGCCTGGCCACCGTCGTGACTCCCTACCTTGCGGTCCAGTTGGCCGCGGGCGGGGCGCTGGCCACGGCACCGGCTTTGATCTGGCGGTACTCCGGTCACCTCGGCATGTCCTGCCTGTTCGCCTCGGCGCTGCTGGCCGCCGAAGGATTGCTGGTGGTGCGCGACAGGCAGGCCCCGCCACCGTGGCGGCTGGGGCTGCTGGTGTCGGTGGCTGCGCTCACCTCCGCCTACCACCTCCTGATGGGCGGTCTGGCCTTCGTCATCTGCGTCGTCTTCGCCATCCGGCGCGACCAGGCGCGTGACGTGGCCTGGCGAGTGGGAGCCGCCCTGGCCGGTGCCGCCGTGGTGTTGCTCCCGTTCGTGGTCGTGCGCCTCGCCTTCGAGCGGGCCGAGGTCCGCGCCGGGCGCAGCGGGCTCTTCGAGGCCTGGCTGGTCAACTTCCGGAGCTCGTTCACCAGCGACGCGCTCGGCCTGTGGCCACCGCCCAACGTGCTGGTCGGATCCGAGGTACCCGGCCTGATCGACCGGATCGACTATCTGGTGCCGGAGGGCTACCTCTATCCGGGCCTGGTCGCTCTCGTCGCCCTGGGCGGGCTGGTGGTGGTCAGGTCCCCCTACCGCGGGCCGCTGCTGACTCTGGCTGTGGCCAGCTGGCTGGCGAGCCTGGGGACCGTGCCCCACGTCCGGGGAGATCCTCTGCGACTTCTCGGCCAGCACGTCGAGTGGGGCCCGTTCACCCTCCTCGGGTTCGGCCCGGCGGGCGACAGCCTGCGCGTGCCGGGCCGGATGGCCCTGGGAGTCACCCTGGCGGCGGTGGCGGCCGTGGCGGTGGTCGGCCACGAGGTGTGGCGTGCGGTCCGGCGGCCCCCGCTGCGGGTCGCCATGGTCGGGCTCTTCGCGCTCACCCTGTCCATGAACCGCGTCGACACCACAGTGGTCACCGACTTCGTCGACGAGCCCAGCCGTGCCGCTCTGGGTGCGATGGCGGCGGCCGGGGACGGGGCCATGCTCGTCGTCCCCGCCGATTGCGACGGCATAGAGGTGGAGTACCTGCTCCTGCAGGTGTACGCCGAGGTACCCATGGTCGGTTGCACCGCCCCCCACCTGTCACTGCCGTGGTTCTCGGAGCTGGACCCCTACGTCCGGTCCCGAGGCCTGGCCGCCCTGCGTTGCCGGTCCTCGGCCCTCGGGCCGTTCCGGACCACGACCTGGCCCGACGGCGTGCCCCTCGGGCAGGCGGACGTGGAGCGCCTCCACGACGAGCTCGGCATCCGCTGGCTGGTCGTCGACCACTCGCGCCTGGCCGCGCCCCAGTGCGTTACGCTCCGCGAGCAGGGCATGGAGGTCCTGTCCGACCGTCCGAGGTCGATGCCCGGCGAGCGGTGGGAGATCGTCGACCTCGGACCCATCGACACCGAGCTGGCAGCAGCGCCGTGACCACCCGGCCCGACAACCCGCCCGCTGACCCGCCCGCTGACCCTCGTGCTGACCCGTCCGGGGGCGCCGACAGGGTGGCGGCGGTGCTGCTGGCCGCCGGCGGCGGCTCGCGCTTCGCCGCCCCCGATCACAAGCTGCTGGCCCTACTCCGAGGTCGGCCGGTGCTGGCCTGGGCATGCGAGCACGTGTTGGATGCCGGTCTCGACGAGGTGTTCGTGGTGACCGGCGCCGTCGACTTCGCCGAGCTGCTCACCGATCTCGTCGCCCGGCGGCCCGACCCACCGGACCCGACGCTGCGGGTCCTGCACAACAGCGATTGGCAGGACGGCATCGCCACCTCGTTGCGGGTCGGCATCGCAGCCGCCGCCGACGCGGCCCACGGCGCCGTGGTGGTCGGCCTGGCCGACCAACCCTTCGTCCGCCCCTCCGCCTGGGCGACGGTGGCCCGCCACCCCGCACCCATCGCCGTCGCCACCTACGCCGGGCAGAGAGGAAACCCGGTCAAGTTGAGCGCGGCCATGTGGCCGCTCCTGCCCCGCAGCGGCGACGAAGGAGCCAGGGCCCTGATGCGCTGGCGCCCCGATCTGGTCGAGGAAGTACCCTGCGACGGCGACCCCTTCGACATCGACACCGTGGAGGATCTGACGAGATGGAGTTGAGCAACGAGTTCCGAGTCAGTGCTCCGATCGATGAGGCCTGGTCGACGTTGACCAACGTGGAGTTGATCGCGCCGTGCCTTCCGGGTGCACAGCTCACCGAGGTGCACGGCGACGAGTACAAGGGGCAGGTCAAGGTGAAGGTCGGCCCCATAACGGCCCAGTACAAGGGTCAGGCGAGCTTCGTCACCCTCGATGAGAGCGACCATCACGCGGTGCTCCAAGCCAAGGGCCGCGACACCCGGGGTCAGGGCAACGCATCGGCGACGGTCACCGCCCGCTTGGAGGCCGACGGCGCGGGGACCAAGGTGTCGGTTCACACCGACCTCAAGCTGAGCGGCAAGGTGGCTCAGTTCGGTCGGGGGGTCCTGGCTGACGTCAGCGAGAAGCTGCTGGGTGAGTTCGTCACCTGCCTCGAGGGCAAGCTGGCCGACGGTTCCGCGTCGGGTGACGGCGCCGCCTCGGGTGCGTCGGGATCGGCGGAGAGCTCCGCGGAGTCCGGGCCAGCGCCAGGTTCGGGCCCGTCGACGAGCTCGACGGCCACCGGGCCCGGGACGGGACCACGCAAGATCGAGATGCCCGAGCCCGAGCCGGTCGACCTGCTGGAGACGGCCGGTGCCCCGGTGGCCAAGCGAGTGATCCCGGCGGTGCTCGTCCTGCTGGTGCTGGTCCTGCTGGTCGTGCGCAGCCGCCGTCGTCGCAACTCCTGAGGAGACGTGGCCGGGCATCAGACCGACGTCGATGCCGTGACCGCCCTGCTCGGACGCCGGCCGGCCGGAGCCTTCGAGGTGGTGGTGCGAGACGAGGCCGGGGAGCCGCAAGTGATCCGCAATGCGCCGCTGCTCGACGACGGCACCCCCATGCCCACCCTGTACTGGCTGGTGGGGTCACGCCCGCGGACCCTGGTGAGCCGTCTGGAGGCGGCAGGAGGGGTACGCCGGGCCGAGGCAGAGGTCGATCCGACGGCCCTGGCCGACGCGCATCGCCGCTATGCGGCCGAGCGGGACGCAGCCCTGCCCGCCGGGCACCGCGGGGCGCGGCCCAGCGGCGGCGTGGGCGGCACCGCCCGGGGGGTCAAGTGCCTGCACGCCCACTACGCCTGGTATCTGGCCGGGGGCGACGACCCGGTCGGGCGATGGGTGTCGGAGAGGCTGACCGGAGCCCGTGATCCGGCGGAGCGGGCGTGAGCGCGGGAGCGGAGGCGGGGGCGGGGGCGCCGGTGGCCGTGGTCGACTGCGGCACCAACAGCACCCGCCTCCTCATCACCGGACCGGGGGGCGAGATCACCCGCAGTTCTGTGGTGACGGGACTGGGGCGCGGGGTCGACGGGACGGGCACCCTGTCGTGCGAGGCGATCGATCGTACCGTGGCCGTCCTGGAGGACTACCGCGCCCGTATGGACGAGCACGACGTCGGGACGGTGCGGGCCGTCAGCACCGCCGCGGCCCGCGACGCCAGCAACCGTGAGGACTTCCTGGACGCCGCCTCCCAGGTGCTGGGTGAGGCCATGTACACGATCGACGGCGCCACCGAGGGCCGTCTCGCCTTCGCCGGTGCCACTGGTGACCTCGGCGACCGCCCGGCACCGTTCATGGTCATCGACATCGGAGGCGGATCGACCGAGCTGATCGTGGGCAGCGCACAGGTCGAGGCCGTGTCGTCGTTGCCCATGGGATCGGTGCGCTTCACCGAGCAGTTCCTCGACTCCGATCCGCCGGACGCTGCCGAGCTCAGCTCGCTGCTGTCGATCGTGTCCATGCACCTGGAGGACGTGGTGCGCGAGCACCCCGTGGCCGCCACCGCCCACACCCACGTGGGTGTGGCCGGCACCGTCACCACCGTCGCCGCTGTCGAGCTCGGCCTCGCCACCTACGACCCCGACCGCATCCATCGCACTGTCCTCACACGGGCCGCCGCCGAGGACGTCTTCCGCACATTGGCCACCGAGCCGCTGGCCGACCGCGTCTACAACCCTGGCCTTCCACGCGAACGGGCCGACGTGATCGTGGCCGGCAGCGCCATCATGGTGGGGATCATGCGATTCTTCGACGTGGACGAGCTGGTGGTCAGCGAGCACGACCTGCTGGACGGCGTGGCTGCGGCCGAGGCGTGGCCACCGCCCGGGATAGGGCCGTGAGCCAGCTCCGCACCGCCAGGTTGCTGCTACGGCCCTTGCGGCCCATGGACTTTGCCGGCTACCGGGAGGTCCGGCTCCACAATGCCGATTGGCTGGCCCGATGGGAGCCGCGACTGCCGGCCGGGGCCGCCAACCCGGCCCGGGACCCGACCGCTTTCGCCTCACGCTGCAGCGCACGCGACCGCGAACGCCAGCTCGGCACGGGCTACGCCTTCGGCGTGTTCCACCGCGAGCGCTTCTGCGGTGAGATCAATCTGAACAACGTGGTCAGGGGTGCCTTCCGATCCGGTCACGTGGGCTACTGGGTCGACGAGCGCTGCGCCGGTCGGGGCTTCGTGCCCGAGGGCCTGGTCGCGGTGCTCGGGTTCGCCATCGAGCAGGTCGACCTGCACCGCGTCGAGGTCAACATCATCCCCCGCAACCACCGCAGCCTGCGGGTGGTCCAGAAGCTCGGCCTGCGCAGCGAGGGGCTGGCCGAGCGCCTGATCGAGATCAACGGGGTGTGGGAGGACCACCTCCGCTTCGCCATCACCGCCGAGGAGTGGGCGGTCCGGTCAGGCGAGCTGCACGACCTGGCCCTGGGTGCCGACGGGGCCGCGGCGCGCCACGGCGTCAGCTCTGCACCGCCACGCTGACGACGATCGTGGCCAACACGGCCACCGACAGTGGGGCCCCCAGGCGGAGGTAGTCGGTGAAGCGGTAGCCGCCGGGGCCGTACACCATGGTGTTGGTCTGGTAGCCGACGGGGGTGAGGAACGAGGCGGAGCCAGCCACGGCCACGGCGATGGCAACCAGGCGCGGGTCGTAGCCGATCTCGGCCGCCACGGTCATGGCGATGGGGAAGGCGAGCACCACGGCAGCGGCGTTGGTGATCAGCTCGGTGAACACGACCACCATCAGCACCAGTCCGAGCAACGCTCCCACCTCACCGAAGCTGTCGGTGGCGGCCAGCATGCCGTCGGAGATGTGATCGGCCAGCCCGCTGGCCTGCACGGCTGCGCCCAGCCCGAAGGCGGCCCCGATCACCAGGATGACGTCGAGGTTCACGCTGTCGCGGGCCTCACCGGGCCGCAGCACGCCGATCGCCACCAGTGCCAGGGCAGCCAGCAGGGCGGCGTTGAGAAGGGTCATCACCCCGAAGGCGGTCAGCAGCACCAGCAGCACCACGACGGCCAGGGTGACGGGGGCGTAGCGGGTGGCGGTGGGGGAGGGGCCGCCCAAGCGGGCCACCAGGAGGAAGTCCTCGCGGTGGCGCCAGCGGTCGGCGAAGCCGTCGTCGGCCAGCAGCAGGAGGGTGTCACCGGCGCGGATGCGCACGCTGCCGAGCTTGCCGGGCACCCGCTGCCCGGACCGGTGGATGGCCAGCACGGCCGCCTGGTAGCGGGCCCGGAAGTCGATCTCGCGCAACGTTCGACCGGCCAACGGTGAAGCGCTGCCCACCACGGCCTCGACGAACGTGTGCCGCGGGGTGTCCACGAAGGCGACGTGGGGAGCCTCGGCCGAACGGAGCCCCCTCGTCTGCTGCAGGTCGACCACCAGGTCGACGTTGCCCACGAAGGTGAGGCGGTCGTTGCCGACGAGGACGAGGTCCGGTGCCACCGGAGCGATGATCCTGTCGTCGCGCTCGGCCTCGACCAGGAACACGCCTTGGAGGTGGCGGAGACCTCCCTCCTCCACCGTGCGCCCCACCAGGGGACCACCGGGGACAACCACCATCGAGACCGTGTAGCCGCGGGTCTCGGGGTCGGTGGGGTCGGGACCGCGGCGGTCCGGCAGCACCCGAGGGCCGAGCGCGAGGACGATGACGATTCCCACCACGGCCACCGGAAGCCCGACACGGGCAAGCTCGAAGATCTCGAACGGCTCTGCCCCAGTCTCGCTGAGCAGGCCGGAGACCACCAGGTTGGTGCTCGTGCCGATGGCCGTGACCACCCCCCCGAGGATCGTGGCGTAGGAGAGCGGGATGAGGACCTTTGAGGGCGCCTGGCCGACGCGGCGGCACCAACTGGTCACCGGCGGTACCAGCATGGCCACGATGGGGGTGTTGGCCAGGAACGCCGAGATGGTGGCGGCAGGGAGCAGCAGCCGGCTCGATGCGGCGGGTCGGCCGCCCTCGGAGCGCAGCACGACGGCCAGCAGCGGTTGCAGGGCCTGGGTCTTGTCCACGGCTCCGGCCACGACGTAGAGGGCGGCGACGGTGATGGGGGCCGGGTTGCTGAAGCCGCTGAAGGCCTGGGCGGCGTCGATCACGCCCAGCAACAGCAGTGTGATGGTGGCCCCGGTGACCGCCACCACAGGCGTCAACCGGTCGGTCGCCAGGACCGCGAACATGGCGACCAGCACGACAAGGGTCAACCAGGCATCGGCGCTCACGGGCGGCCCCCCGTGCAGACGTGGTGGCCGGTCAGTTCGAACTGATCCGGCGCTGGAGCGCAGCCAGGCGCTCCGCGAACCAGGGCTGGGCGAAGGACCAGAGCTGTACCTCGAGCTCGCGGTCCACCGCCTCGGCGTGGGTGGTCACGTCGGCCATCTCACGCAGCGACGCCTTGACCGCCACCACGAGCTCACGGGGCCCCTCGGCGGCGCGGGAGGCCACGGCGACGGCCTCGGTCAGCAGGCTGTCGTCGTCGACGCAGCGCCACACCAGGCCCTTCTGCTCGGCCTCGGCGCCGTCGAGCTGCTGGCCCATGAGCATGGCCATGGCCGTCTCCGCTCCGACGGCGCGGCGGAGCATCCAGGTGTGCCCCCCGCCCGGGTGCAGCCCGATGTCGACGAATCGGGTGATGAACTTCGCCGAGCGGGCCGCCAGGCGGAGATCGCACACCAGGGCCAGGTTCATGCCCGCCCCGACGGCTGCACCGTTGACGGCAGCGATTGTGGGCAATCGGCAGCGCCCGACGCGCAGGAAGCCCTCGTAGATCGCCTTCACGCTGCCGTCGCCTGCCGTGGTGAGGTTGCCGAGGTCGGCACCGGCACAGAAGCCGCGCCCGGCTCCCGTCACCACCACCGCTCCAACCGAGTCGTCGGCCTCCAGCTCGTCGAAGGCGGCGACGATCTCGGTGACCATGGCGAGATTCAAGGCATTGCGGCGTTCGGGGTCGGCGAGTGTCACTATCGCCACCGCGCCGTCGCGGTCGATGAGGACCTGGGCCACCTGGCCTCCTTGATGTCCGAAGGTGACGACAAACCGTAGTCAGGTCACCTGGCGGTCTCGGCCGCCGCGCCTGCCTAGCAAGCCCCGGCGTCGTCCAACCAAGCCCTACCCGGCTCGCAGTCGGCGCTGATCGGGCACCAGCGGCACGGCGGACCGGGGCGGCGCACCGGCTCTACGCCTGACCCGTGCCGGAGCTGGGCGATGCGGCGGACCCCCGCCACCGTGCGACGTACGGCGCTCTCGAGGACTGCGTCGGTGACGGTCTCCACATCGGCGCGCCCGCTGTCGGGGTAGTGCACGACGATCGACATCGGCGGGGTGCCGACCACGAGAGTCTCGAGCAGGGCATAGAAGCGCAGGTCGTCGCGATGGCCCGCCAGCGACCCACCGGTCTTGATCTCGATGATGACCCTGCCTGCGGTACTCCCGTCGGGCACACCCACGGTGAGGTCGAAGCGCCCGCCGAGGGTGATGCGACCCTCCCAGCTGGACCACCGGCGGGGGGTTTCCGCCGCCGGTCTGAACCCGCGGGTCAGAGGCGGGAAGGTGGTGAGGAACCCGTCGACGACTGCGATCGCCTGGGCGGCCAGGTCGGTGCGGGCCGCTTCGCCGCACGTCTGCAGGAAGTCGGCCAGGGTCGAGTCCTCCTCGCTCAGGCGGCCGACGGCCTCCTCGACGAGCTCGCGTGGTTCGGGGTCCCCCCGCACGGCGATGGTGAGCTCGATGGCCTTGTGGGCCACCCGGCCTCTGGCGGTGGGCACCGACCAGGCGAACTCGCTGGCCAGGTGGCGGGCTTCGCAGCCGTGTACGGCCTCCAGATCGCCCTTGCCCACGAACAGGCCGGCCTCGGGCAGGCTGTCGGCGGTGGCGGCGAGCTCGTCGTTGAGTCGTTCGTCGAGCTCGCCACGCAGCCCGTCCGGCCAGGTGGTGCGGTCGGCGGCGGGGAGGCGGATCCTGTCCAGGGTCTCGCGCTGGGCTGGGGTGAGAGCTCTGTCGCCCACGTCGCCAGTGTCGCATCGCCGGACGGCGCCGGGCGTGACTGTCGCACCTGCCCGCCACCATGTCACCGATGGGCGCTGACGGAGCGGAGAGCAGGAGCGGAGCACGGGGCGCGGGCGGAGCGGGTCGCGCCGCCGGAACAGCCGGAGCGAAGGGAACGGCGCAGCCGGGCGGGCCGGGTGGCGGAGGGTCCGCGGTGCGCTTCGCGCTCACGGCGCGCCGGTTGGCAGACGACTCCCGGCGTCTGGGTTTGGTCGTCCCGGCGTTCCGTAGCCCTCCACGGTTGGTGGGGAGCGACCGCACGATCCGGCGCCGTGACGGTCACGTGACGGTGGCCGTCCGGGCGCGGGATCGCCCGTGGCCTGCCGTGGTGGCCGACCTGATCGAAGGAATCGTCATCACCAACGGCCTGTCAATCGCCGACGCGGGCCGCATCCGGGCCGACCTGTGGGAGGCGATGGCACACTCGGACGCCCTGGCCGCCTGACGGGGCGTAGCGTCACGGGTGCGCCCGGGTGGCGGAACTGGTAGACGCAGAGGGCTTAAACCCCTCGGTCACTGCGGTGGCGTGCGGGTTCGAATCCTGCCCCGGGCACCTAGTTTCCGGGCTCTCTCGGCCCTTGGCCCCGGCGGCAGGGGCGCCATCGGGCCCTGAAATGGCGGATGCTAACGAGATGCTAACGGATCGGTTAGCATCGTCGGCCATGCGGGGGCACGTCCACAAGCGGGGGAGCACCTGGACGTACGTCGCCGATGCGGGCCGCGACCCGGTCACGGGTCGGCGCCGCCAGCGCAGCAAGGGTGGGTTCGCGTCGAAGAAGGCGGCTGAGGCGGCCCTGCGCGAGTTCCTCCACGCTCACGAGTCGGGGCAGTTGGTGCCGGTCAGCACGACGTCGCTGGGAGAGTACCTCGAGCAGTGGCTGGCAAACCTCGAGCCCAGCGCGCGACGTACCACCTTCGCTGGCTACCGCCGGGACGTCGGCCGGATCGTCGGTCGCCTGGGCGGCGTGCGGCTCCACGAACTCACGCCCATGCAGATCGAGTCGGCGTACGCGGAGCTGCTCCGGGCCGGTGGCGCCGCCGGCGGGTCGCTGTCGGCCAAGACCGTCTACAACACCCATTCGACCCTGCGACGCGCCCTCGGCGACGCTGTCCGGCTTGGCGTGCTGTCGCGCAACCCGGCATCGGCTGCGCGGCCACCGTCACGACCGAAGCTCGAGATGCGCACTTGGACGGCGGCACAGCTGGCCACGTTCCTGGATGCGCTCGACGACGACCCGCTGTACGCCGCCTACGTGCTGGTCGCCACGACGGGTATGCGGCGGGGCGAGGTCATGGGGCTGCGGTGGCAGGACGTCGACGTGGACCGCGGGTTCGTGCGGATACGCCAGACGCTCACCACCGTCGAGGACCGGCTCGTCTTCGACACCACCAAGACGCAGCGCAGCCGCCGGCGCATCAGCCTCGACGACACCACCGTAGCGACGCTGCGGCGCCACAAAGCCCGCCAAGCCGAGGACCGGCTGTTGGTCGGCGCGGGATGGGACGACACCTACAGGCTGGTGTTCTGCCAGCCCGACGGCACGCCTCTGCACCCTGATCGATGGACCCGACAGTTCAAGCGTCACGTCGAGCGGCTCGGGCTCCCGCCCGTCAGTGGCCCGCACGCGCTCCGACACACATGGGCGACGTTGGCCCTCGAGTCCGGCGTGCATCCCAAGATCGTCTCCGAGCGCCTCGGCCACTCCACCATCGCCATCACCCTCGACACCTACAGCCACGTCGTGGAGGGCATGGAGGCGCAGGCTGCCACGACGGTGGCAGACCAGATCTTCAACTCGTCGGGGACGTCGTGAGCGGCTTCGACGGCGATCCCGTCCCGCCTGGGCTGGTGCTCGACCTCGACGAAGCGTTTCGCGTTCTCGAAGCCTTGGAGGACGCTCGGCTCGAGCTGCGACGGGCACAGGTCGGGCTCGGACTCCAAGACGAGCTGGCCACGGTCATCCTCCTGTTGCACGGTAGGTTGGGCCTCGACGAGGGAGGCGTGCAATGAGCGATGTCGAGATCCTCTTGCCTGCCGAGGCCGCCGAACGACTCGGCGTGCCCACCCGCGAGATCATTCGCGCCATGTACGAGCGCAGGGTGCCAAGGGTCAAGCTCCACGACGGCACACTCGGCATCCCTGCCGACGCACTCGACGGCCTCGACCTATCGGCAGCCGGATGAGCGGGCTCTGACCCAGCTCTTCGTCGACCTCCAGACCGAAGACGACACCGGACTTCCGTGGATGTACCTGGACGCCGTGTCTCGCATCGTGCCGGGCCGCTACGTGATCGGTGGCGCAGGCAGCGATCCCGTGCATCGAGCTACGCCCTGTTCGACGCGGGCTGCGACGACGCCACCTTCTCACGCGGCTCGACCATCTCCTATGGCGACTTCGATCGAGAAGGCGACAGCCTCCTCGGGGCCGTGCTGTCGGCGATCAATGCGGTGGTGTCTGTCAACGGGCTGTCCGTCCGTCGGGTCGACGAGGAGGACCTGGTCACGGTCAATGAGATCGCGGAGCGGCTCGGCCGCAGCCGGCAGTCGGTTAACCAACTCATTGCCGGTGACCGAGGCGACGGCACCTTCCCCCAGCCGCTCGGTCGGACGAAGGGCCATGGGCGCGTGTGGTCATGGTCTGAGGTTGCCGACTGGGCCGGGGTTGACTTCGACGCCGAGACCAGCGCAGTCCTGCAGGCGGTCAACGGTGCGCTTGCCCTGCGCCGCGCCGGACGTTCACTCGGTGAGGATGGCCTGCGCCGCCTCGTCACCGTGGCGACGGCCGCATGAGTTCCGACGGGCGGTAGAGGAGAGCTGCCACCTGCTCGGCACCCGTCAAACAGCACCTCGACGCCCTCGAAGCCAAAGCCGCAACTCTCACCGAGCGCACCGACCCGGCGGTCACCGCCGCGCTCGACCGGCTCGACCGAGACCTCATCCATCGGATCAACCGACTCGGCGATGCCATCGACACCTGGACCACATGGGCGAGCGGCCGGCACGTCACCACAAACGACCTCGCCAAGGCGGCCACCGTCCTCACCGACGCACAGCACAACGCGCCCGCCATGGCCATCGACCCCAGCACCATCGACCGCTCCCAGTGGCAACACGTCCTCGCACCGCTCATCGACCACCTCCGCCACAGCGGCCTCGACATCGTCACCGATGACCTCGAGATCGAATCCCGAGGCACCTCCTTCGGCCTCGGACTATGACAGAACCACGCTCCTCGTTGGAGGGAGCGCAAAGGTGGTCAGGCCGTGTCGACGAGCCCGTAGGTGGTGGTGCGTTGGGCGAGCCGTCGGCCGAGAGGAGCCACGAGGGCGGCGAACCGCTCGGCGGTCATCTCCTGGCCGTGGCCGGCGCCGGCGGCCCGGGAGATATTCTCGTCCATGAGCGTGCCTCCCAAGTCGTTGCAGCCCGCTTGAAGCAGTTGCACGGCAGCGGCCTCGCCGACCTTGACCCAGGAGAGCTGGATGTTGTCGATCAGGCCGCGGTACACGATGCGCGCGACGGCGTGGATCAGCAAGGTCTCCCGGAACGTCGGTCCGCGGCGCGACCGGCGCTGCAGGTAGATCGGCGAGGCCATGTGGACGAAGGGGAGCCCGACGAACTCGGTGAACCCACCGGTGGTCTCCTGAAGGGTTCGGGTACGGAGGAGATGGCGGGCCCATGACTCGGGACGCTCGACGGATCCGAACATCATCGTGACGTTGGACCGCAGGCCCACTTCGTGGGCGATGGCGTGGCAGTCGAGCCACTGGTCGGTGGTGATCTTGTCGGGGCAGATGACCGCACGCACCGGGTCGTCGAGGATCTCCGCGGCCGTGCCCGGCAGCGACGACAGCCCGGCGTCGCGCAGGCGGGTCAGGTAGTCGTGGAGGTCCTCGCCGAGGCGCCGGGCGCCCTCGGTGACCTCCAGGGCGGTGAAGCCGTGGACGTGGATGGAGGGTGCCGCCTGTGTTACGGCGCGGACGACGTCGACGTAGTAGTCGCCGTCGAAGTCGGGGTGGATGCCGCCTTGCAGGGTGACCTCGGTGGCGCCCCGTCGTTCGGCCTCGGCGGCCCGCTCGGCGATGTCGTCGAGCGTGAGCAGGTAGGGCGTGCCCCGCAGGTTCAACGACAGGGGTCCCTTGGAGAAGCCGCAGAACCGGCACTTGAAGGTGCACACGTTGGTGTAGTTGATGTTGCGGTTGTGGACCCAGGTGACGGTGTCGCCGACGGCCTCGTACCGGAGCCGGTCGGCGACCTCGGCAACGGCTGCCACTTCCGGACCGCGTGCTGCGAACAGCGTGCACACGTCGTCCTCTCCGAGCGGGTCCCCGGCGTCGACCTTGGCCAACACCCGGCTGAGTTGGCTCCCGTGCGTGACGGCGGGGCGGGCGGGCACGAGGGTCGGGGGCCGGTTGGTGGCGCCGGAGTACCACGGCGTCGAGCGGTGCCCGACCAGCACGACCTCGGCGCCGTCCTGGACGACGTCGGCGGCGGTCACCCGCTCCGGCCAGACCTCACCGGGGTCGTCTCGTGCGAGCCCCTCGGCGTCGGAGCGGTCCATCACCGCGAACCGGAGCTCGGGGTCGATCCAGCTTTCCGGTGAGCGGACGAAGTCGGGGTAGATGGTCAGGCGGGGCGCCAGCGTGAACCCACGGGCCTCGGTGACCGCCCGCAGGCGGTCGAGGGCCGGCCAGGGCCGCTCGGGGTTGACGTGGTCGGCGGTCACCGGCGAGACGCCGCCCCAGTCGTCGATGCCCGCGTCGAGGAGGTCGCCGAAGTCGTCGGTGAGGTTCGGCGGCCCTTGGAGGTGGATGTCGGGGGGCAGGATGAGACGCGCCGCGGCGAGCGTCCAGAGGTGCTCCTCGGGCGGGCAGGGGGGTTCGTCGCGCATGGCGGTACGTGGCTTGGGCAGGAAGTTCTGGACGATCACCTCCTGCACGTGTCCTTGCCGGCGGTGCGACGCGGCGATCGCCTCGAGTGCGACGAGGCGGTCGGCGCGGGTCTCGCCGATGCCGACCAGGACGCCGGTCGTGAACGGGATCCCCAGCTCGCCGGCGGCCTCCAGGGTCGCCAGCCGCCGCTCGGGTGCCTTGTCGGGGGCACCGCGATGGCAGGGGAGGTCGTCGCGCAGCGACTCGATCATCATCCCCTGGCTGGGGGCCACCTGGCGCAGCAGCGCCAGCTCCTCGCCGGGCAGCGCTCCGGCGTTGGCGTGGGGGAGCAGACCGGTCTCGTCGACGACGAGGCGGGCCATGGCGTGCAGGTAATGCACCGTGGAGTCGTACCCGCCCGCCCGCAGCCAGTCCCGCGCCAGCGGGTAGCGGTCCTCGGGCGCCTCGCCGAGCGTGAACAGGGCCTCGTGGCACCCGGCTCGGGCGCCGTGGGAGGCGATGGCGAGCACCTCGTCCGGCATGAGGTACGGCGACGCCAGCCTGGCGGGCGGCTGGGCGAACGTGCAGTAGCCGCACTTGTCGCGGCACAGCATCGTCAGCGGGATGAAGACCTTCGGCGAAAAGGTCACCCGGGTGCCGTGACGGGCGGCCCGGACACCGGACGCCGCGTCGATCAGTTCGGCCAGCGGGGTGGACACGTCGATCGGCACCTCGATCGGCGCGTCGGCGGGTGGGGCGGGTGCGGAGCTCGGCATGGCGGACACCATAGACCGAGTGCGTTCGGAATCAGCACTCACTGCCGTAGAGTGCCCCGGATGACGGCGGGACCTGCACACCCCGACACGGCGAGCGCGATCGAGCACACCCTGCAGGTGATCGGTGATCGCTGGTCGATCCTCATCGTGCGCGCCGCCCTGCGGGGGCTGCGACGCTTCGACGAGCTGTGCGCCGACCTCGGGATCGCCCGACCCATCCTGGCCGAGCGGCTCAGCCGGCTCGTCGACCACGGGATCATGACCAAGGTCCTCTACCAGGAGCATCCTCGCCGCTACGAGTACCGGCTCACCGACGCAGGCATCGCGCTGTCCCCGGCGCTGGTGGCGCTCGTCCGCTGGAGCGAACGGCACCTACCCGACGCCGAGCCGACCACGGCGCTGGTGCATGCGCCGTGTGGGACCGAGCTGGAGCAGGCGTTCTGGTGCCGGACCTGCGCGACGACCTTCGGCCCGACCGCCATCCGGGGCGTGTCGCGTTGACCGCTCGGACCCCCGAGACGCCGGCGCCCCTACGCCGGCCCACAGGGCTCCCCGGCCCCGCTCACGCCAGGCGGGTCGTCGAGACGGTGCTCCCGACGGACTGGGCCACCTTCCGCTGCGTGGGCTACCTCGCCGGCGACGGGACCGAGCAGGTCGCCCTCGTGCTCGGCGACGTGACCGGTGCGCCGGCCCTGGTGCGGCTGCACAGCGAGTGCCTCACCGGCGACCTGTTCGGCAGCCGCCGCTGCGACTGCGGCCAACAGCTGCAGGAGACCTTCCGGCGGATCGCCGCCGAGGGCCGTGGAGCGGTGATCTACCTCCGAGGCCAAGAGGGTCGCGGCATCGGCCTGCTCGACAAACTGCGCGCCTACCGACTCCAAGACGACGGCTTCGACACCGTCGACGCCAACCTCGAGCTCGGCCTACCCGTTGACGCCCGCGACTTCGCCGTCGGGGCGGCCATCCTGGTCGACCTCGGCGCCGTCCGCGTGCGCCTCCTGACCAACAACCCGGCCAAGCCGCAGGGCCTGGAACAGCACGGCATCACCGTCGTCGCGTTGGAACCGCTCGTCGTCGGTGCCAACGAGCACAACACGCGCTACCTCGCGACCAAACGAGACCGCCTCGGCCACGCTCTCCCGTGACGGCCGAACCGCCAGGGGCCCGACCCTGGGCTGCACCGAAGCTTGCCCCGAGTAAGATCGATTCCATCATGGAATCCACACAGCGCGGCTCCGCTGAGCGGCATCCCCACGGTGAGGTCCGCACCGAGGTGGTTGCCGAGCACATCCTCGTCGTGACCGTCGATCGCGTCGAGAAGAAGAACGCCTTCACGCCCAAGATCACGGCGGAGCTCAGCGACGCGTTGACACGGCTCGACGAGGACCCGGACCTGTTCGTCGGTGTCTTGACGTTCGCTGGCGCCCACTCGACGGCGGGTTTGGAGATGCCGCTGTTCTTCAGCGAGGAGGCCAACCGTGACGCCGCCCGCCGGCAGACGCAACAGGCCTCGGAGCCGGTCGACCCGTTCGGGCTCCGCCGCCGGCTTCGCAAGCCGCGCGTGACTGCGGTGCAGGGCATCACGTTCACGATCGGGATCGAGATCGCGCTGGCGGGCGACATCGTGGTGGCTGCATCTGATACCCGCTTCTGCCAGTTGGAACCGAGGCGCGGGCTCGCTCCGTTGGGTGGCGCGACGGTGCGTTACGTGCAGCGCGCCGGTTGGGGCAATGCGATGTACCACCTGCTGCGCGCTGACGAGTTCGACGCAGCCGAGGCCTACC
>Ga0299914_10000759_pt1 | contig 20117 bp, 17 predicted proteins | sample RVTome_10_FD_201361 | JGI IMG/M metagenome (GOLD analysis project Ga0299914, IMG submission 201361) | Soil microbial communities from uranium-contaminated site in the Upper Colorado River Basin, Wyoming, United States - RVT153D57 (version 2) ...
CTCGAACGGCTTTCCGCTTCGCTCGGGACGAAGGGCTTCACCCGCGACGCCGAAACGGTCGAGCCGTGGCTGACCGACTGGCGCGGCCGCTTCCACGGCAAGGCGGCCGCCCTGCTGTCGCCATCGACCCGCGACGAGGTGGCCGAGATCGTCGGACTGTGCGCGGCCGAAGGCGTCCCGCTCGTCCCGCAGGGCGGCAACACGTCGATGGTCGGCGGCGCGACGCCCGACGGCTCGGGCGCGGCCCTGCTGCTGTCGCTGCGCCGGATGAACCGCATCCGATCGATCGATCCGCTCGCCGGTCTGGCGGTGTGCGAGGCGGGCGTGATCCTGGCCGACCTGCACGACGCGGCGCTTGCCGCCGGCCGCCGCTTCCCCCTCACCCTCGGCGCCAGGGGATCGGCGACGATCGGCGGGCTCGTCTCGACCAATGCCGGCGGAACCCAGGTGCTGCGCTTCGGCACGATGCGCCGGCTCGTCCAGGGAATCGAGGCGGTGCTGCCGGACGGCGCCCTGTTCGAGGGCCTCTCACCGCTCAAGAAGGACAATCGCGGCTACGACCTGGCGCAACTGCTGATCGGCGCGGAAGGGACGCTGGGCGTCGTCACGGCCGCCAGCCTCAGGCTCGTGCCGGCGGTCGGCGAACGCGTCGTCGCCTGGGCGGGGCTGGAGACGCCGCAGGCGGCGCTGAAGCTGCTCCGCCATCTCGAAACGGTGGTCGGCGATTCGGTCGAGGGGTTCGAGCTCGTGCCGGCGAGCGCGCTCGATCTGGTGCTCGAGCATGTCGCCGGCGCCCGCGCGCCGCTGGCCGATCGGCATGCCTGGAACGCGCTGATCGAGGCGACCGTGCCGATGGCGGTGGCGAGCCCGGAAAAGGCCCTCTATTCGGCGCTCGGCTCGGCGCTGGAGATCGGGCTGGTGCGCGACGCGACGATCGCCGCGAGCGAGGCGCAGGCCGCCGCCTTGTGGCGGCTTCGCGATTCCATCTCCGAGGCGGAGAAGAAAGACGGCCCCGCCGCCAAGCATGACATATCGGTGCCGGTCGCCGACATGCCCGCTTTTCTCGTCGCGGCCGCCGCGGCGGTCGAGGCCCGATTCCCGGGCGTGCGGGTCAACGCCTTCGGGCATCTCGGTGACGGCAACATCCATTTCAACGCGCGCGCGCCGGCCGGCGCGAACGCCGCCTGGCTGGAAGGCGAGGGCGAGGCGGTGACCGCCTTCGTCCACGATCTGGTGACCGCCGCCGGCGGCTCGATATCGGCCGAGCACGGCATCGGCCAGATGAAGCTCGCCGAATTCGTCCGGCTCGGCGGAGCGGCGCGGCTCGCGGCGATGCGGGCGATCAAGCAGGCGCTCGATCCGTCCGGAATAATGAATCCGGGAAAGCTGGTCCCCCTTGCAGAAAGCGCGCGCCGCCCATAGACGAAGGCCCTGAAAAGCCCTGCCCGCCTTTGCCGGCCGGGGTTCAGACCCTCCATGGAGAATGCCTCATGGCGACTCAGCCGCCACCCAATCTGCCGCTCTTCTATAAGAACCTCCAGCCGCTCTCGAGCAGCCTGCACAGCGGCTATCATGCCCGGCAGAGCGACAAGGCCCCCTATTTCGCCGGCGCTCACGCCATCCCGCTGACGATCGACGAGTTCATCCACGCGCAACGCTACATGCCGATCGTCTTTTCGACCGGCGACAGCGTCGTGCCGCTGGCGCTGGCCGGCCTCAACGAAGGCGTGAACGTGTTCGTCGACGAGGAAGGCAAGGCGCTCCATCCCTTCTACGTGCCGGCCTATGTCCGTCGTTACCCTTATGTGCTCGCGCGCCTCGACCAGAACGCGCAGGAGCTGTCGCTCTGCTTCGATCCGGAGAGTGGCCTGGTCGGCGACTTTTCGGAAGGGACGCCGCTCTTCGAAGAGGAGAAGCCGACCGAGCATCTCAATGCCATCCTCAAATTCTGCGAAGATTTCGAGGTGGCCGGACAGCGTACCGCGGCTTTCGTCAAGGAGATCGAGGCGCTCGACCTGCTGATCGACGGCGAGGTCTCGATCCAGCCGAGCGACAGCGCTCAGCCGTTCATCTATCGCGGATTTCGGATGATCGACGAGCAGAAGTTTCGCGATCTCAACGGCGATCAGCTGCGCAAGATCAACCAGAACGGCATATTGCCGCTGATCATGGCCCATCTCTTCTCGCTGTCGCTGGTGCGCGACATCTTCGCCCGCCAGATGGCGATGGGGAAGATCCCGCAGCAGAATGCCGAGCCGCTGACCGCCGACGCCTGAGCTTCGGCGCAGAGTCGAAACAGATTGAAGTGCAGCCCGGAATCCGATCAAGGCAGATCGGGATCCGGGCTGTTCGCGCGATTCGCTTCCGTGGCCGCTTGAAACGGAAAAGTGGGTAACTACATCGTTAAGGCGCCGTCGTGTTCCCCCCTTTGCGGCGGCGCGATGCGCCCCTTCTCCTGAAGGTGGCGCTCCTCCCTGAACTTGGCCACCTCGCGGGTACGCGAGGTGGTCTTTTCTTTTTGCGGCGGTCGCTGCTGCGTCCCGGCTCGCTCTGGAACGCCTATTCCGCCGCGATCGCCGGCTCGGCGCCGAGCAGGCGCGTCTCGAGCGCCGACACCACCGCCGCGACCAGCGTGCAGGCATCGGCGAAGCCCGGGCCGGGCGATCGCAGCTCCGCATCGAGGTAGGCCGACCGGTCGATTTCGAGCTGGATCGCGTGGATCGCCCGGTCGGGCCGGCCGTGCCGCCCGCAGACATAGCCGCCGGCGTAAGGCGCATTGCAGGCGGTGCGGTAGCCGAGCGAGCGCGACGCGGTCATCGCCGCCTCGACAAGTCCCGGGTCCGAGCTCGTGCCGTAGCGGTCACCGAATATGACGAGGCTCTGCCCGTCGTCGCCGCCGCGCGGCGGCATCGAATGGCAGTCGAGCAGCACAGCCGCGCCGAACCGGTCGCGCGCCGCCTCGAGCGCCCGTTCCAGCGCCAGATGGTAGGGACGGTGGACCTGCTCGATCCGTCGTGCAAGCTCCGGCCGGGTCATTCTTTCCCGCCAGATCGCGCCGACCCCGGCGATTCGCGACGGGATCAGGCCGATCCCCCCGCGGCTGCGCACCGACGCGACGACGTTGGCCGCGGGGAGCGGCGGCGCGACCGTGTTCGGGTCGATCTCCCGTTCGTCGCGATTGAGGTCGATCTCGGCGCGAGGCGCCCGCGCGACGAAGGCCACCGCACCGGCGGCGGTGGCGCGCCATACCAGCCGATCGACCAGCCGGTCCTCCAGCGTCTCCAGCACGCTTCGTGGAACGCGCGCCGACCTGAGCAGCTCGGCCGAATAGTCGCGGCCGGCATGCGGGACCGAGAGGATAACCGGCGAAGCCGGTCGCTCGGGGCCGATTCGGTCGAAGGACGGAGCAGCCTCGGTCTCGCTCATCAGGTGAGCAGAACTAGGGCCAGGCCGGGACAGGCGCAATCTCGTTGGCCGTCATGGCTGGAAAATATTAAGTGCTTCGCGCATAAGTAGGGGCGTGGCGTCGCCGCGAGGCGCGATTTGGGAATGCGGATGTTGAGGATCCTTCTCGCCGAAGACGATGAATCGATGCGCGTCTACCTGGCCCGCGCGCTCGAGCGGGTCGGCTACGACGTGACGTCCGTCGATCGCGGCACGGCGGCCTTGCCCCTGCTCGAGAGCGAGCCGTTCGACCTTCTCCTGACCGACATCGTGATGCCGGAGATGGACGGCATCGAGCTCGCCCAGAAGGCGGCCGAGATGGTGCCCGACATTCGGGTGATGTTCATCACCGGCTTCGCCGCCGTGGCGCTGAAGGCCGGGCGCAAGACCCCGGACGCCAAGGTGCTGTCCAAGCCCTTCCATCTCAAGGACCTGGTCGCCGAAGTGGAGCGCATGTTTCAGTCCGAGGATCAGCACGGCCGATTGTAGCGCACCGGCGGGTTGCGCCGGTGGGGGACCCTCGCTACATGAGCCGCCTCGTGGGCGTGTAGCTCAGTGGTAGAGCACTGTGTTGACATCGCAGGGGTCGCAAGTTCAATCCTTGCCACGCCCACCATTTTCCCCTCCAGGAACGCGGCGCCAGAGCAGCAGCAGCAGGGTGGCCGAAGCGGCGGCGAAGGCGCCCGCCGCGAGGAAGGTGAAGCCCGGCCCCCTCATGTCCCAGAGCACTCCGGCGGTGACGCTCGCGGCGAGCAGGGCCAGGCCGGTGAGCAGGCTGAACAAGCCGTAGGCCGAGCCTCGCAGTGACGGCGGCGCGCTGTCCGCCACGAGCCGGGCGAGGATTCCCTGCGTCAGCGCCATGTGGACGCCCCACAGGGCAATGCCGGCAAAGACGCCGGCGAGGCCGTCCGCGAGAGCGAGGCAGAGATCGGCCGTGACCAGGGCGCCGATTCCCCACGCCAGCAATATCCGGGGCGGCATGCGGTCCGAAAGGCTTCCCGCCGGATAGGCGCCGGCGGAATAAACGCCGTTCATGGCGACGAGTACCAGCGGCGCCAGGAAGAGCGGCAGGCCCGCGGCGCTGGCCTTGAGGACGAGGAAGGCCTCGCTGATCCGGGCCAGGCTGAACAGCACGCCGATCGTCGCGACGGACCAGAATACCGGTCCGAGCTTGCCGAAGTCGGCCAGGCGCACGGTGTCGGAGCCCGGCTTGGCCGGGGCCGCGCGATCCTCGACTCCGAGGGCCACCAGCGTCACCGCGAGGAGCGCGGGAATCGCGGCGACCCAGAAGACCAGCCGCATGTCTTCGGCAAGGAGCAGCATCAGCCCGATCGCGATCAGCGGGCCGGCGAAGGCGCCGGCCGTATCGAGCGCCTGCCGCAGCCCGAACGCGCGGCCTCGCATCTCGGCCGAGGTCACATCCGCGATGAGCGCGTCGCGCGGCGCGTCCCGAATGCCCTTGCCGATCCGGTCGGCGAACCGGGCGCCGAGGATCGGCAGCGCCCCCGTCGCCAGCGGGAAGAGCGGTTTCGACAAAGCGGCGAGTCCATAGCCGAGGAGGATGAGCGGCTTGCGCCGCCCGAGCCGGTCCGAGAGATAGCCCGAAAAGACTTTGGTGATGCTGGCTGTCGCCTCGGCGATGCCATCGACCAGGCCGACCATGGCGACGCTGAGGCCGAGCGTCCCGGTCATGAAGAGCGGCAGTAGCGCGTGAATGATTTCGGACGAGACGTCCATGCACAAGCTGACCACGCCCAGTACCCAGACGGTGCGCGGAATGGCGGGACGACTGTCGCTCATCGCGGACGGTCGATAGCGCTTCCATCGATTTCGAAAAGTGGCCCCGTTCCCGTCGCCGCGCCCGGGGCACCCGGCACGGGTCGGGACAGGCTACAGCCCGACGACGATGGTCGTCCGGCCGCTGGTGTTGAACGATTCCGTGCCGCGCGCCGAATTGCGCTCGTAGCGCAGCTCGTAGGAAAGACGAGCGCGGACCGGGCCGAACAAGCGGGTCTCGATCGCGGTGACCGAACGGCCGCTCTCGTTGCCGCCGTCCATGATGAACGATCCGTCCTGCTTCAGCTCGAGCGTCGGCGTGATCTTCCAGTCGAAATCGAGCGACGCGCGGCCGCCCACCGCCGTGAAGGCCTCTCCCTCTACGGTCCGTGTGTGCCGGACGGCCGGGCCGCCGTCGAGCCGGAGCCGCAGGCCCGTTTCGTCCAGCACCGAATAGCCGACGCCGCCGCCGACCGTGTAGCGGCTGCCGATCCCGATCAGGGGATCGTGCTCGTACTGGGTGAGCCCATAGACGTTGAGGTCGTCACCGATCCGATAGCGTGGCCGCCACGAGGCGGTGATGCGCTCCGCCGATCTGAGGCCGTTCGTTTCCTGGAGGTCGGCGCGCGCGCTGATCGAATGGTCCATCGCGACTCCGCGGCGCTCCGCCTCGATCGCGCCGTAGAAGCCGAAGCTGTCGACGTTGCCGGTCGTCCGCGATGCGCCGAGCTCGATATTGCCCTGCCAATTGTCGAAGATCCGCGGCGAGGCGAGCCGTTCATGCGCCGCCTGCGCCTCGACGCTGCGCCGGTCGGCGAGCGCACGGTCGAACTCGGTCCGCAGCGCCTCGATCTCCGGCCCAGCCGAAGGAAAGGTCTGGCGGGCATGGCGGACGATGCTGTTGACGGCGGCTTCGTCGCCGGAGGCCATCGCCGCGCGGATGAGGCGCGCGATCGCCTGGGGGAGGGCCGGCGGCGCCGGGGGCCCGGCGCCCAGGAAGATGGCCGGCGGCGCGACCTCGATGATGAGGCTCTCGGGCTCGGCTGCGGCCGCATCCTCCGCGGTCTCCGGGGCCGAAGGGGCCGCCGCGACGATCGGCCCGGCCGCGGGCGGCGCCTCGCCGGCGGTCAGGGCGGCGGCGAGCATGCTCGCCAGCAGATTCGTGGCCATGGCGTCCTCGTCGATGGTTCATGGTCGCGCCGGTCGCCCCCGACCGTCGCAGCTCCCGTTCCACGATCCGGTGATCGATGTCCAGTCGCGGTGCGTCGAACGGTTAGCCGCTGCGGCGGTCCGGGGCCGCCGCGGTGGACTCCTCCAGCTCGGCCGCCACCATCGGCGCGATGCGGCCGGCGATCGCTTCGATCCCCTGCGCATTGGGATGGATGCCGTCGTCGAGCATCAGTCCCGGCCGGGTGATCACGCCGTCGAGGAAGAAGGGGTAGAGCCCGGCGCCGTAGCGCTGCGCCAGCTCCGGGAAGATGGCGTCGAAGCGCACGGCATATTCGGGGCCCATGTTGCGCGGCGCCAGCATGCCGGTGAGCAGGATCGGAATTTCGCGGCGCTGCAGCTCGGCCAGGATCGCGTCCAGGTTGCGCCGCGTCTCCTCGGGGCTGAGGCCGCGCAGCACGTCGTTGCCGCCGAGGCCTACGATGGCGAGGTCCGGCGGCCGGTCGAGCCCGTCGAGGGTGAAGGCGAGCCGCTGGCGGCCGCTTGCGGTCGTGTCGCCGGAGACGCCGGCATTGGCGACCCGCGCCGCCATGCCCCTCGCCGCCAGCGCACGCTCGAGCGCGGCGGGAAAGCTCTCGTCCTGGTCGAGCCGATATCCGGCATAGAGGCTGTCGCCGAAGGCCAGCACCAGCCTGGCGTCCGCCTGCGGCGCGGGCGTCGGCGCCGGTCCAGCCGGCGCCGCTTCGGCCTGGTTCGCCGGCGCCTCCCGCACCGCCGAATCGTCGGAGCAGGCCGCCGCCAATTGAACCATGAGCAACAGGGCCACATATCGCCGATAATCGATCATCGCGGGGGGATACCTTATATGCGCGCCGAAACCGGATTCGATATCGTCATAAGCGCGCGCAATGTCACCCTGTCGCTGGGTTCCGGGGAGGCGAGGACGAACGTTCTCAAGGGCGTGGATCTCGACATCGGCCGCGGCGACAGCCTCGCCATATTGGGTCCCTCGGGCTCGGGCAAATCGTCGCTGATGGCGATCCTGTCCGGTCTCGAGCAGGCGAGCGGCGGTGACGTCCGCGTTGCCGGCATCGACTACGGCCCGCTCGACGAGGACGCGCTCGCCCGCGCCCGGCGCGGCCGGATCGGCATCGTCCTGCAGAGCTTCCACCTGCTCCCGACGATGACCGCGCTCGAGAATGTCGCCGTCCCGCTCGAGCTCGCCGGCATCGACGATCCGTTCGGCCGCGCCCGGGCCGAGCTCGAGGCCGTCGGCCTCGGCCACCGGCTCGGCCACTATCCCGCCCAGCTCTCCGGCGGCGAGCAGCAGCGCGTCGCCATCGCCCGTGCCGTCGCACCGGGTCCGGAGATCATCTTCGCCGACGAGCCCACCGGCAATCTCGACGGCGCGACCGGGGCGGCGATCATCGACCTCCTCTTCGCGCGCAAGGCCGCCACCGACGCCACTCTGGTCATCATCACCCACGATCCTGCTCTGGCGGCTCGCTGCGGCCGGATCGTCGAGATGCAGGACGGGCTGGTCGCCGCGGACCGCGCGGCATGAGCGGCCCCGGCTGGCGCTTCGCCTGGCAGGTGGCGCGGCGCGACCTCCACCGCAGCTTCCGCGGCCTGAGATTGCTCTTCCTCTGTCTGTTCCTCGGCGTTGCCACCCTCGCCGCGATCGGCAGCCTGACCGCGGCGATCACCGCCGAGCTGACCGATCGCGGCCGGACCATCCTCGGCGGCGATGTCGAGGTTGCGATGACCCAGCGCGAGGCGACGGACGAGGAGAAAGCGGCGCTTCGCGCGGCCGGCGTCGTCAGCGAGACGATCCGGATGCGGGCGATGGCGCGCCGCACGGACGCGGCGGGTGCCGGTCCGGACGCGATTCTCACCGAGTTGAAGGCGGTCGACGGGACCTATCCGCTCTACGGCGCGCTCACCGTCGGCGCAGGCTCGCCCGCGCCGGTGCTTGCGGCCGACGAGCTGCTCGCCGCCCCGGCGCTGGCCGAACGGCTGGCGCTCCACGTCGGCGACCGGCTGCGCTACGGGGAGGCCGATTTCCGGATCGCGGCGATCATCGCCGACGAGCCCGACCGGGTCGGCGAGGGGTTCACTTTGGGTCCAGTGGCGATCGTCTCGATGGATGGGCTGCGCCGGACCGGCCTCGTCCAGCCGGGCAGCCTGTTCGTCGCCAAATATCGCCTGCGCCTCGCCGGCAACGTCTCGCCCGAGGCCGTCGTCGAACGGCTCCGAACGCGCTTCCCGGCGTCGAGCTGGGAGTTCAAGGATCGCGACCGGGCCGCTCCCGGCGCCAGCCGCTTCTTCGATCGGATGGGCCAGTTTCTCGGCCTGATTGGCCTCGCCGCCTTGATCATCGCCGGCATCGGCGTCAGCAACGGCGTCTCCTCCTATCTGCGGCTGAAGCGCGAGGGCATCGCCACGCTGAAGGCGCTGGGCGCGACTTCGGCCGATATCGGCCGGGTCTATCTGCTCCAGGTCGGCATGGTGACGCTGCTCGCGGTTGCGGCCGGCCTCCTCGCCGGAGCCTTGCTGCCGCCGGCGGCGATCGTCCTGGCCGGGGATGCCTTGCCGGTGCGGCCCGGCTTTGACGTCCATCCGCTGCCGCTCCTCGCCAGCGCCGCCTACGGCATCCTCGTCGCCTTCATCTTCGTGCTGCCCCCGCTCGCCCGCGCCCGCCTCTTCCCGGTCGCCGCCTTGTTCCGCGAGGGTATCGGCGAGGGCCGCCGCCTCGATGGGCGCACCTGGCTGCTGGCCGGCGCCGCGGCCGCGGCGGTGTTCGCGCTGGCGGTGGCGACGTCGCGCGATCCGGTCTTCGCGGCGGCGGTGCTCGTCGCCGCCGGGGCGGTGCTCCTCGTCCTTCTCGGCATCGGCTGGGCGATCCGCCAGGTTGCCCGCCGGCTGCCGCGGCCGCGCCGTCCCCTCGTGCGGCTCGCCGTCGCCGGCCTCTACCGCCCGGGCGCGCAGACCGTCGCTCTGGTGGTGGCGCTCGGTCTCGCTCTGACCCTGTTCGTCACCCTCGCCGGCATCCAGACCAGCCTCGCCGCGGAGATCGCCCGCACCGTCCCGGCGCGCGCGCCGAGCCAGTTCGTCCTCGACATTCCCTCCGAGCGCCGCGCCGAGTTCGAGGTCCTGGTGCGCCGGGCGGCGCCCGCCGCCGAGATCAACATCGTCCCGACGCTGCGCGGGACGATCACCGCCTTTGGCGGCCGGCGCGTCGCCGATCTGGACGAACTGCCGGAGGGAGCCTGGTTCCTGCGCGGCGAGCGCGGCGTCACCTACAGCGGCGCGCTCCCGGAGGGCAGCGAGCTCGTCGCCGGGGCCTGGTGGCCCCAGAGCTATCGCGGGCCGCCTCTGGTTTCGATCGACCGCGAGGCGGCCGAGGTGATGAACGTCGGCGTCGGCGACACGCTCACCGTCAGCGTGCTCGGCCGCGAGATCGACGCGCGGATCGCCTCCCTGCGCGAGATCCACTGGGACACGATGGGGTTCAACTACATATTGGTCTTCCCGCCCTCGACGCTGGAAGGGGCGCCGCACAACCTCGCCGCCACCATCGGGCTTGACGGCGCGGCGCGCGAGGCGGCCGTCTCCCGCGCCCTGCTCGCCGCTTTCCCCTCCATCTCGATCGTCGCGGTCGGCGAGCTGATCGAACGTGTCGGGACGATCCTCGATCAGATGTCGACGGCGATCCTGCTCGCCGCCTCGGTCGCCGTCCTGGCCGGGATCGCCGTGCTGATCGGCGCGATCGCCGCCGCGCGGCAGGCGCGAAGCTACGACAGCGTCATCCTGAAGACGCTCGGCGCCACCCGCTGGGAAATCCTTGCCGCCCAGGCGATCGAATATGCGTTGCTCGCGGCAATCCTCGCCGTCGTCTCGCTCGCCCTCGGCCTCGCCGGCGCCTGGTACGTGATCGTGGAGATCTTCGAGTTCGGCTGGCAGCCCGACTGGACCGTCGTTCTAGCGACGCTCGGCGCCGGCGCGCTGCTGACGCTCGGCATCGGCCTGCTCGGCTCTTTGCCGCTGCTCTCGGTCCGCCCCGCGCGCGCCCTGCGCCAGCTCTAATTGCCGTCCAACTGCTGTCCGGTCGCCCGATCAAGTTTGTCCAGCAGCGCGGCGGATTGCGGGTTCTGCGGCGCACCGATCAGCGTGGCCGTGGCGCCCAGCGACTGCGGCACATGCTCCAGCTCGACGGCCGTGCCGGCCCGTCGTAGCATCGCTTCGAACGCTGCCGCCTGCGCCGCGAAATCGCTCAGACCTTCTGTGGCGTAGAGCAGGAACATCGGCGCATTCGGGCTCTCGAGATGCGCCGCCGGCGAAAGCCGACGGCGATCTTCGGCCTCTGAACCGAAGGCGCGCTCGTACTGGCGTCGCCGGAAGGCGGGCGACGTGGCGATGCGGTCGGGAAGATCGAAGGCATCGCCGTTGAGGATGAGCACGGCCCGAATCGATCCGGGCGCCAGTTCTGCGCGCGCAAGAAGCTGATGGTCTGTTCCAAGCAAGGCGGCGAGCTGGCCGCCAGCGCCCTCCCCGAGCAGGATGATACGTGATGCATCGTAGCCGTGCCGCTCGGCATCGGCGACGAGCTCCGCGATTGCGGCAATCGACTCCTCGAGCACGCCGGCCGCGCGGATTCGCCTCGGCGGCGAGGTCGTCACCAGCGCCAGCGCATAGCCGTTGTCGAAGAAGAAATTCGGCAGCCAGTGCGTGGGATAGCGAGCGGCGTCTCGCCCGAAATCCGCGCCGCTAAGATGGATCACCAAGGGAGGCGGGCGGTCACGTCGCGGGACAAGGAGGTCGATGGACCCCTCGCTCGAAGCATAGCGGAGTGTGTGCCTGCTTAGTATGGGCGGATCCTCGGCATGACCGATGATCGGCACCGCACCGACGCCCTGCGCGATCGCCGCGCCGTTTCCCGCAAGTCCCGCAAAAGCTATCGCAATCAACCTGACGATCTTCACGCCCATCCCCCGGCCTGTCCTCCCGATTTGGACGATTAGCCTTTAGCTCCGTCCCTTGATAGCCTTGCCGCCGATAGCGCGGTGCCGGATTGCGCCGGCAAGGATTGCGGAGGGAGGGGAAAATGAGGGCCGGCATCCAATATCTGCTGTGCCTTCTAGCGCTGTTCGGTCTTTGCGGCCCCGCCTCGGCCCAATCGCCTGCGCCCATCCCCCACCTCCGCGCCCAGGGCGCCGCCCGCCAGCTCGTCGTCGACGGCGAGCCCTATCTGATTCTCGGCGGCGAGCTCGCCAATTCGAGCGCGTCCAGCCTCGACTATATGCAGCCCGTCTGGCCGCGCCTTGCCGCGATGAACCTCAACACGGTGCTGGCCCCGGTCAGCTGGGAGCTGATCGAGCCCGAAGAGGGTCGGTTCGATTTCACCCTGGTCGATGGCCTGCTCGCCGAAGCGCGGCGGCACGATCTCAGGCTGGTCCTGCTCTGGTTCGGCAGCTGGAAGAACAGCCAGTCGAGCTACGTCCCGGACTGGGTGAAGCGCGACGCGAGGCGCTTTCCCCGCGCCCGCACCGCCGAGGGCACCGCGCTCGAGATGCTCACCCCCTTCGCCGACGCCAATGCCGAGGCGGACGCGCGCGCTTTCGCCGCCCTGATGCGCCACCTCGCCGGCGCCGACCCCCAGCGTACCGTCATCATGGTCCAGGTCGAGAACGAGGTCGGCATGATTCCGGAGGCGCGCGATCGATCGCCGCCTGCCGAAGCGGCCTTCGCCCGGCCCGTTCCCGCCGCACTCGTCCCACGCGGGCGCCGTGGCGGCGACTGGGCCAGCGCCTTCGGCGACGCCGCCGAGGAAAGTTTCATGGCCTGGCATTTCGCGCGCTACGTCGAGCGGGTCGCGGCGGCGGGAAAAGCCGCTTATCCGCTGCCGATGTTCGTCAATGCCGCTCTGCCGCGGCCGGGGCGGGCGCCGGGCGAGTATCCCGGCGGCGGCCCGCTGCCCCATCTGTTCGACATCTGGCGCGCGGCCGCACCCTCGGTCGACTTCCTCGCGCCTGACATCTATTTTCCCAATTTCGTCGAATGGACGCGCCGCTACCGGACGGCCGACAATCCGCTCTTCATCCCCGAGGCGAACCGGGCCGGCGCGCCCGAGGCCCGCGCCGATGCCTTGTTCGCGATCGGCGCGCTCGACGCGATCGGCTACAGCCCCTTCTCGATCGACAATGCGGAAGGGGAGGGCGCCGAGGCGCTGGCGGAGACCTATGCCGGCCTGAGCGAGCTCGCGCCGCTCATCCTCGCCCATCAGGGTCGCGGCACCATCGCCGGCTTCCGTGCTCCGACCGCCTTCGACGGCACGCTCGATCCCTCCGACACCGCCGTCACGCTCGGCAACTATCGCTTCGACGTCACCTTCATCGATCCCTGGACGCCGCGCGAGGACCAGCGCATCGCCAGTCATGGCGGCCTCGTCATCCAGCTCGATACCCACGAATATCTGGTCGCCGGAAGCGGCGTCACGATCACCTTCGCGCCCGCGGACGGGCAGGGACGGGCGGGGATCGAGAGCATCTGGGAGGGCCGGTTCGTCGACGGCGCCTGGCACCCTGTCCGCCTGCTCAACGGCGACGAGAGCCATCAGGGCCGCCACCTGCGGCTTCCGCCGAGCCGCTTCGGCATCCAGCGCCTGCGCCTCTACCGCTACCGGTGAGACGCGGCCCACCGGTTCTGCGCCGATAGCGACGGCGACCTCATCCCAGTTCCTCCCCAGGCTTTCCTGGGGAGGGCATCACCGCACTCCGTGCGGTCTCCTTCCCCCACCAATGCCGGGAAGGAAAAGGCAGTCTTCCGGCCTCCCATTGTCCCCATTGCCGCGGCCCGTGCGGCATGATGTAGGAGCAGCATGGAACGGGTCGACGCGATCGTGATCGGTGCCGGCGTGGTCGGCCTTGCCATCGCGCGGGCGCTCGCTCTGGCCGGACGGGAAGTGCTAATCCTCGACCGCGAGGCCCGCTTCGGATCGTCGACCAGCAGCCGCAACAGCGAGGTGATCCACGCCGGCCTCTATTATCCGACCGGATCGCTCAAGGCCGAGCTCTGCGTCGAGGGCCGCGATCGCCTCTACGCCTATTGCGAGGCGCGCGGCATCCCCCACCGCCGCCTCGGCAAGCTGATCTTCGCGCATGATCCCGCACAGGCGCCGGCGCTCGACGCGATCGAGGAGAAGGCCCGTCTCGCCGGCGCCGGTCCGCTAAGGCGCCTCTCCCGCGTCGAAGCGAAGCAACTCGAGCCCGCGCTCGATGCCGCCGAAGCGCTCTTCTCGCCGGCGACCGGCATCGTCGATTCCCACGCCTTGATGCTTGCCCTGCTGGGGGAGGCCGAGGCGCACGGCGCGACTCTCGCCTGTTGCGTCCCGGTCTCGCGGATCGGCCGGCGGGCCGGAATGTGGCGGGTGGAGCTGGAGGGCGGCGACGCGGAAGCGGCGGTCGAGGCGCCGATCCTCGTCAACAGCGCCGGCCTCGGCGCGCAGGCGCTCGCAGGGCGGACCGAGGGACTCGATCCGGCGAAAATCCCGCCTCTGTTCCTCGCGCGCGGCGTCTATTTCACTTATGCCGGGCGCACGCCGTTCCGCCACCTGATCTACCCGGTGCCCGAGCCGGGCGGACTCGGCACCCATCTCACCCTCGATCTTGCCGGCCAGGCGCGATTCGGCCCCGATGTCGAATGGATCGACACGGTCGACTATAAGGTCGATCCCGGCCGTCACGCGCATTTCGCCGCCGCCGCCCGGCGCATCTGGCCGGACATTGACCCGGAGCGCCTGAAGCCGGGCTACGCCGGAATCCGTCCCAAGCTTTCAGGCCCGGGCGATCCGCCGTCGGACTTCATTATTTCCGGACCCGCCGATCATGGCAGGTCCGGGCTGGTCAACCTGTTCGGCATCGAATCCCCCGGCCTCACCGCTTCGCTCGCCATCGCGGGACGGGTTGCCGAGGCTGTGGAATGAAAGCCCCGAGCCGTTCAGGCCGGTTGCATTCCTCTGAACATTAGTGCATACAAATGTTCAGAGGAACTAACGTGCAGGCTCGAAACCCAGCAGAGGCCGCAAGCCCGAACGAGGAGCATATCCTGACGACCGCGGTCGGCCGCGTCGCCGGCCTCTGGCGTCTGACCAACGAAGCGCTGGGAAGCATCATCGGGGTTTCGGCGCCGACCGCCTCCCGGCTGAAGTCCGGATCGCACATCCTGGAACGGGGAACGAAGGCGTTCGAGCTCGGCCAGCACCTCGTCAGGCTCTTCCGGTCGCTCGACGCGCTCACCGGGAGCGACGACGAGGCCTCGGTCTCGTGGCTCAGAACCTGGAATGTCGACCTGGGCGGACGTCCGCTCGATCTGATCCGGACGATCCGGGGGATGTGGGAGGTCGCGAATTACGTCGACGACTTCCGTGCGCGTGTCTGAGCCGAGGCCGACTGCGGCCGACCTTCGGACCTACCGGCATCGGCTCCATCGGATCGTCGAGGGCCAGCATCGGATCTCCACCAATCGCCTCGTCGACGACCCTTCGCAGCAGGCCGTGCTCGAAGCCCTGGTGGAGGAGGTGAAGCCCGTCCTTCCGGCGGCCGCAAGAGGGCTGCATTATCTCCTCGCGACGCCGTTCCGCTACGGCCATGCGAGGGGATCCCGCTTTCGGCGAGCCGGCGAACGGCCCGGCATATTCTACGCGTCCGAACGGGTGCGGACCGCCGTCGCCGAGACCGCTTACTGGCGGCTGTTCTTCTTCTCCCGCTCCCCCGGCGTCGCGCTTCCCGCGACCACGACCGAATATACCGGCTTCAGTGTCGCCGTCGCCGTCGATCGGGCGCTCGATCTGGAAGCGCCTCCGATGGCGGCGGGCCGGGCCGCCTGGAGTCATCCGACCGATTACGCGCCGTGCCAGACGCTCGCAGGCGAAGCCCGGGGGATCGGCGCTCAGGCGATCCGCTACGTTTCGGCGCGCGATTCGCTCCGCGGCGCGAACATCGCCCTTTTCGATCCGGCGGGCTTTCACGACCGCCGCCCGCGATTTGACGAAAGCTGGCACTTCAGGTTTGAGGCCGGCAGACTGGTGGCCTTCGCCGCCTTTCCCTCCCCGGAGATCCATAACTTCACCTTCGAACAGTTCGGGCTTGCCTTTGCCTGAACCACGCGGCTTCAGACCGTCGCCCTGTCGATCGGCCTGACGAGACCGCCGAACGGGGCGATCCGCGAGACCGCAGCTTGTCGCTCGTCCATCTGCGCGAGGGGATGGGTGCTCGCGCCCGGATAAAATCGTCCGCCGGCTCGGCGGGACGGGATACGCTCTTGCGCTGGCGGCACCCCTGCGACAGGCTGCTGCACCGCAACAACCCCGCCTTGGGAGCCCCAGCCTTGACCGATGATTTCTACCGGATCCGACGCTTGCCCCCTTACGTGTTTGCCGAAGTGAACGCGATGAAGGCGGCAGCACGGGCGCGGGGCGAGGACATCGTCGACCTCGGCATGGGCAATCCCGACGGGGCGCCGCCGCCCCACGTCATCGAGAAACTGGCCGAGGTCGCCCGCGATCCGCGCGCCCATCGCTACTCGGCGTCGAAGGGCATTCCCGGGCTGCGAAAGGCGCAAGCGGGCTATTATCAGCGCCGCTTCGGCGTCGATCTCGATCCGGACCGGGAGGTGATCGTCACCCTCGGGTCGAAGGAGGGCCTAGCCAACCTCGCCCAGGCGATCACCGCGCCCGGCGACGTCGTGCTGGCGCCCAATCCCTCTTATCCGATCCACGCCTTCGGCTTCATCATCGCCGGCGCCGCGATCCGCTCGATTCCGGCCGCCCCCGGCCCGGATTTCTTCGACAGCCTCGATCGGGCGGTGCGCTTCACCGTGCCCAAGCCGACCGTGCTGGTGATCGGCTATCCCTCCAACCCGACCGCTTATGTCGCCGATCTCGATTTCTATCGCCAGGTCGTCGCTTATGCCCGCGAGCACAAGCTATGGGTGATCAGCGATCTCGCTTATGCCGAAATCTATTTCGGCGACGAGCCGACCCCCTCCATCCTCCAGGTGCCGGGCGCGAAGGATGTCGCGGTCGAGTTCACTTCGATGTCCAAGACCTATTCGATGGCCGGTTGGCGAATGGGCTTCGCGGTCGGCAATCCCGAACTGATCGCCGCGCTGGGGCGGGTGAAATCCTATCTCGACTACGGCGCCTTCACGCCGATCCAAGCCGCGGCCGTCGCCGCACTCAACGGCCCCCAGGACATCGTCGAGGCCAATCGCCGCCTGTACAGATCGCGCCGCGACTGCCTGGTCGAATGTTTCGGCCGTGCCGGCTGGGAAATTCCGCCGCCGCAGGCCAGCATGTTCGCCTGGGCGCCGATCCCGGAGCCGTTTCGTGCGTTGGGCTCGATGGAGTTCGCCAAGCGTTTGCTCGCCGAGGGCCACGTCGCGGTGAGCCCCGGCGTCGGCTTCGGCGAGGAAGGAGAGGGCTTTGTCCGCATCGCTCTGGTCGAGAACGAGCAGCGCATCCGCCAGGCAGCGCGCGGCGTTAAGTTGCTGCTGTCCCGGGCAGGATCGAACCAGCCGTGACCGCGCGTGAGGCGAGCTGCGGCTGCGGCGCGCTGACCGCGCATGTCGAGGGCGATCCGGTCCGGATCTCGGTCTGCCACTGCCTCGACTGCAAGCGCCGCACCGGCAGCGCCTTCGCGTGGAACGCCACTTATCCGGCCGCTCAGATTCGCTTCGAAGGCGAATGGTCGACCTTTGAGCGCGGCTCCGACGACGGCTATTGGGCGCGCATGCATTTCTGCCCGGCCTGCGGCGTCACCGTCTTCTACGAAATCGAGCGGCGGCCGAACATGGTCTCGGTTCCGGTCGGCGCCTTCTCCGACCCGAATTTCCCGGCGCCGACGGTCGAGGTCTACGAAGAACGCCGCTGCCCTTGGCTCCCCCAGCTCGCCCCGGAGCAGGAGTAACCCCACCCCATACCGACCGCCAGCCTTCGCTGGGGCGACGGAGAATGTGAGTACGCGCAGGCGGGCCCGCCATCGGATGGCGACGCCAACGCCATCTTCGCCGCTTGAGCCCCGACTGCATCGCCACCCGCGCGTTTGGAGGATGCGGCGCCGCGCAGCCGGCTCTAGGATGGCTTCATGGCCGACGTCTCCTACCCCTGCTATTGGATGATGAAGGACCTCTCCGGCCACTGGTATTGGGTCTATCACGACCGTAACGGCGACAAGGTTGCCCGCAGCAGCGAGACCTTCGCCCGCTACGACGATTGCCGGCGCAGCGTCGACCTGATGAAGGGATCGGCACACCACCCGGTCTATTATTCGCAATAGTCGCTGCGCGCACGCAAACGGGGAGTGAACGCGCAAGTGGACTCGTTACGCCCCCGATGTGTATATTGTATGGAGCGCATACGGTTCGACCGGTCATAAGCGCGGGGGGATCGCCTGATGAGCGAACACCAGCAAATCGCTCGCGAGCTTCAGACCCTTGAACGCGTGCATTCGCAGCTGGCGACGATCGCGACTCGCACCGACGATCGCCGCCGTCACGACCTTATCGAGCTGCGCAGGCAATTCTCGCAGCAGATGGCCGAGGTCGGCCGACTCGCCGAGCCGCTCTTTGCGTCCGTGCCGGATCCCGGACTCCAGCAGACCTATCGCAGCCACTTCTCCCGCATGCGGTCGATGGCGGCGGCGCACCAGGCGAACTGGCCGGCGGTGCGAATCGACGAATCGATCGGGCAATATCGCCGGTCGGCCCAGGCCGTCACCGAGGCGCATCGCGAATTCATCGCCTGGATGCGCCAGGCGCTGGCGCAGATCGAACGCAGCGGGTGACGTCCGCCGGCGATCGGCGGACGTTCAGAAGCCGGTGCCAGCCGTCGTGTCGCACGCAGCGCGAAGCACCTCCATCGCTTCGCCGAGGCGGCGGCTGGCCCCGTTCGACTGGGTCTCCACGGCCGTGATCGTCCAGTCCGGGAAAAGCGACGTGTTGAGGCCGACCGAAGCGAGCGCCGGCGCGACGCTGAAAACCCGGCGCCAGTCTATCCTCCGCTCGGCGGCCGTATCGCGGCCCAGGCCGTGGTCGACAAGCTCGCCGAGGACGAACACCGTCTCGCACGGCGACGGCGCGGTGGCGGCGACGATGCGGTGCCGCGAATATCGCCTGTAGAGGCCGCTCCGGTACGGATCCGCGCCGGCGAAGAAGCTGAGCTCGCCCCGTGCCGCCAGCAGCTCGATGAAGTGCTGCGCATATTCGGGTGTCGGTGGCGCCGCGGCCTCGGCGGAATTCTCCGCTTCCGCTTCGACCTCGCCCGCCGGACGCCTTCCGCTCTCCGCATCCCGAAGCAGGGCGATGTCGATGCCCCGGAAATCATTGGCGCGGACCTGCGACAGGAATTCCGCATAATCGTCCAGTTCGTCCTCACGTGATCTCCCGACGCCGTCGGTCGGGGAGAAGCGGATGCCGAGCCGGCCGTCGGCGAGCCGCGCCGGCCGCGTCGGCCAGCCGGTCCGGACCCTTGCCATCTCCTCGGCCGTACCGAAGACGCCAAGGATCGGCGCCGGTCCGCCATTGCGCCACCGCTCGATCGCACCCGTCGGGCAGAAGCCGTTCGGCATGGGCGGCGGCGACACGATCACGCCGCCGCTCCGCGCTTCGGCGAGGATCGCGCCGGCCCGGTCGGCGATCTCGACCGGGACTCGGAAGCGGACGAAGGCGGTGCCGACGTCCGAAACCGCCTGGTCGAGGATCATGAGATTGTCGGCGTCGAACAGGCGCTCGCCGGTTTCGGTCGCGGCGTCGCGAGGACCGCTGATCACCCACAGATTCGACTCCGCGCCCCCCGACAGGAAGCAGACGATGTCGAAAGTCCGGTTCGGTTCGTCGGCGGGGGATTGTGGCGCCGGCGTCTGTTCGGTTGGAGGGAGCGCGTGCGCATCGGCCCGCGCCGGTTCGGCGGCGATCAGCAGCAGCGCGCTCGCGAATATCCGCATCGGAGCTCCCCCGGAGTGATTTCGAGCCGGATGAGATCCTCCGGCGTCTCGGAAAGCACGGCGTCACAATTGCGCATGGAGAAGGTTTCGATCGAGCAAGATCGCGACGCCCTCTAAGCGGCGATCCCCTCGAACTGCAGCCGCGCCAGCCGGGCGTAGAGGCCGCCGCGGCTATTCAGGCTGTCATGCGTGCCTTCCTCGACGATCCGGCCCTGGTCCATGACGACGATCCGGTCCGCGGCCCGGACGGTGGCAAGTCGGTGGGCGATGACGATCGTCGTCCGGCCGACGAACAGCCGCTCGAGCGAGGCCTGGACCAGCCGCTCGGATTCGGCATCCAGCGACGAGGTCGCTTCGTCGAGCAGCAACAGCGGCGCGTCCCGGAGCAGCGCTCGGGCGATGGCGATGCGCTGGCGCTGCCCGCCCGAGAGGCGCGCGCCGCCCTCGCCGAGATAGGTGTCGAGGCCTTCCGGCAGCTTGCGCAGAAATTCCGCGGCGTTGGCGGCTTCGGCTGCCTCCCACAATTGCTCGTCGCTCGCGTCCCATTGGCCGTAGCGCAGGTTGTCGCGCGCCGAGGCGGCGAAGATGATCGTCTCCTGAGGGACAAAGGCGATGCGTCCGCGAAGCTCGGCCGGATCGGCGCGGCGCAGGTCGACGCCGTCGAACCGGACCGCGCCCGCCTGCGGGTCGTAGAAGCGCAAAGCGAGCTGGAACAGGGTCGACTTGCCGGCG